>JACCDZ010257576.1_pt1 | contig 48962 bp, 40 predicted proteins | sample 7449551 | NCBI WGS metagenome assembly JACCDZ01 (sample SAMN15323452, study PRJNA562643) | freshwater metagenome | isolation source: river surface water | place: USA:Blue River Watershed | collected 2017-08-18
TCATAAAACTTATTTCGCCTTAGCGGCGGGCGCGTTTGCCTGCCGCGAGCGCCGGTTCGCACGCTGGATTTTGTTTTTAATAATCGTTTTCGCCTTCGCGGCGAGCACTCTAAAAGCTTTCGGCGTTGCCGAGGTCCTTTCTTTGCTGGCTTGCAGGTTTAGCATTTGTTTTAAAATGATTTTCGCCTTCGCGGCGAGCTTCTTAAAAGCTTTCGGCGTTGCCGAGGTACTTTCATTGCTGGCAAAGAAAGTACCCAAAGAAACCAGCCCCGGGATCGCTCGAAAGCCCGCTAAAAAATTCGTCCGCCAAGGCGCCGTCATAACTCGGCTCGCGCTACCGTCGGCCCGCTCAGACATATGTCGTCTGGTCGTCACACGATTAAAACCTTGGCAAACGATTTTTTAACGGCTCGCTTTACGGGGCGGCAAGAGCAAAAAGCCAAGAGCAAAGCAGTTCATTTGTTCTCTCGACCACAGCTATTCGCTTTTACCCCTTGCGAACCTGTCGAAAACGAGTATCTAGGGTTTTACTCCTGGGACGACCTAACGCGTACATCCGATTCTCACACGAGACGGGGTAAGAACATTTAAAAACTAACCTCATTCACCTCACCAAAATGCTGCTACCGCTTTTCGCTGTTCGGGTCCCCGTAAAGCGAGCCTGCCGAAAACGAGTGGCCAAGGTTTTAAGACGGCATATGTTTGAGGCTCGCGACGCTAGCGCGAGCCGAGTTATGACGGCGCCTTGGACACTTGAATTTCGGCAGGGCTTTCGAGCGATCCCGGGGTCGCCTTTTCTTTGGTGACTTTCTTTTGGCGAAGCACAAACGCTTTAGCGTTTGAACGGCGAAGCCGGCCCTTTAGGGTCAAAGCCGCAGGCTTTGATAAAAGAAAGTTACGCCTGCGGCAGGCAAACAAGCGCGCCGCACAGGCGAAAGTCAATTAAAAAATTCAACCCAAAGCCAGCGTGCGCCCCCCAAAAAAATTTCATTGATTTTCATCCACTTGAATTTTTCTCAACTGAAATTGCGAAAAATTCAATAAATTTTAGATGGCCAGCCATCCAAACATCTGTATACTTGGCCGTATTGACGTATATCAGAGATTGCGAACATGCCATTGTCACTGCAGCAAAAGATTAAAGACCCACGCCAAGGTGTGTACTTGGTGGGCACCACGCCGCCGAAGGCCGGCACCGATGCGGAAAAAACCGAGCGCATTGCCAGTAAACTGTTAAAACGTCTGAATGAAATCGAATTTGATGGCTTGGTGGTCTATGACATCCAAGACGAAAGCAGCCGGGTCGAAGCCGAGCGGCCGTTCCCGTTTCATGCCACGTTAGATCCACGCGACTACGGCAGCATTTTGCGCAAGTTAGCTCAGCGCGACGTCATCACCTATAAGTCGGTGGCGCAGCGGGATGCGGCGGATTTTAACGCCTGGCTCAGTGACACCAGCAACAATTATCAGCTGCATAATTTGGTGCTGGTGGGTAGCCCATCGTCCAATGGCACTATTAAATTAAGCTTGGCCGATGCGTACGCCCAGTTGGCGCAGCACCCGGCGGACTTCTATTTAGGCGGCGTCGCCATTGCCGAGCGCCATGCCAGCAAAGGCAACGAACACGAACGTTTGATTGAAAAATCCAAACAAGGCTGTCAGTTCTTTATCACGCAAGCGGTGTACAACGCGCAGGCCACCATCGATTTGTTAACCAGTTACGCCCGCAGCTGCAAACAGCAGGGCTTGCAGCCAAGTCGCGTGATCTTAACCTTTACGCCATGCGGCGGTCAGCAAACGCTGGATTTTATGCACTGGCTGGGGATTTCGGTGCCACAAGCGACCCGTTATCGTATTTTGGATGCAGAAAACCCACTGAACGAATCGATTCGGATCTGCCGTGACAACCTGCAGCTGATTTTGCAGCACTGCGCGGACTTGGGCATTCCACTGGGCCTGAACGTGGAAAGTTTAACCAACCGCAAAGAAGAAATTGACGCGTCGATTCGGTTGTTCCGTTTATTAAAAGCCACCATGGAGCTGTGCCTAGCCGAGCAACAAGTGGCATAAACCGCGCAGCCCTTCGACGCGTGTCGCCTGGCCGCACAGACCATGGCGCCAAACAGCATAAAGCATCCAGCCAAGCGTTGGTATGCCTGCGGCCGGCACTGACACGGCCATAGGCTGTTTCTGTGATGCAAGCTGGGCGCGCATGACGGCGCTGAACGACGCAATTTCGCCGCGTTGCTGTTCTGTGCCATACTGCAGCCACTTACTTGCGCAGGAGCCTTCTGATGGAACAGCAACAGATCTTTTTTAACGAACTCGCCCGCCAATTCAGCCACATTTTTCAACTCAGTCAGCAAGGCCATGACAACAGCTCTGAGCGGTTGCGGGCGCAAGGCTTTATCCAAGCCGGCGAATTATGCGGCCTGTGCAGCCGTGAGCAAGTGCAACACTTAATGGAACAAGTTCACCAGCATGTGTTTGGCCAAAGCGTGGCAGAACGCACCGCCACGCAACAAGCGCACCAGGCCGAAACCCTTCGCAAACAACAACGCCAGCAAGCCTTGGCCGATGGCAACTACGACTTTTTCAACGAGCCGGCGTTGTCACGACGTTAGAGAAACTTCACCCAGCCGTGGCGACTGCGCTGTTTATACTTTGCAAACCAACGAGTCGCTGGGTACAACACCACGGCCAGCAACACCGCAATCAGCCACAGCTGCCACACGGCATCTACGCCAAACCAGTCGCCGTGGGTTTTACCATAAAGCGCTTCGGCGACACTGTAACAAAGCAGCAACAGGTACAAATGCAGCAAATAAAAGAACATCGGCGCGGCACCAAAGTCTTTTAATACCTGCCCGAACGCATCAAAACGGCGGTGTGACGCGAGCTGTTCAAACGCCCGCAATAGCAGCGCCATCAAGCCTAAGGTCAGTAATAAAAAATCCAAGGATGGCGGGTATTTGGTGAAGTTCAGCCAAGATAGCACTGTCGGTTGCCAGCAGATCTGCTGCACACTTGCCACCTGCGGCAAGGCTTGCACCACGCCATCGGCACAGCTGAACCACTGCCACGGCAGCGTTTCGCCATAGCTATTCTGGCTGCGCAGTATCAGCAATAGCAACAAAGCCCCAAGCCCAGCATAACCTAACAGGCGTAAGCGCTTGGTCGCCGTGGTTACAAACAAAGGCCCTGCTAAATACCCAAGCACAATCACCCCAATCCACGGCAATAGCGGGTAACTGAGTTTAATGGCGAACGCGCCTTCGCCTTTGGCAACTAAATAGCCGCGGTCGTGCAAGATAGTCCAAAGGCTATACCCCCACTCCGACGCGGCAAACTGAATTGGCGTTAACAGGTTATGCAGGCCAATCAAGCTCACGGCGATCGCCCACAACAACGGCCGAGGTAACGACCGAAGCAAGGCCAACAGCAGCATACACAAGCCCAGCACCCAAATGACTTGCAGGTACAACGTCTGATAACTTCCAAGCCACGCGACGTTTACCAGCGTCACTTCCAACCCAATCAACACCAAACCGCGCTGCCACAAAAAGCGGGTTAACTGCTCTTGGGAATGTTTTTGGCCATACAAATAAGCACTTAGGCCGGTCAGAAACACAAAGGTCGGGGCGCACAAGTGGGCCAGTAGTCGGGTGAAGGCCAAGCCGGGGTCGGTGGTGGCGATATCCAGCGGATCGCCGACTTGGCGATACAAAAAGAACCGCTCTCGGACATGGTCCAGCAGCATCAGCAGCATCACTAAGCCGCGCAATTGATCGATGCTGGCCAGTCGACGCGAAGCGTCGACTGGCTGCACGCTCGCTGCGGCGGCATCTGCGGTGGTCATTGCCTTAGAAGTCATACCGAACACTGACTTTATAACTCATCGGTTCTGCTGGCACAGTCCAAAGCGGCGAATAGGAATTCAGCACATAATGCTTATCGGTGACGTTATCCAACAGCAGATCCAAACGCCATTGCTTGGCTAGCTCGAGCTGACCAAACACACTCAGCACAGCGTAACCCGGCAGTTGATAAGTTGGATTAACCGTATCGCCCAAACGCTGGCTTTGACCCCGTACCCGCGCGCCCCACTCCAGCGGCATTCCCGCCAGCTGCGCTGCCTGGCGCAGGCTCACAGCGAACGTATGCTTGGGCACATTGACCAAATCCGAGCCCGCCGGCACCAAGGTACCCCAGTCAGGGTTCACCGCGTCCACTAAAGTGTGGGTGTCCAGCCAGGCATAAGATACATCGACGGTCAGATCCCACGGCAATTGCTGGCTGGCATCCATTTCCACACCGCGACTTTTTGCTTTACCCAGCGCCGCAGAGAAGCCAACGTGCACTGGATCTGAGGTCAAAATATTGCTCTTGGTGGCATCGAACACGGCAAGTGTGGCTTGACGAGTGTCGCCTTGCCAACGCAAACCTAGTTCATTAGAGCGACTTTCTTCCGGTTCAAACGCATTGCCCGCATAGTCAGTGCCGCTTAATGGCACAAAACCAGATGAATAACTGGCGTACAGGCTAAGTTCGGCCGTTAGCTGGTGCACCAGTCCCAACCGAGGGCTGAACCGCGTATCCTTGGCATTGCTGCGAGTGCCTTTGACCGTTTCAAGGATGCGTTGTTGATAACGGTCGAACCGCATTCCCACCAGCAGATTGGTGCTGGCCGTCACATCGATCACATCTTGCAGATAGACCCCGTAAGCCTGCTGCGTTTCATCATTGGCATACAAGGCATTCACCGCTCCAGGCACTGCGACCCCGTACACTGGCTGAAAAATATTCAGGGCATAACTGCCTTTGGGCCCTCGGTAACGGCCCAAATAGGTGTACAAGCTGTAATCGTAAGCATCGGCACCGACCAACAGATGATGCGTCAGCCCCGCCAGAGCCAGCTCCCCACTGAACTCACCACGCACTGTGGTATCTGTGGATTGATAGTCGCGATAACGGCGTTGTCGTGTCAGCTGCGGATTACTAACCGAGACGCCCTGACGGGCGCTGGCAAGTTCAGCATCCGACGAAAACCCTTGTAAATCGGAGACACGGCGACTCAAGCCCGCGGTAAATTGCCACTGCGAATTCAGTTGCCGTTGATAGCTCAGCTGATGACCCAGCGCACCGATCTCCGTCGGGCCATCGCCCGGTTCGCCTAAATAGCGACTCCGCGGCACCGTGTTGAAATTGTTATTCAGCACCAGATAACCACGGTCAAACAATTGGTCATGCTGCAGGTATTCAAATTCATACAACAGGCTGCTATCGGCATCGATTTGCCATAATAAGGATGGATTTAGTACTTGTTTATCGCTAAAGACTTCATCGCGAAAACTTTTAAACTCTTGCACTGCGCCATTGATGCGGTAGGCCAATTGCGGGTTGATAGCATCGGTAAAATCCGCCTCCAGCCGATATTGATCAAAGCGCCCTGCGCTAGCTTTAACATACCCTTCCGTGGCAAATTGCGGTTTTTTGGTGATCAAATTGACGGTACCGCCGGGTTCACCTCGACCAAACAACGCAGATCCTGGGCCTTTTCGCAATTCGATGGTATCGATGTTCACCACATCGCGATGGCCACTAAAACCGCGACCGGCATGAAAACCATTGACTAAGTAACCAGACGGCATGTTTTCATTGCCCGGAAAGCCACGCAGCGAAAAACTATCCCACAAACCACCGCCATTATTCTGCCGTGCGATGCTGGCGCTATTGTCTAGCGCATCTTGAAAACGAGTCAGCTGAAAACGCCCCATCGCGGCTTGATCAATGTAGCTAATCGCTTGCGGCAACTGCGCGTCACTGACATTACCGCGGTAGGCTTGATGGTAACGCACTTCAATCCGTTCAATACCAGCATCATCGGCGAGCAAAGCAAACGATGAACATGCCAATGTCGATGTCAGCGCCAACATCATCGCGCGCGACAGCCGATTTAAAGTTACTGAGCGATGGCCAAAACCCGCCGCGGCAGACACACAGTTCGCAGATGCTGGCACAGCAAGACCAGCGGTGGAGACGTCAAATGCAGTCACGATTCATTACCTTTATTGTGATATTATAACATTTCATCACAATCGATTAAGGCTCTGCAAGTGGCTTATGCTGTCGTGCGTTAGATCTACCCCGCACTACGATGGCTTGCATTCAGGCCTTCACAATGTCAGTCTGAGCCTGAAAATGGTTATAAATCATCAGGTTTACACCTAAATTACTTCAGAATTCTGCCTTGCTCATGCAGGGAACTTGGCATAAAAAAAGGATGAAACAATGCGTCAATGGTATGTGATGGTTTGGCTTGGGATGCTGGCCTTTAACAGTTCCGCCTGTCTGGTGGATGAAGATCCGGAAGTGTTAGCGCAAAAGCTACACATCACATCGTCGAGCGATCGGATTGACACCGACGACGACGTGCGAGTGATGACAACCTTGGGCTCAATTCAGAATTTATCCGACGCTTGCGCCAAAAATGTTGTGGTTGAGGTGAGTTATTACGATGCCAAACAGCAGCTGGTGGATGTTCTCACTCAAACGCTGAGCCAAGTTACAGTGCCAAGCCAAAGCAATGTGTTATTTCGTGTGCGTGGCCAACTGTCGGCGCCGTCAGAGCTGTATGTCAGCAGCAAAGTGCGGATTGTCGCCGCAGACGTCAAGCTAAGCGCCGCTCGCGCACCGGCAAAACCCTCGGTATGGTCCAATTCCATGCTCATCAGCTGGCTGCCGTTCATCGTGATCATCGGCGTTTGGTTCGCCCTGTTTCGCAAAACCAATGGGCCAACATCTCCGGCCAAACGCGCTGTGGTGTTGATGGATGAACAGCTGAAGTTAACCGCTGCACAAAACCAATTGCTTGCTGAACTTATTTCGGTAATGCAGCAACCTAGCACAAAGTCACCTACACCAACCGCTAGCAATCAGCCATAAAGTCTGTCAATGCTTATAAACATTCACTTTATTGCGTAGGTTCTTAATGCCATGCACATGGCACTTCTCCTCAATAAAAAACCAGGCCATACGGCCTGGTTTTTATCGCAACAGCTTTATAGGTAAGCTTAGAAACTCAAGCTTGCCGTGATGCTAGCACTGCGGCCGGCGCCTAATAAATACGCCCCTTCGCTACCGCCGGTTAAATGAGCTTTGTCGGTTAAGTTATTGATAACAAAGTTCAAGTCCAACGCTTTGACCAAGCTGGCACTGCCCACGTCCTTGTGATAACCAACGTACAGATCCAGCAGGGTTGAGGCGGGTAATTCGTCGCGGTTCCACACTTCGGTCGTGCCCACCCAGGTGTGTTTCGCCGCGCCGTAGTAGCTACCGGTGTAGTTGGCCGACACACCTGCCCGGTAGGTCTCGTTGTCATAGACTAGGCCTAAACGAGCCATCTCAGTGGGGCTGCCTGCCACTTTCTGACCGGACTTGTAATCCCATACTTTAACCGTTTTGCCGCTTGGATCTTTGGCAACACCCGCCACATCATCGCTATAGGTTGCACGGCTTAATGTCAGGGCGCCGGTCAGTTTGAACACGTCGGTCATGCGGTATTCTGCCGACGCTTCGACGCCGTTGGCATCCACACCACCGATGTTGTCAAAGTTACCATCACCAACCGCATCGTAGTTCGGTGTGCCATCCGGCTTGGTTTGGTAAGTCAGCATCGCAATGCGGTTATCAAACTGGGCACGATACAAAGTCAGGGATGCACTGACATCGCTGCCGCTGTAACGCAAACCCACATCTAAGTTATCCGCCGTTTCAGGGTCCAGACTGCCAAGTTCAGCGGCCGTTTTGGTTTCCAGCAGTTTGTCAGTTTTGGCTTTGAAGTTACGCGAGTAACCGGCAAACACTTCGACGCTGCTTGATAATGGATAAACAATACCGGCGCTTGGTAACAACGACGAGTCGCTATCGATTTGGTCTTTGCCGCGACCGTTTAACAAGTCGTGACGTTTGACATCGACCAAGTATTGCTGCACACCGAAGGTCAATTGGGCTTCGCCCAATGTCCATTGATCTTGCAGGTAATACTTCACCACGTTGGTGCTGTAATCATCATCAAACTGCACCCAATAGGCTTGGCTGTCGAATTGGTAAGAGACCGCTGTGTCGATGACTTTATGCCAATCACGGGTTTGCTGGCGCTGCTGATCTTCAACCCACACTCCACCGCGTAATTGGTGTTCGCCTAGGCTCAGGCGCAGTTCTGACATCAAGCCGCTACGGTCTTTGTCGTAATGAGTGTGGCGGTAGGATGCCACGCGCTTGCCACCTGCGGTGCTGGCTTTCGGGTCCAGAATGGGGCGGCCTTGAGCATCCACATAGGTATAACGGGTGGTTTTGACGTTGCCTTTGGTGACTAAATTGCCGTTCGCGTCCACCGGGTAATGCATGTAAGGCGGTAACCAATCACCGCGGCCTTTTTGCAGGTGGATATAAGGAGTAACGGTTAAATCCATCGCATCGCTGATGGCCCATTCTGTTTTGACATAAAACAGCGTGTTTTCGCGGAGCGTTGACCAAGTTTCCGCATAGTTTTGGTCAATGTCTGGGTTGCCCGTCCAGTTCCACGTCAAGCCATCCCACTCTGGCGTGTTGTGAAACTGCGCCAGAGACACCGGTTGATAGTTATCTTCTTCCGTGTCGTCATAGGATAAACGCGCGGTGACCTTGACGTTGTCCAGCTCAGTGACCGTTTTGACTTCACCATGCAGACGATCGGCGTAGCCATTGCTACCCGTGCCAATCCAGCGGTTGTTGAAGCTGTTTGATAAGGTTGCATAAGCGGTGGTGTTGCCAAACATTTGGCCGGTATCAAACCGCACAAAATCACGACGGGCATTGAAGCTGCCTTGGCTGTGGCTGTATTGGGCTTGTTGTTCTGCCAATGGTGTGGCGCTGACAAAGTTTAAGGTACCGCCCAGCGCATCCAAAGAGGCCGAACCGATGTCTGCGGCGCCTTGGCCGACTTCCACCATGCTGGTGGTTTCGCTGTCTAAATAACGGTTAGCTTTAGAACCGCCAGCGTAGGCTGAACCGCCGTTTGGAATACCATCGATGGTGATACCAATTTGCTGGTCGGCACGGTCAATCACAAAGCCGCGCATGTTCACCACCGTGGTGTAATCATCGCTACCGTAGGCATCGCCTTGGCCCACATGCACGCCAGGTAAGGCGTTGACTAAATCCATTACGTTGCCAATCGGCGCTTTGCTCAGTTTGGCGGCTTCATCCGCGACGTTATTGGCGTAGGCTACTTTTTTGCCAGATACTTGCATCACTTCAATCGCCGCAGTGCTGCTAGCACTGGTTGCTGCGGTTGCAGTTGGCTCAGCCGCCACCGTGTGAGTGGACACCGCCAAAGTTGCAGTGGCCAAGGCCATGTTCATCGCCAGCGCCAGTGGATGTTTACGGATCACAGAAACTCTCCCAAATATTTTGTTAGTTGTAATGGTCGGACAAGTCGAAACCGGCGCCTATGCTCTCTGGCTTGAATGAACGTTGCGTGGCAATTCAACGACAAAAACGTGAAAGCTGTATTGCTTTTTTGTGAATAAAAAACAGATGAACGAGGTGGGTCTGTTGTCATACCCCTGCAATATCGACCCTCTAGGCTGCAGTTTTTTATTGTTAAGAGCCTGTGATGCCTTCAATTCATCGAAACCTTCCAGCCCGAACCACGATATTGACTCGTCAACGCCTCACATGGTGTTCAGCGCTGTGGCTGTGTTTCAGCCTGTGCTGCAGCAGCGTTAGCGCCAAGCCTTTGGTGATAGCCCACCGTGGCGCCAGTGGTTACGTGCCCGAACACAGCCAGCAAGCCTATGAGCTGGCACTTGCGCAAGGCGCCGATGTGATTGAACTCGACTTAGTGGTCAGCCGCGATTTGCAGCTGGTGGTGCGACATGAAAATGAATTGAGCCTATCGACCAATGTCGCTGAGATAGCCGCGTTTGCCAGCCGCAAAACCAGTAAACGCGTCGACGGCTTAATGGTGCATGGTTGGTTTGCTGAAGACTTTAGCCTCGCCGAACTCAAGCAATTGTCACTACGTGAAACCAAACCCAAGGAGCGGCCCGGCAACGTCGCACACAATGATCGTTATCCGTTGTTAAGCTTGGCGGATGTGCTGCGGTGGAACCAACAGCAGTGGCAACAAGGTCGTCGTTATGGCGTGTACATGGAGCTTAAACACCCCAGTTATTTTGCCAAACAAGCGCCAGGCTTTAGCGCCGACATCGCCAGTTTGTTAATTCAACAGTTACAGCAACAGCCACTGCCCAAAGGGCAAACCTTGTATATTGAGTCCTTTGAACCGACCCCGTTACAGCAACTCGCCATGCGTCGAGCCCAATTGCCAACGCCGCTGTATTTAGTGCAGTTAATTGGTGATACCAGTGGTGCTTCGACACTGCCCTACGACAATTTCAGTTACGCCTGGGATCAAGTGCTGGCAAGCCAGCTACCGCTGACTAGCCCAGAACTTCCCACCTATCAACAGATGGTCACGCCCCAAGGTTTAGCCAACGTGCGCCAGTATGCCGATGCCATTGGCCCGTGGCGCGACAACCTATACGCTTACGCCGGTGGCACAGTGGCGCCATGGTTGAGCCACGCCAAACAGCTGGGCTTGAAGGTACACCCCTACACCTTTCGGGCAGAGCCGCATTTTCTGCAGCGCACGCCACAAGGCAAGCAGATCTCGATGTGTGACGAATTGCAATGGCTGCTGCGTCAGCCTTGGCTCGATGGCGTGTTTGCTGATCAACCGGATATTGCGGTAAACGCACGAGCGGGGCGTTGCCAGAACAAATTGCAGTAACCTACTGATGTAATTAATCCAGCTTCAAATGTGAGTACTATCTATTGAGCTATTGAGCTATTGAGCTATTGAGCTATTGAGCTATTGAGGACAAAATCGCTTATCTTACATATGGGCTAATATGCAAGTGTCTTTAGATTTGTGGTTGTTGAAAACGTCGCAATGTGAACTTAATGTTGCTTTTGACGTTAATTCTTTTAATCTGAGCAGAACGATTTGGTTGGTATTTGCGCCAATCCCACTCATTATCTACAAGCTCAATATTGTTAATTCCAAATCGTTGTAGATCCGCCAAAGAGTAATCAAACCCAATGAGACTGGATCCGAATATTTGAAGTAGCTGATCCCAAAAGCTGATTCGCTCATGGCCGTAAGTACACAATAAATTATCCACACTAATTTCTGAAAAAAACTCGGTTTCTTTTGTACGTAAAATGGAAACCGCAGCTTTCATGTCTTTGCTCGAAAGCATATTGTCATTCCAGCTTGCTTGCCAGGCGCTCCCATGCCAAATAAGTATTGAGTCCTTATGCAAAAATTTCGTTTTACCTGCTGGAAACACATAATTTGCACAAGAAGAAGCACATAAATGACCTACCTCTACATCAAGGTTGTACTTTCGGATCCATAATCCCAGCAACATCCCGGCTTCAATGTCTCCACCAGAACTGGAAATAAAAAGACGTGTCGGTTTCGTACTTGAACTTTCATAAGCCTCAAACAACTGGGATACTGACTCATCACTAATCTCTCCGATATAAACCAGGTTCCCATTCTTAATGCCTGCTACGAACTTGCTTGTATCAGCAGGCTGGGTATATGTCGAACATCCTGCAATCAGAATAATTAGAAAAACTAGAATACATTTCATATATATGAGTTCCATTCAAGCTTGATTAAATACTCCTTTGAAATCGTTGCTCCTTATCAGCGCAGATCCCATGCCGGCGCAGGCACCTTTAGTGGCTTGGTTAAATCAAAACGCACGATAAATTCGCGACCTGGTCGGTGTAACTGATAACGCATCACCGTCGGGCGTTGGCCTTTCACACCGTCAATGGCGATACTCCAAACATTTTGCTGAGACGCAGCCATGCCGTGCGCGGCAAACATGGTTTTACTGGGTTCATCGGCGGGAAATGCCACGATAAAGCCTTGGGCAGTAAAGCGGCTTAAGCTGGCATCGCTGTGGCCGCCATACAAGGTCACTTCATCGGGTTTGCCATCCTCGTGGCGATGATCATGCTGGAATAACAGGCCATCCGCAGTGGTGCTAAAGCGCCAGATGCGCGAGCCATCGTCGCCCACATGAAACGGCACCGCCAGCGACGTGGCACTGCAATCACGCACATGCATCACCAGAGCCTTACCCGCAAAACGGGCATCGGCACTGTTGTCGCGTTCAATAATGCCTGCAAAGGCTTGGCCACACAGCGATTGTAATGCTGGCACGAGTGCAGCGTGGGGAGCAGTTTGCTCAGCAAGTGCTGCAGAACTGCAAAACGCCAAAAGCCAAGGCGCTAGGCCTTTTCTCAAAAAACCGAAGGTCGATGTTAAACGTGTCATGGAAGTCCTTGCGAGTCAGGGCGTACATTGACCTTGTCACGCCCTTAAAGCCAACGCTTGAACACTAACACAGTCAGCAAACATCTGGCCACAGGCCTCGGTTAGACCACCTCTGCAGCAGGCGTTGCGGCGCTTTCTGACTCCAGCGCTAAGTCGGCCAGCATCCGCTGTATCTCCTCTTCCGATAACCACACGTTGCGCAGATGCTCGCGAAGTTGCTGTTCTGAACAGCCTTTTTCTAACAGTCGTTGGCAGGTCGCTTGATGTATTTGCCGTACAAAATTAGACGTCATTGCTAAAAGTTCCTCTTCAAACACAACGAACGACATCCCGTTGTTCTGTTGCATTGATACGCACAGCCACTCCCTCGTTAAGCCGCGCTATTGTGGCGAGGCAACCGGTCGGCAGCATGACAGTTCTGTGAATTTTTTAGAAAAAAAGGAACAGACGTTAGAAAAAAAAAGCCCGCAACATACTTGCGGGCAATACACAACGACAAGGTCTGACAACATGCCACCGAAGCAGCCTGCTGTGCAGTCACAGGCAGAAGTAATCCAAGGAACACAATGAACAAACAAGCACTCTCGCAGTTCACGGCGCACAGAATGCCAACACTAGATAACAACTTTGCGCAGTTTCGATGAAGTTTTTATGACGCCAACGCCCTCCACAGATAAACCACTGACCGCGGTTCTTCACCACCAATATCAGGGTAAAAAGTAGTGACAATTGGCTATTTTTTGCGCTAAATCAACACAAGCAACACCATGTCTTGCCTACGCTAGAGCCGCTATCGCTTTTTTGAATACATGATCCTAATATAGGAACATTGCAAAGAGGAGTTGCTATGCGACCTTTAGGTCTACCCCAGTTACAAGGATGTTTGTGTGGCGGTGCGATGGGCGATGCGCTTGGGGCACCGGTCAAGTTTCTGGCTTACCCAGTGATTGTCACCACGTACGGCGAACACGGCATAACCGAGCTACCCAGCACCGCCGCCGGCAGCGATAACAGCCAACAAATGATCTTTGTGCTCGAAGGATTGTTGCGCGCCCATTTGCGTCAGCAATTACGCGGCTCGGCAGACGCCAGTGCTGTGGTCCATCATGCGCTGATGCGGTGGCTGCATACCCAACAAGCATCGCCATGGTCTGATCTGCTGCAACGGGTGGATAAATCCGGTTGGTTATTGCAACAACACCCGCTGTTTGAACGTCGAACCCCAGGCCTCACCAGCATTGCCGCACTGGAACAAAGCCAGTATTTTGGCGATCTGGCGCGCAATCACAGTAAAGGGTGTGGTGCCCTTACCCGTGCCGCGCCGTTTGCATTTTTTCCAATGCCGTGGCAGCTAGCCTTCCAATCGGCACGCCATACCCACGGCCATCCAACCGCGGCATTTGCCAGCGCATTTTTTGCCCACTTGTTAGCTCAGCTGTGGCAAAACGATATCTCGCTGCACCAAGCGGTGTTACGAACCTTAGCGTATGCCGTGCATCAGCAGAGTCAAAGCAGTTTGGACAATCCAATTGGCAACGACGCGCTGGTCCTGATTAAACGCGTGCTGCAATTCGTGCAACAAGAGTATGCGCCGACCCCCAGCCGCATCCACGATTTTGCCGAAGGTTGGGTGGCCGAGGAAGCGCTGGCCGTTGGCTTGTGGTGCGCATTGTTTGCAGACGATTTTGCCAGCGGCATCCGTGTGGCGGTCAATCACAGTGGCAACAGCGACGCCTGCGGCATGGTGTGCGGCAACCTGCTTGGCTTACTGTTTAGCGAACAAGCCCTGTCGCCCGACTGGCTGACGCCTTTGACATTGGCGCCCATTCTAAAGCGGCTAAGCGACGATTTTTACCAACAAGTGCATCAAGACCAAGGCGATCTGCGGCGGCGCCAACAGCTGTTATTGCACTACCCTGCGTGGTAAATTGCGACTTTAGTACTGGTTTTTTTGTGCTTTTGGTCAATAGTCGCAAAGCACCAATCGCTCTACCCTGACACTGACAAGGCATTCCACGGCCACCACCATAACAACAGTTCGAGGTAGATGATGATTTATGCAAATCCAGGCCAAGACGGCGCTCTTGTAACCGTCAAACCACAATACGGCAACTACATTGGCGGCCAATGGCTGGCGCCAGTCAAAGGGCAATACTTTGACAATATCTCGCCCGTCACCGGCACTGCGTTTTGCCAAATTCCGCGTTCAAGCGCCGAGGATATTGAATTAGCGCTGGATGCTGCGCACGCCGCCAAACAAAGCTGGGGCGCGACATCGGTCACGGCGCGCTCGAATATATTGTTAAAAATTGCCGACCGCTTAGAGCAACACCTTGAGCAAATGGCGGTCGCCGAAACCTGGGATAATGGCAAAGCGGTGCGTGAAACCCTCAACGCCGATGTGCCACTGGCGGTGGATCATTTCCGCTATTTCGCCGGCGCTATTCGTGCGCAAGAAGGCTCCATTGGCGAAATCGACCAACATACCGTCGCGTATCATTTCCACGAACCACTTGGCGTGGTAGGACAAATCATTCCGTGGAACTTCCCGTTGTTGATGGCAGCGTGGAAATTGGCTCCCGCGTTAGCGGCGGGCAACTGTGTGGTGTTAAAACCTGCCGAACAAACACCGTGGTCAATTCTGAAGTTTATTGAACTTATTGAAGATTTACTGCCAGCAGGCGTACTAAACGTGGTCAATGGCTTTGGTCGCGAGGCGGGTGAAGCGCTGGCAACGAGCAAACGTATCGCCAAAATCGCCTTTACCGGCTCCACCCCAACCGGTTCGCACATTCTGAAATGCGCGGCAGAAAATATCATTCCATCCACCGTCGAACTGGGCGGAAAATCACCGAATATTTTCTTCTCAGATGTGATGAATTTTGAAGACAGTTACTTAAGCAAGTGTATTGAAGGCGTGGTGTTGGCGTTTTTCAACCAAGGTGAAGTCTGCACCTGCCCGTCACGCCTGTTGGTGCAAGAAGACATTTACGATGCATTTATCGACAAAGTGATTGAACGCACCAAAGCGATTAAACGTGGCAACCCACTGGATACCGAGGTGATGGTCGGCGCCCAAGCATCGGCGCAACAATTCGACAAAATCATGAGTTATTTCAGTATCGGTCGCGCTGAAGGCGCCGAAGTGTTAATTGGTGGCGATAAAGCCCAGCTAGGTCATGACCTCAGCGCCGGCTATTACATTCAGCCGACGCTGCTGAAAGGCCATAACAAGATGCGGGTGTTCCAAGAAGAGATCTTCGGCCCTGTGGTCGCCGTCACCACCTTTAAAGATGAAGCCGAAGCACTTGCCATCGCCAATGATTCAGAGTTTGGCCTCGGTGCAGGGGTGTGGACACGCGATATGAACCGCGCCTATCGCATGGGCCGTGGCATTGAAGCGGGTCGTGTCTGGACCAATTGTTATCACCACTACCCAGCGCATGCGGCGTTTGGTGGCTATAAAAAATCCGGTGTAGGCCGTGAAACGCACAAGATGATGTTGAACCACTACCAACAAACCAAAAACTTGTTGGTCAGTTATGACGTCAATCCGCTGGGCTTCTTTTAACTGCAGCCTGTGTTGTCTAGCCGTCGCCCGACATGCTTGCGTGTCGGGCGCTTGGCCTTCTACAATCAATCCCTTCGCCGTTCGAGCTGAATCGACCTGATCATGCCAACATCTACAGCACCGATTGTCGCCGTTCAATCCAATCATGCCGATGCCACCACGGCCGTACAAGAACTTGCCGACCAGCTACGTGGCTATCAGCCGACCTTTGTGTTGTTTTTTTGCTCCACCCATTACGACTTAGTGGCGGTGGCAGCCGCCTTTCAATCGACCTTTCGCCATGTCCGCGTCGCCGGTTGCACCAGCGCCGGTGAAATTGGCCCAGCAGGCTATCATCAGGGCAGTCTGTGTGCGGTGGCTTTTATGCCGGAGGCCGGGTCGGTCGAGCTGGCCTACATTCGCGATCTGAGTCAGTTTGATTTGTTGCATGCCCAACAGCTGGTCGATCAGTTGTTGACGGCACAACGTCAGCATCATGCCAGTCGCGCGCAGCGATCTTTTGTATTGACGCTATTAGATGGTTTATCGGCCCAAGAGGAAATGGTGCTGTTAGCCTTAGACACTGCGCTTGGCTCCATCGCGCATTTTGGCGGCTCAGCAGGCGATCATTTATTACAAGCCACCCATATCTATGTTGATGGCGCCTTTTTGCAAGGCACTGCCGCTGTGATCATGGTACAGACGGCGTTACCCTTTGAAGTGTTTAGCAGCCATCACATGACGCCCTTGCATGAAAAACTGGTGGTCACCGCCGCCTCTGCCGATATGCGGACTGTGTTTGAACTTAATGCCGAACCCGCGGCGCATGCGTATGCACAGGCCATTGGGGTCGCGGTCGAAGCGCTCAATGCAAAAGTATTTGCCCTGCACCCGCTGGCGGTGAAAATTGGCCACGAGTTTTATGTCCGCTCCATTCAACGGGTGAACAGTGACCACAGCCTGACCTTTTATTGTGCGGTCGGTCAAGGTGCGGTGCTGACCACGATGCAGCCGGACCAGATGCTGCCAGAACTCGCCGCGCGCTTTCGTCACATCGAACAACGGATTGGGCCACCACTGCTCACCCTCGGCTGCGACTGCGTGTTGCGCCGTCTTGAAAGCAGTGAGCGCGGCGAGCTGGACCAAGCATCGGCGTTTTTTCGACAGCACCACGTCGTTGGCTTTAATACCTACGGTGAACACTATCGCGGTGTGCATCTGAATCAAACCTTCACCGGTGTGGTGATCGCCAAGGCGCCAGTCGATGACTAACCAGGATGCATTCCAGCAGCGCCTTGCCGCGCTTGAGCAAGAAAACCGCAAACTGCGCAAAATCAATCAAGCATTGATTGAACGGGTTGAAGCGGGCCCAACCGCCACCCTCTCAACCGCGCAGGCGGGCGCCAACGCCCCTTACGCGGCGTTTCAACATGCGGCGGTGTTGGCCGAGCAAGTGCGTGAACGCACCGCAGAGTTATCCAAAGCCTATGACGAGTTACGGCGCTCGATTCGTTATTCGGAAACCTTGCAACAACGGGAGCGCTGGATCCGCACCATCACCGACCATGTGCCGGCGATGATCGCCTACTTATCCGCCAATGGCGTGTACTTGTTTACCAACCGCGGTTATGACGATTTTTATGGCGTTGCGCCTGGTAGTTTGTTTAATCAGCACTTGGAAATGGCGCATGGCGTCGCCGGCGCCGCTCGTTTAGCGCCTTATATTCAGCACGTGTTGTCCGGTGAGACCGCGATCTTTGAGATCGACGAGCAAAATGCGCAACAGCAGTGGCGACACTTGCTCAAGACCTATGTGCCACATCGAGACGATCAGCAGCAAATCATCGGTTTTTTTGTACTCAACCGCGATATCACCGAGCGTAAACGCACGTCCGAAGCGCTGCGCCAAGCCAACTTGCACTTAGAGCAACGTGTCTTGCAGCGCACAGAGGCATTGCTGAGCCTCAACCAACAACTGCAAGCCGAGATCGACGAACGTCGGGCCATTGAGCAGCAGCTGCGAGATGCCACCGAGGCGGCGCAGCAAGCCAACCAATCCAAAACCAAATTCCTCGCGGCGGTCAGTCATGATGTGTTACAGCCACTGAACGCGGCTCGTTTGTTTAATGGCGCGTTGCTTGAACAAGCATTAACGCCACCGCAACTGGCACTGGCCCAAGCAACCGGCAAAGCCATGGATGATGTTGGCGATCTGCTGCGGACCTTAGTCGACTTATCCAAATTGGACGCCGGTCAGTTACAACCCCAGTGGTCATTGCTGAATTTAGGCCAACTGCTGGCCGATTTGGCCCACGAATGCCGTCATCTAGCAACCCACAAAGGTGTGGAGTTTCGAACCATCCCATGTCAGTTTTGGGTGCGAAGCGATGCCGCCTGGTTGGCTCGGATCTTACGCAATTTACTCAGCAACGCCGTGCGATACACCCCAAGCGGTGGCCGCATTGTGCTGGGCTGTCGACGCCAAGGCACCTCAGTCCAAGTGCAAGTGTGGGATACCGGTGTGGGCATAGCAGCCGAAGATATTCCGCTGATTTTCCAAGAATTTCATCGTCTCGAAAACGCGGTAGCCACCGAGGCAGGGCTTGGACTGGGGCTCTCGATAGTGCAGCGATTTTGCCAGTTGTTACAGCAACCCCTGACGGTGCGTTCTGTGGTCAACCAAGGGTCGTGTTTTGCCATCCAATTACCACGCGTAGCGGCGCCATCGGAGGCCGCATCCATCGCGCAAAGCCCTTTACCGTCAAGCCAGACGGAGCCTGCCGCTGCACAATGCATTTGGGTGCTGGACAATGACCCCGTCATTTGCCACGCCATGACCACCTTGTTGCAGAGTTGGGGATATCAGGTTGTGGCAAAAACGGAGCTCAGCGTGCTACCCACTGCGGTAGTGCCCCAGTTGTTGATTGTCGACTACCATTTGGCGCACGGCTTGACCGGTACCGAGGCGATCCGCCAGCTGCGACAACAAGCCGCCTTTGCTGACGTGCCGGTGTTGATGATCACCGCCAATAGCCAAACCACCTTGGCGACGGAGCTAAAACAACAGGGCTTTCAAGTGCTGTATAAACCGGTACGGCCGCTGCAACTGCGAGCCATGTTACGTTTTTTGTTAAGCCCAACGCTTACACAATCTGGGTAAAATCAACATCGCGCACCATTAAAATGGCTTGTACTCGGCTCGGCACACCTAGTTTGGCCAAAATAGCCGACACATGCGCCTTCACCGTCGTTTCGGCAACACACAAGGTATCGGCAATTTGTTTGTTCGACGCGCCACTGACCATCTGCTGCAGCACTTTGAGTTGTTTTTTGGTTAAGCCGCGTAACTGGTTTAAGACTGGCGCCGACGCCGAGCTAGTGACCACAGGTTGGCGCAAAATATCCGGTGGCAAATACACATCGCCATTAAACACCTGCCGAAGCGCCAGTACCAATTGCTGCCGCGCAGCAGATTTAGCGATATACCCCACCGCCCCATAGGCCATCGCCTGCAGCACCGTCTGCTTATCATCCTCTGCCGACAGCATGGCCACCGCCACATGCGGCGACTGCTGGCGTAACTGCAGCAAACCATTCAGCCCATGCATACCGGGCATATTGACATCGAGCAACACCATATCGAGTTGAGGTTGAGTGGCAATCAGCGTCACCACCGCGTCCAGCGAGCCTGCGTGTAACACCGACACCGGCGAAAAATGCTGCACCAGCACATCCGTCAGGGCGTCACGGTACAACGGGTGATCATCAGCGACACAGACATACAGCATCCAAGCTTACTCCCCTCATGGCGGTGTGCCATCACACCGGCAATGAATACGATTGATACAGCAGAGTAATAAGTCGACTCTCCCAGTGCAAGCGGCTCGCCAGCTTGGCTCGCAACACAGCTCCAGTTCAGGCTATTTCATGAAAAGACCTTCAGTTAAACCAACGGCATCGCCGCGAAGACTTGCATAGCCATGGCGTGGACTGCATGATGCAGGTTGAAGTGTTAAGCACTAACGACACCAGCAAAGAAAAAAGCCGCTTTTTACAAAGCGGCTTTTCCCATCGATAAAAACGTGAAGATGCAGACCAACGTCCGTTTGAGAAGTGCATGACACTAGCGCGTGTGCAGGTTTACTTCTAGTTATTCCTGTCGCCACATCCTCAAACTATCAAAACCAAAACTAGCTTTCAATTGCCTTTGGATTAATTTTTGGTCTGACCAGTTAAAAAGTGTTACCACGTCTTGGCTTGCTCAGAGATTGTTCAGGTTGTCGACTGAGTGAGCAGGCACAAAACGACCACGTACTTGCAAAACAACTTGCCACCTTGGCGCAAAACCCTGTACAAAATAGGCTATTGGTCAGACCAGAAATCCAGAATTTTTATAACAATAACAGGGGTTGCCATGGCACATCGCGTTTTCACATGGGGTATGGTCGGTATTGCCGCCTTCACCAGCATATTAATAGGCCGGACCTTCTGGCTCACTGAACAACCACAGCCAAGTGCCAGCGATGGAAGCACCGTGCCACAGGTTGCCGCACAGCCTATCGCCGAGCATTTATCCAAAGCCGTGCAGTTTCAAACTATTTCGCATGAAAGCGGCGCACCTGACCCTGCCGCCTTTAACGGCTTTATCGAGTTTTTGGCCCGCACTTACCCACGGGTGCATCAGTCGTTGCAAATAACACGCATCAACAACTACAGCTTGTTATTTCATTGGCAAACCGGTAGCACCCAGCCGCCGGTGTTGTTATCAGCACACTATGACGTGGTGCCGGTGATCCCGGGTACCGAAAGCAAATGGCAGCACCCACCCTTTGCAGGTGTGATTGCTGATGGGTATGTCTGGGGCCGCGGCACCATGGACGATAAAAGCGCAGTTATCTGTATCTTGGAAGCTGTCGAAAAACTGTTAGCTGACGGCAAAACACCTAAACAAGACATCTACTTAGCCTTCACCCATGACGAAGAAGTCGGCAGCTTGCAAGGCTCTAAAGCCATCACCGCTTATTTAAAACAGCACAACATTCAGCCGGCCTGGTCGCTGGATGAAGGCAGTTTTGTGCTTGATGGCATGGTGCCAGGCGCCACGCAACAAATCGCCTCGATTAACGTCGCCGAAAAAGGGTATTTGACGCTGGAACTTATCGCCACCGCCCAAGGCGGCCACAGCTCGATGCCGCCCAAAGACACAGCAGTAACACAGCTGGCGCGTGCCTTGGTCAAGTTACAAGACCAGCAAGTGCCAGGCGGCTTGGATGGCGTGTCGGGCGAATTTTATCAACAGTTAAGCCCTGCCCTGCCGCTATTTCAGCGCGTGTTGTTGTCCAACCAATGGCTGTTTGCGCCGCTACTGGAACATGAACTGAGTAAACTGCCGGCCGGCAACGCCATGCTGCGCACCACCACGGCGCCGACGATGCTATCGGGCAGTATCAAGTCCAATGTGCTGCCGATTGAAGCGCGCGCCATGGTCAATTTCCGCATTCACCCGCGCGACAGCATCGAGTCTGTGGTGGCCCATGTCCGCCGCGTCATTGCCGACGACAGTATTCAAATTATCCAAGGCGAAGCCTCACCGGCATCCCCTGTGGGCTCGGCTACTTCCGAGGCCTTTAGCCGCATGGCAGCGCTCAGTAAACAAGTATACGGCGACGTACTGGTCGTCCCCGGCTTAACCCTCGGCGCCACCGACAGCCGCTACTACCAAGAACATATCCCCAACGCCTACCGCTTCAACCCGATGGTGCTCAAAGCCGAAGACAGCGCCGGCTTTCACGGCAGCAACGAGCGGATGAGTTTGGAGAACTTAAGCAAAGCAGCGAGTTTTTATTATTTGTTACTCGAAGAGTGATTTTTTGGGTTCGCTCGCTGGGGTTGTGATTTTTGTTCAATGGTTTTTCGCCTGCGCTGCGAGCTTTTGAAAAAAACCTATTTCGCCTTGGCGGCGGGCTTTTTAAAAGCTTTCGGCGTTGCCGAGGTACTTTCTTTGCTGGCAAAGAAAGTACCCAAAGAAACCAGCCCCGGGATCGCTCGAAATCCCGCTAAAAAATTCGTCTGCCAAGGCGCCGTCATAACTCGCACCGCGCTACCGTCGCGGTGCTCAGACATATGCCGTCTTAAAACCTTGGCAAACGATTTTTTAACGGCTCGCTTTACGGGGCTAAAAGAGCAACCGCGAAGAGCAAAAACAACTTATTTGAAGTTGTCATGCAGCTAGCATCAGCCTGCTCAGACATACGGTCTGGTCGTCACACAATTAAAACCTTGGCAACCGCTTTTCGCTTTTCATCCCCGTAAAGCGAGCCTGTCGAAAACGAGTGGCCAAGGTTTTAAAACGGCGTATGTCTGAGCGGGCCGACGGTAGCGGCACGCGAGTTACGCCGTTGCCTTGGACACTTGAATTTCGGCAGGGCTTTCGAGCGATCCCGGGGTCGCCTTTTCTTTGGTGACTTTCTTTTGGCGAAGCAAAAGAAAGTTACGCCTGCCGCAGGCATACCCACTCGCCGCGAAGGCGAAAAACGATTTTACAAAGAACAAAACCCAGCCTGCGAAACCATCAAACCTCACTAGCCCCCTGCCTTGCCGTGCAGCGGTAAAACGTCGGCTGTAGGCCAAACGCGGCTGGGTAACTCGCGGTTAACCGCTCCACCACCGCATCAATCAAATTCTCCGGCAACAGCGCCACGATACAGCCGCCGAAACCGCCGCCGGTCATGCGTACGCCGCCTTGCTCGCCAATCACGTGGCCGACTTCCTCGACTAAAAAATCAATCGCCGGCACGGTAATGGCAAAATCGTCGCGCATTGAGGCGTGCGACTGCGCCATCAAATGGCTTAAGGTTTTGACATCACCGGTACGCAGCGCGTCGGCGGCTGCCAATGTACGGGCGTTTTCGCTGATCACATGGCGGGCGCGTTGATAGGTCACTGCGTCTAAACCTTGGCCGTCGGACTCCAGCTGCGCCAACGTCACGTCGCGTAGCGCTTTGACGCCAAAATACTGCGCCGCCGCTTCGCATTGCTGGCGACGTTCGTTGTAAGCGCTGTCGACCAAGCCGCGTTTGACGTTGGAGTGGATGATCAGCACTTGCAGATGATCTGGCATCGGCACCGATTGGTAATCCAAACTGCGACAGTCAAGCAACAAGGCATGGCCGGCGGCTCCTGCCGCCGACACCAACTGATCCATAATGCCGCAGTGACAGCCCGCGTAGTTGTGCTCGGCTTGTTGGCCGTTTAAGGCATTGTCACGCGCCGACAATGGCGCACCGGCGAGGCTTGACAGCGCCAGGCCCAGCACCATTTCCAGCGACGCCGACGAGCTTAAGCCCGCGCCTTGCGGCACGTTGCCACTGACCACCAGCTCAGCAGCGGGTAGCGTCAGACCACGCTCTAACAAACCGGCCACCACACCGCGCACATAACTGGCCCAACGCGGTTGAACGACATTAGCAATCGGTGTTTGTAAATCAATGACATGGCGCTCGTTGTAATCGAGCGCATACACTGTCAGCTGCGTGCTGGTGGCGTCGGCCAGACGCGCAGCGGCAACCGTTTCAAATTCAATGGCACATGGCAGCACAAAACCGTCGTTGTAGTCGGTATGCTCGCCAATCAAATTGACCCGACCAGGCGCGCGAAACACGCGGCTTGGCGCTTGGCCAAACTGCTCGGCAAAAACGGTGACCACGCGCTGCTGCAGTGGGCTTAACAAAGATACATCGTACATAAAAAAGCTCCTGAAAAAGCGCGTTAAACCGATTGTTTGTAATGCACAGTTGGCAAGTCACGCAGCCGCGCCGCCGCTTGCTCTGCCGTCATATCCCGCTGCGTTTCCGCCAGCATTTCATATCCGACCATAAACTTGCGCACCGTCGCCGAGCGCAGCAGCGGCGGGTAAAAATGCGCGTGCAGCAACCAATGCGCTTGGTCTTGTGCATCGTTGGCTGCGTGGCTGTCATTCGCACTGCTTTGTAAATAAGGCGCGGCGTGCCAGCCCATCGAATACGGGAATGAGCACTGAAATAAGTTGTCGTAGCGGGTAGTGATGTCTTTTAAAATCGCCGCCAGCGAGGCTTGTTGCGACGCCGTTAACTGCTCTAAACGCGTTACAGCAAAGGTTGGCAACAGCAGCGTTTCAAACGGCCAGCTGGCCCAATACGGCACCACCACCAGCCAATCGGCGTTTTGGCAGACAATCCGCTCGCCAAGCGCCAACTCGCGTTCGGCATAATGCGCCAACAGGTTTTTGCCATGCGCCGCCAAATACGCCCGTTGCCGCTCGTCTTCTTTGGCTGGCAAAGTTGGAATGCCTTCGCTGGCCCAAATTTGCCCATGCGGATGCGGATTGGAGCAGCCGTTGATCGCCCCTTTGTTTTCAAACACTTGCACCCAGCCAAACTGCTGGCCTAACTCGCGATACTGCGCCATCCAGGTTTGAATCACCGCTTCGATGGCTGGCACCTCAAGTTCTGGCAAGGTTTTGCTGTGATCTGGCGAATAACAAATCACCCGGCTTAACCCGCGCTCTGCCTGCAGCACAAACAAATCCTCGTCGTTGTGCGACGCCGTCGGCACTTGCATATTCAGTGCGGCGAAGTCATTGCCAAACACAAAAGGCCCTTGATACTGCGGGTTTTGCTCGCCATTGACGCGCGTATTGCCGGCACACAAATAACAATGCGGGTCGTGACTAACATCGACGCCAGGCTCAGTTTTTTCCACCAGCCCCTGCCACGGCCGCTTCGCGCGATGCGGCGACACCAAAATCCAATCCCCAGTCAGCGGGTTAAACCGCCGATGCGGGTGTTCCGTGGGTTCAAAGGCTGTCAGCGGGGTGTGTTGTTGAGTCATGGTTTGTATATCCGTAGTTTTTTTAAATCTGTTTTTCGCCTGCGCAGCGGGCGGTTTTGTTTTCAGCTCGCACGCTGGTTTGTTGTTCTTTGTAAAATCGTTTTTCGCCTTGGCAGCGGGCTTGATTTTTCGTTCCGCACGCTGGTTTTGTTTTTTTCTAATTCGTTTTTCGCCTGTGCGGCGGGCGTGTTTGTTTCAACTCGCACACTGGTTTGTTGTTCTTTGTAAAATCGTTTTTCGCCTGCGCGGCGAGCGCGTATGCCTGCCGCAGGCGTGTCTTTCTTTTGCTTCGCCAAAAGAAAGTCACCAAAGAAAAGGCGACCCCGGGATCGCTCGAAAGCCCGAAAGAAAATTCGCTTGCCAAGGCGCCGTCATAACTCGCACCGCGCTACCGTCGCGGTGCTCAGACATATGCCGGCTTAAAACCTTGGCAAACGATTTTCTTCCGGCTCGCTTTACGGGGACCCCAACAGCGAAAAGCAGTGGCGAGGTTCACTTAAAGGAGCACTTCAAACCTTTTTGTTGTTCGTTGTTGCTCTTATGCCTTCACAAGGCGAGCCTTTAAAAAATCGTTCGCCAAAGTTTTAATCGCGAGACGGCCAGACTTCATGTCTGCTCTGGCCGACTCTATTACCCATTGCTTTTAGTCCGTTGTTCTAGCTTTTGCTCTTCGCGGTTGCTTTTTTGGCCCCGTAAAGCGAGCCGTTAAAAAATCGGTTGCCAAGGTTTTAAGACGTCGTATGTTCGAGCGGGCCGACGGTAGCGGCACGCGAGTTACGACGGCGCCTTGGCGAGCGAATTTTTTAGCGGGCTTTCGAGCGATCTCGGGGCTGGTTTCTTTGGGTACTTTCTTTGCCAGCAAAGAAAGTACCTCGGCAGCGCCGAAAGCTCTTAAAAAGCCCGCCGCGCAGGCGAAATCTGATTTATAAAAAGCCAGCCGCCAAGGCGAAATAACCTTTATGCCCCCACATCCCCAGCGTGCGATACCTCACAAATCAACTCCGCTTCATACCCATTTGGGTTGCGCTGCTGCCAGCGCCAGGTATCCGACACCATGTCGCTTAAAGTTAAACTCGCTTGCCACTGCAACTCGGTGGCGGCTTTGCTGGCGTCGGCGTAGCAGGCGGCCACGTCGCCTGGGCGACGCGGGGCAACTTGCGCGGGGATGATCCGCCCCGAGATCCGCCGATACGTCTCCAGCATTTGCAGCACCGAAATACCGCTGCCAGTGCCCAAGTTGTAGACATGCCAACCTGGCGTGCCGAACAAGCGCTCAAGCGCTTGACTGTGACCACGCGCCAAATCCATCACGTGGATGTAATCGCGCACGCCCGTGCCATCCACCGTCGGATAGTCGGTGCCAAACACTTGCAGCGCAGCGCGGCGGCCGACCGCCACTTGGCTGATAAAAGGCAATAAATTATTCGGGATCCCTTTTGGATCTTCACCAATCAGCCCCGACGGATGAGCGCCAACGGGGTTGAAATAGCGCAGCACGATGGCGCTAAAGGCTGGGTTGGCGCGACAATAATCCGCTAGCATCAGCTCCACTTGGTATTTGCTGCGGCCATAAACGCTTTGCGGCGCGGTCGGTGATTGTTCGGTGAGCGGCAAACTGACGGGGTCACCATACACCGTGGCGGAGCTACTAAACACCAAGTGCTGCACCTTAAATTCCTGCATCAATTGCAACAACACCACAGTGCCAGCGACATTGGTTTGGTAATACTTCAGCGGTTCACGTTCCGACTCACCAACGGCTTTTAACCCAGCAAAATGCATCACCGCTTCAAAGGGCTGGCCTTGCGCCTGCGCCTTGGCAAACACAGCACGCAGCGCCGCTTCATCGCAAATGTCCAAGGTGATACAAGGCACCTGTACGCCAGACAATAAAAACAACCGCTCCAATACACGGCGATCGCTATTGGCAAAGTTATCGACGATGACCAGCTGGTGACCGCGATTTAGCAAATCCAGCACGGTGTGCGAACCGATATAGCCGGCACCGCCGGTGACTAAAATTTTCATCTGCCTATGTCCTCTTGCGGTGCTCAATCACACGACGTGGTGGATCAAGCCCCTGTTTGAATCTTACCTGGGTATCGTTTAATGACCCGCGTTGACCAACGCCGTGCCCGCCTTACTCGGATGTGGACTGTCACTCAGTTGGAGCCGCTGCGTCGCGGTGACACAGCGCCCTGCCGCCTGGCAGTAACTCACCTCCAGTGCACCGCCGCGCGCGCCAGTTGCCACCCAAAGCGCCACCACGCCTTTTTCACTGCGAAGGTCCGCCAGCGGGTTCAGCAGTTGCACGTCACCGCTGGTTTTTACCTGTACCGCGACATCATTTAGCGGCAGCACCACGCCTTGAGCATCGCGAAGCTCGGCATACACAAACACCTGATCATGCGCCTTGGCCGGCAAATACTCGGCATCTGTACGCACTGTGATGTGCTGGATAGCCGCTGCCGTGAGCGTGTTTGGCGTCGACACTTGATGCGTCGCTACCAGGTTGCCCGCGACAAAGGCTTGCGCGGTCAGCGTGCCGGCCTCAAACGCTGGCACGCTAAATTCAAACGGCAGTCGCACGCCGTTGGCGGTTTGCGCGGGAACGCGATCTTGTGCAGCGCCTGCTTTTGTAGTGACTGCGTTGTTGCTAGCCACATTTTTGCTACCGACAATGCGACCATTGAGGCGCAGTTCCACCTGCTCGGCATTGCTAAAGACCCGCACGGTTAAGTTCGAACTTGGCAGCCAATCGCTGGCGATAAACACCATCGGCTTGGCCAGTGGCGCTTTGCTGCTGGCGTCGCGTTGACTTTGGAACTGGTAAAAACTGAACTTGGCTAAGCGGTCGATACTCATCAAACCGGACGCTTCTAAATCCGGTGCATAGCCGCGGTTGTAGTCAAACATCACCCAATAACCATCGGCAAAGGCCGGCGTAGTCCGGTTGTCTTGCATGGCTTCGAGCAGGTTGGTCGTCTGTTGCAACAAACGTTTTTCACCGCTGCCCAACAGTTGACGCGACGTACGTTCTTCGGCTTTTAAGTTCTGCCACTGGTCTTGCGCAAAACCGGCGTCTTGGGCGTAGTATTCCCAATCGCCATATTCCGACACCACATACGGCACAGTCGGTGGTGTGTAATGTTGTAAACGGTGCTGACGCGCCTGCAAATACAGGTCAAACCCCGGCATCCAACCGGCCGACAACGCCTGCGGCGCTTCGTCTTTGACCGCGTGATGCAAGCGGCTGATCAACGCCTCGCTCATCGGCGTTTCATTCAGCGAACACTCAAACGCCAACACGCTCGGGTGGTTGTAGTCGCGCTGGATCAAATCGCGGCAAGTGCGCGCGGCCAGGTCCGCAAATTGTGGGTCCAGCGACTGATATTGCCAGCCTGGAATTGCGTCTAGCAGCAACAACCCCAGCTGATCGGCAGCGTCCATAAAGGCGCGCGACTGCGGATAATGCGACAACCGCACATAATCAAAACCGGCGTCTTTGATGCGTGCTGCGTCGCGATAATCGGCGAATTCGCTCACCGCATAACCGACATACGGGAATTCTTGATGGCGATTCACACCGCGCAAAAAGGTCACCTCGCCGTTGATTTCCAGCTGCTTGTTGGCGTTAAAGCGCAAGCTACGCAGGCCAATTTGTTGCTGATACTGCTCAAGCAGCGTGGCGTTTTTAGTGGAAACATCAGCGTTCGCGCTTTGCCACAGCCGCGTTTGCAATTGATAAAGCGCCGGCGAGTTCGGGCTCCAACGTTTGGGGTTGCTCAGCGTTAATTGCTGCACCAACGCGCCAGATGCTGTCACTGGGCTGGTGCTACTGGCCACCACGCGACCTTGGTCGAGCAGTCGCTGCTCTAAGAAATACTGTCCACCTTGCGCCCGCGCCGAAGGCGCTACACGTACTTCGCTAGTGAGTTGCAACGCCGCGCTGGCATTGGACAGTGTCGTCACATCGACCCGCACGCCACCGCGGCGCGCTTGTGAAAGCTCAGTCGGTTGCACCAGCGCGACCACGCCACTACGGCGGACACTCACCTCACGGTACAAGCCGCTATAAATATGAAAATCTAATAAATTCAGCGGTTTTAAGCCTGATAGCGCATGGTCGCGGTTGTCAACACGCGCCAACAGCTCGACCGTTTTGCCGGCCCATGGCGTTAAATCCAGCGAAAACGGCAAATACCCACCCAGCTGATGCTTGATGTGCTGGCCATCAACAAACCAGTCCGACACCTGCATCGCGCCACCAACCTGTAGCCACAGCGCTTCACCAGCGGTCAGGGCTGGCAGCTCCAGTTGCCGCTTATAAAACACCTGCCCTTGCTTGGGTTTACCGCTGATCACTTTGGGCTCAACATAAGCACTGTGCGGCAACTGCACGCTTTGCCAGGTTGCACTACGCAGCGCCTCGCTTGGCCACATATCGACGCCTTGCGGGTCTTCGATAAATTGCCAATCCCGCAGCAATAACTGACAACCGGCTGTCAGTTGTTTAGCCGTTTCGACAAAGGTCGCACCCGACAACCGCGACGGCGCTTGCACACACGTCGATGCGCCAGACTTTTCTGCAGACGCCGCAGCAGCTTGCGCCGACAAAGGTTCGAGAATAAAAAAAGCGGCGACCAGGGAGACCAACGGCCACCGCGACAGGAACTGTTTGTGCTTACTCATAAAATTCATCATCTCTAACCCCAGCCACGCTACAGCAGCTGTTTAACCAGTGGTTGTTGCTGTTTCTTTCGCTCTACCCACCCCGTAAAGCGAGCCGGAAGAAAATCGTTTGCCAATGTTTTAAATGCACAAAGACCAGACACATCAACGCCAATGACACGCAAATTTGATAGAGGACTTTGCTCTTGATGCCCCGTAAAGCGAGCCGATAAAAAATCGTCTGCCAAGGTTTTAAGCAGGCATATGTTTGAGGCTCGCGACGGTAGCGCGAGCCGAGTTATGCCGGCGCCTTGGCGGACGAATTTTTTAGCGGGATTTATGCGCGCTGCGCACGCCCCCTTCGGGCCAGCTAAAGCTGTTCTGCGCAAGCGCAGTCGAGCGTTCCCGGGGTCGCCTTTTCTTTGGTTTCTTTCTTTTGGCGAGACACAAACGCTAAAGCGTTTGAACGGCGAAGCCGGCCCTTTAGGGTCAAAGCCGAAGGCTTTGATAAAAGAAAGAAACGCCTGCGGCAGCATGCTCGCTCGCAGCAAAGGCGAAATAAGATTTCTAACAAGTACGTGCCACACAGCAAGTGTTTCGGCCAACACCAAACGCTTTTTCAACCAACTCAACGTTGACCGTTGCACAACATCCGCAGCAGCAAAAACATCTGAGCGCCGCGCCTGAAACACCCCCTCAACCATAATTTCTCTCCACCGCCGGCCGCAGCACCAACTGATGCCACTGCGCATTCGCCGGTGCTTGCAGCATTGCCAGCATTGCATCCGCCACATCCTCCGCCGCCAAATAATCTGGCCGCGCATTGGGTCGAAACTCGGTATCGGTACCACCTGGATACATCGACAACACGCGCACCCCTGAACCTTCGAGCTCACGACGCAGCACATTCAAATAAGCATCGAGCGCGGCTTTGCTGGCGCTGTAGGCGGCTAAATTGGCATTGCTGTATAAACAACAGGTGGACAGCAGGGCCAAAATACTTGGGCTGCATTGTGGATTTGCCAGCGATACCATGGTTGGTAACAAGGCTTCGATTAACCGCACATTGGCCAAAAAGTTCACCGCCATCATTTGTTCAATGGCACGGTATTCCGGTCGATGCGCACTGCTACGGCTGCTATTTAACCCTGCGCACAACACCAGATCGGTAATTGGCATCGCCTTATTGGTATGTGGATCACGGCACAGCTGTAACTGCAAACAAAAATCCCGCAGCGCCGCGGCATCTTGCAACTCGACTGCCTGACAAACGCCGCGTTGCGAGGTTGGCACCTGTTGCCAGACCGCCGTTAATCGGCCGGCATCGCGACCTGTGATGCTAATGCGTGCGCCACTGGCGATGGCTTTGCTAACAAAGGACCGACCAATGCCGCTACTGGCGCCTGTAATAAGCAGATGTTTCATACCCGACCTTGCTGTTGACCGACACATGTTTGGCAAAACCACGGTGGGGAGACCACCGCGTTTTGCCCCGCCGTCAAGTGCCATGGCAGTTCGGCACCTGACGTTCGGTTTTGCTGCCTTACATCGAATACGAGAAGCCGATCAGGTAACGGCGACCCCAATCGAGGTAGCTGCCAATGCGGCTTGGATCGTTATCGAAGTACGAGGTCGATGCTTCGTTGGTCAGGTTTTGGCCTTGTAACATCACCTTGAATTGCGGGGTGATTTCATAGCCGATGCTGGCATCGACTGTGCGTTCTGCACCAATTGAGGTGATCTCTGTTGGGTCCCAGCTGCCGACACGGGTGAAGCTGCTGCGGTAGTTCATCGATACTTTGGCATCGATGTTGTACTTGTAGTACCACAAGGTGAAGTTGCCGACGTGCTTGGATAAACCGCCCAGCGTCAATGGGTTATCTTTTGGCACAAACTCATACACGTCGCTGTCGGTGTACGAATAGTTGCTGTACACACCCAAGCCATCCAGTGGTGATGGCAAGGTATTAAATGCTTTTTGGTACATCACTTCAAAGCCTTTAATTAACCCACCTTCGCCGTTGACAGGGCCGGTGAACGCATAGTTCACGCCGTCTAAATTCAGCGTGTCGCTGCTAGAGCCAATGTGTGATTTTAAGTCTTTGAAAAACACCGAAGTGGTCAACGCCGAGTCATCGTCGAAGTAGAATTCCACGCCGACATCCAATTGGTTGGCGATAAATGGGTCCAGTGTTGGGTTACCACCTGACGCTGTTTTCACTGGGCTTTGGCTGTCGATATCAAAGCCAGTGCGCATTTCTACCAAGGGTGGACGCGATAAAGCACGAGATAAACCAACACGAATTTGCGTGACATCGCTATAGGCAAAGGTCAGGTTCAACGATGGCAACACTTCGGTGTAGCTATGATCGACACTCACTGGTTCATATTTGTTGTCTTTGCGCTGATAGCCGCTCGACGTCGAGCTGGTATGCAGCAAACGCACACCGGCGTTACCGCTATAGCTCATGCCAAACAGTTCGCTGTTAAAGCGCGTCATCACATAACCGGCGCTGGTTTTTTCTTTAACATTCCAGCTGTTGATGCGATCGGAGTCGGTCGCCGTGTGTTTCGAGCGGTCATCAATGCCACCAAAACCATCCTGCGCCACTTGGTCCCAATCGTTAAAGCCATACATGTTTGGCGACACTAAACCGTCACCCAACACATAGCTGCGGGCGTAATTTGTCAGCTTGGTATTGGTGGGGGCTTGCCACCAGCTGATCACGTCATTGTCTTTTTCGCGGTCGGCAACCCGAGCACCAAAGGATAACGAATCAAACATGCCCGCATCCAAACGGTATTCAAAATCGACTTTGCCGCTGACCATTTCATCGGTCAGGTCGCGGTCTTTATCCACAGTCATGCCATTGAGGGTGTAGTACTCAGGCTTGCTGATATCTTCGTTGACCATCACGCCCAAGCGACCACCGGCGGTACTCCACTGCACATCGAGTGGTTTCGGGCCATTGTAAGTCGAGGTGATGTTGACCCAACGTGATTCAATCGCCGCTTCCGAATACGCGATGTCGGTGCTGACTTTCCAGCGATCGTTTTCGTACGAGGTGTTCAGACCCGTGCTGAACAAATCATTGGCTTGGAACCAGGTGGCATTGTTGGCGCTGTGATTGCCCCACAATAAACCGCCACCAGTGACTTGTTGGGTGCCATCCGCTTTGGTGATGATTTGTGGTTTGCTGGCTGAATTGTTGTAGTTCCAATTCGATCCACCGCCCCAGTTCCCCCAACCGTCAAACCAATATTGGTCTTCACGCTCAGTAATATCGAATTTGGAATAAAAGGCGTCGTATTTCAGTTCCAACTTGTCAGTCGGTTGCCATTGCAAAATCAACATGGCGCCGCTGCGTTGGTTGTCACCCAGTTTGGTGGCAGTTTTACCGCCCCATGGTGCGGCTTCTTTTTTGCCATCACCGTCGATATCGCCTTGATCGGCGGCGTTTTTATTGTACGACCATGAACTGGTCTCACGTTGTACCGACGGTTGATCTTGATACGACAAGCCCAGTACCACGCCGAAGGTATCTGTCCATTGGTCGATATAACTAACGCTGCCTTTTTTGCCGCTGCTATCGGCACCGTCTAAGTCACTGCCAAGCGGATACTGCATGGCATGGCCGGTAACGGTGATGATGCGTTTGTCTTTGGCCAGCGGATTGACGAAGTTCATATTCACCAAACCAGAAATACCGCCTTCGACTTGGTCTGCCATTGGGCTCTTGTACACTTCCACGGAATTGATCAGCTCTGATGGAAACTGTTCGTAGCGAACTTCGCGACTTGGCTCGGCGCTGACGATTTCACGTCCGCCCATGGTCGCCATATTCAGGCGCGGGCCCATACCACGAATCGATAACACCGATGAGTTACCGCGGTCACGTTCTGCGGCAACACCTGGCAGACGTGCTAAGGCGTCGGCGATGGTGACGTCTGGCAACGAACCCAAGTCATCTGTGGAAACGATTTCCACAGTGCTTTCAGCGGTTTTCTTTTGAATAAGTGATTTACCAAGCGTTGCACCAAAACCACGCACCTCAATGGTTTCGATTTGTTGGTTGGCTTTTTTGCTGTCTTTGGTGTCAGTGGCTTGTTGTGCATTGGCATGCATCGCCATCAGAGAAGACGTGACGGCTAAGGCCACCACGGATTTATTCCAGTGCTGCATCTTCTACCCTTTGTCATTTGATGTTGTGTTGTGACGCTGTCTTCTGTCGAGACAGTGTTCCTCTGCGTCGCCGTGCTTTACAACCAGGCCACCGGACTACCGCGGAGCGAATTTATACCACACCAAGGAAAACGTTTTCCAGAAATATTCTATGCAGTTTTCCTATATGAACTTATCTGCATGATTCAATTGAAAAAATAATAGGAAATCGATTGATATTTAGCCAAAGGAAAGCCGAGCAAAGCCCCCTCTGCGACCGGGCGCCAGCGTCCAAGCCCGCTGGCGCGAACAGGTCACACCGCTTTAAAAGCGGTTGCTGCAGCGGCAAAGTTCCGGTAGAACATGGCTAACATTTTGCTGAGTTGGACATAGAGCTAGATAGTGCGAGTAGGCGGTGAACCTGCGGTCTAGGGCCAACACCTGGTTGAGGATGACGCAGTGACAGAACATGGCAATACCGGTGGCACATGCTTGAGACGGCGTTGGGCGCTGCTGACGTTGTTTTGCACCAGTGTTAGCGTTCAGCTACAAGCTGCCGCCCCTTATCAAACGCCTCAGGCCGCACCTGCCCAACACACCCAAGCGAACCAACTGACGCAAGCTAACCAGATCTGTACCGACTCATTGACCGCATGTCTCGAGCATGTCGAGCCATTGCTCGCCCAAAGCCCTGTCGGCAGCTTGTATTGGCGCGAGCTAATGTTATTAAAACTCGACAGTTTGTTTTATTTGCAGCGCGGGCAAGACGTCCTGGCAATCACCACCAAGTTGTTGCAACAAAAAGACTGGCCGCCAAATTTTCTCGCAAGGCTCTACATTTTTCACGCCAAAGAATTGCATGCGGCGGGCCGCACGTTGGAATCACAACACTACATCCAAAAAGTGTCGGAGATGCTCAACAGCTTTCATGCAGCGGATCGCTTACCGCTGACCGAACTGCGATTAGTCAATGTGCGGATGTACATCGATGGCGATCGGCAAGCCGCTTACGATCAATTAAAATCCATGGCGATCCGTTATGACGCCACCGGCGATTGGGACATGCGGTTTAGCATTTATCACAACTTAGCCCACGTCAGTGAGTTCCTAGATAAACAAGACGACGCCACAACCTACCGCGACTTAGCGCTGGCACTTGCCGACGATGGCCCCAACCTGCATTACAAAGCACTGACCCGCTACTACCGGGCAAGCCTTGCGCTACAACAGCATGATTATCAAGATCATTATTATGAAATGCTGCAGCAAGCCGAACAGTTCGCCAGACAAATTGATGCCGACTTTTTGCAAGTGAACTGTCATTTATTGCAAGTGGAATTGGCGCTAAAACAACACCAGATGGCAAAAGCCCAGCAGCTGTTTGATGAGATTAAGGCCAGCGAGGTGGCCGACGAAAGCCGCGACGAGTACCAGCGGGTCCGTCAACTACTGACCAGTGCACGCCCATCAGCCAGCCCATCCAACGGCTAAGCAACGCCAGCACTGCACAGATATAAATTGACTAAAAACTGGCTCTTTGGTCAATTTTCAGGTAGTCTCCGCGCCCCTTCATTTGGAAGGTCCTGCAGCTGCGGCAGATGGTATTCGCAGCCTCCGGTCAATTACCGCGAGCCCCTGTGGATATCCCATGCAATTTACTGATTTAAATCTGTTACCTGAGCTGTTGTCGGCGTTAAGCGAAAAAGGCTACACAGTTCCAACCCCTATTCAACAACAAGCTATTCCTGCTGTGATGCAAGGCCGCGATTTAATGGCCGCCGCTCAGACGGGTACCGGCAAAACCGCCGGTTTTACGCTGCCTTTATTGCACCGCTTGGCTCTTGGCTTTCGCGAAGGTCGCAAAGTTCAATCGAACCATGTCCGCGCCTTGATTTTAACGCCAACTCGCGAATTGGCTGCACAAGTGGCGGAAAACGTCGCGCTATATGGCAAAAACCTCCCGCTGCGCAGCACCGTGGTGTTTGGTGGCGTGAAAATTAACCCGCAAATGATGGCGCTGCGCAAAGGTGCCGACATTTTGGTGGCAACGCCTGGCCGCTTATTAGATTTGTATTCACAAAACGCGGTGAAATTCGGCCAATTAGAAGTACTGGTACTGGATGAAGCCGACCGCATGCTGGACATGGGCTTTATTCACGACATCAAAAAAGTGCTGGCGCTGCTGCCGAAAAACCGCCAGAACTTATTGTTCTCCGCCACCTTTTCCGATGACATTCGTAAACTGGCCAAAGGCTTAGTGAATGACCCATTAGAAGTGTCGGTCACGCCACCCAACACCACCGCCGAGCGCGTCGAGCAGCTGGTGTATTCGGTGGATAAAAACCGCAAAGCCCCGCTGCTGACACAACTGATCAACGACAACAACTGGCAACAGGTGTTGGTATTCACCAAAACCAAACACATGGCGAACCGTTTGAGTTTGCATTTGCAAAACGCCGGCATCACCGCCCTGCCAATTCACGGCAACAAAAGCCAAAATGCGCGTACTAAAGCCTTAAGTGATTTTAAATCCGGTGAGATCCGCGTGTTGGTGGCGACCGACATCGCCGCCCGTGGTTTGGATATCGACCAACTGCCACAAGTGGTGAACTTTGAGCTGCCCAACGTAGCCGAAGATTATGTCCATCGGATTGGCCGTACCGGCCGTGCCGGTGCTGCTGGTCATGCCGTGTCGATGGTCTGCGCCGATGAATTTAAAGAGTTATCAGGCATCGAGCGGTTAATTCAGCAAGTGTTACCACGCGCCATCGCAAGCGGCTTTGAACCAACCCACGCGCTGGCCGAGTCGAAACTGAACACCAAGCCGTACAAGCCGAAAAAGCCAAAACAACCGAAAGATTATAACGACGCCGCCGCACCAAGTGCTGATAAACCTTTCGGTGAGCGCCCAGGCCGTCCGCAAGGCCAGCGGCCACAAGGTCAGCGCCCAGCGCGTCCAGATGGCGAACAAGGTCAGCGTCCAGCCCGTGCACCGCGCCCACAAGGCGACCGGCCCCAAGGTCAGCGCCCAGCGCGTCCAGACGGTGAACAAGGCCAGCGTCCTGCCCGTGCGCCGCGCCCACAAGGCGACCGGCCACAAGGTCAACGCCCAGCGCGTCCAGACGGTGAACAAGGTCAACGTCCAGCCCGTGCGCCGCGTCCACAAGGCGACCGGCCACAAGGTCAACGCCCCGCGCGTCCAGACGGTGAACAAGGTCAACGTCCAGCCCGTGCGCCGCGTCCACAAGGCAACCGGCCACAAGGCCAGCGTCCGCCACGTCGCAACAACGACAACTAATCACATCGCCTGATAAAAAACGAAGCCGCTTGGCTTCGTTTTTTTATAGAAATTCAGCCGTAAATACGGCTAAAACACAGGAAGAATTAGCCACAACAACACATCAAGCCCGGTGGTGTCCGCCCGCAAACCGCTACAAAATCGAGCTTTCTGTGCTTCGCTGTCGTTTTTTGCGCTTTTTTTTGGGCAAACTAAAATAAATTCCTGTATATTATGCGCCTATTTTCTAACCCCTAGCTAATCGAGATGACTATGTCAGCAGATTTATCCATTTACCGTAACATTGGTATCTTCGCTCACGTTGATGCCGGCAAAACCACCACTACCGAGCGGATCCTGAAACTGACCGGTAAAATCCATAAAATCGGTGAAGTTCACGAAGGTGAATCAACAACTGACTTCATGGTGCAAGAAGCTGAACGTGGTATCACAATCCAGTCAGCCGCTGTTACCTGTTTCTGGAAAGGTCACCGTTTCAACGTTATCGATACCCCAGGCCACGTTGACTTCACCGTTGAAGTTTACCGTTCTCTGAAAGTTCTGGACGGTGGTATCGGTGTATTCTGTGGTTCAGGCGGTGTAGAACCTCAATCAGAAACTAACTGGCGTTATGCGAACGACGCGAAAGTTTCTCGTCTGATCTTCGTAAACAAGTTAGACCGTATCGGTGCTGACTTCATCCGCGTAACAGAACAAGTGAAGAAAGTTCTGGGCGCAACTCCACTGATCATGACGCTGCCAATCGGCCGTGAAGATACCTTCAAAGGCGTCGTTGACCTGCTGTCAGAAAAAGCCTACGTGTGGGACGATTCTGGCCAACCAGAAAACTACACAGTAACGGATATCCCAGCTGACATGCTGGAAGATGTTGCTATGTACCGCGAACAACTGATCGAAACTGCTGTTGAGCAAGACGATGACCTGTTGATGGCGTACATGGAAGGCGAAATGCCAACGGTTGAACAAGTCAAAGCCTGTATCCGTAAAGGTACTCGTGAACTGGCGTTCTTCCCAACTTACTGTGGTTCAGCATTCAAAAACAAAGGTATGCAATTACTGTTAGACGCAGTTGTTGATTACCTGCCAAACCCAACAGAAGTTAACCCACAACCGTTGACTGACGAAGAAGGTAACGAAACTGGCCAACACGCTATCGTTTCTGCTGACGAGCCATTCCGCGCATTAGCGTTCAAGATCATGGACGACCGTTTCGGCGCCCTGACCTTTATCCGTATCTACTCTGGCGTCCTGAACAAAGGCGACACAGTTCTGAACTCTTACACTGGTAAGACAGAACGTATCGGCCGTATGGTTGAGATGAACGCGAACGACCGTACCGACCTGACAACAGCGCAAGCGGGCGACATCATCGCGTTGGTAGGTCTGAAAAACAACACGCAAACTGGTCACACGCTGTGTGATCCGAAAGCACCATGTACTCTGGAACCAATGGTATTCCCAGAGCCAGTAATTTCGATTGCTGTTCAGCCAAAAGACAAAGGCGGCATGGAGAAGATGGGTGTTGCTATCGGTAAGATGGTTGCAGAAGACCCAACATTCCGCGTTGAAACTGACCAAGATTCTGGCGAAACCATCCTCAAAGGTATGGGTGAGCTGCACTTAGATATCAAAGTCGACATCCTGAAACGTACTTACGGCGTTGAGCTGGTTGTTGGTCAACCACAAGTTGCTTACCGTGAAACTATCACTCGCGAAATCGAAGATAGCTACACGCACAAGAAACAATCTGGTGGTTCAGGTCAATACGGTAAGATCGACTACCGCATCCGTCCAGGTGAGCCAAATTCAGGCTTCAAGTTCATCACTACAGTTGTTGGTGGTAGCGTTCCAAAAGAATTCTACCCTGCGATCGAAAAAGGCTTCGAGTCTATGATGTCTACAGGCACCATGGCTGGCTTCCCAGTATTGGACGTTGAAGTTGAACTGTTCGACGGTGGCTTCCACGCCGTTGACTCATCAGCTATCGCATTCGAAATCGCTGCAAAAGGCGCATTCCGTCAATCAATGCCAAAAGCTGGTCCACAACTGTTAGAACCAATCATGAAAGTCGACGTCTTCACTCCAGAAGACCACGTTGGTGACGTGATCGGTGACTTGAACCGTCGTCGCGGTATGATCTCTGGTCAAGAGTCAGGCGCAACTGGCGTACGTATCAAGGCGACAGTGCCGCTGTCAGAGATGTTCGGTTATATCTCTACACTGCGTACAATGACATCAGGCCGTGGCCAATTCTCTATGGAATTCGACCACTACGCTCCATGTCCATCAAACGTAGCTGACGCGGTTATCGCGAAAGAAAAAGAAAAGAAAGCTGCTAAAAACTAATTAGCTGTTTCTTAAAGAAAAGCCCCGCAACTGCGGGGCTTTTTGTTTATGGGTGATCACCATAGGAACCAATGTTCTGACTCTCTAGATTGGGTCGCACATAGGAAAATCGTTGCAACGACCAGGCATTGGATCACTCATCTGTTGCACCTCCACCGGAGGCTCTGGTTGTGATTCAGGGCATATTGGATAAATATTGCAAGGCAAACTCGGATCATTCACCTCAAGGCTTTGCTCGATCTGTTGTTCAATATCATCGGCTGACTGCGAGGTTGGCGTGGCACTTAACATGCCAGCAAAAAACAGCGTACTGCAAACTAGGCTTGAAACTGCGGATAACTTCATAGGAAACGTCCTTGATGTTGAGAAAGTTAAAACTTAGCCAGTTCAACGTTACACAGCTTCGCTTAACGAGACCGACCTCACCGCTAAAAGACTTGCTGGACGACATCAGGTAAGAACACCTGGGTAGACACAATTCTTCACAGCAGTTAACATCAAGCTATCATTTGAGAAATATTTATCAAACATTGATTTGTAACGAGTTTTTCTAAGGCTATCGTACAACAGACTCGAAGGACCCCGTTTTTTGCAGCCCTTACCGCAACAACATCCCAGCGCAACGGCGCTTACATCCTTATTGAATGACTACAGCGCCGCATTCTTGGCATTAGATGCGAACATGATCGCAAAGTTGTATCGCCTGCCCTGCGCTATTGTCGATGCGGATGGTACACAGGTGTTTCAAGACTACAACTCGCTTTACGCCAAGTTCGCAGCCAACTGCGTGCAGTTACAGCAATTAGGTGTATCGCTGGTGCAATTTCAGATTGTCGCTATCAACACACTCAGCGATACACAGGCATGCGTGCACGTCGCGTGGCGCGTGTCCCTCGCCGACGCAAACATTGATTTTCGCACCTTATACATCTGCCATCAGCAAAAGCAGCAATGGCAGATCTTTAGTGCCAATGTTTACCCTGGAGCTTTTACTGCAATTTAAAAACCAAACAGCCTACCCATTTTTAGGGGCTTGATACGTCAAAAGTTTACCCGCGCCGTTGCTGCAAATATTTATCGAGCATCGCTGCAAACTTTTGTTTATCGGCGGGTGATAACGCCGAAGGGCCGGACGTTTGAACGCCGCTAGCGCGTAATGTTTCGAAAAAGTCGCGCATGGTTAAGCGTTGTTTGATGTTGTCTTTATCATGCGCTTCGCCGCGTGGACCGACTGCTTGCGCGCCTTTTTCAATTACTTCAAACGCTAGCGGAATGTCTTGTGTTACCACTAAATCGCCGGCTTGCACCAGCGCGACAATTTCATTGTCGGCAACGTCAAAACCACGCGGCACCGTTTTCATTTGCAAAAACTTCGATGGCGGCAGGCGCAGTGGCGAATTGGCAACAAACACTGTTAGCACCTGCGCGCGCTCGGCGGCGCGGCATAACATGTCTCGGATGGGGACGGGGCATGCGTCGGCATCAACCCAAATGGTCATGCAAAACTCCTGTTAAGACTCGAAGAGAAAAACGCTAAGTGTGCCATAGCCAATGCGGATGACCAAACCTTAGCGAATTCAAGCACATTGGCCGATGACAACGACAATCAGCACAGAGGTAGCCGCACCATCCGACATTCAAAGGCCATGAAAGACCATGCAAGAAGAATTCACCGTGCTAGCGCCGGCCCTTTCAACTCGACCACATTGCCGTCCGGATCTTTGATATACACCGACCAGCCCTCGCCTTCGGCGCCATAATTGATACTGGCCGGCCCAAGTACTTCGACTTGATGACTGGCCAAAAACGCCAACAGCGACACCTCATCAAACGGCTCGATGCGCACGCATAGATGGTCCAGATTATGATTGTTTGGATGCAAACCATCGCCACCGCGCAAGCCTAGCGGGCCATCAAGACGGATCAAATCCAGCATCGACGCGCCAAGGCGCAAGTGCACAAGGCCTAAATCTGGCCGCTCACGGCTGATGGTGCACCCCAACACCTGTTGGTAAAACGCTAGGCTGCGTTCGAAGTGACGCACTCGAAGCACGATGTGATCCAATCGCTGGACTTGGAAATCGGTCATCAACACGCCCCCACTTAGATTTAGATTGCAGCTGAGAAATAAACGGAGAAATCAACGGCACAGCGTCGTTGATTCCCTCCCCCTTACTACACCTTATTTGGCTGGCGCAGCCTGTTGGAACACACTCCATGTGTTGTCACGAAACAGATACAACGCCGACGACACCCGCTCCCGACCTGCGGCCTCAAACAACCCGTGAATGTCGCGCTGCATCGATTCCACGGCATGCTTGTCAGAAAGTGGCGCGAACATCAAGCCGCCACGCATCGGCACACCAACCACTAAGCCCTCAGGGTGTTTTTTTAATAACCCCTGCCACAGCGCAAAGTCTAGGAAATAGCTGCTATTAACGTCGGCAGAATCGCCACCGACTAACATAATGCCGTCTTGCCACTGCGCCACCTTCGGCTCGCCATAGCGGTGCTTGATATTCGCCACGGCAATGTCCACCGCCTGCTCTGGGGTCAAGCCAAGCGCGGCAAATTCCTCTTCACTAAGGTTGGTCATGGTCAGGTCGCTATCCGTGACAAAACGAATATGCATATCCCCGAGCATGTCATACCAAGCACCACTCATTAAAATAGACTCACCATTTGGTAAAGTTACAGAGCTTGGAGGAATTTGTTTATAACCAAAGTCTTCTTTATTCGCGCCATTCACTTCCCGTAATACCACCATGAAATTAGGGTCGATCTGGACTTTATCCTTGGCCACTGACCCTATCGAAACCAATACCAAAAAAATCGGTAACACCCACTGACGTACCATAGTTCCCTCTTTTGTTATGAAAAAATCTTAAACCGCGCCCCGATAGAACGGGGAGATACCGGTGCTGCCAACACAGTGCGAAAGCATGGCAACTCACCAAGCCGACAGGGCCAAATTCCGCCCGTTGCCGCTGGCTATGACTCCATTTTGCTGGGGAAAAAAACACAGCTTACAAAAATCTTGGTATGCCCCACATCGGCTTTATATGCGCCGCGCGATCACAAAAGGCCATACAGTGTGTTGCTGTGCTGATTGAAACGTCAGACTGAAGTTTCAATCAAGGCGAACCTGACAACGGCAACATTTTATATACAAATAATCCATTGAAACAATCAGCGCGATACCGACCGAATACGCGAATAAATCAATGACGTTAAATGTTGAACCTAAAAATAGATGGCCGATAAAATGACTTCTCATCGCATCAAGCCAAGCGACATGATAAAGCTGAGACCACTCGACGACAAAAGATAGGCTCAGAGCCGCGACACCAAGCCGCAAAGGGGCACTTGGTGACGCTAGGATTTTAAGCCCAAGATACACCGCCATCGCCCACAGTGCATCCCCTGGATACTTTTCAAAAACCGCCGGAAATAGCCATGGATATGCTCTGGACGCAAGCCCCAACACGATAACAATCACCAATGCCAGAAGCGCAGGGATTCGATTCATTAGTTACCCTATGACCTGAAATACGAAATTCAATTGTTGCTGCGCCATTTCAAGAGGCCGAAGTCACAACCTTTCAACTTGATATTCGTCCACGTAGAAGTGGCGGAACCTTCAACTCAAGTATCTGAATTAACGTGGGATCCATGTACTCGTAAATATCGGGGATCCCAAGCACAACAAGACGTTTTCCATGGAGATGCTTGCTAAACTTTTTTGAGATCTTTGTTTGATGCCTTCTTTCCATAACAAAAATGATATCAGCCCACTGGATCATATCGGGTGCCAGAGGCACATCAGCGGAATCATGTACGCCCGCAGACCAACATTCAATACCATCGTATTGCGAAAAAACCTGCTCCGCCGTTGGGCTTCGCAGTCGGTTTTGTGAACACACAAAAAGAATGCGCAACATGGCGTTCCCTTATACATAATTTGAAAGGTTGTCGATATCGATTTGGTATATATCACCACGCTGAAAGGTAACTATTTAAGTTGACAACAATCAGCAAGGGCCGAGCAAGGGGCTAAATTTTATTTGTCACGATTAAGCGACTCGTTTGGCATATATTTACTCAAATATCCGCCTAGTAAAATACACGGGATGAATAAATATAAAGCAATGTTTGTAGATGTTAAATTTAAAAAAGTTATCAATACTTGAGGTATCAAGCCTATTACACACACAATTTTAATGTTCATAGACTTAGTTTCTTCAAATGTACGAACAGATATTAAACCAGCCATCACAACAAATAAAACACTTACAATAGAGTGAACAATACTAAAATCTGGATCTTGGAAATTAAAACCTAAAAACGCCAAGACATAACAAAAATACCAAATGATATAAAAAGATACTAACTGCCCTAGTATAATTATGCCTAAAGCTCTTCCAATAGCAGCAGGACTTGATGGTACGTTACCAAACAATGTTTCTTTTAAAGCCAGATATAAAAAGTAGCAACCTGATAAAGCGACAATTAAAAATAAAACAAATTTTAAATCAATATTTAAATCAATTGTAATCATTGAACCTAAATGTCCCTTAATGCCATGTACAACTATTTAATCAGCAGCATCACTCTTTGACGTCGGATGAATTACCTTGTTAGATGCTTCTTCGCAATTTAACCTTATCCAATTTTCAGTGGCAGTTTTGTTTATTGAGATACTTGCAAGTACAAACATACGCTCTTGTGAATCTTTTGAGAACACATCTAAAAACCAAATCCCACCAGAAGCAGCAGCAAAGCCTTTGTATTTGTTATACATCATTTTTTCAGGTGTCATGCAGTCAATTAATCTTACGACTGTGGGCGTAAAAACATCATCAAACCGTTGTTGCAATTCACTAGCCGTTTGAATTTTTTCAGTTCTCAGTTTCACTGTGCCATCGGCTGCAACATATTGCTCTTCGTAGCTAATGTTTAATGGAAAGAGTACATACTTTTCGAAAATAGACACATCATGCTTTTTGATGCCCTCTTTTAATACTGTCAGAATTGGCGATAGTTTTTCGTTAGCCACATCTCTATCAAACAATTCAACGGCATTGGCCACACCACTTATAAACATGCAGAATGCAGCTATATAGGTAAATAATTTCATAAGCACCTAACGCACGCCTCAACGGCGCGTCACTTGTTGCGAGTCCAGCGCCAAAGGCGCGGTGTGTTGGCGGTTGTTAAGTACGATCACTACAACGCCCAGCCATAATGATTTGTAATTATTGATACTAACCGCGGAATATCTGTCTTAGCCGCAGCGATGAAATCCTGATCAGCGACCGTTGCTCCGATTAATTCGATATCACCTTTTGCTGTCATTATAGAATCTGATCCCGAAGTGTGATCGCGCCCTTCAACGCATGAGACCCAAGGTCCTTCAGTCGTTGAGTTACAGCGACTTAAAATAGCTATGAGTTCGTCTTTGGTTATATGCATAGTTGAATCCAAACCACACTTATCTACCCACGCATGAGCGCAAACTAGTTCGCGTTGCAGTGGCCCAAAGCACCGGATGACGCGGATGGTTAGCTTTGTTTAGTTTGTGGTAATAAATGTTGATGTTGGCCACAAGTAAACGCCGTTATTTATGTAATATGACTTTAGAACGGTCATTTTACGCATTTTGAAAATAGCTGGTACGCCGCCAAATCGTTTCTCGAAAACTGCAACGGCTTTGAGTCTACGCAAACGCCAAACATAAAACTCAGGGCTGCCAAGCTTTAACTTTGCAGCTTCTTTGGTAGCAAACCTGTGAATCAAAGTTCTAAGTTGCCTTTGTGGCAAATATTGCCACACAAACGCCCTAAGCAATGGGCTGCCTTTTTCTAGTTTCCATATACGATGCAGATCGAATTACTCCATAAAGCTAACGTCGTGAGCACGGGGGCATACCGCTCACGGTTTGGCAGCCCAGTAGCCGAAGGGCACGAGTGATGTGCCTTGTTATACAACAAGCTAATTTTTACCACCGACAAAGTTGCCAATGACAACCAATATGGCCCCAACAACTAAAGCAGGTGACCGAAATTGAGCCCAATGAAATGAGCTTTCATCAGGCACAATTTTTACGTAAGAATCATTAGCTGACGCTTGAAACGCATCAACTGGTAAGAAGTCTACCGCGAAGCCTGCAACCGCATATAAAAGAACTAAACAGCCAACGATGATCAGGGTTTTACTCACTTGGATCTGCCTCTTGTTCTTTATCGTCGCCATAAACGGCAGCAGAGTGCATCGCCTCTTGCACATAACATGGTGAAGCCAGCCGCAACAAGCGCGGAGTCTCTGGCGTCCGTTTTGATGGCTTTGTTAGGTGCGACTCTCATTTCTCTAACTTTATTCTGTAGGCCGAAGCTTTTTCTGCCCAGCGTTGTTCGTCTTCTGCCAAGTAGATAGCGACAGCGCGTTCAGCATCAAACGCTTCGTTCCTTGCCTGAAGATTTCCACAGAGCGCCTGAACTTTTCGCACAAATTGCTCAGTGAAGCCATTAGCTATTGCGTGCTCTTTCTCGTCATCGGATCTGAACCTAAGAGTGAAAGATGCTATTCCGTAGGTGTACCCTGCCCGCACTTCAGGGCGATAGCTTTGCCTGGAAAAGATATCAGTCACATAGCCATCGACGACTTTTTGCTGCGTTTTTCGTTTATGCTTCGAACGAGCGAAGATGACCGCTATGCACCCAACAACTAACCCTATAACGAATGCTGTATACATTGAACACCTAACGCCAGAATGACGCCGTGCCGCGAAGCTGCAGCGGTTTGAAAGAATTATGAGGCGACCGCCCCGCGCTGCACGAGCACAAAATCATCGGCCGTTTCCTCTGTGTAATGCACCAGGCCGCCGAAATCGGTGTCTACCATGATGCCAGTCCCCAGATACGCCCAGCAATCCTCGCCTGGCAAGTACTCGCTCGTGTCCATCGAGGCAAGAACGCGGCCTAAGGACTGCGCACTAATCTGAACGACGTCTCCGGGCTTTATGTCTGTTCCATCTGCGTACTTCATGCTGGCGCCTCACAGCCTACTTAGGGGCAAAAACACATGGGCTAAAATGCGGGCGAAGCGAGACAGCCCATGTGTTTTTGTCCCAGCGAACGCGTTGAGCGGCTAACGTGGTTTGTTAGCTTCCGTGCTTATATAAGAACTCTAAGCATTCATTTTTTACTGTTTTAATGTCGCCATAAATACCGAGTTTTGCGTCATTAAGTTCATCCCAAAAACACATCATCAGGCCAACCACATCTTTTGACGGTATAAAATTTGTGAAAGCCATATCGTAAAGTTTGCGCGTTACCATCTCGTATGTTGTTTTATCGTCTTCCAACCCCTTCGCAAACAGGGTAAACGCACGTTTCGATACCTCAGAAGCGTTATCGTATTCGCCAAATTTTTTTAGATGCGATATCACGTCATAAATACTTTTGGACAAAGCAACGTCAAACAATCGCTCATCAGGAACATCTTGTTGCTGAATAATTGCGTCAGCCCATGATATTGCATCACTTTTTGTTAAAGCTCCGCATTCAAGAGCTAACACCATCGAATTAATTGCCAATAAATCCATATCAAACCAACGTGGAAGTAAGCGGACGCCGTAGCGCGAAGCGCGGAGGGAACCACAAGCGCAGCTTGTGGCGGTCCGCTTGATTGAAGGATTAAGCGATTTTTGCATCGGTATGTTGCACTTTGACTTTGAGACTAAGCTGCTGGTTTTACCAATTTTTGTTGGTCAGCTTCATCGATTTAAGATACTTCCCACCTTCAAAGAAAAATATTATTTCCTTTGGGCATTTACCGCTGTAGCACTGATATGCACCGTATCCGATGGTGACGCCACTCGGAACTTCGATGTTGTCACTTCCCGCTGCGCCACCGGAAACACTGACATTGTTTAACACTGGCCTATCAACTGACTCCAGTTCCTTTTGTGGAACGGAAACTACTTCGCGGCCATTGGAAATCTCAACGAGAGTAAGTTTTGTCCCATCTTGCGTTGTCTTTATGGTGAGAGTGTAGCCGCCTTCGTACTTATAGGTTACTTCCGAAGGACTCAACACTAAATTGCGAGTGGCGAATGCATCTAACGAGACTAGCAAAGCAACAATGAACACAAGCGACAGTTTCATGGTTTGGGGCCTTCGCCTAACATAAAGTTTACCGGCTGCGCGCTTTTGCGCAGTCCGGGTTGAACGTAGGGTTGGGCTGCTACATAACCGGTTCAAACCGAACATGTGTAACCTCCCCGTTTTTGTGCCATACCAAAACAGTCTCAGATTTTGTTGTAGCGTGCTCTATGTAAGCTTCGATGATGCCATCTTTTTCGTGGAGAATAAACGCAATACCATTAGCGTTTATGAACTTCATGATTTCGTTTAATGGAACTCTATCATCAGCTATATCGTAAAGCTGGTACAGTTTTTCCGTGCCAGCATCACCATAAATTTTTGTATAGAGATATGGGCTGATGTCTGATGCAACCCAAAAAGCAACAGTCATCAGCAAGAGTGCTATCGTAATTCCAGCAATCTTACTGATGAATTTCATATGCCCAACAACCAAAGCAGCGGCTCGTGCCAGCGCCGCAGGCGCGGTGTGCTGGCGTTTGTTATGTGTGTTCACTTATTGAACGGACCGTACAATTTAGAGGTACCATCAAAGCCATTGTGAACACGGACAAATAAACTTTTGCTTTTATTTTCTTTATACAAAGTAAAGCTAAGTCCATCCATCATGACATCATCTTTCAACTCGCATTGAAGCCATTCTTTTATTGCGAGTCCTTCATCAGCTTCTGCTACCAGTGCCTCATTAGATAGCCTTTTAGCCGCGTGAATCTCCCGAACGAAGTCTTCTTCTTCGCCGGGGACTGCATTTCACAATATCCGCCGCATAAGAATGCGACGCATAAGCAAACAAAAGGGAAAAAGTTACTTTACGCATAGTACACATAACGCCCCGCTAAACGGCGAGCATCAGCGAGACCGGTGGAGGCCACGCTTTTTGTGGCCGGAACGAATTTGAGCAGTTTGTTATAACCTACTTGGTACGAAGCCAAAATATAAACCCTGATACAAAGCCTACGACTATTGTAGGAATGCCTATTAACATAAGTGCCGCGCCAAACTCCTGATGGCGCTCCCCAAACACAACGCTGAAACAAAAGGCTGAGACTAAAGCGATTGTTAGCGAAACACCAGCGCATGAAATTAGTACATTTGCTAGATAAGCAAAACTCAGTTTTCCGATAATAAGCTTGAACAACGGATACCCAAGGATTGCCGTGACGAACATAACAGGCAGCCCAAAAATCAATGAATATCCGCCAAACAATAAACCAGCAAATAGCCCCGATTGATCAGACCAGCCAGCAGCTAAAGGAATGACTATTGCGAACACCAAAAGGTACGCAAAGATCATTGCAAGTATAAAATCTCTTCTATTTAGCTCGGCATTCATTTGGAGTTATAACACCCGCAGCACGGGCGAAGTTGGAGCGCAACGGAAACTTTGTCCCTGTGACTGCGATTGTTATAAACAACATTACCCACTTACAGCACCTGATGATGAAACTAAATCTTTTTTCATCAGTAAAACAATGACATAAATGAAAGCAAATAGAGGAAAA
>JACCDZ011673258.1_pt1 | contig 48771 bp, 73 predicted proteins | sample 7449551 | NCBI WGS metagenome assembly JACCDZ01 (sample SAMN15323452, study PRJNA562643) | freshwater metagenome | isolation source: river surface water | place: USA:Blue River Watershed | collected 2017-08-18
CCTAAAACATACAAATCATCATGGTCAATTTCAGAAACTTCATACCATTGTTTTCTTTTATCTAATTCATCAATAATTAAATAATTAACTAAATTACCAATTCTAAATTCTGTTGCTTTCATAGTCCTAATTGTTTTTTTGCTGTTTTACTTAATATTAAATCTCTAAAAACTAAACATTCAATTCTCATATGATTAATAAAAAATTTACTTTTTATTGAAAACAAAAGATTAAAATCACAATTTTTAAGTACAAAAACATCGTTAATTTCTCCTTTAAAATTAAAACCTTTAAATAAAACTTTTAATTCGGCTTTTTGATATTGTCTACATAATTTTTCATCTTCAAATCCAATATCTGTACCACTATAATTGTAATTAATCCAATTATTATATTTTTTAGGCTTTTCCAAAATATTACCATCTTTATCACAAGGAACAAACATATTTAATTCAAGACGTTTATTTAAAAAGTAAGCATAAGAAAAAATTTCATTAGTAATTTTAGCTCCATCTTTAAAAGTTTCTTGTACTGTTAAAGGTAAAATGCTTTTTTCTGCTCTTTGTAACACAAAGTCAGTCATTGGTATTAATTTAATCATTGTAGTATAATTTTGTGTCTGTTAAATAAAAATAAATTCCTAACTCTGTACCTGTTTTATTTAATAAAGCAACCGACAAAAGATAGTGAGTTGACTGGTTGTTTAAAATAAAACTATTTGTAATTTTTACTGAATCACATTGCTCATCATCTTTGATTGCTCTTTGTATTATTTCAGTAATTTCTGTTCTACCTGCGTGGCATTTAATGATTGACATAATTTTGTCATCATTATTGGATAATACCAAATAAGTTTCTTTGTCGTAATTTGAATAAATTGCCATTTTTTTAATTTAAAAAGTTATTTTTTTCTGTTTTTTATAATTGCAAAGTAAAAATAAGAGTTACAATAGTGCAATTTCTAATTCTTTTACTGAAAAGAAGCGTTGTTTTATTAAATCCGATACAATTATGCTTCTGCATCTATTTTGTACGGTAACGAGCTTATTTCCGCTTTCTATTGTTTTTTTAAATTTTTCAATTGCCTTACTGGCTGAATAAGGTTGAGAAAATCTTATTCTATTTTGTTCTTCCGGTATGTACAAATGCAATTCTTTATCATAAATCTTTTGCTTTTCTTCATTGCTTAATTTAATCAAGCCTTTTGATTCCATTTCTTTAAATAAAAAATGTGCATCATTACAAAATCCATCTTTCCAAACTTCATCAAAAACCATTTGTAAAAACTCTTTTCTAATTTTTAGTTTTTCTTCTTCTGTAACTTCTTTTTTTTCTAAAAGCAACGATTTTCTTTTTTCAATAAAAACTGTCGTACTCTCGTTTCTAAAATCAATGTAGGCTGATAATATTTCTCCAATGCTAATGCAATCTAAAATTCTAAAAACTTTTATATCAACAAAACTTTTAGAAACATACATTTTCATCGCTTCTTTAATTTCAGGAATTGTAATTTTTGGAAACTTAGTAGAAATTAAATCTGAAATTAAAACAATTTGCCTGTTCATGTGGTCAGCTTCTTCTTGGTTTGAAATTTTTAAATTTAAAATTTCAACTAAAAATTGCAACCCAGTTTCTTTTTCCTGCAAGGTTGTATCTTTCCATTGATTATAATTTTCTTTCAGCGTCAGAAGATAAGGTTTGCATTGCTCCATCAATTGTAAACTTGTATGGCTGTTTTGCGCTGGTTGTAAATTGTTTTCCATTTGTACTTTCGTATTTTTTATTGTTTCTCTCCCAAGTTTTTAATCTTCTTTCCAAATCCCAAGTTTTTTCAAGCTCCTGCCTAAATCTATTTTTTGATTTGTTGTTTACTGTTTCGGTCCAATAACTGTAAAATTCATTTAAAAAATCTTTTCCGTAAGTTTCTAAAAAAGGTTGTAGCGTGTTAGAAAATTTTAATTTTCTAAACTTTAAATCTTCTGCTGGATTTTTTTTAGGCTCACTAACTATTTCTTCTTTTTTATCGCTACTGACATTTTCATTATCATTTACACTTACATTTACATTTACATTATCAGTTAAATTTCGTTGACGAATTTCAACGGTCGTTGAACGGTCGTTAATTTCGTTGCTTTTATTTTTACGACTTTCAGCACTTGCTTTTCCTGCTTCACTCCTTTGTTTTAACTGCTTTTCCCATTTATCTAAATCTCTTTTTAATGTAGATTTGATATTTGCAAAAACGGCTTTTATTAAAACACTATCTGTTTCAGGATTTTCATCATTAACATATTTGAAGATGTGTTTTATTAATTTTCCAGCATCTTCATCAGGTAATTCATCGAAAATATCTTTCCAGTCAGCGTATGCAACAAATGACTTTTTACCTTGTGCCATATCGTTTAATTATGCAGTTGCCAATTTAATTAAAACACCGCCATTAATGTGCAAAGTATCTATTTTGCCATCCTTAACTAATTTGTTGACATACGGAGCTGAAACGCCTATTTTTTTAGCGTATGCCGATTGTGTGTACAAATCTTTCCTAATTTCTTTTTTAGCCATTTTTTTAAAGTTAAAATTGTTAATATTTAATTGCTAAAAAAAACAGTTTTTTTATCAACTGTTTTTCTATATCGTAAAAGTATATAAATGATTTAGAACTTCTACGATTTTTTTTGATTTATTTCAAAGAGTTCAAAACTTTGCTAATAAATTCAGTCTGCATTAAATCCGTTGAGCCTGTAATAGCATTAGATAATCCAGCTTTTGACTGTATCAATTCAAAGTTTTGTTCATCAATAGTTTTACTTCCTAAAAAGTAAACACAATTGATTGGCTTGTGTTTTTTTACATCAAAAATTCTATCTTCACATTGAAAGCTATCGGCAGAAGTCCAAGGGTACTCAATAAAACCTACAATTGAACTGGCTGATAAATTTAAACCTACTCCAGCAGATTGAATATTGCAAATAATTAATTGATGTTCGTTATTTTCGTATTCGTGGTCCTCATCGCCATGATGTTCTAATTTCTTTTTGCATTTTTTACATTGTTGAAACTTATTTTTTGCTTCGTCTTTTTGCGCTTCTGTTTGTCTGCCTGTAATTAATAAAGCCTTTGGATAATGTTTAAGCAATTCATCAACAATAGCGTGTAGAACGCAAAATATCACTATTTTTTCGCCACTATCAATTACATCATCAATATAATCTTTAACTTCATTAATTTTACCAAGTGCTGATATCTTTTTAAGCTCTTGCATTTTTACCATAATTTCGCCTTTCATCTTACTGGCAATTTCAATATCAGTAGCTCCATTTTCTTCTAAAAATTGAACGAAATTATTTTTAGCATTTTCGTACCTTTCTCTTGTAGTAATATCACAAAGAATTGTCTGCCTTTGCTTAGGCGGTAAATCTTTAAGAACTTCTTTTCTTTCTCGCCTAAAAAAACATTTTTCATTTAAAAGAACATTCAATTCTTTAAGGTTTGAAAATCCTGAACCACCCTCGCAATACCTGCCTTTAAATCCTTTTGGACCTCCAAATTCTTTTAATCTTCCCATAATTGCTAATTGTGGAAATAAATCAATTGGTTTATTTTTTACTGGAGTACCGGATAATAAAACAATCCAATCTTTTCTTAAACATACTTGAAGTGAAATTTTTGTTTGTTGAGATGATGGGTCTTTTAATCTATGGCTTTCATCAATAATAACCGATTTAAACAAATTAATTCTATGATTCATTTTAATGTCGTTACTATCTTTCATTTTATTTTTTGGTGGCATATAATCAACAAAGTGTTTTTTTAAACTTTGGTAATTTACCACAAAAACATCAGCCATACCCATTTCATAAAACCGATGCCAAGTGTCTTTAATTCTATCGTCTAAAATCATCACTTTTTTATCAGTCCACATTTCCCATTCATCTTTCCAGTTTAATTTTAAAGTTGCTGGGCAAATAACCAAACATGGAAATGTTTGTTCTTTTTTAATTTCTTGTGCGATACAAAGAGTAGCAATGGTTTGGATTGTTTTACCAAGACGCTGTTCATCGCCATTGATATAACGTTTCAACTCCAAACCTCTTGCAACTCCAGTCTTTTGATAATCACGTAAACTACCTTGTTTTAACTTGTAATCGTATGCAAGTTCAGGCAAAGGTTTTATTTCTCGTAATTCTTCTTCTTTCATTGCGCTGACATTAATCCACTCTATTGGATTATATGGCTTTGCATTGTTCTTTAGACTTATTAAATATTCTCGATGCTGAATACTCACAACAAATGCGTTCTTGGCCCAATCCCAACGCGAACCTTTTATCAGTTTTATTGTGTTGGCATTTTGCGCTCTAAACCTATTAAATGGTATTTTAACGTGTAATTCGTGTGAGTATTCTATTATCTGCATCTTGTTTATTTTTAAATTTCTTCGTCTAAATCTTCTTCGTCAGAAAACATTTCCATCTGTGCTTTTGGAGCTTGTTTTCCGCTCATGTATTCCATTACTTCTTCTTTAAGAAGTTCAACCGTAGCTTCCAGTTGAGCAGTAAATTTGTAATCACTATCGAATTTAATTAATGGAGTGCTAAATGAAATTTCATTTCCATTTTCCAATGATTTTGAACCCGAAATTACCACTCCTTCTCCTGTTTTAGAAATACTAAAACCGTAAACTCTAAACTTTAAAAAATCAGGTTTTACAACTGCATCTTTATCTCCGATATAATCAGAAATGTTTTCAATTGCTTTTCCAACTAATTTTTCATCAGTTACCAATTCACAAACAAATGCAAAATGTGGAATTAAACTTCTAAAAGCATTACGCAAATCGTCATGAATTGGCGCATCACTTTGAGTTGACACAATGTTTTTGACATCTAAGTCTTGTCTCTCGTAAGAGAATTTCAAGAATAAACTTGAGAAAATTTCGGCTTTTTTTACTGTTAAGCTCATATTAAAAATATTTATTGGTTACTGATTAAATTGAGAAACGCTTTGAGGTTGTTGTGGTGGCAACAATTGTCTCAAAGCGTTCTCGATATTTTTTCCTTTGTAACATATCCACCACGATATTACATTCGCAAATATAGAATTATTTTTATAATTCAAGGCCTATTTGCGTTTTAATTAGCCTGTTTTTTTGTTGTTTTAATCTAAATTCTTTGCTTATCCAAACAGTTTGTGGTCTTGCGTGACAGGTAGGGTTTTTAGAATACTCAAAACCATTCTTAAAAATTTTACCATCACGAGATAATTTAAAAAATACCGCTCCAAAAACTCTTGGTTCTGCCGGTGGTTCGTTTCCAGCATTGTAATAATCATTTTTAAGATTTTCACTCGAAAATGATTTCATTTGTTGAGTTACCCATAACTCTGCAAAACTTAATACTTTTTCGTAATAAATTCGATTTCCTTGTTTTACCTGCTCAATTGCTTCTTCTGCTTTTTGTTGTGATGTTTTCATAAATACTGTTTATTATTATTTACTTCAATTTGAATTTCATTTAACAATGCTAAATCTCTTGGTTCAGGCAAATAAATACCAGCCTGTTTTACTGAAAAATCTCTAAACATTTGAATGGCAGTTGTCATTTCTTGTGTATTTAAATCAGCCGTACTTCTAAATCCATCTCTTACCTCTCCAGTTTTTCTATTTATATGCTCGTAATAAAACAAATCCTTGCAAACAAATTTCTTAAATACTTCTTGTTTTATATACTCCAAAGTTTCTCCATATTCTAAGGCATACCAAGATAAAATTAAATGTAAATATGAATTTTGACTTATAGAACGAATATGTTTCTTTTCAGTTAATTCAAAGGTTTTTTCGTGCTTAATAAAATACTTTATTCTTTCAATAGCTCTTTGAACGTCTATTTCCTTAGTTGCATTGTACCACATTTATTTTTGGAATTGGTTTGTGAAATGCTTTATCATTTACATCAATAACAAAATTACATTCAATCAATTCTCCTTTTTTAGGAATGAATTTTTGTTTTAATTTTTTATTGTATTGATTAAAAATTTCTTTTGTTGACATTTTAAAAAGGTGTTTTAGAAAAAGGAATTACCATATTAGCACTTGCCACAGTAGTAGTTTTTCCGGTTAGTGTTTCAACTTGTTTTTTAAATTCTTTTTCGTTTGAATTAGTATCTGACAAATGAATTAAAACAATATTATTAACGTTTGTTAAGTCGTTTGCCGATAACATATCTTTGCAGTTTTCAAGCGAAAAATGAGACCTTAAAATTCTATTTTTAAGAAATTCTTTATTACTATCAATTCCGTATTTCTTATCAATAATTTCCTTTGAATAATTTGCTTCAATAATAATATTGTTCAATCCTTTAAAAGTATATTCGCAAAAGTAAGTATCAGTTAAAAAAAGCACTTTGCCACAATTGTTATGCTGTATTAAATAACCAAAAGGTTGTTTTGCATCGTGTTTTACATCAAAGGCAATTATTTTAAAATTACCAATGCTAAAAACAACTCCAGATTCAATTGTTTTTTTTCTATGATTTACAAATTGATTTTTTAAGTTTTCAAACGTTCCTTTTGAAGAATAAACATTAATACCTAATTCTACAATTTGTTGAATGCTTTTAGAATGGTCGTTATGTTCGTGAGTAACCAAACAACCTTTTACATTTTTAAAATTAAAATTTAAGGCTTTTTTTATTTGATTGATATTAACTCCGCACTCTAATAAAATTGCTTCCTGCTCGTTTCCGAGCAGGTAACAATTTCCAATACTACCAGTTGAAATAACTTTTAAATTCATTAAAACGTTGGTTTATCTTCTGTTTTAACTTCTTCTTTGGCAATTTCATCACTTACCACAATTGGCTCTACAACTTCTGCATCTTCAAAATCTAAAACTTTTTTATTAGCTTTTGTTTTGATTTCAAACTTTGTATCTTCTGCCGTTGTTTCAATTTTTTCTTCATCTTCTTTATTGTACAACACGGCATCATCACTACCTCTTACCAATAATTTACAAGCTCTATTAATTACGGTTTTACAGGCCATTTGGTCCGGAAAGTTTTTGTGAGCTGGAGAATTACCTTTCATTGCTCCTTGTTGCCATGCCTGCGTAATTTGCGCCATATTCATAATTTCTACATCAGTAGTTCCATCATTCATTGTACAAATAGCATAAGCACCTTTGACAGTTTTATTACCAATGTTTTCTAATGTTTGAACGTGCTTGACAATTTTTCTTCTGCCAGTTAGTGGGTCAACTTCAAAAACAAAATCGTCGCCATCTAAAATAGCATTTGCCTTAATGTCTTTTAATCCACCATACCTTTTAGCTAAAACAATATTTCCTGTGTATTCAATACCGCAATCTAATTTATTGCCGTACATAATAAAATCACATTGTTTTTTTAATGGCGATAATCCCCAAACTACCATTTTTAATAAAGCATTTGCGACACTTTCTTTTGTACAGTGTTCAAGAGCAAATTGATTATTGGTATTTTTGGTTTCCAGCAAAATTAAATAAGCACTTTTTAAAGCATTTTCTGCGCTATAATCTTGTGGCAATCTAAGCTCTCCCGATTCTTGAAACGCTTGTATTTTATTCAAAACGTTTGTTGTGATGTCTTTTTTTACCGTTTCCAACGCTGTCGTTGGCTGTGTTTGTGTACTCATTTTTTATCAATTTTAAATTAAAAATTTATTATTCGTAAATGTATTAAAAATATGTATTAAAAATACATTAAAGTTTAATTTATAAGCATTTTAAATAACCCTTTGCAATTAATTTACAAAGGGTTACTTTCTATCTATTCAACTCTAAGTGTTTTATCTTTTTCACTTACAATTAAATTAATAACCTGCGATTCAGTTTCAGTTAATTTTACAACTGATTCTCTATTGTCAATAAATATTGGAGCATTTACATCATAAAACTCGCAAAGCGTGTTAATAATATCTAATCCAGCGTTTACCTTAGAAGCTGTATTTGCATCGCTAAAAGGCACTCCATTTATTAAAGTTTCGCAACACTCTGCTTCGCCACCATTAATTTGAGTTTCAAACATTTTAAATTTTACAATTTTAAATTTCTTATTGATGCTTGATTCAATTGCATCAACTCTCAATCTGTTGAATTTTTCAATTATAAATAATGTTTTTTCTACCTGTAAAATTTGTTGAGTAAGCACATCTTCTTCTTTTTCCAAATCCTTAACTCTTGCATCAACTGCATTGTTTTGTGATTCATTTCGAAGATGGCCTTGTAACACATTAATTTCAGTTCTTAATGCGTTTTTACGAGAATTTAATTCATCTGTGTCAATTGCTGGAGTTTCTACAATTGTAGCCAATACCTTTTCTAATTCTTGTTGAAGATTTAGGTACTGTTCGTTAGAATTTAATTCAATTTCAAAATCTGAACCGTTTGTCTCAACTGGTTGCTCAAATAACTCTTTTTGTATTTGAACATTTTGTTTTAAGGTTTCTAATTCTAATTTTATTTTTTCAATAATTTTAGCTCCATTTCCTTTTCTTTCAAAAAGAGAAACAACTTCATTTTCAAGTCCTGCCAATTCTTCTGCAAGTGCTTTTCCTTTTGTGTTAATATCAGCTTTCTTTTTGCTTTGTTCTGCTAAAAAGTTTTCTTCTAACTCTGCTCTTTTTTGCTCTAAATCATCTGCTTCAAATTCTCTTTTGCAGGTAGGGCAACAGGTATTGTTTTCGTCTAAAACAAATTTTTTGTTATTTTCAACAGTCCATTCGTTTCTTTTATTTTCAATATCATCTTTTAATGATGAAATATTAGCATCTAAAGAAATTAATCTATTGCTGACATTTGTAAAAGTTGTTTCAGCCGTTGTAAGCTCTAAATTTTTATCATTGAATAAATTAGTTGCTTTTACTAATTCAGCATCGGATTTGATAGTTTTCTGCTCTAATTCGTGTTTTAAATTTCCTTTTAGAGTTTCTATTTGCAATCTGATATCATTTGCATTGAATTTTTTTTCGTTTTCAACTTTTAAAATCTTATCAAACTCGCTGGACTTATCACTAATTTTTTTATCAATTAATTCAAGCTCCTGCTCCTTTTCTGCAATTTCTTTTCGTATTGCATCAAAATCAAAATCTTCAACCTTTGTCTTAATTACCTCATCAATACGAGTTGGAATGTTTTTAAGGTCCTGTTTTGCTTTTGTAATACTGGCATTGACTTGTTTCTTGTAATCTTCAAGTGTTTTGCCTTGTGTCAATTGCTCCAATAAATCCAAATATTCTTTTTCTGTTCCGGCCAAGTCTAAATCATTGACATCGTCAGCTATTTCTTTTAACCGACTTCTTCTTTCTTCCTTTTTTAAGCTATTAAAGGCAAGTGGATTGGTAATCATTTTAAAAACCTGTTCATCTAAAATAGAACCTACTTTTAATTGATATTCCTTTAATTGCATTGGCACATCGTTCCAGTAATACTCTGTTGAATTACCTGTAAACTCTTGCGTTTCTGAACCTCTTTTTTTAGTCCAGTTTTCTTTTAAAATACGTCTTAAACTTACAACAACACCATCAACCAATAAAACTGCATTTACCTCACATTCAACCTTGTCAGTTGTTGCATTGTTTTTGTCAAGAGTTTTAATTTGAAAATCTTTTCTATCCGTACTATCTTTTCCAAATAGCAACCAAGTAAAAGCGTCAAACGTTGTTGTTTTAAAAGTACCGTTATCTCCAAAGATATTAGTTTCTTTTTCGTTGAAATTTAAGTCTAATTTTCTAACACCTTTAAAGTTGGTCAAACTCATTTTTTGAATCGTTATTCTTTTCATTTTATTAAAATTTAGTTATTATTATTTACTTACTAATCGCTTTAATTACTAACATTAAGATAAATAAAATTAATGCCATTACAAACATTGAAGCCACAAATCTTTCAATTAAAAAATCTATTTCTGTTTTCTTTTTTTCCTTTGAAAACAAATAGGCTTCTTTCATATAATCGATAAAATTGTTCAGGTTGTTTTGTTCCTCAAATGATAAATCTTGATACATTTTACCATTTACGGTCCATTTGCCGTTTATTCTTTTAATTTCCATTTTTTACTTTTTTAAAGGTTTCAATTATTTCAATCGTACAAAATCTTTCAGCCCTTAAAACAATATGGCCTTTTGTATTTCTAACTTCTTCAACAGGAATTAAATTCTTATTTAATAACTGCATTGTACAAAGTCCGCTTTCTCTTATCGTTTTTACTCTAAGAAAAACTTTCTGTTTTGTTTTGTAAATCTGTCCTACTTCAACCGCCATGTTACTTTGTTTTTTCAGTTGTAAATATGTCTTTGTCTTTTAAGCCAGTATGTTCTTTTATGATATTCAAAATATTATATTCCGACAACCTTTTGCTTTTATTTATGCAAAGCACTCTAATACTATTGTCTTGTACCTGTTCCGATACTGCAATTTTTTGCCTGAGCGATAAATCTTTTTGAATTAACTCAAAAACTTCATCTTTCATTACTAATTTTTTTGCCATTGTTTTACGTTTTTAAAATGTATAGAACAAATGTATTTAAAATACATATAGAAAATACATCTTGTGGTTAATTTATATTAATTTTAAATAATAAAAAAAGCACTTCAATAAGAAGTGCTTTTGAATTAAGGTTGTATTTTATTAGAACATTGCGCCTAAAATAACACCAACAGATATTTTAAACACATTTGTATCATACCATTTCTTTTTTGGTTGCGTATCAATATGTTTTATCTCATTTACCTTAACAAGCTCGTTGGTGTGTGAAACATCAATTGTATTTGTTTCTTTTCCTAACCACCAATTTCTCTTTGTTCCAGTTACAATTGTAATACTATCTGTCATTGAAATGTTTGCAATTTTTACTCCTTTTTGAGTGCTTATATAATTCAACGAATAATCTTTTTTTACAATTGCTCCTGTTTTTTTAAAATTACAAGGTATTGTGTCTTTATAAACGATTTTAATAGTATCAAATTTAATCTTTTCTTCAATCTTGGTAACTGTTTCCACTTTTGAAAATTTAGATGCTAACTCCTTGTCTTTTTGCGTCAGCATAAGATTAAGCTCGTCTTTATCTAATTTTAAACTTTGAGCAGAAGATACCAACTGTCCGTTTTTTAATTTATAAGTAATCACTTGACTATTTAAAGCCTTAATATTTTCCTTATATTTTTGTTCGTTTACATAAGAAGAAAACGAATAACTGATTGCTCCTAATGTAATTAAGAGCATTGCCCAATTTCGAGCAATAAAATTCTTTGTTTTTGTTAGAAAATTTTTCATAGTTTTTATTTGATTGAGTTTAAAAATTTATTGTGGTATAACGATATTAATAACGCTTTGTCTGTGCCGTTTATTATTCTTCTTGCACCTTTTGCGTCATTTGTTTTTTCGTTAAAATAATCGCTTAATTTACGGCCTGTATAAAGACCATTTGTCATTGCATAAAATGTGGCCCAAACACTTTGTTCAGTTTTTAATAATAAATTTGGATTGTTTACAAAATCCCAGCCTTTTGTATTTGCTTTTGTAAGTTTCAAATAATTATCTCGCCAAGTGTTTTGAGTATGCCCACGACCGTAAAAAATATGCGGTATATCAGTATATGGTTTGCCACTTAGCCAAACTCTTTTACCATACTTTCTTTTTTTGCCTTTTCCAAATTCTTCAATTGGTTGCATTGTCTTGGCAGTTTCGTGCCAAACAGTCGCCAAAATATATGCTAATTTTTTTCTATTAGCAATTTTTAAATTTTCGTAGGTGTCGAAAAAAACCTCAAAACCCTCTACCTGTTTGGTAGAGAGTTTTCCAAAGTTTTTGTTTATCTGTAAATATGTTTCTTTCCTATTTATCATCTTGCTTTTTATCAATATGGAATAAATCGTTCAAATCCCCATTTTTTTCAAAAGTATAAATTTTATCCATAATAAATGATGGTGGAAATTTTTTATTTGAAAGAATATAAATGTTTTTTAATGCTTTTGATATTGGATAAAGCAAAGTCATTACCTGTATCAATACCTTAAATCCCTCGCCTACAAAATTGTTTCCGGCAGTAATTCTAAGCATTTCAAGCAATCCATATACCAAAATAAGAATTACCCACATTTCAATATTTTTAACAAAAAACTCTTTCCAGTTAAATGTTCCCATTTTATTATGGTATCTTACTCCTACCAGCAAATTTACCAAAAGGCAAATTATCACAAATGATGAAAATTGTTGATTGTTTTCAAACCATAAATTCAATCCATCTAAAATATAGGCTATTGGACCAAAGGTAACTATCAATCCAACCAAGTAATGCAGTTTTTCTAATATGGTTGGCCTATTATCAACCATCAAAATCATTCTGCAAATTGTTTCTTTAACGTAATTCATCATTCAAGGGCATTTGTGGATTCTACTTACTTTCTCGCTTTCAATCCATATTTAACAAATCGCAAAGCAATTTCATTATTGGTAGCACCTACCAACAAAGCAATCCAAGCACTTGGTTCAACTTTTAGAGTTTCATTTGAAAACCTTAAAAAAATAAAGGTTATAAAAAATCCAACTACTAAATTTATAATATTATCGTGGAATAAAAAGCTCCACGACCACTCTTTTGGAGTTTCTTTTGATTGTTTATACTTTACCTGCGCTCTAACTAATATTGCTGTAAATGCACCAATAAAAGCTAAAACAAACCAAGCTAAATAGGTTGGTAAGTTTGTTGTTCCTAATAATTGTTCTAAAAATGTTTGCATAATTTATTTATTTAAAAGTTAATATTTATTAAAACATACAATCGTATGAATTAGAAATGTAGCCATTATTATCTATTTGATAATTATAAACACCTCCACCTGCAGAATCAAAAAAAAGATAATAGTAATTATTTCCGTTAAATACAGTTGTTAAAGTTGAATTTGTAAAAAATCTACCAGTACTTATTTGTTTGTAAACAATTGTAGGCCAAGTTCCAAATTTTGAACATTCTGATGAAGCAAGTAAACCACCGCTGGTTCTGTTATATTGAATATAAGGAAGTCCACTAACCCAAACGCTTCTTGGCACTAATTGATTTGAAGCATAAGAACTCATATAACTTGCGTCTAAATTATATTTAGTCAATGCATCATTCTTTGTCATACATTGATTTGATGTAACATGAGATTGACCTGCATTTAAAGAAAACCCTAAAGATTGAGCTACCGTAAAAGTTATCATTTGATTTGACGCTTGGCCAAATACTGCAACCGAGAAAAGAATTAAAATAAATCTCATTATTTAGCTTTTAAAAGTTCAATTTCTTTTTCTAATTTTCTAATTTTTTCTACAAGAATTTCAATGTAATTAACAGAAAGAATCCCTTTATCATCTGCGTTTACTTGGTCAGGATTTTCTTTCTGAACCTCTTGCGCTACATATCCGATATGAATTTTATCATCTCTTTTATCTTTCCACTTGTATTTAATTACGTCCCCGTCTCTTGAAATAATATCTTTTAAACGTAAATCTGAACTCTGAAAGAATCCTGCGGCCAAAACGTTTCCACCAACAGTTAGTTTTTCGCTAGGCGAAGCATTAGCAATTCCCACATTTCCATCACCTCTAACAAACATGGCTAAACTTCCATCTGCTTTTGCAAATTTTACTATTTCACTACCAATGCCTAAATCACCACCTTTTAAAATAGTTCCATATTGGCCTCCGTTTACATAAAACTTATATGCTCCTGTAACATCTCCAATAGCTACATTTCCGTTTGCAGAAATACGCATTCTTTCTAATTGTGATGTAAAAAATTTATGGTTACCTGTTGAGGTTGTACCCGCCCAATATTGCATGTCTGAATCGTCCGCCAAACCCAGTCCGTAACTCTCCGTTGACGACTTAAATAGGTAAAATTTTAATTTATCAAAAGCATTCCCGCCAGTTCTATATGTCCCATCCATAGTTATCGCGGTAGGTGTTGTAGCTGGTCCGCTTGTACCCCCTACAGTTAATATTGAACTTGGCGCAGTAGTCCCTATTCCAACACTTCCGTCGCCCCTAACATACATTCCAACAGCTCCAAACCTACCTTCGAAATGTGCTATATGGCTTCCTGAACCCCCGTCTCCGCCAACTATGTGCAATGCTCTTGTTGGGGTTATAGTTCCTATACCTACATTTCCATTTGGTAAAATTGACATTCTAATATTTGAACTTCCTAAAGGTGTTCCGTTCGCCCCAGTATCCCCAGTGTAAAAATCTAATCTTTGCCCAACATTAAAAACATTACTAGAGCCAATAGCAGTAGCAAACCTATCGTTACCAGCCGTTAATCCTAACATAACCCCCTCTCCTACTAAAGAAAGTTTATAAGAAGGTGTGTTTATTCCAATTCCTACATTGCCACTTGAAGCGATTCGCATACGTTCCGTGGTTGTTTGTGTAAAAAACCCAATAGCAGAATCGCTTGTTTCTTCAACAGATCCAATTGCAACAGTATTTTTTGAATCTCCAAAATTAATTTTTGCGCCTCCTCCTTTTACAATATGTACTATTGAACTTGGTGTAGCCGTTCCAATACCTACATTAGTCCCGTTATCAAAAATTTGAGAATTACCGATAGTGCCATTAGACGTAAATTTTGAAACGTAATTTATTGAACCCGAATTCCCCGTTACTGCAATTTTTGCCCTATCATTTGTAAAAAACAACGACCCATTTTCGGGAATTACAGAAGTGTCTAAAGTTGCCCAAGTTTTATTTCCTCTCCAATACGAACCTACTGTACCGGGAGCGGTAATGAAAGGCTCTTTTGCATTTAATTGAGTTTGAATTGAACTTGTTGCATCGTTATATAAAGCCTGTGCATCTGTTTGGTATTTTTTATTTGTTGTTTCAGTAACCTGTGCTGTTGTATAATCTCCAGTATTAGCCACAACACTACCAACACGACCAAAAACACTTGTAACTCCATCAACTGGAGATAGAAGTTCTTGCCAATCTCCTAAAACTGCCGGATTGCTACCTTTTAAAATATAAGATTTACTTAAATCTGTTCTTACTGCCACATCGCCTGTTTCAGCTGTTAAAGCCAACATTGAACTTTGAGAACCTACAACAAAGGTATCGGTAATTGTAATTGCAGGTAATTGATTAGAAATTAATTTTCCATCACTACCCAAACCAGCGTAACCATTTGCCGTATTTTTATTTGCAGTATTTTCTTTTGCATTTAAAGCCGTTTGAGTTGCTGTTGAAATAGGTTTATTTAAATCACTCGTATTATCAACATTACTTAAACCTACTGCCGTTTTATCAAGCGTTTGCCATGTTTTATCTCCTCTATAATATTGTGATGTTGTTCCTGATGCAATTGTAGGTTCTTTTGTAGCTAAGGCATCAAATACGGCATTTTGCGATGGCGCTACCGTTGTCGTTCCATCTACAATCGCATCTGTTACAATTTGTTTATTTTTCCAAAGTCCTGTCGCTGAATCGTAAATTAAAGCATCGTTATTTACATTTGAAGCTATTGAAACATTATGCAATTCATCTAATTCATATCCGTTTTGTATCTTAACTTCAATTGTACCTTGATTTGTACTTGAAGCCGTTACAATACCAACATAAACAACGTGATTTGGAGCTGATGGTTTTGTAGTTGTAAAACTACCTGCAATCGTTGGACTTAACCATAAAACATTTCCAGCAGTATAAGAAGAAGTATTTAATCCAGTAACTGAACCAATAATTACTGCATAACCATTGGCATTATTATTAATATCTGATTGAATCACTCCAAAAGTACCACTTGAAGTTAATTCTGCATTTGCTTGAGCTTTTTGAATTAAAGCCTTTCCACCACTTGCACCGTTTAAATAAACAACCGTACCTTTTGTTACCGTTGCGCCTGTTTCATTTCTAACTTCTGCAACAACTCTATCTGCTTGATTTAATGTAGGAAAAGCGGTTGGATTTCCTGCTCCATCTAAATATTGAGTAGAATTCCCAGTTGGTTGGTTAAATTTACCATCTAAAATACTTTTTAAAATCCATTTAACCTCTCCAGTAGTTGCATCTTGAACAAGAATACGAGCTACTCCATTGTCTTGTGTGTTTGCAGTAATTTTAATCTTTTCAAATTTGGTTGGGTTTTGCCCATACATTCCAAAACTAAAAAGTAATACTAAAAATAATAATCTTGTTTTCATAGTTTTTAAATTAATCCGGTTACTGTTATTTTTGAACCAACTTCTAACGTTGGAATTATTGTTAATACTCTTTCTACTTGCGTCCATTCATCTCTATATTGCGGTGCTCTATCAATTACAACCGAAATAACTTTTACTCCAAGTGGCAGGTTAAAATCTTGTGAACCCGAAGAAATGTAATCGTAAACATAAAAGCCTTGAATTACAGGGGGGTCAACCACAATACCACCATCATTTACAGTTAATTGAGTAACTAAAATTGTGTCAATTGGAATATTAGGTCTAATTGCAATATCTTCCGATTCAATGCCTTGTATCAATACAATTTGATTTAAGGTATTTGCAACCAAAATATCAATTCTATTCATATCTGTTGAAGCATAAGGTACTGTGATATTTGTATCTGTATCTGTACCGTAAAAGAACCCGTTGATTTTCCATTGCGCACCTAAAGGTATGCTCACCACATTACCAGCCAAAGTAATTGTTCCAATGCTTACTATTTGATTAAAACTGCTTGAATTTATTTGATTGATTAATGTTTGCAAATCTAATTTTTCTGAAACTCCACCTCTTGAAACGTGAATTTTAGAACTTAAATCAAGTACCGTTTGACTTGGCAAATCATCGATATTTCTTGAATTATTATCAATTGCATTCAGCCTATTGATAATCGTTTGCAGTTTTTCTGTAACAAATGATTGAAAGCTCATATATTTTCTTTTTTTGTTTTTACAAATGTATCAATTTAATTTTATTTAAAATCACTATAAATTAGCAAATGACAATTCTTAAAAGAATCTAATTGCTAAATTTGTATCTATGATTTTAATAATTCTACTTTTGTTTTTCTTTTTTTCTTATGGCGGTTGGCTTATAGGTAGATTTGTTGCAGAATTATTATTTCCAACTCCAAAGGAAACATCATACACTTTTATAGATAAATCAGTTCATCATCATTATCACGAACACAAAAAAATATCTATTATTGATGAAGATACCAAAGAAAGTATTTTTGAACTTAGAAAAAATTAAACATAAAAAAACCGCTAATTAAAGCGGTTTTCTTTTTTATACTCTTACAAATCCAGTATCTGTGTTTAGTAATGCTGGAACTTCAACTTCCTCTCCTGTAAAGTCTAAATTGCCATTTGTTTGACTATTATAAACACTTCCGGTTTTAATCATTGTGGCTGTTAAAACATAAAGGTTAGAATCATTTAAAGGTCCTTCCGTATTAAAGTTTCCGTTTTTAACGTAACCAATACCGTTTAAAGAAACAATTTCGTGTGATAAGGCAATTACTAATTTTCGCCACATTTCTTTTGTTACAGGCTCAAAAACAATATCATCAACTTCATACAAAGTAGCATCAAGAAGAACTGTTTTACTATCTGTTTTATAAGTATCACTTTCTTCATCGTATTTACCTTTTAAATGCGTGTAAGGTATTCTAATTAAATGCTCAATATCTGTGCTATAATAAACATCAGTATTAGTTAGGTTTTTATACCTAATTTCTAACGTGTTTTCGTGTTCCTGTTTAACTAAAATCTGTTCGCTTAGATAAGTTATAGTTGAAAAATTACTGTCTGTGCATTCTAATTTTACTTCAATGTATAAATCATCAAATGAAGTCATATTAATGCCAAACTCATAAATTTCGTATTCAAATCTATTATAAATACTTCCAACCACTATTTGAGTATCTAAGCCGGTATAAATATTGCTAACAACAAGAACGTTGGCATTTTTAGCTTCGTCAAAGACAATGTCTTCAATTTTAAACCAACCACTTTCAAAAGAAATATAATTTCCAATAATTGCATATTCAGGCAAATCTCCATTTAATGCGTATGTACCAATAGGTAAACCACTTAAATAATCATAGGTTGCTCCAGTAGTAAAATAGATACCTGTTTTGCCGTTTGTTAGATTATATTTAATTGCTGTTCTTTTGTCCTTAATGCCAATATTTGAAGTTTTTTTATCAACTGGAATATTAACTTCTGTTCCATCTGCTTTTATAACAGTTGCCGTGTTTGTTTCAAAATTTGACTTGAATTGTGTAACGATATAATCATCTGTACAAAATTGCTGAACTTCCTTATAAGGCACTTTTACATCTGCTTCACAAGACAGAGTATTTTCGTCTGTTTTTTGAGTTAAATTATCCCACGTAACTCTATTGGCGTATCGTATTGAATTGCTTTTAGAAATGTAGAAAAATGGGTCTTGAATACCAAATTCATTTACCGTATAATTTTTGTTGAATTGACAACCTAATTGGTCCTTAACATAAAGGGTAAATTCTCCAACAGGTAGTTCGCTAAATACATTTTCAGTTTGCCATACAATACCATCAAGGCTATATTGTAATACCAATCCATTTGAATTTACATTTGTAACAATCACAGTCGCACCATAAGGACTGTTATTTATAATTACATCAAAATTATTTTGGTTTAATGGATTTGGTAAAGTGATTGTTTTCTGTGCTTGAACTCCAAGCGCATTTTCTACAATCAAACTAATTACTTGACCTCTTACCCAATCAAAACTGAATGGATTTTGGGTATTACCATTTAATTGAAACGGAGATACAATTTTAGAAGCTAATTCGGAAGTTTGAACGTTTACTTTTACATTGCCACAAGCGTTTGAAGATGCATTTGTAAAAGTTATATCTCCAATTGAAAAACTTGGCGCACTTACTTGATTATCTATTGATACTACAATATTTGAATTCGTTTCTCCTATTTCAAATACTGCATTCGGATAATTTGCAGTAATTCTTACTGTACCAATTCCAGTATTAATTATTCCAATTGTACTTTCAACCGTAAATAATCCTGAAACATTATAATCAGCATTGAAAGCGTTTTTATAATTTGTTGAAATAAATCCAATATACCTATCATGAATTTCATCGTAAGGTGGTAAAACTACTTCTCCATTTAAAATCCTTTCGTCTTTAAATGTTTCATATAAATTTAAACCTAAATTTGATTCATAAATACTTAATGCACTATCTACCAAAGGTACTCCTGAAAATTGAATTAAGACGCTTGAATATGCCATGATTTATCTATTTGATTTTAATACTTTCCATTGTCCGTTACCGTTTGGTTTAAGATTGAATAAATAACCTCTTTCAAGCTCATTTTTTTCATTTATAAATTCTACCAAACCATATACGTTTAAAATTTTCTTTCCAAAGATAACACTTGTACCGTTAATTTGTTGCATGATATTGAAATCACAAATATGCTCAAATTCAATTTCAACAGGTTCAAATCTATTTTTCTTTAATTCAGTATCTATTATGTTTCCATTTTCAGAATATTCAACAGAACCTATTAATTTTGTTTTTAAGGCACTATTTGCAGTTGAACTGGCATAACGAACATACTCTGTAGAATATTTACTAAGACAAGCTCCAAACCACCAAGAATGACGAAGCAAACAATTAAAAGGACTGAACCTTAAATTTGTTGCCGTTTCAGGACTAAATACTCCAGTAGGAATTTGGTCGAAATCATCTTGCCATTTTCTTTGCAAATAATTACCAACAAAACCTCTTTTTAAATCCATTAAAAAAGTATCACTATCGTAAGGTGTATCTTCTGTATCGTTGATGCTTTTAGGTTTTCTTCTTGCAAATTCAAAACCATAACCATCAGCTCTCCATTTACTAACCTGTGAATAGGTGCTTTTTAATCTATTGATTACGGTTGTAAAGGTAGATTTAGCATTGTATTCGTCAAGGCCCATTGCTTCTTCGTAAATACCACCTTTTTCATACCCAAACTCCAATGAAGAATAATAGTAATTTGTTGCAATTCTTCTTTTTACATTTTTAACTTGGTTTGGTAGTCTTATGGTAACATTTCTACTATAAAAATAATCAAGTTCTTCAAGCCTAACTATTTCTTTATAACCTACTTTTTCAATTCCAATTCCAACGTTTAAAACTGCTGTTAATGAAGTAAGGCTTTCTTTAAATGAAGTTGCTAAAGGTTTAAATAAATTTACAACTTTTGGACTTTCACTTGGTAATGGATATTTATCAAATCCTCTAATCCAAAATCCGTGAGTAATGCCAATTAAGCTACCTTTTCCATCTTGCGAATAACCAATATCTGTTCTGCCTAAAAAGTCGCTATAAAAAGCATTTTGAGCGTTTGTTCCAATTGTAACCAACCTGTCTAAAACTTCGTGTAATAAATATGCTTTTGTGGTTGATTTTTCGGTAAATGAATCTTCTTCAATTTGCAAATTACATTGTATGTTTTTACAGTTGATATGTAGGTGCGCACTATAACCGTTTCTACCATCCATATTTTGGTCAAATAGCAAACCTAAACTTTCTCCAACCTCTAAGGTTATGATTTTATCGTAATCTAATTTAAAACTTCTACCTTGTATTCTTGACAAACTATCTGTGGTAAAAAGTATATCATTTTCTTTTAAATTAAAATCTGTATTATTTTGGAATTTTGCAAGTCTTACCCAAAATCTAAAAAAATTAATATCGTCATATTCTAAAACATTTACATCAAAAGTTAAAGAAAATTTTAGCCTAAATGTTCTTTTTCTATCACTTACTGCAAAGAATAAATTTGATGCTTGACCATTTGCTGTTCTATCCCAGCTATCATCGCCATATCTTGTGTCTAAAATTATACTATGAGCGTTTTCGTGTGATTTACTAACAAGCTCTAAAGGAGCAGAAATTGTACAACCTCTTGTCTGCCCATTTGTTTGGTTGTATAAAAATATTTCGTTTGCGGTGTCTTTTACATCAAATACAGATTTAAGAAAAATATTTCTACCATCAACTTCAACATTTGCAATAGTCATTTCGGGAATTATTTTTCCATCAATTGTGGTTAATCTATCAAGCTCGACAACTTCTCCCTCTCTTGATTTTAATAACTGCTCAATACCACCTGAATTAAATTTTACACTTACCTTGTTATCTTCTTTCTCCCAAGTGCTTAAATCTAAATATCCCGAATATGTTAAAGTCCACACATCAGTCAATGGATGTCTTTCTTCTCTAACAAGCTCAACCTGCTCGTTAATTCCGTATAAATCCAAAATTAATTCAATATACTCCATTGCTTCTCCAATGAATTTTAATGAATTTGAGAAACGAACAAATATACCATGATACTGTTCGTGTCTTGCAAATTCTTTTTCATCAGTTTGCCAACCCTCCGGTTCAATTATAACCAAATCATCAACTTTGGAACTTTTTAAAGTATATCTTACTCTGTCAAAAAATTGTGTATTTACATTTCCCATTTTAGTTCCAATTTGTGTTTTTATGTTTCCAAATAGAATGCGGAATATCAACTTTGATATTATTGCTGACTTTTGTTCTATTTTTTTCGATTGCTCTACGAGTAAGTTTCATTTCTTCTACCAATTCCTTGCCGTATTTAGCTTCTGTGGTTTTTTGTTGAAATGAGTTCATTGTTCTTGCTTCCGAATCAATACTTGACAAAAGTAATCTTTTTTGCATTTTATTATAGGCATCAACTGAACTATGTACTTTGTCGCCCTCTAATAATTGAACTAATGTATCTCTGTTTGGAGTAATTTCAACCATTCCGTTTTTACGCTCAATAACTTCGGGAACTCCACCATCACCGACAATTGCTAACTCTGCTGGACCACCTGTTCTACCTGTTTTGTATTTAGGTATTGGAGTTGCTAAAATCGCACCTATTTGAATTGCACCCATAACACCTGCTAAGGTTGCCATAATAGGGCCCATTGGCATAAACGGTTGAGAGTTTAAAGCGTTAAGCACTGCAAGAGCAGTTGAGATACTTGCCTGTGCCAATGCACTTGCCTTATTAAACACCGCCTGTTTATACTGTTCTTTCTTTTTCTTTTTCTCTAATTCATCATTCTTTTTATCGCGTTCTTTTTGAAGTAAATCTTTTTGTTTCTCATCATTACCAGCCAATTCAATTTGCTTATCATAGAACTCGTTATTAGCCGATATTTCGTCGTCAATTTGCTTGATTTTATTGTCAAACAATGAATTACCTAAATCAGATAAAGCTCCAGTTAATTGACTACTTATTTCAAGTATTTGAGTAGCTTCTATTTTCTTTTGCTCAACTGTTTTTTTACTTTTACTATTTTCTTGCTCACTCAAGTCAAGTTTTGCCTTACTTAATGTTTCTTCAATTTTTTGCCTTTTTTCAGCAGACAATTGTAATTCAGCAGGTAATTTATCATTTGCCTGTAATTCAGTTTCAAGATTTGCAATTTGTAATTTTAAGGCTTCAATCGCATATTTTTTCTTGATTTCGAATATGTTTTTTTCGTGTTCTTCAACTGCCTTTTCTCTTTTTCTTTCACTTAGTTTATTCAAATCTCCTAAGGCTTGGAAACGTTTATTTTCTGCTTCTAATTCAGCATTCATATTCACGTTTATCACAGAAAGTTTATTATCCAAAACCTTTTGGTAATCTGCTTCATCAAACATTTGCAACTTTTTAATTTCTTTGGTTGCTTTTGCTTTTACATCAATAATTTTATTTTCTGCTTCTTCATTAATTTTAACCTTATCATTTGCATTTAATTTATCTTTTTCAAGTACAAATTTATCTTGGTCTAAAGAATGTTGTTTAGTTAAATTTGCTAATTCAATTCCTTTTTCCTGTACATTTTTTAAAGACTGAATACGTACTTCGTCAGTCATTGTTGAATCTCCAGCAATTTCTTCATTAACTTTAATTGTACGCTCTAATTTTTGTTTTTCAAGTTCGTACAAACTATCAGAAAGCCTTTTTTGAGCATCTAATTTATCTTTCAATGCTTTTGCCTGTGCTTTTTTTTCTTTATCTGTTAATTCAGCAGGACCGGCAGTAGTAACAACAGGCGTGTCTGTTTTTTTAGTTGTAGGCAACATTTTTTTATTAGCTTCTTTTATAATTTGAGCTTTTTCTGCTAATTCTTTTGTAAGCCTTTCTTTTTCAAGTTTTAAATCCTTACCACTTGGTCCACTAATATTAATCGCATAAGGATTAAATTCTTTGATTGCTTTTTCGTTTTTCTTATAAGCACCTAAAAGAATTTTATAATCCCTTGTAGCAACCGTTTTAATTGATTGCGCAATTTCTGCATCACTACCAGTTCCTTTTAAATTTTCAAATTGACCAGCAAACATTTTAGTACCTGTTTTTTGACCTGATACTTTTGCTTTGGCATTTAATTCATCCCAAGAAGTATTTAATCTAATTAAATCCTTTAACCCAGCGGTTATACCATCAATCATTGTTCCGAAAAAACCTGATATAACTCCTTTACCAGTAGCAATTGACAAAATCAAACTATCATAAGTTGATTTCATTACTTCTGTTTTATTTTGCACGGTATTCATTCTAATACGAGCCTGTTCGTTTGCAGTTCCGTATTCACCCATTTTGCTTGTCAACTCTTTTAGCCTATCAGTATGCGAAATAATATTGATGGCCGCTGTTGCATTTTCAACACCAAATAATTTAACAATTGAAGCATTATCTCTTAATAAAGGCTTAAGCATTTCAAGCCTTTCCTGTACCGGAATAGAGCTGTCTTTTAACTTATTTAATGAAATACCTAATCCCTCTAATTCTTCTTTTGCTCGTTTTGGTAAAGCATCAGGAGCTGAAATTTTCAATAAAACATTTCTAAGAGCTGTTCCTGCTTCCGCTCCTTTCAATCCGTTTTCAGCCAATAATTCAACCAGCGCAACACTTTCTTTGATATTTACATTTGAACTTCTTGCAACTGCTCCAAATTTCAATACTGCTTCTGTTAATTGTGGAATTTCAGCAGAACCATATTTAGCACCATTAGCCAGTGCATCAATATAAGTTTGAGCTTCATCGGCCGATGCTCCAAATTGATTCATTGCGTCTGTTAAAGCAATAGCACTATCAGCCATTTCCATACCAGATGCCTTAGATAAAGTCAATACGGCTTCTGTTACTTGGTTTAAGGCTTGAACATTATCTAATAATTCAGGTTTTGCACTCGCAATCAATTTATAGGCTTCTACAACGGCAACCGCTCCACCTTTTGTTTCTTGGCCTAATTCAATGGCTTGGTTTTTTAAATATTCCAAATCCTTGCCTGTCGCTCCAGTAATAGCACTCAAATCAGCAATACCTTGTTCAAACAATTTCATGTTCTTATAGGCATCTTGGATAATTCCGGCAAATAATTGAATACCACCTACTAAACCAAATGCACCTACAAGGTTTTTGATTCCATTTGTAAGAGCATCTAATTTCGGATAATTACCTACGTTTTTACTGAAATCTCCAACGGCTTGGTCAGCCATTCTTACTTTCTTATCTAAGGCATCAAATTCGCTCTGTGCCTTTTTGATTGCTTCATTATTTTTATCCTCTGCACTAAGTAAGTCCAAAAGAGTTTTCTTTGCGTCTGTGCGTTGTTTATTTAGCTTGGTATATGCTCCAACTAAACCTAAACGTTCTTTAGCTTCTTCTTTTAAAATTCTATTGTTTACCTCATTTTGAACTCTTTCTTCAATAGTCAATTGAGTATTTGTTTTCTTGCCTGTTGCTAATTTAGCGTCAAGGTCGGCTTGTTGTTTTAAAGTTTTAAGCCTTTCCTGTTCTATTTTTTGCAATGATATTTCAGCTAATTCTTGCGCCTTAGTTGCGTCAATTACTTTTTGAGTAGCCAATACCTGTGCCTGTTTTGCACTTAAAAAATCCGCGCTATTTTGCGCTCCTTTAAATTGCGAAACCTGCGTGTTTAATTCTTTTACAGAACTAACCAATTTGTTATTTGCTTCAATTGCAGTTTTTAAATTTGAAGCATATACTTCTCCGAAGTTTAAGGCTTCATCTTCAATAATATCTTTTCGAGTGATTAATCCATCTTTTGCCATTCTATTGTGGTTTTTGGTTTTGTTGTTCTACTGATTTTATCTTCAAATGAACCTGTTTTTGTATTGCGTGAAATTTTGTGTAAGTTACCATATTGTAATCAATATCATAACCAACAATCATTGTGTAACCTGCCATCACATCATCAACCGTATATTCATTTTCTTCGGCCTTTGTTTCTTCCTGTTTTGGTAATTGTTTTGATAATACGCTTATCTTAAATTTTATACTGTTAGATTCCCTTTGTATTCTTTTTAGGTCATCATAGTACACTTGTGTATTATCGTCTCTTAAAGTGTACCCATATTGACGCAAAATCTCAACTAATTCTTCGTTATATTCAAAACTCAAGCAACTAATAGCAATTAACACCACTTTTTGTTGCGTTTGTAATGCTTCTATTTCTTTACTTAACCTGAATACTTTTTTATTGTCTTTGCTTTTATCGTATTTTAAATGCTCGTCGTATAATTTATTCCAAACTTTCTCCAGTACATCTAAATTCGTTTCAGTATCGCTCAACAAAGAATAATCATTTGTTGTAGCAATTTTTATGAATAATTTGTATGGTATTGTATCAAGTGAATCGTAAATCATATTTCCATTATTTTTTTTGTGTTTTGGATAAAAAAAGGCACTAATCTATCTGCGATTAGTGCCTTTAAATCCTTATCTGAAAGACCAAACAAATCGTCTGAAAGCCAGTTATCACTTTTAAGAATATCTTGTGTTTTACCGTCAGTTGAGCCAAATCTTAAATTTGTTCCAACTTGTTGCATATAAAAACCACCTAACCAATCTCCTGTGTCTTTACCTGTAAACGGGTCGCCTTGTTTTTTTGCGCCACCAGTAATTAATTCTGTGGCAAAGGAATAAAATCCTATTGGCTTTTCGTTTATATCTTTGCTTTCTACATTGATTTGTTCAACGTTTAATGCCACTACTTCTTTCTCAATACTTTTTATGAAATCAAATAAATCCTTTTGCAATTTACTCGCTGATAGGTTCGATTTCTTTTTTAATTGAGTTTGGAAGTTTGCCATTTTTTTCAGTTGCTATTTTATAAGCCTTTTTTAGTTCATGTTCTCTCTTGTTGCTTGGAATATTTTTAAAAACGTGGCATGAACCAAACTCGTCTTTAAAATCTGCAAAGGACTTATTATAGTCCTTTGCAAAAGTTATTCCTTGATAAGAAGCCATTAAACTGTAATTGTTAATGGTTGAGGTGCTTCGTAAGATAAACCAACGTTTGTAACTACACCGTTCAAACTTACCGTATGGCCAGTTGTAAATCCAGTTCCTGATAATTGATAAACACCATTAGCGTCAGCAGTAACAAAAGAAACTGAAACAACTTCTCCAGCTCCGTTTTTCACTACAAAATCTCCATCAACTAATGATGTCAATTTTTCTCCAGCTCCAGCGCAACCCTCTTGAACAGTTACTTCGATAACAGTAGCAGAAGCCGAAACCTGTGCAATTTCTACATCAAAGATACCGTAAATTTCAGATGCTTCCCAAGTTGGTCTTAGGATAGCTCCATTATCTTCAAACTCATCAGCATCGTTGTAATCAACGGTTACTAATGTACTTGGCGGTCTGTCAGCAGTTGCATCAACTCTTTTACCAACCATTAAATTTACTTTTTGTCCTTTGATTGAACCATCAGCGTTGATTACCGCTTTGATAGCTCCATCTTCTGTAAATTCAAAAAGTTGCATTTCTTTTCCGTGGTAAGATTTTAATGCAGAATGTGAGCAAAGGCCCAAGAAACTTGAAAAAGTGCTTGATTTTTTTCCAATTGCAGTTCTGTATTTTTTATTTCTACCCTCGAAGAATGTATCTTCTGTATTTGCTGATGCAAATTCTTCTACATCGTACAAAGGAATAATTTTCTTTTCTGCAATTGCAGTATTCCAATTTGCGATGTCTTTTGCTTCATCAGCAGAAGCAAAACTAAACCCTAAAACCGCTAAGGCAGGTCTAATAAATAATCCCTCGAAACATTGCTCTTTTGCTCCTGTATTTTTACCAGCAGTAGAAGAAACTTTGCATTCTTGATAAACTCCCATAAGTTCTAATTTTTTATGATTAACAATTAATTTTATATTTTAAAGTTCCTGTGATAGCGAATACGTGAAAAGGTTGCATATCGGTCAATAAAACACCTTGTATATTAAAACCTTTAAAAACATTTGCGATTCCTTTTTCAATACCTGTAACGGTAAACATTCCATTTTTTTGAGCTTGTTTAATAACATCTAACTGAACTTCCGTATCTGCTCTGTGAGTGATTGTAGGTTTTGATTTAAGCAAATTTACCATAACTACAATTTTAACATCGCAGAAGTAATAAATTCCGTTTTCAGTTGTATGTTTCTCATCTTCAATAAAACAGATTGTGGCAGTTTTTGTATCGTCTAAAAAAGCATCTTTATATTCGTTTGCACCAAGATAAACTTCCGGCACTAAACCTTTGTCAGTACTTTGGTTTTTATAAACTCTACCATAAACATTAAGGTTACCCCAATCAAGTCCATCATATAATGAATTTTGAATTTTTTGAAGTTCCTTATCTATTCCTTTTGGATTTGTTATAGTATAATTCATAATTTACCAGTTTGCAGTACCATCAATAATTATTTTTTGTGGAAACAAAATTCTTTGAGCCTGTCTAATTGCATATTCTTTACGCATGATAAGTCCTTTGGCTACCAAATGGCCGTTTTCGTTTCTTACTCCCTCTAATTCCATTTTAAGATTTTGAAAACTTAATTTCGCATTTCTTTCAACGAGGTTTTTTCGAGCAGAGCTTACGAATAACTCTAAGCACTTAATTGCGATTGAATACCCAATAGCATCATCAAAAATTCTTGGTTTTGAATCGATTACTGAACTATAATCAACAATTTCTTCACTAAGCACATTTTGGTCTATAATAGCAGTAAGAATTTCTCTCACGCATTGTTCCCGAAGTGATTTCAAATATGCGTTGAAATCTAACTCGGACAGCATCGTTTCTGATACTGCCGAGTAGATATTTTCAACGGTTGCTAACTGATGAAAAGAATTAACTTTTCGCCCTGCATCTGCCTTGACATTGTCAGAATCAACTTCAATGCCAAGGTCAGAATTTAAGGCTTGTTCCCAACCTATTCTTTCACTTAATTTTAATATGCTTTCTTCGCTATACATTAATCAGCAATAATATTCGCTTCAAATACTAAGATTTGTTCGTCAGAAAGTTTGTTGATTGCAGTTAACAATTTAGCGTCTGTTGAAGCAACTGTCAATTTGGTAGTTGGTTCAGCTAATTTTAAAGCATCAGCCACAGATTGTTTAGTGTAATCAACTCCGTTGTAAGAAAACAAAGCATCACCCTCTGTTTGAGCATCAGAAACGTATTCTTCTGCGTTGATAGTGTAGATGCTTGATACGTTATTAATTACTGGCAATACCAACGCTTGACTTGAAGTAAATTCAGCAAACGGCTCAGGAGAATGCCATTTTTTCAATAAGATATATCCATCTGCTTTTTCATACATTACGGCTGGATTTCTACGAGAATCTTCTGCCAACATTCCGTAAACAATTTTACCTGCTCCAGTAGCTGAATTTAAGAAGATAACTTTGTTTGCACCCCAAGGAGAAACAACAGTTCTAACACCGTTTTTCTCTGTTACAACAGTTCTGTCAACAATTCTAATTGTCAATCCGTAATTAGCCAAAAACATTTGATTAACTTGGTCTAAATTTGGTTGTTGAATTTGAGTTCCTGTGAAACCTAATGCAAATGCGTAACGCTCTTTCACTTGAGTAGTGTTAGATAAGTTTTGGAACGTGCTATCATCCATCATTACGACAGCAGGTTTATCGCCTTTTGATTTAGCATATTTCAATAATCTTGCAATATCATCTAACGGAGTAGATGTAGCATCAGACCACGCTTTTGTTACACCAAAACTGTTTCCAGCTAAGTAACCAAAGTCAACACGAATACCTGTACCAGTATTTGTATCATCGTCAATAAGAGTTACTCCATTTGACAAACCTTGTAAAAACATGAACTCTAATTTCTCGTAAATACCCATCATACATTTTGCAGTATCTTGGAATATTTTTTGTACCAATACCTTAGTTTCTACATTACGAGCAACTAAAACATCAATTTCGCTCATTGTTTTTTCATTCAATGACATTTTCATTCCTAATTTAGGAATCTCTCCTGACGCTTGTCCGAAGCTATCACGTCTTTTTAATGGCAACGCTGAATCCATTGACACAACATCAGCAGTTACGGTAGAACCATCAACATTTAATGTTTGCCATTTCAAGTCTGTACTCATTTCAGGAGTACACATTTCTTTGTGAAGATAAGATTGCGGTAATTTAGAACCGTTTACTCTTTCTTCGATACTTTTAGCGATTGCCGTAAAATAAGAAGCAAATTTCGCAAATAATGATTTTTCCATCTTCTCTCTAAGATTTAAGATTTTTAATTAATTTTTTTCTATTTAATCGCTTTGATTAAATTGATTAGTCCTGAACGAAACGGATTAATGGCAAAGCAGTAATCGCACCAGCAGGAATAGCAAAAGGAGCGGCCACTTTATTAACTGTACCACGAACCATTACTGATACGAAAGGTTTAGCAGTTAAAACAGTAGCTGAAACAATACCTTTGTAGGTATGACCTGATGGTAATGCTACATAAGAACCTCCTGAAACGTTTAACGGTTTCAATGCACCTGTTGAAGTTTCTTCAACAACAACGTGTCCTGACTTGATGTATTCTTCGTTGAAACCTGTCGTATCAAGAGTTTTACCTCCAGCGATAGTTTCTAAATTCAATACAATCACAACAGAATCTAAAGAAGAATCTACCTGTGATTTATTGTTGTTAAGATTTGCAGTTGTACCTGACATAATTTTAAAATTTAAGATTTAAACTCGTTTTAATTTGTAACTAAATTGTCAACAATACTTGAAACATCTTTATCATCAGGTTTAATGTTACCGCCAATAATCGGAACTGGACCTGAATGCCCAATACTATCAAGATAGTTTTGTTGTAATGTGGTTAATTCTGTTTCCAAAGATTGAATTTGGTCCTCAAAAGAAACTTCGCTTTCAACATTAATTCTATTCAACCAACTTTCTTTTAATTCAGGTTTTAAACCTGCTAAAATTGTTGATTTTTCAAATAAACTTGTTGCCTGTTCTCTTTTGTTTTTAATCACGTTTCCATTTTCGATTGAATTTAACTTTTCAACCAACTTTGCATTTGTATCCAAGATATCCTTTGCCCAAGCCGGAACATCTACTGGTGGAGTAGGTGGTGTTGGTGGAGTAGGCGGTGTAGGTGGATTTGGTGGAGTTGGTGGTGTCAAGTCTTTCAATTTCGTTTCTAATGTTCTAACTCTATCATCCTCTTTGGCGATGTCCTCAAAACTTTGAAATTGATTTGCTTGATTCAATACTGCGTCTATAGCTGTTTCGTCAGCATCATCCGCTGGAATTTGTGCAAGTTTAGCCGATAAAGCGTCTAACCTTTTCGCGTCTAAGTTCGCCTTAGGGAATAAAACCTTAAGTCGTGCCTTGATAATCTCCGGTTTAACCATGATAAATTTGTTTTAAATTATTGAATAAGTTGGTAACAAATGTAATCAATAATTTTAAATAAAAAACAAACACGAATAAAACGAGAATACAAATAAAAAAAGCACCCTTAAATAAGAGTGCTTTTTTAACTTCTAATAAACTATCTTTTAAATCTGATATGCGATATAGGTAGCTCCAAATTGCTTTTTGAATTCTCGCCATTCTGCAACTGTCATAATCTTTTCAGTTTGAATGCCGTTTTGTGTTTTTACAATTCGTAATTGAACACTGGCATCTAATCCCTCTGCAATAATAGATTTTTGTTGATTGTTTTTTTTACTCAATTTTCCAGCCTTGAACAGTTACAAAACGTTTTTCATTGTAAATATTTCCTTTAAGATTTATAGAAACATTTACGTTTTGACCAATTGAAAGACTGTTAATCAAATCTGTTTTGTCTTGTACAAATTCAATTGGAATAGTTTGTCCGTATTGCTCATTGTTTTTAACGACAATCTTTCTGCTTTTAAATCCTGATGTAGATACTTTTAAATCTTCAATCTCGATTACTTCTCCTGTAAAATTCATGGCTTTTATATTTATTTATTATTTTTTTCTTGTTTGATTTTATCTGTTAAAATCTTAATTACATCTTCTCCACCTTTTTGGTAATACTCGTTTTTAATGTCGTGAGTAATAAAAAAGAAGCCAAATATAATTAAAATCATTCCAATTCCTGAAATATATTTTGGAAAACTTAAACTAAAAGGTTTAAAAGTTATTTCCATACCTGATGCCAATACGAAAACAAGGCCCAACCAAAATAATGCTAATAAAATGTCTTTCATAATTTCTGTTTTTTAATTAATTTCTGTTTAAGGTTTTTTGTGCAATACCTACAATTGCTTTTCTGTCTTTTTTGTAGGCGGTTAATATTCCAGCTAATTCTCCACTAAGGTAAATTTCAGGCTCACTAACTAAATTTAGGTACTCTGCAATATGGCCGGAAACTTCATCTGTTTGGTCCTCTTTTTGTTTAATAAAATCTTTGTGCATTGAAGTAAAAGGAGTAAGACTATCAATAGCAATTTTTAGCTTGTTATGTAGCGTCTTATTGACTTGTGATACAGTTGGCAATTTACTATCTATTTGAGTTAGAATATTACTTAAATAAGCTCCAACAACAACGCATTTCGTGGTTTCATTTGCCATAGCTTCCATAAAATCGTTTTCTGTCATTTCATGCACCTCGCAATTAGAAAAAGCTGGTATGTATTTGATGATATCAATTACTGTTTGCTCTTTCTTTTCATAAGTAGCATTGATGATATTAGAGTAAAATACTCTATCCTTTCCATTTAAGAATTTGTTTTCCTTGTTTTTTAAAAAATAAAGTTTTGGCGAATTAGTCATTTTCAGTTTTTTTATCAATGTTAAAATAATCGTTTAAATAATTTTTGATTGGTTTGCTTTTTTTACTGGATAATATTTTCTCGTAAATTTCTTCTTGAGATTCTTTTAATAATAGTAATGAAAGCTATCTCCTTTTTTTATTGCTATTTCACTCTTATTCAATTCATCATAATCTTTTGGACTTACAGAAACAATTTCGCTGATTCTGATTATATGAAATCCACTTATTGAAGTAACTTTAATAAATTTACTGCTCATATTTTATTTGTTTTTAAATATTATCAGCAGAATAGTAAGTTATTTTATTCCACCCATTAGACTTTTGCCCTTCAACTTCTACAATCTCTTTTCTTTCAATTTTGACTGCGTGTCTTTTATCATTTGGATAATCCGTATCATAAAACCATTCAATCCAATATCCAATTTTTACTTTTACTTCTTTCGGTTCTTTTTTTGAACCAATATTTACAATTTCTTCTGAAAATCTTTTAAATCTTTTCAAGTTTAAATTATACTCTAAATCAATATTTTGATTTAAAAGTTTTAAAATTTTCTCTTTGTTTCTTTTAATTTTTAATTCTGACATCTCTTATTTATTTTTAAATTTTTGAAACCAATTTTTTACATCGCTGGAAAGTACATAAGGACATTTAACTATTATTTCTAAAACTTCTTCCTCACTATACATTTTCTTGTCTTGTTCTTTTTGGTATTTTAAAATATTATTTACTGCAATTTTAAAACGATTCTTATTCATAAGATAAACGTAATCTTGATTTTGAATAACAGTAGATGAATTAAATTGAAATTCTCTCTCTATATATTTTTCAAGTGTTTCTTGTTTTAAACTTTTTTTTTCTCTATATCTAATTCTTTAGACATAAAGCTAACTTCTTCAAGTGTTTCTTTATTTTTATTTCTACTATCTTTAAAAATTTCTAACAATGTATCTAAAATGTAATCTTCCGAATCATATCTCCAAAGAACATTTTCTCCAGTTTCTTTATCTGATATTAACTCGCAGTTTTCCATTAGCCAACAAACAAAATCTAAGGCGAAATTGTCTTTTTGTTTCTTTTCTAAATCTTTTACTTCTTTGATTAAGACAGTAACATTTTCACTTTGTTTTTCTTTAATTGGTTTGAATAATTCAGATACCAAATACTCTACTGCTGTTTGTTTTGTTACACTCATAATTCTGTTGCTTCTTTGATTAGTTGTTCAATAGCACTTGGACTAACATCTAATAAATGTCCTTTTTCTTGGTATTTACTATAGATATCCTTCAACATCTCCAACATTTCAGGTGCTTTTGATATTAGTAATGCGTTGGCTTTTGCTTCTTCTTTTTCTGGTTGAAAAATCCAACAAGTAATAAAATCTTTTTTATCATCAGTTGATAAGGTTGTCGAATTTTTATTTACTTTCCACTTCCCTTTTGTTCCTTTAAATTCCATAACTATAATTTTGATTGTTTAATTGCTTTTTCTGAAAGTAACATTAATTTTCTCCAGTTTGTAATTGATAATGAAATATCAGCTCCATCATGCTCTACAACTATCCAAGGTTCTTCGTTTTCGATTATTTCAACGACTACACATTGAGTGCCTTTTACTTTTTCATCTTGAAAAACTTGAACTTCTTGTTTTTTTTCTATTCTAATTTTTTAGTTATTTTAAGGTTTGAAATGTGTTCGTGAGTATCGTAGAGCTTATTATTAGCTTCTTCGCTTGTTTCAGCTTCTACAATTACGCTAAAATTATAAAACTTGCCAATTGCACCGTTTGTTCGGCCATTGAATTTACATAAGAACTTTGCCATGATATTTATTTGAAAGGGTTAAAATCTTTTGGAGTAACTGCTTCAATCTTTTCATCGTCAATATAAATATCCCAAAAAAGATTTGATTTGCCTTTGCTTTTATAACCTTTAACGGCAGTTTCAATTGATGGTTCGTAAAACTCTTTAATATCTTCAAATTTGCAACCAGCATACATCACATTCGCTTTTACATCAACCTTGATATAAAACAAAATTGTCAAATAAAAGTATTCGATTTCCTTTTCTTCAAAGTTTGAAAAGTTAGCAGTAATAAATTCACAAGCCTTATTGATTTCTTTTCTACCGTTAAAACTAAAATGAATTAATTTAACGTGTCCGTTTTCGTCAAAATACCTTGTAATTAATGGATAATAGGTGCTTTTTTTAGGAGCATTTAATCTACCTGTTTTTGGGTTTAAGGTAGTTTTTACAGTTCTATACCCTTTCTTTGGGTTGAACTCAACTTCGTCAAATAAACTTGTTCTTAGTTTAAATCCGTATGGATAATCTTTGACTTCAATTTTTTGATTTGTTTTAATCAAATCTAAACTTACTTTTTTACCGTTCATCTTTTTATCTATTTAGTATTGCCTAATTGCAACACCACAAATATATAATCTTTTCTAATTGATTGTACACAATATCAAAAAAATTTCAAAAAAATGTAAAATAAAAAAGTAAGCCTTTGATTTTAAATATTAAACAGTAGGTTGAACACCTGCCAAATCTTCTTTAATTAACGTTAATTCATTTTCTGTATCGCTATTAATTCCAATGTACTCTACTCCAGTTTTCTTACTCATTGCACCTGCATTTATTGCTCCAGTAACAATATTCACGGCTTCCATCGTATCGTTAGGTAATATGCTGTTAAATTTTACATCAATTTCAAGAGCTGTGCTTTTTAATTTAACAATTGTGGTGTTAATTGTGCCACCAATAAAAATATTGATTATACGCTCTACAATCGTTCTATTTTCGCCCTCGTTTAATTTGCTCTTAATAATGCTATCTAAGAACATTAATTTCAAAGCTACACCGGAAAGCGTACCGATTGATTTCATATTCTCAAAACTTAAATTTGGAGTGTAAGACAAAGAGTAAATCAATTGCTCAATCTTTTCCATTTCTAATTTAACACTTTCAGGAGCGTTGTCATTAGTTAAAAATTCAGCATTTCCGTGAATTTCTTTACCTGTATCCCCATCAACTTTAATTGGGAAATTAATTGTTTTACCATCATCGTTTCTGTCCGGCAAACTGGTAATATCTCCATAGGTTTTAAGCAAAGGATAACCTGAATAATCATTTGACGCTCCTAACTTACTAAGTGAAACCTCAAAACGGTCAATTAAATCCTGTACATCGTGCCATTCAGGATAATCTTGGGCCATATAAACAATTGGAATTCTATCAAATCCATGAATATCACTTGATATTAATTCCATTTGACCTGCTGAATTATTGCATTTATAAACATTTATACTATCAAAAATCCAAACGTTATTTACCGTTTTGTTATCTTCATTCTTTGATGCGTATTCCCAAATAAATGCAGTCATATCGCCTGTGCTATCAAAATAAGGCGACATCTTGCCCTCTTTTTGTGAAAGTACATTTACCTTGATTTGCTTTTTAATATCAGCATTGTTTGTCGTTGCCTTTACGGTTGCATCAACATCTTTGATATAAAAATGTAGAGCGCATTGTGTTTGCGTTTTTTGAATCAATTTAGCCTGTTGAAGTTTATCATCAATTCTATTCTCTTTCCAAAGTCTTTTCAGCTCATTAAACAAATCATTCGCTTCACTTGGTACTAATGTAACTGGCGCACCAAATTCAAACGCACAAGAGGTTGAAACAATTTTCTTTTGAAAACTTACTGGAATTTTAATTGACTTAACGGTTTTGGACTTCTCTCCTGCACCTACAATTTTATCCTTTTGCAATAATCCAACCTGTGTTTCACGAATTTTTCTATCTAATTCGTAATACTCACTCACGTATTTATCAATTTGAGCTGGGTCTTTTGTGTTTGCGGTTAATAGGGAAATGGTTTTGCCTAAATCACTATCAATCATTTCTTTTAGTGTTGCCATGAAATTTGTTTTAATAATTAATACCTAATTCTTCTAAACTTTTATCTGTACTCAACATCGTATTACTACTATGAAAAGCCATGTGTCTGTATCGAGCTGAATCCCAAGCGTGATTGAATTTATCAATTGGCTGGTTAATTGGAATGCCATTAATTTCTCTCATTGTATAGTTTTCCTGCTCTTTTTTCATTTGTTGATACATATGGTTTTTCACAATATGTATTTTTTTGCTTTTCATACTTTGTAGCCAAAACATAATACTTTTCGTTTTGCTTACCTTAGAAGTTTTCCAGCCTTGTTTTCTCAATCCCTTAACCATTTCAACCGTACCTTTATTCTCGCCTGTGTACTTATCAGAGCTATCACAGGTAATAGGTAAATCACGGTCCACACCTATTGAATCCATAAAATTGCTAATTGCTTCGGGCGTTTCAATTGGCTCGTAACATAACAATTCAATCCAAATATTATTCTCATCTTCTGCGCATTTTGTCAATGCTGTTGGGTCGGTTGTAAATCCAAAGTCCAATCCATAAGAATATCCAATATCAGGAAATTCATCTACATATTCAACGTGAGCAAAGATAACACCTTTCATCGCTCCTCGCATACCCAGTCCGTAAACTTTCCACATAAACTCGTCAGCCGTACCTTGTTGCACATTCTCAACGTGTGGTGGCGGTTGGTTTTTGCTCGTTATAGGCTCAACCTTTTTCGTCTGTTTGTTATAGCACAAAAGTACATTATCTTTTACAATATACGAATTAGGCTTCCAAGGCTCGTAAGATAGTATCTTGTTTCGCTCCTGTACGGAAACAAATTTGTTGTCAAGGTAAGTAGTACGCAAGAAGCCAACATCAGGCCTTGTTAATACCTTTTCAAAAAACCAATGCGATGTTACAGATGGGTTGTAATCTGCCCACCAAAACTTACGACATCTCATTTCCGTTTGGTCGAAAACTTTGTTGTCAATAAACATTACCTCGTTAAAAAAAGCGTAATCACAACCACCACCGTGTTTTCCATCTCCAAGAAAATAAATTGTGCTTTTATTTATTTTAAAACTCTTTACTTCTTTGGCATTGTGAAAAGGATTAGGCAATCCATAATCATCAAGCCTACGTTTAAAATCATCGTAAAGTGTTGTCTTAAACTCATTGTAGGTTTGTCTATAAATGTTGATTGTACAACTTTCTTCAACGTGCAAACAAAGCCACATGATTATATCAATTCCGGACCAAGTTTTACCGGAACGAGAAGAACCCTCTAAACCACAGCCACGAAATCCCTTAATAAGTTCGCCCTGTTCGTTGTACTTCTGTTCTTTTATTGCAGTATGTAAAAATTCGTAATTCGGATTGCTGTCGCTATTTGTAGTCAATAAGGATTGCCTTAAATCGAAAATAGCTTTTTGTTTAAGTAATTCTTGAAGTAGTTGCAATCTTTCCAATTTCATATCTATTGGATTTTAGGTTATGCGATTACTTTTATGATTTCATTTTTTATCATGAAACATACCTTTTCTTTAATCAGTTGTTTGTGCTTTCTACCAAATGCTCTTTTGTTTTCCTGCATCAAATTGTATTGTGAAATCACTATTTTTTGTTCTTCAACATTGTTCAAGTTATGTTTTTTAATATAGCTTTTCACAATATTTTTTTCTCTCCTTTTTTTAAGATGATATAATAATCTACCAGCAAAAAATTTCTTTAATAAATTCATTTTTATTTTAATTGATAAACGTTCTGTAAATTTCTACCTAATTCTTTATAATCTAAGCCATAACCAACAATAAACTTGTCAGGTATATCAATGCCTATATAATCTATTTTAATGCTTTGTTGGTATGCTTCCGGCTTGAAAAATAGTGTTGCAAACTTCAAAGACTTAACATTTTCTTTTTCAAATAGCTTTTTAAGCTCCAAAACAGTATTTCCAGTATCAACAATATCTTCTACAACTACAACACTTCTACCTGTTAATCCTTTGCCTAAACCAATCAAACGTTTTACATTTCCTGTTGACTTAACACCATCGTAAGAACTTAAACGTACAAATGTAAATTCGCAATCTTTATGATATTTTGTTGCTAAATCAGCCACAACCATAAAAGAGCCATTCAAAACACCTACAAAAACTGGAATATCATCTTTGAAATCTTCTTCAATTTGACGTGCCATTTTTGTAATAGCATTTTTTATTTCATCATTTGAAATATAAGGAACGAACTCTTTATCGTGTAACCTAATCATATTTTTAGTTTTCTAAAGGCTCAACAAATACATCTTCATCTTTTAAAATGATTTTGATATTGTCCTTTTCCTGTGTCAAAGCAAAATCTAAAAGAGCAAATCCAATTAATTCTGCGTCATTTGTTTCAATTCCGTTTACAAAAATTGAACCGTTTACAATTTCTAACATTGATAAAAATATTTGGTCTCCAGCCGGTGGAGCAAGTTAATCAAACCCTTGATTTTACTGGCTTTTTGAAAAAACCATTTTTTGCAATTTTTTTACCACTTTCACACCTGTTTTTTATAAATCGATACTAATTCACTTTATCGATTAACGCCAAGCCTAAGCCTTTACGAGCAGGTTTTCTACCAGCCATACCAACAATCCTGATATAATAGAATGATTTAAAGACAAAATAACTGCCTGATGGTTCTATTTTCCGGCCTATCGGAATGAAAGCGATAAAAATTATTGCTTTTTCAAATGTATGAAATTATTCCGATTTTGGAACATTCTGCAAATGGTCTGCTAATTCAGCAGTCAATTCAGCAATCAATTTATTTCTTCCTACTTCATCATTTATTTCAATTGGATTGTCTTTATCTCCTCTAATTGTCGATTCTGTTTTACTTCCATTTAGCCTGTGAGCTTCTTCATCACTTGAAATTAGCTTATAAGCCGCAATCTGTAAAACAGGACTATCCGAATTAATCCACTTTCTCTTTAAAGAACCGCAAACGACAATTTTATTATCTTCAATATTTTCTTTTATCGTTTCCATTTCTTCCGATTGAGCAGGAAAAAACAAATAAAAAGTACTTTTATTGCAAGGCAAAAAGTTTATTAACTCTCTGATATCCAGTATCTTTTTATCTTTTACAATTTTTAGAGCTTGTTTATAAATCTTTTCTTTTACAAATGCCATGATATTTTATTTATCGGTTAATTTAAGAAATTCGCTTCTTACATCGTGTTTTGTTTTAAAAATACCGCCAACTTTGCTGGTTATTGTAGAAGAACTTGTGTCTTTGATTCCTCTACTTTTTACGCAATGATGGGTGGCATTGATAATTACTGCGATGTTATCAGTTTCAAGAATACACTCTAAGGCATAAAATATCTGCTCTGTTAATCGTTCTTGTATTTGAGGTCGTTTGCTAAAGAAGTCAACAATTCTATTGATTTTGCTTAAACCTAAGACATTCTCGCTTGGTATGTATCCAACGTGGCAGAAACCATCAATGATAACAAAGTGATGTTCGCAATTGCTTTGAACGTTGATGTTCTTTACAATTACCATTTCATCATATTTCATTTTATTGGTTACTGTGGTACATTTAGGAAACTTGGTGTAATCCAATCCCCAAAAGAACTCGTCTGTGTACATTTTAGCAACTCGTCTTGGTGTATCTTGTAAGCTATCATCGTTTAGGTCTAATCCTAAGGTAAGCATGATTTTTTTAAAATTTGCTTCAATGATTTTCTTTTTCTTGTGAACGGATAAACCGTTTTCTACCATTGGTGTTTCTACACCTTTCGATATTAAGTACTCTTGTACTTTCTTACCTGTTAAAGAACTCTCCATATTTTGTGATTTTGTAGTGATAATTTCCAATGCCCATCTTCAATGCAAAGATTGATACAATGTGCAAGATTTTCTGAATTGATTTCAAATCCATCTGAATGAGGACTTAGCCAATAATGTTTTGCCAAGATGCTTGGTTGCGGTACTGATTGCCCTTTGTGTCTTACATAACGTAATTCATCAACTCCATTAGGAAAATTTTTCTTTATAACGTGTTCAGCAACTTTTGGAGAAACGCAAATAAAGTCTATTCCTTTTGGTACTGGATTTAATCCGCTGGTTTCAATTGCTTGGTAAAACATATTTGATTTAAAATATTCCACAATTTCATCTGTCAACTGGTCAGTAGGTTCTCCACCAGTCCAAGTAATCTCATTACATTTTGGAGCATTTTGATGAATCCAATTATTTATTTCAAGCAAAGACATTTCTTTACCGCTTTCAAATTCTGTATCGCATTTAATACCGGCTTGAAAACAAGCGTTTTTTGCCTTACAACCTTGCAACCTAATAAAGATTGTTGGTGTACCTATTCGCGCTCCCTCGCCTTGTAGTGAGTAGAATATTTCAGATACTTTCAATTTAATATGTTGGCTCATAATAACAAGATGTTTTAGGTGTTTCGCTCATTGTGATAGCGTGTAATTTAGGAAAATCTTTTTTAAATAAGTCAAACAAATGTCTGCTCATATTCTCAACGGTTGGATTAAAGTCATAAACATCGTTTAGGTGTTTGTGGTCCAGCGTGTCGTCAATGTATTTACTGATTGGTCTTAAGTCGTTGTAATCCTGTACAAAGCCAACCTCGTCAGGTTCTCCTTTTAAAAATACCTTGATTATGTAATTGTGGCCATGAAGCCTACCGCAAGGATGTCCATCGCAAAGTCCGTCAATACGATGTGATGCGCTAAAATGAAATTCTTTTGAAATAACGTGCATATTAATTTATTTTAAGTTAAAAACCACTCTTTAAATATTGATTCGTTTGTGTTTAATTTTAATTCAGGAACAGATAATTTGCCTTGCATTGCCATTTCTACCTTTTGTACGCAATCTTCAAAATTATCGTATCTGTATTCTTTATCAAATTGCTCTTTGTAAACCAATCTATCAGGCACTACAGGAATATTTTTTAAATAAACGGCTTCTTGTATTCCGTAACCAAAATTTTCTTGTAGAGCAAAACTTACCACAACCTTGCTGATTGAAAGTAAATCGTAATATTGTTTTTTAGGTAGGTTTAATTTGTGTGTATTAAAAAACCTGTAATTTGGTAGCCTTTCTTCAAGCCTTTCAAATAAATGTGGTTGCTTTTCATCTACATTTCTACCATTGAAAATTATAATATCTTGCTTTTTGTCGCAATTCCATTTATCAAGCTCCAAATAATCCATTGGTAAGCCTGTAACGATTAATTTTTCCTTTTGTATAATTCGCTTTTTAAGAATATCATCGCTTATAAAATTACTGGCAACAAATATCTTTTCAGCAATATCAAAAACAATATCTTCAAAATATTTCGCCCACCGTTCCATATCTCTTACAAAATCTGTATCTGTAAAACTACCAGCATGAACAACGCCACGAAGTTTTACTTTTTTATTGTAAAAATAATTTAGGTAAGCAATTGATTCAATACCTGTAAACCAAATGTCTGATGTAAAAATTATATCTCCATCTTGAATGATGTTATTGCGATACAATTCTGCAATTTCATACATTTGTTTTGATTTAGTCATAATGGTAAATCCAGCATCTAAGAAACTACCGTTTTGAATAACGGTATCTCCTTTGGCCGGTTCTATAATTTTATGGCTATATCCTTTTAAGAATAACCTAATATCTCTATCTAAATGAGTTGTATATCTCATGTCGATATTTTCTAATGGCAAATAATAAATCATAATGATACTTCTGCTCCGTTTTCGTTATCTTCTAAAACTGATACAAAATCAGCTTCAAATTTATTTATCAAATCTTCCGCAATGGTTTCACAACTTTTATTTCCAAATTCGATAGGTTGTGGTCCTAAATATTTTAAAACCTCTCTTTTGAGTTTGATTATCTCAATATCTCTTTCATTGTGAAATACTGTTTTTTTAATTGTGATGTGAAATATATGCCTGTGTCTATCACGTAAAAAATTCACTTCTTCAATAGGGCATTCTTTCCATTGATGCAATCCCTCAACCTGTAGGTTGATTATGATTTTTTTATTTAGTTTTAAATTTCTCATAAGAATAAATGCCTGAAATAATTTGTTCGTTTGCGTCTAAAATACTATTCAATTGGTCCTCGTTTGCTACCGCTAAGAAAAGGTTTAAATCTTGCGTCTTAGCTAATTTTTGGTATTCTACATAAGCAATTACACTCAATAAAATAGCAATACTTCTACCGCCTTTATGGTTTTCAAGGTTGCTAAATTGTTTTGGTGTAATTTTTACCATTTCAAGCATTTCCATCAACTTCTTAGGCATTTTTTTATGGCCTTTCAGTATGTCAATATACCTAATTGATTTTAATCCATTGTCAAAGTAATTTATAGTACCAAACACGGCTGGAGCTTGAATCCAAGAACTACTATCTACACTCGCCAAAGGTAATTGAAATATTTTTGGGTAAGTAACATAACCCAATCCGTGAATTTTTGCCTGTGTTTTCCTGTAAACATCTTGAAATCTTTTTGTCATCCAATCTCCTTTGGTTGTTACTCCACCGGCTACGCAAAGATGTGGATTATTATTAACCGCATTTTGCAAATAATCAAAATCATTGTCGGCCATTGTAAAGACAAACATTGGATTAAATCCTCTATTTAGCATGATTTCGTAATTTTCTTTACTCTTTTCATCGTTACCAATTACGTCAAGCATCACATATTTTTCACTCAAATAACCGTAATTATCTAAAAAACTACAATAGTTATCCAAGGTTAGCCAACTTGATTTATCTTTTGCATTAAACAAGGTAAAAGCTCCACTATCAATCATCAAATTGACATTTCCGTTTTTACTTTCGTTGAATATTTTTTCACAAAATGGTTTCTGTTTGCCTAAGTATGCAAAACTGGCAAGTAGATTAAGGTAGGTATCATTTGATTTCACAACCGCTATATTTTTCGTTCAAAAATTGTTTTAAATCTTCTTGTATGTTTTTTACGTTTTCTTTCCATTTTTTAGGAACATTAACAGTAATTACAATATCTTTTTCAGGGTTTGGAGCTTCAATATCTTCTTCAATGTACTCTAACTGATTCCAATCATGTTTTAATACATCTAAACCCCAGTCTTGAAGTTGTTGCGTGTCCCATTCTTCTGCTAATTTATCCCAGTCATGCTCTCCAAAACTTACATTGTCTTTAATGGTGTAGGCTTTTAATTTACTTACCGGAGTATCAGCGTCTAATACCTTGCAATTTAATTCTTCGTAACCTAATTCTTTACAGGCTTTTAATCGCATATTTCCAGCGATAACGATAAATTCTTTGCCTAAAGGAAATACTAATAACTCTCTTAAATTAAGCATTTCAGGGTCTTCCTTAATTGAATTTAAAAGTTTATGGTATTTATCGTCTTTAAAAATACGTGGATTTTTTGGCAATCCATCTATTTGACCGGTATTACTTTTGATTTTAGAAATTTTGATTATTTGGTTTTCCATGAGCTAAGAATAAGATTTATCTTTGATTGACAAATATAGCTCTTTTTGGATAAAAATAGATATTTTAATTATAAATCATAAAAAAACCACTCTTTTAGAGTGGTTTTGAATCTATTTTTTTATTTTTTTAAATTTTTTGAATTTGATAACCGTATGCCCAAAAACCGTTGTCTAAGGTTACAATTACATCTTTATCTTGTAGTAAATCTTGCTCTATTTCCATTACTTCAATATCTTTAAATGTTATCGCTACAATAGAAGCTTCTTTTGCTGGTTCTTTTCCAAAACTTCCTTTCCAATTAACTGTATCTCCTAAATATAAATTTTTCATCTTTTTTTCTTTTTAGCTAATTAAATAAGTAATTCTTTCAATGTTTGTTTGTGCTTTACCAAATGCAATCATTTGCGATATACATCTTTCAATACATCCTTTTTGTTTTACAAATAAAAGCTCAACACAATTACTTTCTAACAATTCTAAAAATCTAATTCCAAAATCTTTTTTAGTTGTATAAATTTCTTTTGAATTAGTTTTAGCAAACTTAAATACAAATTCTATTTTTTGAGGATTTGCATCTATAACCTTTCTAATTTCTTGTTTTAAATTTTCCACCTTTCGAATGTTTATCTTGTTATTTATATCGTAAAAGTATGAATTAGAATGTTTGGTTGTACACATTATCAAAAAAAAATTTAAAAAAATTAAAAAACCCTGTATCTATTAAGTATTTGCTGGAATTGTTTTTTGATTTCTTCTTTATTACTTTCAGGTACTCTTATGGTAATTGTAGTGGTTTTTTCTTGAAATAAACTTTTTACACCACTTCCAATTCTTTTTCCACCTCTGTTTTCTTCTACATTTTCGTAAACAGTTTTAATTTCCAGTTTTTTCTTAGTATAGTCGCTTACTCCCATAAGAACTCCATTAACCCAATTCTTTGCATCTGTTTTATTTTCAAATGCCTTAGAACGTACTTTTTTATCTTTTTGATAAATGATTGCTTTTACTTTCATAATTAGCTGTTTTTAATAAATGTTCCATCAACCATTCTACCTGTTCTGTCTTTAATTACATTATAGGCTAAATTGGCACATTCCTCAAGATTAACGTTGTTTAAAATAGCACAATCATTTAGCCAATCAACTGCATTACTAAAATCATTATCAAAGCAAAATTCAATAATTTTTGCAAAAATAAAATCTGTGCTATGAATGTTTCCAGCTACATTTTTAATAGTAATTTCTTCTCCTAATTGTTCAGCCAAAATAACAATTACCACAAAAATATCTCCAAAACCATCTTTAATTTCAGCCAAATCTTTTTTCAAAATTGCTCCAGCAGTTTCTCCGATTTCTTCCATCAATTTCAAACGTTGCTTTTGTGCATTTTCGATATTGATTAATCCTTTTACTTTTGCCCAATCAATGATTAAAGGTCTTAATTGTTTAAGTGTTTTCATGTTTTTAATTAAGTTTAAATTCTCCAAGTTTATATAAAGCGTAAACTATTTCCGCTTCGTGAAAAGCATCGTCTGCTCCTCTATGTTTTTCTACATAACCTACATCGCCAAAGAAGTGCAAATGCGCTTCTTCTACTTTTGGCCATTTGTAACCATAAGCGCTCGGTATCTTGCAAATATTTGTTGATATTTTCATCGGACAACCTAATGTTTTAGGAAAAACAAAACCTCTACTCTGCAAAAAATTAAAATCGAATTGATTATTAAATGCCGTTGCACCTGCTGGATAAGAAAATAAAATTTCTTGAATTTTTGGTTGCAGTTTTTTTAGGTTTTTAGATGTGCGTATTGCTTCAACTGTTAAATCAGAATTTTTTACAATCCAAGAGTTTTCAACTTCTTCTCGTGTTATTCCAGTTTCAAAACATACCTCATCAAATATGATTTTTCTGTTACCATTTTCAAGGTCCAATTCTACAATACCTACTTCTACAATTTTACCACCTTGATTTTGAAACCCAGTAGTTTCAATATCAATTATCAAAATCTTTTTATCTTCCATTTTAATATCCGTTTTCAATTGCCCAAGTGTCTTGATAAGCCATTGGAGAAACCTTATCTTTATTTTCTGAAATATAAATACTGGCTTCTTCTAAGGTTGTGCCTTTAAATTCAATGCCTGTTTCATTTTCAATAAAAACGATATACTGTTTTTGTTTTGTAGTTATTTCTGATTTAAAACCAAACAAAAGTTCTTCCAGCAAAATGTAACCTACTCCAATAAATTGTTGGCCACCATCGTAACCGTAATTGTATTGAAATCTTAAAGTGATTTGTTTATTATTGTTCACTTTAAAGTTATTGAAATGAACGAATCCCTTTATTGATTTTTTTAGAATTTGCTCTATTTGATTAAAGGCATCAAGTTCTTCTGTTGATAATTTAGTGTTATCAATGTATTCATAACCTTGATTTTGAAAGGTTAATTTTGGATAATTTTTGTAAATATTTAAAAGTACAGAATGTTCTTTTTCTGTGATTAAATTTATCTTCATAGCTTATTTATTTCAAGATTAATAATGTAAATTCGAGTTTCTAAAATGTCTTTTGCATCTTCAAAATTTAGACTGAATTGTTTGTTATACAATTCCATTGAGTAATCGCTTTCAGGAGCTTGTTTTAAATACCCAATTTCAACCATTTCAATTGAATCTGATAAAGTGCTATATTCTTTTTCTGAATATTCTACATCTCCAAGATTATTAACGTGGCTCAATAATAAAATAATTGCCTGTTTTAATAATTCTTCTATAATTTGCTTATCTTCCATTTTAACTTCTAAAAATTAATTGTAGAATAAAATACATTGCTACAATAAAAATAAAACGGTATTGGTACTTAGTTTTTGACAAGAATAATAAGATTAAATTTTTCATCATTTTTAATTTTAAAGGTTAATTTTTTTGTTTCTACATCACAAATATATAAACTCTTTTTAGATACCGTACACAAAATCAAAGATTTTTTTTGAAAAAAATTCAATAAAATTAAAAAACCCTTATTTTCTAAGGGTTTCTAACTTTAAAATAAATCTAATTGTTCGTTTATTTTTTCTTCTTTTAATGGAAACATATATAAATACCTGTTTAAATAGTCAATCATTTGCTGAGTAAGTATTTTTTTATCAGGATAATGGCAATTCAATTTAAGAATTGCTCTGTTTTTGGTTGCATCATTATCTGTATAGCATTCAAAAACAACTTTATCTTCTACCCAAAAATGCAAATGCGTTTCACATTTTCTTAATGCCAATGCCATTATTTAAACAAATTTAAAAACTGTTGATTTGTACCATGATAATAATAAGACCTTGCTTCTGTTGCTGTGTTAAAAATAACGCATTCTAAGGTATTATTATGTTCTAAAGTATATTCAGTAAACATTTGCGGATTTTTAGATACACTATTAGGATTTATCTTCTTATGTGTTTCTTTTAATTTAATAATATTAGTATTTAATTCAATCCAAAACAAAATATCATCTTCTGTTTCGTAAACTAATTTCATATCACAAGGCAAATTAATATGATTATTAATTCTTAAAACGAAACTTCCTTTTGTCGGGATTTCTTTAATTGAAGTTCTAATGATTTGTTTTTTAACACCAGCTGGAAAAGCATTTAAACACTTCATTAAATCTTCTTTTGAACCAATACCGTTTTTATTAATAAATTTTCCGTATTTAGATTTTATTTTAACCCAGTTAGGTTTGAAGCAATAAAATTCAAAATCTAATTTTTCAATAATTCTTTCTTCAATCTCAAATTTTTTATTTAATTCATCAATTGAATTTTCTAAGGCTTTTTTTCTATCTTCTTTTGTAAATTTTTGTGAATTCATTTTTTTAAAATTTAGTAATTAATAAATGGTGCAGTTTCTATACCTAAGAGTTTTGAAATTCTTGCAACTTCAAACTCTTTGTATTTTTGTTTGTTTGTAATTAAAGCCGTAATTCTTCTTGGTTCAACATAAATAGAACGTGCTAAATCTTCTTGCAAATAACCTGTGTATTTTAATTCTTCTTTAATGCTTGAACTAAATCCAACGTGGTCAAATCCTTTTGGCATTTCTTTTGTTGATTTTTCAGTTAATATAGTCATTTGTTTAATTTTAAATTATTGATAATAACACCATTCATTTGAATAGATGCCTAATTGTTGGTTGATAATATTTCTTTTATGAACTCTCTCTTGTAGAGTGTATTCACAATCCAGTTTTTTTAATTCATTAGCAATTTTACAGGCTTTGTGATAAAACTCTTTGTATTCCATATTTGAATAATTTAGAGTAGGTATTTGCCTTAAACTGCTGATATAATCCATATAAGGTTGGCCGTATTCTTTTACAATTCCCTCTCTTAATAATCCATCATCATTTTGAAAATGGTTACTCTGTGCGCTTTGTCTGTGTATATTATGCAAATGATATTTCATTGTACTATTTCCACCTCTTGCGTAAACGTGGCCGGCATGAATTTGTTTTGCCATATAATTACGAGCAAGACAAGGCAATCCTTTGTCAATTAGCCTTACAATTAGATTAACTTTATCTTGTAATTTCTTGCTCCAATCCTCAATCTGTTCTTTTGCTTTTTTGGTTTTTTCTTTTTCGGTTTTTTTAATTAATGCCGTTTTTCTAACCTGTTCTTTTTTAGCGATATTCATTGCTCGTTTCATATAATTTTGCCCAGCAACCGTATCCATTAACCAATCATTATAGCAACACATTCTACCTAATCCAAACTTTCTATACTGGACCTGTATCATTTTGCCACAACCTTGATAATCTTTTGCTAAATCTTGACCTTTACACGGTTTTTCTTGTATCATAATAAGTTAAAATAAAATTATCAATTTTTTCAAATAACCAGCCTGTTAAATAAGCCTGTGGCTCGTCATTAAACCTATCTAATTCCATTGCAGAATCAATATAAATATAATTCACAATATGAACTATTTCGTGAGCAATTGTAGATTTATTATAATTCTCAAATGCTACCACATAATGCCTATATTTATTTTCATCTCTTAAGGTAACTGCTCCAAAATCTTCAAGCGAATTTGTCTTATATTTTTTTTCTACATAACTCAAATCTTTATCGATTATCATTGTCAATTTGCAAAAGTAAATAGGTATTTCAATAGTTTTTATTTTCATACTCTTACTTTTTAATCGTTAATTCTTCTCCAGTAATTGCGAA
>JACCDZ010441583.1_pt1 | contig 48469 bp, 57 predicted proteins | sample 7449551 | NCBI WGS metagenome assembly JACCDZ01 (sample SAMN15323452, study PRJNA562643) | freshwater metagenome | isolation source: river surface water | place: USA:Blue River Watershed | collected 2017-08-18
GGTGCCGGGGTTCCCTCCTTCGATCCAGTTGCCATTGGCGTTGCCGAGGAACATGCCAAGGTCGACTTCGTAAGACTCACGGGCGTGCAACTCCTTGTGTTCCTCTGGGACCAGGTCTGCCGGAACGGGCACCTTTACCTTCTTCTTGGGCTTGGTCGTCGCCCGGGCCAGCATCTCCGCCTTGACCTCTACACTAGGAACCCAAACCTCCACCGCGTCCACCCTGTATCTCCTACGAAAGTCCGCCAGCTCCACCGCCTCCTTCTTTACCTGTACCGCCCCCCCGATCCGATCGTAATCACACGACGTCGCGCGTATCTTCCCGGTCATTTCCGGATCCGCCTCCTTCAGCATAGCGAGCGCATCCACCACCCCGTCATCCCGCTGCTCCCCGACCCACAGGAACGCGTGACAAAGCCCGCCCGGCTTGCACTCATCATGCCTCCTCCCGGCTCGGAACAGCCTCTGCATCGTGCGGGCCATGCTCCTCTCCGTCTTGCAGCCCGGATTGGACATGAAAACGCTGTCACACTCTGGGATGTCCACGGCCTCGTCCAGAATCCGAACGCTGATCAGGAAGTCCAGGGCCACCGCCACGCCCCCGCCTTTGTCCCTTTGCACCCGCGAAGCGCAGAACCGCCGAATAGCCTCGGCACGCGTAGACGGCTTGTTGTCGTGCACGATCACGGCGGTCCGGGCTTGCACCCCAAAGAACCGCTTGCCCGCAGCCAGCATCACGCTCTCGAAATCCTTGCAGTGCCTCTTGGACTTCATAAAGCACACGCACTTCCTGGATCCGGTCCTCAGCATCCCCGTCAATAGAAAGAACGCCTGGGCGGCCACCTCGGCCCCCTTCTGCTGGAACTCCCCGATCTCCACTGGAAAAGCGTTATCGCTACGCACGACAGGAATCCACAGCCGATAGTCGCACACCGCCTGCAACCGGATGGCCTCCGCGAAGCTCATACGGTAGGCCACGCTTACATCCTCCAGATCCACCAGCGTGCTCAGCGGGGTGGCGGTGACAAAAACGGACTTCCGTGCGGCCTCCACGAGCCCCCACACGCCCTTGGACGCCCCCGTCAGGTTGTGAGCCTCGTCGACCACCACACACGCCTCCGCCTCCCGCCCGGCCCTTGTCAGACCCTCCAGGACCGCCCCCGCACTGTCGAACGTGGTCGCGACGAAGACCTTTTTGTCGTGCCCGCGGAAACACGCCTCGAAGAAATCGGGGCTCGTGTGGTGCTCGTTGTCCGCCATCTCCCCTCGGTGGTCCGGAAGCATCGCCGAGATCCTGGCGAAGTTTTGCTGCGAAGACACGACCATTGGAGAGCACACGATGGCCACGCCGCAATCCTCCCCCAAACCGCGCAGCATGTGCGCCACCACCAGGGTCTTCCCGGTTCCGCACGGCATGGCCAACACGCTCTTGGCCGCACACGACGGATCGCACAGCGCATCCACCGCATCCCGTTGGTACGGCCGCAGGCAGATCGACGCCCCTTCGGTAGCGCTTCCAGATGACACGGGGGGAGCAAAGTCCGCCGCCGCCACCCTTTCGCACGCCATCTGCTGACGGGGCCACACGGAATCCATGATGGCCTCCAAGGTCTTCTCCACGCGCGTTTCGGGAAGGCAGAACAGCATGCCGTTGACGTGGTCGCGGGGGATGTCGTCGCGGCCAAGGCGTTGCTCGTTCGCATCCTTCACCAGCATGGACATCGCCTGGAAGGTGCCGATGTCGGATGCACACAGCCGCTTCTTGGCGTACCTCTTCATCTGCAGCACCGTGCACGCCCCATCCGAATGCACGGCGAACGCGTCCGCCCCATAATCCACGTACCCGTTGTTCAACACCCGCTCGTTACGCGTGTACGTGATGCACCCACACATGCGCAACAGGTCCTCCCCGACTTTGGAGCAGTGCACGACGTATGCCTGATGCGGCGGGCCATCATGTAGGCGCCGCAAGTGATTGTTCGCATAGTGGTCCACGCACTGCAGCTCATACTGCAGCCATGCGTGTCGCGTCATGTCTACCAGCTGTTGCAAACGTCGTCCAACCTGTGGTTGGGCTGCTTCAAAATCGAATCAAGACATGTCACTGTTGATTATTACAATTTGCAAAAGTTCGCACAGTGCAGTATTGACCATCCTCCAGCAGAACGGTCTCGTGGTCAACACGATGAAGGGCAAGGGGGTGTGGATGCTGACGTCCAAGGGGGCAAGCATGGACCCCATGGTGGCTGCCAAGGAGCTCAAGTCCAAGCGATCCGTGGTCAACGTGTCTGTGTGAAGTTGCGTGGGTAGCCCATCAGAAACTCGATAAAGTTGACGTTGGGCAAGTAGGAATCTTTGATCGTCGGTTGTTGGGACACCGGCCTGTGTTGGTACAACATCTGGTTTTGGATGACCCCCGTGCTGCGATACGTCATATTTTTGTAGTACACCCATGACCACTTGGAAGCCGCCGGTGTGCTCCAGTACTTTCTGCGCTCGATATTTCCTTTGTCGTCTCGAAACTCCAAGTTGGGCAGTGGTGCCGGCGGATGGTGGACGCAAGGGACCTTCTTTGTTGTTACCGTGCCACGATTTGTAATGGTGTGGACGGTGTGAGTACGCGTGGTGGCGTTTGCAGAGTGATCGGTCGGTTGTGCAAAGGCGGTCGCGAGCACGGAAAGGGCAAAGACGGCCACTTGGGGCACGATGCTGTTGCCAAGCACTCGTTTACGGTCCGAATCGGTTGCTTTGTCGACAACGCTTCGTTTGGGAACGAACAGTTTGTTTGGGGGGTATAAAGTCCTCCAATCTGCCCATTGCTTGCACGCCTGCATGATAAGTGAACCTTTTGCTATCCTCCTGATGTTGACTGCATGGTCGTTTAGGAACTGAGATCCTCCATTTTTCCGGTTGACCAGAACGGCAAACCATCTGTATCTCACGTGTAAAGCTCCTATGCTGGACGCCGGAAAGTTTGCCCATGCCACATCATATCCCAGTTTGTCGAATCGCAACAGCAATGCATCGAAACCGGGATCGTTCTTAATGTTGATCGAATTCTCCAAAATCACGATCTTGAGCGTTCGGTCGCACATTCGCATGACTTGCAGCACGTGTTCGATCATGCCCGATCGGTCCCCGTCAAGTCCCGTGCGCGTGTACGAGGCAGAGCTGATGTCTTGACAAGGGAACCCTGCGGTGATAGCGTGGGCTCCCTTCACCTGGATGGGCATGATCGTTGTGACGTCGTCGTGGATGGGTGCCCGGTCGATCCGGCCCGATTGCATGTTGGCGGTCAACACCTTTCGGCAGAACGGGTCGATCTCGCAATACAGGGTGGTACGGAATATGTCCTTGAGTGCCAGCGAGAACCCCCCTATCCCCGAGAACAGGTCGATCAGTGGAGGGCGGTGCACCATTTATTCAGGCTGAGATTGCCACACGCTGCAAGTGGAGTGTTGTTCCATCCAACAAGCTTCTTGGAAGCTGCTCGCATCTTTCCGGTCCGTTGCAAACTTTTGAAATCCACTATACAAGAAAGGCAATGACGCAGATGTGCGAAGCCTACATTCTTGCACTCATGCTCGATGTGTGTTTGGACCTGTGTTGTTCACTGCCTTTAGGATGACCGAAAAGTTACGGAAAACGTGCGCACATAATAGAACGACGAAACGCACAAGATGGACCGCCGGGGATCACTCGATGTTCTGTCAAGGCGCAAAGCTCTCGTGCTAGGTTTCTACGACCGCCACAACCTCGGCGACCAAGCGTTCAAGACGATGTTCGAGATATTCTTTCGACACATGGAGGTTTACGACATCCTGATGGACTTTCGGTGCACGGACGACGTGGACCAGATCCCGCCCGATACCGACCTCGTTATTATCGGAGGCGGCGACGTGATCAACCCCTACTTCATGGACAAGATCGTGAAGCTGGTGTCGGGCTTCGCGGGGCCCGTCTACGGCCTGTCCGTCGGGATCCCTTACGACGCCGACGCCCGCGCCTACCTCGACGTGTTCGACCACGTGTTCGTCCGCAGCAGGTACGACTGCCGCCTGGCGTCCGAGCTGATCGGCCCGCGAAACGTCACGTACATGCCCGACATCACGCTCGTCTGGCAAACCACCCGGTCTTACTCGGACCGCTCCCGGTTCCTGGACCGCATGCCGCGCCAGGTGGCGGGCAAGAAGGTGAACCTGGGGGTGTGCGTGGCCGCCCCCCTTCTCCGCAAGAGGCCCGAGCTGGCCGCGGCCCTGACGGAGGTCCTGATCGGGTTCATGCGCAAGGACTCGGGGCGCAGGATCCACTTCTTCGCGTTCAACACCAACGCGTCCAGCACCACCGAGTGCGACGTGCACGCCATGCGCGAGGTGGCATCCAGGGTCTCGATGGCCTCCCCGAAGAGCTGGCAGGGACGCATCAACGTCGTGGCCCCCGAGGGGGGCATGTCCGCGGAGCAGATGATCGACCGCCTGTCCGGCATGGACGTGACCCTCTGCTCGCGCTTCCACTCCGTGGTCTTCTCCTACATGGCCAACACGCCCTTCGTGACCTTCTCGGAGACCAAGAAGATCCGCACGCTCCTCGCGGACATGAATTACCTAGCGGCCTACCAGGTGGACACGCTGTCCGAGACCGACGCCGCCGAGGTCGCGCGCAAGCTGTCCGCCGCCCTGGAGTCGCGGTCCGCCGACCCCTACGGGCTGATGGCCAGCGTCGGGTCCCCGCTGTCCATCGGCCCCATGCAGATCAAGAAGGCCCGGTCCGTGTTCTCGGAGCAGGCACCACCGGTGTACAAGGCCCTCCGCATCCGGCACCCCGAGACCACCTCTCTCGAGAGCGCGGTGAGCAAGGTCCAGCAGAGCCTGGGCGCGTTCACGTGCAGCCACGTGTCCGACGAGGACCTGCACCGGCGCAGCCCGTTCCCGCTGCACGGCAAGGACCCGCTGGTGGTGGCGCGCATCGTGTGCCACGCCGTGACCGGGAACGTGGACCACTCCTGCCTGTGGGGCCTGATGGAGAACCTCTCCCGCGAGGACTTTTGCATGTGGGACGCGGTCGCCTACATCCACGGCGAGCACAACCGCATGTCCAACCGCGACGTGCACTCCATGCTGACCAACACCTACTACCCGGACATCGGCGTCCCGCGCAGGGCCTTCTGCGTGGTGGACCCCCACTCCCGACACACCACCAGCGACGCACACCGCGCGGGCTGGGCGTACGTGGTCGGGCACCTCATGAACCTGGACGCCTCGCACAGCATGCGGGACGCCTCCGACAAGCTGGTGGTGGACACGTTCGCCGACCAGACGTTCAACTGGGCCAGCGAGTCGCTGCTGGTGGACGGCAAGATCCCCTACACGCGCCCCTGGCTGGGGTTCCTCCACCACACGTTCGACACCGCGCACAGCAGGTACAACCTGGTGTCCGTGTTCAACAACCCCGCCTTCCTCGACTCCCTGCCCCAGTGCCGCTGCCTCGTCACGCTGTCCCACTACCTCGCCAACCAGGTGAAGGAGGCGCTGCAGGACCTCGGGCCCAAGGCCGCGCACGTGTCGGTCAGGGCCCTCGTGCACCCCACGGCGTTCGTGTCGTACAACTTCACGTTCGAGCGCTTCATGGACAACCCGGACCGCAAGATCGTGCAGATCGGCGCGTGGCTGCGCAACCCGTACTCCATCTACGCCTTGGAGGTGGCCCCGCCGGGCTCGCGGCTCAACCCCCTGCGGCTGCGGAAGTGCGCGCTCAAGGGCAAGAACATGGACAACTACTTCTGCCCGCCCAACTTCTTCTCGGACTTTTACAAGAGCTGCAAGAACAACGAGGCGCACGTGCAGGGGTGCGGGGGCGCGGACGACACCCTGTGCCGGGCCCACTTCGACAACAAGTTCATCAACGGCATGTACCACAAGCTGCTGGACTCCCACAACTCGGTGGACGTGATCGAGCGCGTGTCCAACGAGGGCTACGACGCCCTGCTCTCGGAGAACATCGTGTTCCTGGACCTGGTGGACGCCTCGGCGGTGAACACGGTGATCGAGTGCATGGTGCGCAACACCCTGCTGGTGGTGAACCGCCACCCCGCCGTGGAGGAGCTCCTGGGCAAGTCCTACCCCGGGTTCTACGACACCATGCTGGAGGCCTCGTTCATCCTGTCCAGCAAGGTCACGCTGCGAGCCATGTACCACCACATGCTGGCGCTGGACAAGACCTGCCTCACGGTCGGCAAGTTCATGCGGGACTTCTCGGAGATGCTGGTGGACTTCGCGCCGTCGTCGTCGTCGGAGCCTCAGCCTTGTAAGCCTTGTCGGCAATAATAAGGGCTCTCCTCCTCCGCAGATCCGCGTTCTCTCTCTCCAGGTCCCGGATGCGCGCGTTCAGGCGCGAGACCTGGTGTTCGCGCGTGAGTTCGAACTCGTCCCAGGGTCCGACCACCGCGCGGACCTCCTCCAGGGCCGCCTTGCCTTCGTCCGTGAGCGCCACTCCGGAGACCACGCGCAGGTTGACGAACCGCATCGGCCCTTCCGGGTTCGTGCGGCGCGCGGCGTTGGCGTTGAGCTCCGGGTCCAGCTTGCGCGCGTTGGCGAGGTAGTGAAGGACGAGGTAGGGGCGGAAAACGCCGGAAAAGGCGTACGGGTCCCCGTGCTCCGTGTGCCCGGCCACGGCCGCGATGACCCGCGTTTCCAGCAGGTCCGACACGCGTCCGGTGTTGTCGAACATCTCGAGGCACTTGCTGAAACCAAACATCTCTTCCAACGACCGGCTGATAATGACGATTCTATGGAACTGCAGATGTATTTATGTCGTGCACCAGTCTGAAAGCGTGGCATTTCTTTGGCATTGGCAGCATTGGCTCTTCCTTCTTGTTGTTCTTGTCGATGGTTACAATGAACGCGCACTGCCACGCGATCGTCGGGTGGTTCGGCTGTTGCGCGGACAGCGTGTTCGAATCCAGGCTGGTCTTCGGGGACCCGCGCGACGTCCACACGTTCACCTTCGCCTGCCCCGCGGAGCTGACCGAGTTCATGACGTCCGACAAGTCGCTGACCGGAGCCCGGCCGCTGTCGCAGAGGCCCACTTCCAGCAAGGTGATGTACGTCGTGAACCAGCGGAAGGGAAGGTTCTTCGGGCGCGAGATGGGGAAGGCGGTGGTGTGCACGGTGGTGGTGAATCAGTCCTCCGACCGGAGCGTGCGCATGTCGTTCAGGCGGGGGGAAGAATTCCTCTTCCGCAGGCATTTCTTGCGGCACCTGACGTGCAACGTGATGCTGCAACGCGACGCCGTGTCCGCCGTGATGACGGAGGACGACGACGCGTTCGTCGAGCGATGCGTGGCCGCCGTGAGCGCGCTGGACGCGTCCACGGACGGCATGATGCTCCGCTGAGGAGTGCGCGGCGCGGCTGGGGAGAAAGCGAAAAGACACGGCAATGGAGAAAACGGTTCGCGATGCCGCCCGCCGCCGCCAACCAAAGCCTGCCCGACTCCATCCTCGAGCGGGTCGTGGAGTCCGCCTGCAAGCACCTGGACGACCCCATGGTCCAGAAGAGGCTGCGCAAGCACATCCTCAAGCCCGTCCTGGGCATCGTGTTCTCGGAGGTGCAGGTGTACGTGTACGGGCTCGCCGGGTTCATGCTGGCCATGTTCGTGCTGGTGGGGATCCTGGTGTTCCTCCTCATGGTGTCGCTGCGGACGGGCGGCGTGCGCCGACACTGATCGAAGAAGCGTCGGGCGAGCGGGTCATCAGCACGCTGCCGTCCACCAGCATCTCTCCCACCTGCTGGGGGTCGTCGAGGTCGTTCGTGTAAACGATGTTGTTCACCACGTCCAAGAGGTACTTGGTGCCGTTGTGCTCTATCTCGCGCGCGTGTATGACCGCCACCTCGGGCGCGGGGTGCTTGGCGGGCTCGGACGCGTTGTTGCGGCGCCGGAGGTTGAACTTGTCCATGCGGGGGAACACGAACTTGCGCGTGAGCTCCTCGCGGTCCAGCCCGTGCTCCGCGGCGATGTCGTCCACGAGGCTCTGGATCTCGGCGACCACCACCTTGCGCACCACGTTGGCTATCGTGTTAAGGGGATTCATTTAAGGGGATCCAGTAGAAGACGAAGATGGTGGGGACGCGCTTCCTGGATTCGTGCACCTCCACGGTGTTCGTGTCGTGGGCCCGGCTGGAGGACTTCTTGGTCAGGGTGTGCACGATGTCGCACGAGAGGTTGCGCGAGTCGAGCGACTTCGGTTACTGGTGCTTCGCCTTCGTGGAGTGCCCTTCCATAACGATGTGTGCGTTCGACGTCTTTCAATATTCGGACTCCTCAGACTTACGGGGGATGATGGAGTTCCCCAGGGACGAGTCGTGCTCTCTCCTCGCGCGGCTGGAGAGCATGTTCGTGCAGGCCGGCCAGGGGGAGAGCGACAGGTGTCGGCTGCTGAGGTCGGCGCAGATGGCCATCGATCGCACCGTGTGGGCCATCGAGTGCCGCGAGTGCGTCGTGGACCTGGGCAAGCTCTCCATCTAGTAGCAGCTAGCCGCGAAATAGCAGCGGTACGGCTCCGCCCAACACCGCGCGGAGTTCAGCATCATGCACTGCAGGTGCGCCAGGGCATCCTCCTCCGCCCCCGAGTAGCAGTGCTGCGCGTCGATGCGGCTGTTGTGAGAGGTGGCGTACAAGAAACGCATCATCCGCTCTCGCATCTCCCGGGCCGTCGCCATCTTCACGTGCCTCAAGAAGCGCTCCATGCACCCGTGCAGCTCCAGGAAACGCATGATGGCGTCCGCCACGGCCTCGTGACGTATGCACCACTCGCGGAATGGCGTCCGGCCCGGGGTGGGCGAGCGTGCGGGCACGACGGGTCGATGAGGACGACCGGCCAACATTTCAAACGATCGATTGCGGTGTGTGACCGCGTGTCGTTTATTGTCGTCACAAGGTCGCTTGCTGGCCGCAATCGTGCACGGAGAGCAAGGCATTCATGGATCCTTCGCCTTGCCATCGCGGACCCATGGTTTCCTCGCATGTCAAGTTCCAATTGTCCACGGCGGCGTAGTGCGGCCCGAACGTTTTCAAGAGAGAGCGCGTGCCCGCACACGCCAGAAAGACAATGTACTTCCACGCCTTATACTTGTCCGACATCGGAACCGTTCCCGCGTACAACTGGGTGTAGCGGTGGTAGAGCGTTAGAAAATCAAGGCTGTCATCGATAAAGAACCGCGGATCGGCGCCAGTTAACTCGTTCGAGGGGCGAAAAGACACGAACGTTCTTGGATACTTCTCTTGATACGTCTTATTGATGACCAACCACGACACATAACATCGTGGCGGAATTCCACGTGCTACGTCTTCGTTTCTCTGGATGAACAAAAACGACAGCCGGAACCTGTTCGCGCCCTGCGGCAGCCACGGCACAGTCACCCCGTGCTCCACATACGTTTCCGTTCTTTGAAGTTTGTCACACCTTGCCACCTTCCTCGGCGCTTCCATGAGCCCGTTTAGGAAATCTTGTGCCATGTCCCGTTGCGACGACGGGACGATATGGTCGATGGCGTACATGAGTCCCGCAAAGTAGATGTTTGCGTTCGCGAGTCCCGGGAGTTTGTATCGGTGGGAGACGTTCGCGATCGCTGAAACAAGAAAGCAGACCAGCCCGGGCGAATACGGCACTCCCAGCTCCGTGAACAGGCCCCTCCAATAGAAACCGACATCGGGATTCCCTGAGCCGTGCTTGACTTCCACCACGAGGGTGCCGGTGAGCGTGGAGACCGTCAGGGCGTAGTTGGGTCGCGCGGTCCGCGCCCGGACCACGTACGTGACGCCTTCGAACTCCTGCCTGAGTTCGATCTCGTCATTTCCCATGTCGCGGGGCGTCGCCGTCATCAGCTGGCGGCCGTACGTGTGGAAGAGGATGTTGTTGCGCCCCCGCACGTTGTCGTGGAGCTCTCCGGACAGCCGCGAGAGGGCCCTCCGGATCATTCGTCACCGTCCGTTTATGTTCACTATTCAGCTTTTTTGCAAAGTGCGCATCATCTTGTCATGGGGAGGTGATCGAGCGGTCGTCTTCGCCCACGACCAGCGCGTCCAACGCCGAGGGCTCGGTGTGGCCGCTGTACACGAACACGTTGCCGCAGAATATGGTGGGCTGCATGATGCTGAACGCCTGTCCGGACCCCGCGTTGGCGACCGTGACGGCGTGCGTGTGAGCGGACGTGGGGTTCACCACCAGAGGCGCGGGCAGGGTCCACACGTTCAGCTCTCCGGGCGAGCTGTCGACGTCGTTCACCGTGTTTGTGCCGTTGGCGGACGCCAGCCCCAAGCTCCCCCCGTTGGCGTTGGTGGAGTGCGTGTGGTCCCCGCCCGCGGAGGTGCTGGCCGAGTGGGAGTGTTCGGGCATCTGGTTGACGGTCATCGTGTGCACCTCCGAACCCACCGCCGCGCCCAGGGCACGAGGCACCGCCCCCGCCCCCGGGGCCGTTCCCGGGGCCCCGAGGACCCTGCCTCTGCAGTCGGGTAGCTTGAACGTGGTGGGGGACGGGTTGCCGTACGCGGTCCCGATCACCGAGAACAGGGTGGGGTAGGCGGCGCGCGCGAGGGTTCGGCCGTCGCAGACCATCCATCCGCCGTAATCGGCGGTGCGTGCGGACCACTTCATGTCGCCCGCGTGGTGGCCCCGCATGTCCCCGACGAGGTGGTGCTGCTTGGTGAGGTTGTAGAGGCCCCTGGCCTGCATCAGCATGAAGCCGGTGGATGCGGAGGAGGCGTCGGACGACATGTTTTATTGAGTCGGGTCATAAAAAATAACGAATGACGCGGCCATGCTCTGAAAACGAAACCACTGTTTTGACATATTCGTCATTATAAAGCTGCCTGCAAAATAATACGACGTCCAATATTGGTTTCAGAACGAAGATGGCCGACAACAAAGGGGCGATTGCGGACGAAACGTTGGAAGAGTTGGTGAATTCTTTGCACAATCAACAAGATCAGTTGGATGACCTGCGAAGAGACTTCGAAACACTGAAGAGGCAACGCCAGGAGGACTTGGAGGTGCATCAAAAGCAACGCCAGGAGGACTTGGAGGTGCATCAAAAGCAACGCCAGGAGGACTTGGAGGTGCATCAAAAGCAACGCCAGGAGGACTTGGAGAAGCTGAAAGACCTTGAAGAACAAATCAAACAAGTTCGCAACACATACGCAGAGCAAATCAACGGTGCGTTCGAAAACGCTATTTCTATTTCTGGTTGTACGTTTGCAACAACTGACATGATGCGCCGTGTGTGGTTGCAGTCATTGCCTCGAATACTTTCCCAAACGCTCGTCTCATGTTGAGAACGATTGATGTGATGCCAGGTTACCAACCGCCTGTGCATGGCTCTGCCACACTCGTGTTCCCTGGACACAAGCAAGGACTTTGTGGAACAAGCAGAAGGCGTTGTGCAGTGCTATATGATTCCAACAACGCCGATTTCAGGACTCTAAAATGCTACCGTAGGGATGCTTTCACAGACTACACAATTGATCACAACGCCGCGCCATCAGTCCCGATGGTATCGTTTGGGGAACTGCAAGAGATGGTTCAGAATACGCAGCGAGAGGGGTGCAGTGTTTGGAACGAGATTTCTGGTCCCAAACTAGGTCCGGTGATTGGAGTTTGTTTGATAGTAGTTGCCGGTGACGACGAAGCCTACAGCTCCGATGTTCATGGCATCAATGAAACATTGGAAGTGTTGAAGTTGCAAGTGGAAGCGCGCGAGTATGTCGTGGAGTTGACAAAGACATACCAAGTGCCTGTGTTGTTCTACCATGTGGAAGCCACGACTCTTTGGTGAAACGAGTTGTCAAGAAGGTGTCAAACTGTAAAAAAAATTCAGTTGCTGAAAGCCAGCCCCGCCATCCCTGACAGCAGCCTGAGCACGTTGTAGTTGCTGCCCACCAGCGTCAGCAGCGACCCGTGATCCCTGTTCTTGGTGGTGTTCACGGTCAGCACGGCGTTGTCGACCCTGGACATGTTGAGGGACCCGGAAGGCTGCAGCTCCTCCGGGTGCAGGGCGAACGAGTACACGTTGATTCCCGCGTCCTTGGGCACGCGCGTGTGGTGCTGCATGGGCTGGATGGTGTCGAAGTAGGTGGCGCTCACCTCGGCCATGCGGTCGTGTCCGTTGAGAGAGATCTTGGCGGTCCTGAGAGTGCTGGCCTTGCGGCTCATGAGCGTCCCGTAGTTGTCCGGCATGCGCACGGTCGCGTCGTACGCCGGGCTGCCGAGTCCAGACGCGGGGCGGGAAGACTGGAATCCGGACAGGAGCACGTCCACGGGCGTGGACACCTCCTCCTCGGACAGCAGCTCGCCCAGCACGATGATGTTGTCCAGCACGGGGTCGATGGTGGCCTCGCCGCCGACCACGGACGCCGCCTTTACGCCCTGGAACTTCTGCAGGAGGCCGGAAGGCAGGCCGGAGGCGGCGGGCTTCAGCAGGCCCGTGACGGTGTCCACCTCCACCTTCTCCGAAGACTCGACGTACTTCGCCAGGGTCAGCGCGAACCTCTTGGTGGCGATCAGGCGGGCGGCAGCCATGTCGGTGGGGTGGTACCACAGGTACTTGGTGTCGCGGGCGACGTGGCGACCCAGCCGCACGCCCCAGATCAGCTCCTTGACCGGATGGTTCAGAGTCAGAGCCACGTTGGTCACCTCGTGTTGCACGGCGTGGTGCGTGGGGATCTGCAGGGTCTCGATCAGCATTTCGTGGGCCTTCTGCGCGAACCGGCGGCGCTCCTCGGTGTCCAGGAAGATCATCTCGGCGTGCACGTAGGCGTCCTTCATCACGATGCCCAGGTCCAAGACGGACCCGAACGACACGTTGACGAGGTCCTCGACGGGCGCAAAGGTCACGTCGATCTCGACCTGGTGGTACTGCAGGGCGATCAGGGGGAGGGCCTGCGTGGACCGGCGGCAGAAGAAGAACTGCAGGGGCACGTACAGGGTGACCTCGTCGTGCCGGGATGCGAGGACGGTGTTCTCCGGCACGTTCCCTGTGAGGCGGTCGTACGCGTCCTCGTGGCCGCCGGGGCAGGTCAGCTGGTTCCACAGGTGCATGCTCTCGCCCGTGTGCAGGTCGATCCTCTGCCCGCCGATCTTGAGTTCGGCGCTGGCGATGACCTGGTGGCCGAGGCTGCGCACCCACGCCCACTTGGTCTCGGCGGGAAGGTCGGACCTGGCGCCGGAGAGGGTGACGCACACGTACACGCGGTGCACGAGGTCGCCGTTGCGCGGGACCGTGAAGTTGACCTTGCTGCCGAACGCTGGGGCGCCGCTGAACTGGCACTTGGACGATTGGGCGGAGAAGTTGGTGTGGCGGCGGTAGTTCGAGCGGAAGAAGCTCACCTGTGGGTTGCCTGACAGGTAGACGTCTTGAGATCCGTAAGCCACGAGCTGTATGAGTCCGCCGCCCATGTTCCGATGCGCTGTCTGTTTGTTATTTGGTCGGCGGAAATAAATACGATGTCCGACTCGAAGACGGCATCTGGTGACAAGCGGGTGTATATGTTCCAACCTCTGCTGAGGCCGGAACACGGGTATACCCGCTTCCAACAATGGTTTTCTTATAAGTTCCAACGAAACAGTGAAAGACAAAGTATGTTCAATTACATATTTATGTCAATACCAGACTCGTCATCATCGGAGCCACTTTCATAAAGCGCTGCCGATGTACGCAGTTCAGTGTACCAGCTGTCCATCGACACACAGTACTCCTTGACTTCTTCCACATAAAACCTAATCATATGGGTTGGTCCATCAACCCAAAAATCGAATGGATCACCGCAGCCGACATAACAATGTAAAATACCCGGGCAGAATCCGGCACTTTTCAGCATTTCGTGCTTCACGTCAACACGAATGTCAAAAATCTCATCATCATTTTCCAAAAGAAGTTTATGGAGTTGCACGAACGGCATCGAGTAGTGCTGTACCGAACTACGCGCTTCACTTATGCTCCATTTAACACAATACACATCATCCACCTTCCTTCTACGAGTGTTCTTTTCAGTTCTGTAAAACGAACGAGGTTTCCACAACTGACATTGAACGACATTCTTGTCTTCGCAACTCATACATCCCCACAACCCCACATGCATCGTCAACGCCACCCTACCCCGCATGGTAAGACGACGTAACTGCAACTTGCCCAGCAGACACGTCCACGTGCTGGTGGTCCACTCGGCCGAAAAGGTCTCCCACGCGGTCATCAAAAAGTCCAGCATCACGTCCTCGAACACCACCCCGACCTTCGTGCTGGCCAAGATCTGCTCTGCAAGTCGCCACGGGAGACGCTTCCACCTCCCGAGGATGTCGCCCATGTCGGTAGTGAACTGCTTTTCACCTTCGAGCCGTTCCACGATCTTGACCTGAACACTGTCCATCTCCGCCACCGGAGCAGGCAGAGTCTGCACCACGGATTCCAGCCATCCATCTTTCTTCTCTTTTCCGAACAAGCGGTAGTTCAACACCGCCCACACGCACTCGTTGGCCCTGTACGCATCCATCGTGCCCAGAAGGTCGTGGACCCGTAGGTCGGTCGCCCCATCCAGGAAATCCTTGCCCCACTTGGACAGCCTGGTCTTTCCGTCCATCCCCTTGTACAGGAACTCCACAAAGTCCCAGGCCGCGTCGATGCGGTTCTCCCATCCAACCAACGTGATCTCCCCCCTTTCAGCGCTTTCGCAATCCACAGGGAGCCGGCGTTTCGACCCCACGACTGCGGAGGATGCACCATCGCCCCATTGCACCAATGTACCAAAGTAATCGCTCGCGTGTGAGCACAAAACGACCGCGTGTCCTGGGACCCGCTTTTGCGTGCAGTCCCCCTTGAGGACCAACACGAAGTCGGAGAACTCCTCGTTTTGGAAAAACTGGTCGTACATGGTTTCCAACTGAAACGGCTTGCGATTGTCCCGCAATTATACTAATTGACAATCGCTTTTCTCGATAGCTTTATACATTCTTTGATGGTGCGGCACAAAGCGACAATCCGATGTTTTATGCGTGTCGACCGGTGGATGTTTGTCTGAGAAGCTGCTACGAACCTACTATAATGATCCGAGTGGAAGCTACGAAGATCCATCGCAAATAAGTGCAACTCGTGATCTCCCATTACAGAAGAGAGTGACAATGGATAAAGACAACAACCTTGTGGATATCGCCGAGTTGTGTAGGGACGACTTTGTGAACGCCCGTAGATCAATCGACAACGTAAAGGAACTATTCAAACACTTCTCCAAAAAGATCCCCGTCACAGCCAAGGAGGACATGGCCCATGCTATGTGTTCGTTGGCAATAGCAATCCAAGAAGCAATTCCCGAAATCCTCGGTGCGCGCCCACACAATATCACAGAACAACAATCTCAACCTCTTCGGGTGGAGACAAGTAGGAGCGGTTGATCGCCACGTTGATGTAGTCCGAAGTGCCAATATGCGACCTACATTTGACATTGGTATCTTCCCATTAGATCCACGCGCAACACATCCTATTTCAACCACAGGCACACAGGTACCAGGCAGCTTCCATATGATATCCTGTGATTCGTTTGAGTATACGATACCTTCCGATTGACTGGCGAGACTTGGGCATGATGCGTGACAGACGTTTTTGCAATCGGATCCTGTGGTCGCCCCCACGGCTGTGTATATAAACATACGCAGGATGGCGCCTTTTCGTAATTTTTCTCATAGTCTTTGCTTGCACCTTCTTCAGTCTCAGGTCAATGATAGACGCGATCGCAGTGGCAATGGGTGCAGTGGCTGTATGGATATGGTGGCTAGTTGGTAAGGACAAGCTGCAACCAGACCCGAGGAGAAGTTACCCTTGCATGCAAGTCCACAGACATGACTACACTGCTGCGGACCATACCCCAGCTGTTGAGGGTGAGCCCAGCCACATACCTGCATTGCACACGACAAGTTCACCCGCGGCATCCGAGGAACCCAAGAAGCAGTATCGGGGGCTGACTCCATATCAAGGGGTCGACCGGCGTTTTGGCAAGTTCGAGTGCCCTCAATGCCACAGGCGCTGGACGAGCGCCAACAGCTGGGCAGACATGGGGCAGGAATGCAAGAAGTGCGGGATGAACGTGTACCCGGTTGAGCAGACTGAGTTGCTGAAACCCACCGATACAACTGTAGACGACTTGAAGAAGCCGCATCCCATGCATCTATGCGAAAAGTGCAAAAGTTTGAAACGGCCTTGCTATAAGCGCTACATGTACTGATGACAACCTACAACGAGAAGCTACATAGAAGGTGTATATAACTGCACGGCACCCCAATCAATCTCTGCGGTGGTGAAGATTCTCGGTCACGCCCATATATATAATCCATGCTCATCTCTCGACAACATTGTTTTTCCCAGAGCACAAACACGCGCGTGTACCGCGATGGAGTCCGCGCGTATCAACCCCGAGTCCCTTTACGACCGCATGGAGGCGGAGATGTCGCGCGTGGCCCAACAGAAGACCCGCCCTCCTCCCGCCGAGTGGGGACTGCTGTCCGCCTTCCACGAAGGCATGGCGGCATGCCGCGAGACCCTGGACGGCATGTCCTCCCACGAGTCTTCCAACACGATGGTCCGCATCGCGATCCACGGCAAGGCCATGGGCCTGGTGATGGCCCTGCACGTCGCGGCCGCGTGCTGCCCCGAGGAGCTGTGCGTCTCCGACGACGACGTCAACGTCCTGGACGACACGCTGGCGTGCCTGGTGGTGCTGGCCGCCCCGCACTCCGAGGGCATGATGCGGTGCATGCGGGACACCTGCCCCCGCTGGCCGCATGTCTCGGCGGAGTTCGTGGCCTGGCGGCTGGAAGCGTGGTTCGGCGGCCGGGACGCCCGCAAGCGCGACGGACGCATGCGCGGGAACTGCACGGTCTCGGACGTCCTGTCTTACGTGGTGGACTGCTTCCAGAGCGAGCGGCGCCTGCGGTCTCTGTCCATGGTGGCCGCCCTGTGCGTGGACTTCTTCGCTTCCACCGAGGACCCGTGGACCATGGTGTGCGTGGCGGAGACCCTCCCCCTGATGTGCGTGGACGAAAACGTCGACCCGGGAGCGGGCGCCCTGAACAAGGCCGTGGCCATGTGCATGCGCATGTTCGCGGCGGGCGACCAGTACCACTCCAACGCGGGCAGCGCCCTCGCGGCCATCCTCAACTACCACATGTGCCTGTGCGTCTTCGTGCGGGACGGGCACTGGAGGACGGTGCTGGCCCACGCCATGTCTTCGCGCCGCGACCCCTCGGCGGCCCTGGAGTCCCTGCTGGAAGCCTTCGCCAACTCGTGCTATTCCGAGGACACGCGGGACTGCGCGGAGGCGATCGCCGGCGGGCTGCTGGAGGCGGGCTTCGTCAAGGAGGTCGCCGCGCGCACGGCGTGCACGGATTGGGCCGCTCACGTCAAGGCGGTGGACGTGGGCACGCAGCTCGTGGGCGAGCTGATCAGGTTCCTTTTCGAGAACCAGTGGTGCCTCGTGCCTCGGGACGAGGACGCCGCGGCCCTGAAGCGCCACGCCCTCCAGGTGGCATCCAACGCCCTGGCCTTCGGCAGCCGCGACTACCGCAAATGCGACGCGGCCGTGGTGACCATCCTGCAGGTGTGCAGCTGCGACGGGACCGTGGACGAGGCTTGGCTCGCCGGATTCGCGGAGCGCGTGTGGCACAACACCGTTCCCGCGCACGCCGGCCGCGAGACGCGCGGGTTCCACGCCTTCTGCCTGCTGGCGGTCGTTTCGCGGTGCGGGAAGGCCATCGGCGAGCGGCTGCTCCGGCGCCACCCCGCGGAACAGCTGCTGGTCCATTGCGTGGCGGCCAACAACTACATATGCTCGGCGATCGCGTGCATCAACTTGCCCGTGGTGTTCGACAGCCTGCGCAAGCGCACGAGGGACGCGATCCAGGCGCTGGCCATCCAGCGCGTCGTGGAGGGGATCTCCGGCGACGTCCCGATGAACGACCCCAAGCTGGTCAAGCTGGTCGCCGCGGTTCGCGGGGTGGTCCTCTGGTGCAGCCCCGAGACGCTCCGGCTCATCGCGAAGAGCGTGTCGCTGTGGAAGTGCGTGGGCATGGTCCTGGGCATCACCAGGCACGAGCAGCGGGCCACCGGCGAAGCGGGCCAGCAGCTGGGCGTCCTGCAGGCCATGTCGGTCATCGCGCTCAAGAGCGTCATGAACCGCCTGGAGGAGATCGAGAGCCCGCCGTCTCGCACGGTGTTCTCCATGCTGGCCACGGTGGTGGCCGTGGCGGACGGGGCGTTCCAGAAGCTCCAGCAGAAGAAAGAAGGAGACGATGGGGGCTGCCCGTCCCCGCCCCCGTCCCCGCCCGTCGCGATCGAGGACGCGCTGGCCCGGGTCTGCGACCTGGTCACTCAGAAGCGCATGGAGGCCGCGGTGATCTCCGAGCAGATGTTCGTGTACGACGCCATCCACGACCTCCACACGCCGCCGCCGCCGGCTGCTTCTTCTTCTTCTTGTTGACCACGACTGCCTGGCCGCATGGCCTCAGTTTTTTTGTAAGCGTAAGAAAACCCCGCCCGATGTTCGCCCAGCAGCAAAGCCGCCTGTTGGTGACGTGTGCAGTCATCGCCGTGTTCGTGGGCATGCTCCAGATGTACGCCAACCACGCAAAGAAGACCGGCCCGTCCGGCAAGGCCCCCTGGTGGGCCACCACGGAGCGGTTCAGGGAGGGAGCGGACGCTTTCGGGGAGGCCGAGGGCGCCGTGCGGCCCCGCGACGAGCAGGAGACCACGTACAAGCCCGTGGACTTCGACAGCGCGCCCATGACGACGCCCGCGGACGCCTCGCGGTCCATGGCGTGCTTCCCCAAGGACAAGATCACGGCCGAGGACCTGCTGCCCAAGGACGCCGCCAACACCAAGTGGGCCCAGCTCAACCCCACCGGCACCGGCGCGCTCCAGAACGTCAACTTCCTCACCGCCGGGTACAACATGGGGGTCAACACGATCGGGTCCAGCCACAAGAACCCCAACATGACCATCCGCGCGGACCCGTACATCCCCAAGGAGGACGTGAGCCCGTGGCTGCAGTCCACCATCGACCACGACCCGTGGAGGAAGAAGCTGGACTGATCGACCGATCCACAGACTACTATTGAAGCACGGCGATGGGATTCCAAAGGCATATCACCGTCATCGTCGATCAATAACCAATAAGGCTCCTCCCCCTACTACAGCAATCACCGACACGGCAAGATGACATCCTCATCCGGCATCATCCGCGACAACATCATCGACACGTCCCTGATCACCCTCTCGGAGATCAAGGGCCAGAAGACGGCGGGCCAGTCGGTGTTCATCCGCTACGACGGCAACCCGCTGATGATCGAGACGCCCACGATGTCGTGTCCCTTCGGAGTTTCCAACTACGTGAACGAGCGCGGGGAGAGCTCCGAGAAGTGGACGATGCAGCTCTCGTTCGGCAAGGACCCCTCCGGGCCCGTGCAGGACCTGCTGCGTTCCATGCAGGCGTTCGACGATTTCATGCTGGAGAAGGCCTGCGAGAACTCGGTGCCGTGGTTCACGCGCCGCAACCTGACCAAGGACTCGGCCTCCATGCTGTACACCCCGCTGGTGCGCTTCGCCAAAGACAAGATCACCGGGGAAGTCAACGACCGCTACCCGCCCACCGTGCGCTTCAACGTGGCCACGATGGACGGCAAGTTCATCGTCCCCACCTACAACTCGGAGCACAAGAAGATCAACCTGTCCGACGTGGACACGAAGCGCGCCCGCGTGAACGCCATCCTCCAGTGCACGCACATGTGGATCGCGGGCGGCCGCTTCGGGACGACGTGGAAGGCCGTGCAGCTGTTGGTGGTGCCCGGGGAGAGCATCCAGGGGTTTGCGTTCGCGAACGTGGCTCCAGCCCCCCCTGCCGCCGCCGCCTCCTCCTCCTTGCTCACGGCGCCCCCCTCCGCCACCACCGCAACTCCCGCAGCCGCAGCCGCAACGGCCTCAACGGCCCCCGCCCGCTTGCAGGAGGAGGACGAGGAGGACGATGACGACCTCAACTTTTACTAGAAGGTGGCGTCCCGGCCGCACGCCGACGCGCTGGCACCCCCCACGGCGTGGAAGGCCTCGAACTGGATGGCGGCGTGCGCGCGCGGCGCGGGCGGCTCGAACCGCATGTTGACCATCAGCACGTAGTCCATCAGGTTGGAGCCCGGGGGGCTCGGGCCCGGGACGGGCGGGGTCATGCGGCACACCACCGTGTCCACGTCCTCGCTCATGAAGAGGCCGTCGTGCAGCTTCACGACCAAGCGGATCCCCGCGTACGAAAAGCACTCCTGAAGAGCCGACACGTCGTCCCACGCGACGTCCTCCACCTTGTAAGCCTCCTGTCCCCTGACCATGCCTATGCCGATCTTTAGCATCTGGGTCAGCAGCGTGAACAGGGCCAGCACGTGGTGGCCCGTGCGCTGGCCGGACGCGGGCATGGGCCGGCAGTCCAGCTGTATTCGTATGTTGCGTCTCTCCTCGCGGTTGGTGACGAACAGCAGGCGCGCGAGGTCCTCGGTGGTCCTGGCCAGAACGGGTTCTCTCGGTTCGTCCGCGGTGGTGGTGTCCATGTGAAGAACGGCGCGTCGCTTATTTTCTTCTGCGCAGACCCAAATGCTGTCCCTCGAAAAAGTAGCGCTATCACTCGCGTTTATCGTGTCGGCCATGGGGTCGCAAGCAGTCGTCAAGGACGTGAGCGGGTTCCTGCAGCACGTGCTGGTCCACCCGGCGGCCAAGGCTCTGATCCTGTTCTGCATGGTCTTCGTGTCCACGCGCGACCCCCTGGCCGCCCTGTTCGTAGTCACCCTGTACGTCACGGTCCTGCGCGGGATGCTGGACGAGCGCCACCCTATGAGCGTGGTCGCGCCGCGGCGATCTTGAGGAACAACCCTCTGGCCGCGGGCGAGTTGTCGCGCGCGAAGCTGAGGGCCTGGCAGGTGGCGTCCGCCACGTCGGCCTTCTTGGTGGGGAACGACTCCAGAAGGGACGGGTCGGTTCGCGTCAGGAAGAGCTTGCACACCTCGACGGCGGTCTCCTTGCGGCACTGGTACTTGGATCTGGACTCGTGCTGCAGCGCGTCCCGCACGCCCGCGTCCAAGATGTCGGCCAGCTTGAGTTTCGCGTAGGGCTTTATCACCCGCACGGCGAGCTGGCACCCGGCTCGGAAGGCCTCCATCTCGAAGAAGGCCTGCAGGAAGAACTGGATGGCCTTGAGCGTGGTCATGCCGGCGTAGTTGGGCTGCTCCTCGATGAGCACGTGGCTGAGCTCCGAGACGCCCCCGATGCAGGCCAGCAGCTTTTCGTAAAAGACCTCGACCAACTGACGGCACGCGGCGCCCTTGTCTTTCATCTTGTTCTCCCCCATGTCCACGACGTCCCACGCCTGGATCGTGACGGCGCAGGAGGAGGTGGTGGTGGGCATGATGGGGGCAGGCGGGCACTCGTCGACGGTGACGAGTGCGTATGCGAGGTTGCGCACGCCCACGTCGATGCTCAGGATCTTCATCTCGTCTCGTGTGGAAGTTTCGGGACACGCGGGCTTATCGCGATATCTGTCGTCGCGTCGCGTGGGTGGAGGGATGGATGGATGACTCACACCGGAGCCGCCGAGGTTTGCTGCGGCTGCGGGGCGGCGGGTGGGGAAACCTGTGCGATGGTGGTGGTAGACTGAGACTGAGTGGGTGATGGGGCGACGACCGGCTGGGGGGCGGCGGGTGCGGAAACCACCTGGGGGGCGGTTGTCTGCTGTGTCTGCTGTGCTTTCTGTGCGTTGGAGATGAGGTCGAATATGGCGTTCATGTCTGCCGCCGCGGATCGTTGCTGGGTCTGCGCGAGGACGTCCTGCACCTTTTTGTGGATTTCGGTCAGCTTCTGGTCGGTTTCGTGTATCTTGGAGGCGAGCGAGCTCTCCATGTCGGCCTGCCGGGTGCGCAGGCGATCGATCTCCTTGTGAGCCCGCTTGTTGTTGAGTTCCATCGCGTCGTTCCACGTCATCGCCTGGCGATTGCCCATCCGCACGACGTCCACCACGGCGTTGGAGGTCCGCGCGATCACCTCGTCGTTGGCCAGGGCGGTCTGCACGCGCTTCTTGGCTTTCTCCAGCTCCACGACGGTGTACGCCAGGGTCAGCACCACGCCCAGCAGCAGCATGACCGTGCCGATGGTCTCGAAGGCCCTGGATTCGTAATACGGCATGGCGCTATATTTTACTTGGTGAACAACAAAACCATGTTGCCGTCGCTGGGCCCCGCGAACCCGCTGACCGACACGTACGCCCTCGCGGCGTACGCCGCGTACGTCGCGTCCTCCCCGGTGCTGAGGGTCGCGTTCTCGCCCAAGAAGCTGGAGAGGGGCATGTGCACCCAGGCCAACGCCGCGTCCCCGCTGTCCAAGATGTGGAGCGCGGTCCTGTGGACCGTGGCCATCCCGTACGCGCTCACCGTGGCCACGGTGGCCCTCGTGAGCTGCTTTTTCGCGGCCACCCGCAACTCCGTGGCCTCCGCGGTCAGGCGGGCCACCGTTCGCCTCGTGCAAGTCTTCGCATCGACCGAGGGCGGCGCCGCGATCCCGATCGCGTTCGCGAGCCTGGCCTCCCTCGCGGCCCTGGACAAGGAGATGGTGGCCGGCCAGCACATCGCGTTCGCGGCGGCCGTGCAGGCGCTCGCGTGGGCGCGCAAGGCCGCGCTGGCCTGAAGGGCGTGCTCACATGGAAGGCAGGAACTCCCACCGCAGCTCCGCGCATATCTTGGACCACACCTTGTCCTGCTCCTGCAGCTTGTCGCGCGTCTTGAGCAGCTTGATGAACTGGCACTCGTTGTTCTCCAGGTACTCGTCGTAGCCCAGGAGCTGAAGGCACTTGTAAACGCAAAAGTTGTAGGACATGAAGTTGGAGCGCCCCTTGGGCGCGTGCTTGACGTAGGGCATCTGCATCTGGGCGAACATGGTCTTGATCTTCTTCTCGAGGTCGGGCGGCAGGTAGGGCAGGCTGGCCCCGTTCAGGCGCTGCAGCAGGCTGGCCAGGTGCTCGTAGTACTTGGACTCGTTGAGCTTCTTGAGGATGCTGCGCAGCATCGGGGCCGTCACGTCCGCCATGTTGGTGATCCGCCGCTTGCGGAGCTCCGCCGTGATGCGCTCCACCAGCTCGTCCGAGATGTCCGTGGTCTCCTTCCCCTGCATCTGGTTGAGGCACTCGTTGAGGTGGTTGGAGCGCTTGTACGACCAGTAATGGATCTCCTTGGGCTGGTCCTTGAAGGAGGGCTTGTCGCTGTCCACCACTATGAACTCCGCGGTGCCGCACGCGTTGCAGCACGTCATGCCCTCCTGCATGTACACGCGCACGTCCTCGGACCCGCAGTGCTGGCACGGGGGGGGCTCGTAGCCGTTCGCGCCGTTGGCTCCTCCGTTGGTGGCGGCGGACGCGTGCGGCGTCGCGGAGGAGGCGGCGGTCGAGGAGGTGTCCGGCGGCGCGACGGGCATGCGGTTGTACGTGACGTGGAGGTAGTCCCCCAGCATCCGGCTGCGGTCGTATGTGGTCGCCGCTGCAGCAGCAGCATTGTTCGAAGCCGCCGGCCGCCCCCCGCCACCGTGGTCGTCGTTGGGGGGGGAGGGGGGAGGGGAGAAGAAGCTCAGGATGGATCCCGCCGCGCCCGCCGCCCCGCCGTTTCCCACGTGCGGAGGGAAGGAGCCGTTGCTCAGCGTGGAGTAGTAGCGGAACGCGATGTCCGAGGCGTGGGGGTGGTTGTGCACGAACGCGAACTCCCGTTCCAGCGTCTCCCTCGCGTCCTTGGCGCGCGTGATGTCCGCCTGGCACCGCATGGCCTCGGCGTGTTTGGCCGCTGCGACGTGCTGCACGGCCTGCTCCTCCAGGCGGCGCACTTCCGCGTCCAGGCGGTCCATCTCCCGCTTCTTCTCCTCGAGTCCGGCCATCACGTTGGAGTGGTGCACGTCCAGCGTACGGCGCGATGCGGGCCCCCCCGCGTTGCCGGCAGCGCCCCCCTTGCGAGCGCTCGCCGACTTGCCCCCCCCGGCTCCGCTCCTCTTGGAAACGAGATCCTTGACGCCGCCGCAGTTGGTCATCGCATCATGTTGTCAAGGGAGTTGTCGAGTCTTTCTTATTCAGCGAGTGGCGCGTTTTGAACTTGCAACAACGAGTAATTACGCGACGGGCGGTCCGTGAGAGCGTATGAGGTCCCTCAGCACCTGGGTCTCGTGGTTGATGAACGTCTTCATTTGCGAGAGCTCGGCGTACGCCGCTTGGAACAGCTCCCTGGCCTTCTCGTTGTCCCCGCGCAACTCCGCGTACACGCGCCCCAGAAGGTGCACCATCTGCGGGTGCCCCCCCACCTTGCTCGCCCCGATCAGCGCCTCGCACCTGTCGGCCGACACGACGTCCACCGTCCCGTTCGCACTCGCTGCCTGGAGGGCCTGCAACACCGCCGCGTAGTCCCCGCTGTACACCAGCGGGTTGTTGGGCAGCACCGAGCTCAGGCAGCTCCCCGCCTTGGAGCCGTCCACGAACAGGCCCGGACACGCGATGGTGACCGCCAGCGGGCCGTCTCGGCACTTCTGGAGCGTGTACCCCAGGTGCACGTGGAACGCGTAGCGGATGGGCAGCGCGTGCTTGAGGATCGCGCGCGCGGCCTTCGGCGTCACGACGTACGACTCCACGGAGGGAGGGAACATGCGAAACACCTCCCAGAAGTCCCTCCGCCCGGCCTCGTCGCCGGCCGCGGGCAGCCCGAGGAAGCACAGCTCTTCTTTGCCCCGCACCTCGCGCACCACGTCCGCCAGCCGCTCGTGGCACGTGGAGGGGTCGAACTCCACGTCGTCCTCCAGGATCACGCCGACCCCGTCTTCGCGCATCTCGGCCACGCGCCTGAGGGCCTCCACGTGGTTCATGGCGCAGGACAGCTGGTACAGGTGCATGTTGGTGCGCAGGGGCGCGTACGCGTCCACGACGGCGCGGTCCGGCATGCCCGGGTCGCTGTCCGCGTAGGACACGTACTTGTTCACCGCGTCGCGCGTGTTCAGGGCCGAGGCCTCGAACTCGCACACGACGTCCGGCTTGGCGGAGAAGCCCGCCCTGGACACCAGCTCGGCGATGGCGTCTATGCGTCGGGTCCGCATGGACGAGACGGCGTTCTCGCGCGAGTGGATCACAAAGGTCTTCGTGGCCATCTTTTTAGGTAGAAACACGCCTCGGTTTGCCGTGGGGACGCGCTCGTCAGGATCGGGCATCTGCACATCGCAGGGGAAGTTAACACGAAGAGCTAGATGGCCGGCCCCGACGCGAAGCCGCCCGCCAAGCTGCTGTGTGTGGACGTGTTCAGCGGCATCGGCGGCATCCCCTACGCCCTGTCGGACTTCTGCAGCACGCTGGTCTACTGCGAGTGGGACAAGTACTGCAACGCCGTGCTCGTGGAGCGCATGAACAAGGGCGACCTGGACCGGGCCCCCGTGCACTCGGACATCCGCACGCTGCACATCCCCGAGCACATGCGTCCGGACATGATATGCGGCGGCTTCCCGTGCCAGGACATCAGCTCCATCGGCCTGCAGAAGGGCATCGTCGAGGGCGCGCGCTCCAGCATGTTCTTCGAGATGATGCGCATAGTGGACGAGAGCCCCTCCATACGCATGGTCTTCCTGGAGAACGTGGGGAACATCGTCAACTGCGGCATACGGGAGGTCGTGTCCGAGCTCAAGGCCCGCGGCTTCGACGCCATGTGGACCACGCGGTCCGCCGGGGCGCACGGGGCTCCGCACTGCCGCAAGCGCTGGTTCTGCCTGGCCGTGAAGAGGTGCGGCCCGGGTGAGAGCGACCTCCAGATCCCCAACATCCCCCACCAGGACTCTTCGCTCGAGGAGGAAGAGGGATGGTGGACCAAAGAGCCCGAGGCGCGTGTGTCCCTCAAGCCGTCCGTGGCCGACGACGAGCTGTACGACCCCTGCTGGATCAACCGCTGCCACACTCTGGGCAACTGCGTGGTCCCCTGCGTCGTGCGTTCCGTGTTCAAGGAGCTGGCCACGGTCATGTCCAAGCGCGGTGCGATCGCGGCCGGGCTGGACGGGTACATGGTGGACGTGGACGCTCTCCTCTCTGAGGAGGAGGGCGCCAAGGGCCTCCTCGGCGAGACGGGCATGATGGTGGACGGGCGGTACATCGACATGCCCAAGAAGCACGCGCCGTGCAACGCCCCTCCCCCGCACGCGGCCGTCATCACCGTCAAGCACGCCGGCAAGGTCCTGCGCATGGACAAGTACCCCACGCCCCGCCGGGGCCTGACGCACGCCACCGGCCTGTCCGACAGGGCCCTCCGCGACCTGCCCACGATCCTGGTCAACTGCGAGGAGACCGGCGAATACCTCGAGAGGAAGTTCGGCATGGTCGCGGACGGCATGGCCGCCAAGAGACACGAGCTCATGGTCCCCAACGTGCGTTACATAGAGTGGATGATGAACTACCCGGAGGACTGGACGCGCGTGAGCCCCGACAACGTGCTGTACGTCAAGCCCAAGGTCAGCGCGGCCGCCAACAAGAAGAAGCCCGCCGATGTTACTACTGCCTCGACCGAGACCTCTGATGAGTGAGAGTCGATCATCAAGCGGAGGGGAGGGGGACCTTCGCGGCGGGCGCGTACTTGAAATAGGCGAAGGCGGCCACGGCCGCGGCCATCTGGGCGACCACGTACCCGCCGGCCTGGGTGCCGGACAGCTGCTTGGTCAGCATCAGGCTCAGGGAGGCGGCGGGGTTGAGCACTCCGCCGCTGTAGGCGCTGGAGAAGTACACGGCCCCCATCAGGGCCGAAGCGATGGCCAAGGGCGACCCGGTGAGCAGCACGACGGACAGAAAGAAGAAGGTCGCGATGAACTCGGCGATCATCCTGAGCACGAGGGATTGTGCGGCCATGATGGATTGCGACGGTTTTGTTTGCTTGACAAAAAAAAGATACGGATCATGGCGTTCCTGCGAGAAGAAGTGGCTTGTGCCCGGATAGCATCGGCGTGCTTCGCCGTGAACGCCGTGATGCTGGCGTGCATGGCCGGATTGTGGTGGGAGCTGGGAGAGGTTCGGGACTGCAAGTGCGAGGCCGCCGCAGACTCCCTCCGACTGGCGCGCACCGCCCTGCCGCCCCTGTTCGTGGCGACCCTGGCTTGCGCGGCCGCCATGTCCACCATGGACTGCCGGAGCAGGTTCGTCTCCTCGCAAGACTCGTCCGTACTGGCCCTGGTGGCGTGCGTGGCGTTCGCGGTCAGCGCGATCGGCATCTTCGCGGTGTGGAGATTCGCCGGCGACGTGAGCGGGGCTCTGCGGAAGTGCGTGGCGATGAAGGAGGGCTGTGGCGAAGAAGCTCGCGGCTCTCTCCTGCGCATGTCCTGCGTGAAGGCCGTGAGCGCGTGCGCCGGCGTGGGGCTCGTGTTGGTCCTCGCGTTTTCCGCCTACGCCTCATAAAAACGAAGGACGGACGACCATGCCTGCCGACGCCCTGGTGCGAGACATACGCGACAAGATCTATCGGGTCCAGTCGTTGATCGGGCTAGAACAACAACAACAGCAACAGCAGCAAAAGCAGCAGCAGAAGCAACCACAAATGATGGGAGGAGGAGGAGGCAACGCGGGCGGAGGCGTCGCGGAGTGGATGCGGAGCACCCCCGACAACGCGATCAAGTGGGCGGCCCGTCTGCTCCTTACGAAGAAGGACCAGTAGAGCTGGCTGCTACTCGGAGGAGAGGAACGCGTCCTCCCACTCGTCATCGGAGTCGCACGACGAAATAACGGCCGCCTGCTTTCCGTCTGGCGCCCCCCCGCCGCACTGAAACGACACCGCCTTTCGAGCGGCCTCCGCCAGCCCTCCTCCCGTCGCCGAGGAATCGCGGCGGGACCCTCCGACGACTTGCACGTCCACGTTCGCCTGCAAGTGCCATTCCCGATCGTCGCGGCACGGGACGAAGTCCACCTTGGCGCCCGACGCCAGGAACACCGCCAGCTCCTCCCACGTGGGGTCCTGGAGGTTGTCCAAGTGGGTTCTCACGTCGAACGCCATCGATTCCAGCAGGCGATCGCACTCTTCGGCCACGGCACGCGCGCGGAGCCTCACCTCCCCGCACCTGTTCACCCCGGCCCCCCCGAAGACGTCCTCCGCGGGGGTGGGCGGCACGCACCACGCCATGTCCTTGTTCCAGCACACCACCAGCTTGTGCCCGCTGTCGCACCGCGGGGACTGGGACACCTCGCAGTACAGCCTGGCCATGTCGTGCACCCAGTACTCGTGATTGCACGTGGGCGACACACACCGGATGGTGAAGTTGGCGTACTCCACCTCCGCTATGTCCCGCATGCGGTCGCGCATGGCCCCGACTCTCTCGAGGAACGTCCGCACGACCCGTGCCGCGGGCACCCCCGCGTACATCGTCTCCCCGTGCTTGGACACGCGCGCCAGGCCCCTCCGCGACAGCTTGTGGAGGACGGTGGATATGGTGGCGGCCTCGAGGAACGTTTCGGAGCGCAGCACGGCCGTGGAGACCCACATGGTGCGGGCGGACCTGCGGAGGATGTGGCGGAAGAGCGGGAGCTCCAGGGGGTGCGGGTCCTTGCCGGACGACACCAGTATGCGAGCCACCCTCTCCGCCATCTCCACGTGCTTCTCGTGCGGAAGCACGACCTGCAGCCTGGCTGCCGACGACGACATGGTGTGCTTCGGAAATGGAAAGACCGCCGGCGAGCCCATGCTTATATATACAAATAATCGTCACGATCACCTCAGGATCTCGGAGTTCCTTGCACTGATGAGATTGTCCAATGTGTCTTTGCCATCCGCCAGCTTCTTGCTTTGGCCGTTCTGCTGCTCCCGTTGCTGGTGCTGCTGCATGCGCTGGAACGTTTCCGTCTCCTGAGCAGCGGGTGCAAAGGAGGAGTCGAACATCCCGAAGCCCGTGGACGTGGCCTCTTCCGGGCGGTCCAGGGAGTCGTAGCCCTCGAGAAACGCGAAGTCGCACCGCCCCCCGATGCACGGCTGCACCTCCGCGCCCGCCCCGCCCTGCGCGTTGTGTTGGGTTTGCGCGGAAGCAGCCAGCTTCTTCAGGTACAAGTCCACGAACTGCGAGAGGTCTTCGTTCACGAGCACGCGGGCGCGTCCGTCCAGGAACACCACCACGCACGGCGCGTGCGTGACGTACGGCGGGATCTGCTCGTAGGGGACGCTGTCCACGTCCACCAGCACGAATTTGTGCAGTGCGGAGCTCCGCTGCAACCTCTGCACGATGTTCTCGGAGAACTGGTTCTGCTTGCTGGCGTAGAGCACGGGGGACTGGACCATTCTTTTCCGCGGGGGCTGCTGTTTGTAGTTTGGTCGTCAAGTAAAACGGGCGGTACTCACGCACGCGCCCATGCATAATTGAAGGATGCGACGCCCCCTGGACTGGGGTGTGGAGGCATCATCATGGTTCCGTCGGAGCGCTTCTCGGACCTGCGGCGCACGTCGGGCGGCAGCAAGATCAGCTTCCGCGCCCACTCGATGTCCGTCTCGACGGCCAACCACATACGCAAGGCCGTCTACGGAATGGTGTCCAGCGTGGCCGTGGACCCCGGCTCCGTGGAGGTGCGCGCGAACACCAGCACCACGAACAACGAGCGCCTCGCGCTGGTCCTGCAGATGGTGCCCATGCACGTGGAAGACCCCGGCTCCTTCAACTGCACGGCCTACTCCGTGAGCATGCAGGTCAAGAACGACGGCGACATGCCGATGCTGGCGACCTCGCGCCACCTGCGGATCTCGTGCGATCCGGGAGGGGGGGACGTGGAGGCGCTGGTGGAAAGCATGGTGCTCCCCCACCCCGTGACGGGCGCGTACATGCCTCTGGCCGTGCTGCTGCCCGGAAACGAGATATCGCTGAAGGCGCGCCTGGTCGCGGGCACGGCCGCGCGGGACGGGGCGCCTTTCCAGAACCACATGTGCACGTACAGATACGACGGGGACTGCGGGCCGGACGGGGTTTGCGACCACATAGATTTCACCGTGGAGTCCTTCGTGAGCCGCTCCGGGTCCTCGGTGGTGGAGGCGGCCATGGGGGAGCTCGCGCGCAGGTGCAGGGAGATGGGCGGGGCCTTCGCGGTGCGCAGGGTGCGCGAGAATCCGACGGTGTTCGAGGCGTCCGCTCCGGACGTGGACGGCATAGCGTGCCGCATGCTGCAGGAGCGCGTGTGGGATCACGAGAAGGTGGAGTACGCGGGCGCGGGCCGGCTGCACTACCTCCGGGACGAGTCGCGCCTGTTGTTCATACTCAGGGGCGGCGGGGGGAGCTTGGAGGACGCGCGCGCGTTCTTGGAGGAGCAGTGTGCGCTTCTGGCCGACGGCATGGAGCGCATGCTCGCGGACTTTTCGGCCTTCGCGCGCCGGTCGGAGCAGCAGGTGGTCCCGTGCGCGCGCACGGCCCTGTCGGACATCACCAACGCCTTCGGCGCGCTACGTATCGCTGCGGGTCGCCGCTAGCTGGCAGCTAGATTCTCACCCCGCTGGAGCCGGCGTTGTAAGCAGCGGCCCCCACGAAAGCCAGTGTGGCGACAGCCAGGCTGACCACCCCCAAGCTGAATATGGTCCCCCCCGACTCCCTGGTTCCGAACTTGGAAGGCTTGCCGTCCGTGTCGAAAAGGGGCGGCGGTGCCCAGCAGGTGATCAGCATCATCGCCAACACGTACACCACGATCGCCCATGCCACGTGCCGGCGATCCATGACGAAGTGGTTTAGTAATTGTGTTTATACTCGACAATTGAAAAAGAAGGGCGACATGGATCGCGCGCCCCCGTCAGTGCCCGTGCCGGCGTCGCTGCTGCTGCTGTTCGTCGGAACGGTCGGAACGGTCGGAATGGCTTATTTAATCGGTGTTTTCAATCCCCGGCGACCAGAGGCGTTCCTCGTGGGAGACGAGTCGCCCATCCTTTCGATGACGGTGCCTCTGGTGACCTCGTACCTCCCGCTCGTCGTGTCGGAGATGGACGCCACGGCCGCCGAGAGACTGGCGGCCGTGGAAGGGGGGCTGCCCCCGAACGTGGTGATGGAAGTCCACGACGCGGCCTCCCTGCGTCACGCGCGGGCGTGGAGGGAGCAGCGCCGGCTGCACATGTCGGACGTGCACCGCGCGCTGCAGGAACGCCGCGCCGGCGTGCCCCACGAGGCGGTGGCGGCCGTGCCCGCAGCGAAGTGCCACCTTTGCCTCGTGGTGAGATCCCAGCGGGAGGAGAACATCCCCGTCACCGTCCTTCGCTCCGACGACCACCCGACCATCGGCGTGCTGGACGCGCGTGACGTCGGGATCGTCGTGGACCTGCTGGACGCGTGCGGCATCGACACCCGTCGCAAGACGTTCAAGGTCCTCCCTCCCCCGCCGCGTCCCGGCGGCACCAAGGGTGGGGGAGCCTTCGTGTCGGACCACACGTTCGACAACGCGTGCTCGTGCGTGGCGATCTTCTGCAACCTGGAGGAGTTCCGCCACCCCTCTCGCTCCGGCCTGATGATCGACCCGGACGTGCGCATATCTTTCTTGGAGTTCGACAAGCACGTGGACCGCGTGGCGTTCATGGCCAAGCACGGCCCGTTCGCGGAGATCGCCAACTACGACATGCGCTCGTTCTTCCTGCCGAACAACCTCACGAGCAACTTCCCCGTGGTGGCGTGCGTGGCCTTCGACTACGTGGTCCTGGCCTCCGGGAGGAGCGACGAGGAAGGAGGCGGCCCCCTGCTGCCCCGGGAGCACGAGGACCAGCTCGTGAAGATACTGGCCCAGAGGCTGGGGAGGCCCCAGGTCACCAACATGTTCGCCCTCGAGTTCCCGATCCACAGGGCCGTGATGGGCCTATTGAACGAAGCCAACTCCCTGGCAAAGATCGCGGTGGCCTCGGACGACCGCGTGTACCACAGGTGAGGCGATCATGTCGGCCACGCACACGTACCGGTATTGCGCATGCTGCCGCACGCTCATGAGGTGGTTCGTGGACGAAGAAGCGTTCGGGTTGGAGTGTCCGAACGAGGCCACGTGCGCCTCCAGGGAGAGGTTCGAGATGTCGCGGGGCGGGTCGCCCTCGGTGCGCGTGTCCTTGCTCACGTCCGCCGACAGGGCGGCCGACAGCGGGAAGACGTTGCGCTCGCTGGAGGCCGCGGGGACTGCGTGGAGCGACCCGTCCGTTCCGCGCACCACCAAGGTGCCGTGTCCCGCCAGGGCGTGCGTGAGGCCGGAGACCGGCTTGCCCGAGTGCATGTACATCGAGGAGGTCCCGGGGCACAGGGTGTACGTGTGCACGACGTGCGGAGAGGTGTTCTCCAACCATTGAACGACATCTTGCAAGGTACTAGTTGGTAGATACACTACTTGCAAGATGGCCGCCAAAGACCAAGGAGGACGACAGGTGGTGTTGTCCAAGTACGAGATAGTGTGCATCCTCTCCAGCCGAGCGGAGCAGATACGCAGGGGCGCGCGTGCCTACCTGGCTCCCGACCGTTCCTCCGAGATGCTGGGCGAAGACCGCCGCCTGCGCAACGACCCCCTGGCCATGGCGGTGCGCGAGATGGAGGAGGGCCGCAACCCTTACGTTCTGCATCGGGCATTGGGAGGCGACGTGACCCGCACCACCGCGCGGGTCCGCGATTGCGATACGCGTCACTTGCGCGCGGTGGTGTCCAACTGCACGCGTCTCCACGGCCCCTCCGAATAAGGCTCCCTACTACAAATGTCCACCCCGATCGCTTCTCCCGGGCCCCCTCCGGCGGCTCCTCAGCCGCAACAACTCGGCAGCATCGTTGGCAACCAGCACCCCCCGCCCCATCCGTCCATAACGGCGCAGATGGAGTCCGACGGGGACGAGACCATCCGCGAGGTGCTGAACCAGATCGGGGCCAAGAAGGACGCGCAGACGCAGACGACATCATCCTCCCAGTGGGTCCCTCAGGGCCCCCCGCAGCCGCCTCCCGAACATGTAACGTTCGCCAGCCACCCCCCACCAGCCTCTGCCGCACATCAGCAGCAGCAACAACAGTCGTGGATGCTGGGAACCGCCAAGAAGCTGTTGTTGGTGTTCGTGGTCGTGTTCGCGATGACGCTGGCACCCGTGCAAGACGCCGTGGCCGGAGCGATGTACCCGATGAAGTCGGAGCCCGTAAAGAACGCGCTGCTCGCACTGGCGGCCGCTGCGACGATCACGTTCATCGTTCCCGCTCTTTGTTCTTAGCCGCCCAGTTTTTTGCAACACGTGTAGTGATGACTGTTGAACAAGTCCCTAGCCACTGCTTCCTTCACACCTTTGCGAGTTTTTGTATGACATATGGCTGACTGGGACCACGATGGCCAACATCCCACCGACAAGTTTACCAACTCCGTGAGGCTAGCCCTGAAATCGTATGCGTGTTCTCCGGACACCGGCGCGACCGAGGCGTCGCTTGCTTGCTGCTTGCACCGCGATCTGTCCGTGGGAACCCTCACCGTGGACGATGTACGCAACGACCGCTACTGCTATGGTAGAACGTTGGTGACAGCTTTGGAAGCTTGGCCTGGAAACGAAGCCGGCGATTGCTCGGTCGACATGTTCATCGACCAGGCGAAATTGGCCATGTCCGAGGTCATACCTGGGTATGTTCCAAGGATGTTGAAGACATACCTCCTGTCCGACGACGATGGCGAGTTTGATCCCGCGATGTCTCGCAGCGAAGCGGTGGTGGTCGGAACGCGGATCCCTCGGTCGCCCACCGACACGAGTTGGGAACGCTCCGAGCTTCTGTGCGAATTGCCAGGGTCCGAGGACCTCGTAGGTGGTCCGTACGTGTGCAACTTGGTTTCGTTGCGCAGCGGACCACCCGTGCAGTTGAGGGGGTGGAGTTGTAGAAGCGCATACGTGTACGTCATGCACAAGCATCCGGAGGTTTGCGCCGATGCGGTTGTAGATTTCGACCTCATACGTCAAGTGTTGGAGGATCTCCGTACGGCAGACACCGCCTTGCTCTTCGATGATCCTAATTACTCGGACAATCTTCCACTCAACATCAGGCGTCACTACGTGGGCGATGAAATGGAGTACGACTTTTCCCGTGCAAAAGTGACCGTGCGGATCTGGGAGCATGAGAGAAGGAAGTACCTTTGGTTGAAAGTGCAGCTGCCGAGAGGGACTAACTGTGGTTCTAGAATTATACCCCCGTTCTAGAAAACACGGTTTCATGATTATAAAGCTGGCGACCATCTGGTCCGACCATCCAGCGATAACAGGTCAGGCGGTTCTCGTCGACGTGCAGCATCATGAGCGCAGTCGTATCATTGCACAGCCCCTCGGGCGCAAAACTGTCTTCCTATCGCTCGCAAAGAAAGCGGTTCTCGATCATGTACGACGACGCGGAAAGGCCCGCGAGCCTCTCCGTGCACGTGGAGGGCGCTGCGGTCAACTGCCACGTATGTTCCATGAGCTGGCCGGCCTACGTCCCTGACTTGCACGGGGCCGGAACGCAAATCAAGGACTTCCTGACCAGCGACGGACTCGCGTTCGTTTCCGTCACGTACGCGGGCGTGGACGTCCTGCACGTGCAGCACGTCATCGTGGAGGTGGACTTTACGCGGGCGGCCTCCGAAGCCGTGCGGGCTTTCCACGCGGAACAAGCCGCCTGGGCGATCCTTCGGGCATGCGTGCGCCGCGCGATCCTGTTGGTGCGGAACGGCTTCGGGGCGGACACGGCCGTGACCCAATTGGGCATGTCGTTCGACCAGGTCCGCCTCCTCCTGGACATCGCGGCTAAAACGTTTTGATGGATCGCATGCGCCTGACGCGCCGGATGCATCGGCCGGTCACGTCGCGCCGCAGCCTGTCGGACACCTCGTGCAGATCCGCGTGGCGGTCCGTCTCGGTCGCGTGCACGCACGCCGACAGCAACGCCTCGATCCCGTGCGCTCCTTCCTCCATCGCCTGCAATTCGAGCGACGGGTCCTCCTCCCCCCCGCGCCTCCTCCTCCTCCGCAGGGCGGCGTAGTAGCTGTCCATGAAGCTCTCCACCCTGGCCACCAGCTCTTGGAATTTACGCACGGGGACGATGCCCTCCGCGCGTCCGAGGATATCCGCTATCACCGCGTGGCGGTCGACGTGCACGAGGCGCTTCTTGGGGCGCCAGCTCCACAGCCTGACCGAGGACGCGTGCGGCCCCCCGTCCGCCTCGGTGGGGTCCAGCACGTGCGTGGAGTTGTTCCGGCCCAGGGCTCGCCTTCCCTCCGCCTCCAGGCCCTGGCGGTAGAGGCGTATGCGCGTCCACGCAAAATAACCCAGTGTCACATAGACGCACAACACCAGCAGCGTGCGTTGAGAAGATGTACCCGCGCGTGGATCCCCCCAAGTTGCGATGCAGACGCACGTCGTGGCCAGCAGCCAGAAGGCCGTCCACGTGTAAGGGTCTTGCCTCATATTTTGCACCTAGTAGAGAAGTAGTTCGGTCCGCGATGCCTCCTCCCGACCCATCTCCGTCTTCCTCTTCCCCGAGAAAGAAGAGCGGCACGACGGCCGTGGTGCTGGGGGCGGGCGGAATGAACTCGTTCGCGTACATCGGGGTGCTCCGGCACCTGGAGGAGACCGGCGAGATGCGACGCGTGTCGCAGATAACCGGGTGCTCGGGGGGGGCCATGGTGGGCTTGCTGGCCGTCCTCGGGCACGGGTGGAGGGACATGGAGACCACGTCCATGGGCGTGCACGGCGCGGTCACGTTCGACAACGTGCTGGATGCGTTTGACTCGCTGGGGCTGGACAGCATGGATCGCATTCGGCACGTGCTGTCCGAGGCGGTCCGCTCGAAGCTGCCGGACGGCCACCCCTGCGCGGAGCGGCCGGACGAGCTCACCTTCGCCGATCTCAAGAGGACGTTCGGAAAGGACTTCGTGGTCTACACCACGGACCTCACCAAGCACCGCGTGCACAAGTTCGGGACGCGGCTGACTCCCGGAGCGAGGGTCGTGGACGCCGTCCTGGCCAGCTGCAGCATCCCGTTCGTGTTCTGCCCGGTCGTGATCGGCGACGGCCTGCACCTGGACGGCGCGCTCCTGTGCTCTTCCCCCGACCCGGTGGCCGACCTCCCGCCGCCCGGGGACGACACGGTGGTGGACCGCGTGTTCGCGGCCAAGACGTTCGTCAAGTCCTCGCGCATGCGCGTGGTCAACGACCCCTCGGCGCTGGCGTGCGGGCTGAACGGCGCCAGCAACCCGCGGCCGGCGAACATCCTTCACCTGGCGCGATCCGTGATGGACCTCTTGCTGTCCTCGGCCGCCGACCCCGGGCGCGCTCCCGTCCCCCCACACGTCTCCGTGACGTCCATAAAGATCCAGTGCGACCGCGACGGGGTTTTCGGGGACGACGGCTTCCTCAACGCCACCCCGCAGTTCTCGCGAGACCTTGTCCTCAGGGGGTACGAAGCCGCCTGCAAAGCCGAAAAATGATGGCGGTGAAGAAAAAGGCAGTCACAATCAGTCATGCATCCGACCATTTGGGGCCCTCACGCGTGGACGACCATGCACATGTTCGCTCTGGGGTTCCCCGTGCATCCAACCGCCGAGGACCAAGCGAACTACAAGACGTTCTTCCTGGCGATGGGCCGCACTCTGCCGTGTCCGACGTGCAGAGCCAACTTCGAGTCACACCTCCGGGCGCACCCCATAGAATCGCACTTGGACAGCAAGTCACGGCTGTTCGACTGGACGGTCGCGATGCACAACGCCGTGAACGCCGCCAAGGGCAGGAGACAGTGGACGTCTCGAGAGGCGTACGAATCCCTGCGGCACCGCTTCGGCGGGTCCCATGCGTACCTTCCGGATTGGAAGGTCACAGGCGCCGTGGCGGTGGCCTTGGCGGTCCTGGCGGTCATCGTGCTGCGTCGGAGGACCGCCATCGTCCATTATTGAAAGGACCGCCTCCCCCCCTAACAGAGCCTTGCCGATCATCGTGGCGGTGACACGATGCCCTCCCATACCGTGCTGGTAGCCCCGGTGCGCGACAAGCGGCGCCTCCTGTGCGGGAGCGAGCTCCATCTGGTGGGCGTCCAGAAGAAGGCGGGGGGAGGAGCCTCCAAGCGGCGGTCCGATGCCGTGGACCGCGTGCTGGTGCACTTCGCCGACGGGCGCTTGCCCAGGCCCGGGGACCAGATCGAGGTCACCGGCGACGGTCCGATAACCAAGAAAGTAGGAGGCGGAGATGGTAATGACGTCGTGACCTACTTCAGGGTGCGGGCCCGCTTGCCCACCAAGCAGGTGCACGTGAAGAAACGGCTCGCGGACATGGTGGCCGCTTGCGGAAGCATGTTCGCCGGCGGGCCGAAGACGACCACGCGTCTATTGGCGGCGCACAAGGACGACTACTCCAAGCTGTGGGACGAGATACGCTCCAACCCCAAGTACGATCGGTGGGCCGCGTGGCTGGCGGACAACAGCTGCCCGGGCCTGGCGGATTGGGTGGCGGACGTCTCCAGGGAGTCCGGGGCCGACCTCTCGAGCACGGAAGCCGACGCGCTGGCGTCCGTCCTGGACGGAGAGGGCTGCGCGGACGCCTCCGACGTGCTGGCGTTCGTCGCGGCCAACCCTTTCAAGATCGCGCGTCGCGGAATGCAGATGGAAAAGGCGTCCAAGATATTGCTCCATGCCGGCGTGGGTCCGGAAGTCATCCGCGAGGTCGCCGTGTTCTCCGGGTTCTGCAGGGCGGCGCAGGCCGAGGGGCACATGTGCATCCCCGCGTCCCAGTGGCCGGCGACGGGGGCCTCGACGGGGGACCTCGAAAACCTGCGAGCCAAGGGCATAGTGCGCAAGTTCAGAGGGATGCTGTGCTCGAACGAGGCCATGGACCTCGAGTACGAAACGGCGCGCAAGATGCGCGACTGCTGTCTCCTCGGGGAGGAGGAGCTCCCGTTCGCCGATGCGATGAACGCAGCGGCCGAGGAGCTCCGACGCGAAGGCGGGCTCTCGGAAGACCAGTCCCTCGCACTGGATGTGCTGGTGTCGTCCAGGGTCTCGCTGCTCACGGCGTCCGCGGGGTGCGGCAAAACGTACCTGCTCTCGGGGCTGATCAAGCGCATCGCGGCTTCCGACGCCCCCCCGCGTGTCTGCGTGGTGTTCTGCGCCCCCACGCACAAGGCCACGAACCGCATCCGCGAAATGATGGATTCGGTGGACGAGGAGCGCGTACGGTGCTCTACCCTGCAGAAGTTCGTGCTGTCCTCCAAGAACAAGAAGAAGTCCGGCGCGGAGTCCTCCTCATCATCCTCCGCCCAGCTGATCGTGGTGGACGAGTTCTCCATGGTGGACTCGGAGCTTTTCGGGGCTCTGATGGACGTGGTGTGGAAGATGCGCAAGAAGAGCTGCTGGCGCTTGGTCTTGTGCGGCGACCCCGAGCAGCTCAGGAGCGTGGGCCCCGGGGACGTGATGCGCCAGGTGATGAGCAGCGGGGTGGTTCCGTGCGCGCGGCTCGAGACGCAGATGCGGTGCGGGGGAGGCGGGATGCTCGGGGAGGCCGCCGCGCGGATCGCCGCCGGAGATTACGGATGGTTCGAGCGCTTCTTCTCGGGCGGTGGCGGGGCCGAGCAGTCTCCTGAGCTGTCGGTGGTGTTCGTGGACCGCGACGACCGCACGTCCGCGCGCGAGGCCCTCGCCGCGCTTTCGGAACGGCTGCTGCGGAAGAACGGCGCGTGCATCGCGTGCAGGCACGTGGACGTGGACGAAGCCTCTGCGGTGCTGCGGCCCGTCCGCGCCGTGGAGGAAGTGTTCGGGTTCGCCCCGGGCGACCGCGTGATGTGCTGCCTCAACGACGAGGAGGCCGGCGTGTTCAACGGTCTGAGGGGCGACGTGCGGTCCGCGAAGCTCGTGCGTTGGCCCGGAGGGGGCGTGCGCGACGTGGAGATCTGGGTCGGCATGGACAACGGGCGGTCGTACCTGTTCCACAAGGACAACGTGTACAAGGGCCTGCGCTTGGGGTACTGCTGCACCGTGCACGTGGCCCAGGGGTCCGAGAGCGACCACGTGGCGGTGTACATGCCCGCTCCCTACAGCCGCATGTACACCCGCAACATCCTTTACACGGCCCTCACGCGGGCCAAGCGGACGTGCACGTTGATCGTGTCCCGCGAGGGCCTGAAGCAGTGCCTGTGCACGCCGGACCCTCCCCGACACAGCAACCTGCGAGAGCTCATCGCGAGGTTTGCGGATGCCAGCAGCTCCTCCTCCTCCGCCCCCCAGCACTAATCGTACACCCACACCCCCTCCGCCATGCGGAACGCCCTCTCCAGCACATCCACCCTCTTGTCCTGCTTCTCCGCGCGGAACGCCTGGGCCGCGTCCGCGATGTCCACCCACTCCGCCTTGCTCACCTCCATCACGGCGAGGGAGATGTCCAGCTCCACGTCCCGCTTGCGGTCCGACAGGTTGGCGACGTAGTACCTGTACCTGTAACGCACGCTGTTGGTGCCCACGAACGTCTCTTCGACCACCGGAAGGGTGTCGTGCAGGTTTATGTCCCGCAGGGCCACGCCCGTCTCCTCGTAGAACTCCCTGACCGCACAGCCGCGGTCCGTCTCGTCCTTGGTCCTCTTGCCTTTCGGGAAGCCCACCGACAGCCTGGACGCGTGTTCGGATCGGGGCAGCGGGGGGTCTCCGCCCAGGGCCCGGCGCACGTGCTCCCGCACGCGCTCGAACCTGCGGCCGCTGTCCTGGTAGTCCCTCACGAACGACGCCGTGTTGTGCTTCCTCCGGCCCCACAGGGCCTCCCAGTTGCTCTCGAAGCAGTTGTGGAGCAGCTGGTGGCGCTCCTTGTCCGTCATGGCCGCCAGCAACGTGTCCACGTAGGCCGTGTCCGACGGGTTGTACTGCCCCCGCATGAACTCGACGTACGCGAACGTGTCGCGGCGCTGGACCAGCAGGACCTGCGCGTTGTCCGTGGCCAGGGGCAGCGAGGCGTCCTTCCGGCGGAAGCAGATTATGCCGTAGCTGGTGACGGGTTCCTTGCAGTGCCGGTAGACGTGACCGGCCACGCCGCAGTTTATGCAGTGGATGCACGGTGGGCATTCGCTGTACTCGCCGTGCGTGCGGCGAAGGAGCGACGAGGCGCTGCTGCTCCACCCGCCAGCCCCCCCTCCTTTGAACAAAGGCGCATGTATCTCGGTGGGCATGTCGTAGGTGGAAGGCGGATCATCTACCGTGAGATGCTTCCTGTTATAGTAGACGGCGCTCTCTCCCAGACGAATACGGACACATCATCATGATCAACGAGGCGGCGTTCCACGAGGCCGACCTCGATATCGACCTGCTGGTGGACCCCGTGCACCTGCACGACCCGGGTGCCTTTTGGGCGGAGGTGGAGGTCAAGGCGCGCAGGGAGGTGGGCGACACCTGCAGTCGGCACGGGTTCGTGGAGTCCGCCTCCCTGCAGCTGCGGAGCATCCTTTCCGCCGAGGTGGACGTGGTGTCCCTCAACGGCTTTGCGCGCGTGCGGGCGGCGTTCTCCTGCCGCCGGTGCCTCCCCGTGGAGGGCGAAGTCTACCGCTGCAAGGCCACCGAGGTCAACTCGTTCGGGGTCAAGTGCTCGTGCGAGGACGATCCGCTCGGCCGCCTCAACATCGTGGTGCCGCACGCGTTCGTCGTGGACGGCTCACACGTGGACACCCGCACGATCCTGTCGGGCAACGAGTGCCTGGTGCAGATCGTGTCCACCACCTTCGGGCGCTCCGACGAGTGCGTCTATGCCACCGGGCGCATAGTGTTGTCGGAGCCCGCGGGGCCCGCGACGGAGCCCGCTCCCGCCGCGATCTCTGCTGCGGAGGACGTCGTGGAGTGCGATTTGGAGGATACGGACGCCGAGCCCGGCTCCGATTCCGACGTCGATGGGGGGGGAGGAGGGGAGGAGGACAACGAGAACGATATCGACGAAGAACGCGACGACGAGGAGGAGGAGGGAGAAGAGGAGGAGGAGGAGGAGGAAGAAGAGGACGCCCACCAGCACGAGGAGGATTACGACGACAACGAGGACGCGGACTCCGAGATGCAGGACACGGAGTCATAAAGTGCACGGAGTCATAAAGCCAACAACCGCATGGAGAGCCCGGCCACCACAGTGGACCATCGCCGGTGGTCGCGCGTGTTCTCCAACCCGTTGTTCGCGGAGGATGGCCGTAATATTAATTATAAGAACCAGCGAAATGGGAAACGTGGCGATCGTCCTGCTGTTCGTGGGAGTGCTGATGGTGCTGAGCGCCGTGCACGAGCAGCGCGTAAGGGAACTCAAGGAAAACAAGCAGATCCAGTACAGATTCATTCCACGGAGCATATACGACGAGCAGATGTCCACGGCGGTGTCCTCCCTCTACAAAAACATGTTCGTGGAGAAGGACGTGACGGCGACGTAACGGCTGCGCCTAAACGCGTGCAGCAGAAGCAGCCTTGCCCACGGCCACACCCATCTCGAACACTTGGTCCACCAGCAGGATGAACAGAACCCCGGCGAGAATGTACATCATCAGGTCCATCACCCCGTCCCCGGCGGCGGCGTGGCCGCTTGGCTGCGGCGGCTCGTAGGAGGAGTCATGCTCGTCCTCTTCCCCCCTGCTCCTTCCGGATGATCGCCCGTACGCGACGACGGCGTCCTCCTCGTCCCCCACGTCGGCGGGGTCGACGTCCACCATGATCGATCTGTTGTAAAAATCCTCCTCTTCGGGCGTCGTGTGGGAGGCGGCCGCGTTGTTGTCGGTGTGCAAGTTGAGCTTTGGAGGGGCGTCCGCCTCGGAGGCCCCGGCCGGCGTGGGAGGAGGAGGAGGGGGGGGCGGGACGACGGCTTGCACCTCGCGGGCGAACTGCTTGCGCTGCTGCTGCAGGCCGTTCTTCACGGATGCCACGGCGGCGGCCTTTGTGCGCAAGGCCTTCTTGATGCCTTTGCGCACATCTTCGCCCGGTCCTTGGCGGACCGCAGAGTACACGTCGGCGAGCGTCGCGTATTGCATCGTGCGCTGTTGTTCGGGGAACGGTTTTCTTTTCGCGTGACAAATGAAAACGCGGATGCACGCGTCCAACGGGTGGGGGGGGGAATCGCGCGATACTGTAATAATATAATGGCCAGCATCATGTCATTCGATGACGACGCACTGCTCTTGAACGTGGGCAAGACGAGCAGCAAACCCGACCCCCCCTCCGCCACCATAGTTGCAGACCAGACCCCCAAGATCGAGATGACGGAGGTACCGCTCGGCGAGTGCGACAACGCGGACTCCGCGTGCGACGACGACGCAGCAACAGGGGGGGGTGGGTACGACGAAGACGCCGATCCGTACGGCAAGGCGGCGGCCTTCGACGAAGACGTGCGCGGGATGTTCGACACGTTCATGCGCGGCCAGGCGGACCCGGGGTCGTTTCCGGGAGGCAGCCCGATGTCGTCCAGGCCCCTGTCGCCCTCGGCGTCGTACCACCGCCACCACCACCAGAGCCGCCGGAAGAACTCGGCGGCCGACCAAGCGGCCAAGCGCGAGATCCTGTACAGGATCCAGAGGCTGCAGAGGAAGGGCGTCGCCATCCCGCGCGACTTCACGATGGAGGACGACCTCGAGGACATGCGCGAGATGCTGGAACGCGTGGAGCGGGACATCAGCGTGGACCGCAGCATCAACTTCCAGCGACAGGCGCTGATGACGTTCGCGGCCGGCGTGGAGTTCCTCAACATGCGGTTCGACCCCGTGGGGCTCAAGCTGGACGGCTGGTCCAACAGCATCTCGGAGTCCATCGAGGACTACGACGAGGTGTTCGAGGAGTTGCACCTCAAGTACAGCGGCAAGATGAAGATGCCCCCCGAGGTGCAGCTGCTGTTCATGCTGGGGTGCAGCGGGACGATGTTCCACCTCTCCAACACGATGTTCAAGGACTTCCCCGAGATGAGCCACGTGTTCAAGACCAACCCGGACCTGATGTCGCACTTCATGAGCGCGGCCGCCAACACCATGGGCCCGTCGGCCCCCGAGGCCGCGGGGGCCGCCCAGGCCTTCGCGAGCATGTTCGCCGCCACCGCCCCTCCCCCTCAGGCGGCTCACGCCGCACGATCCCCCCCGCCCACCGCGCACCAGCACCACCGCCCTCCTCCTCCTCCCCCCGCATCCTATGCCGCCGCGGACCTGAGGGGGCCCTCGATCAGCGTGGAGGACATGCTCAACAGCAGGGCCAGGCAGGAAGAACTCGCGGGCGCTGGCGTGGAGCGCGATGCCGACGCGGTGTCGGTGGTGACCACGGGCACCAACGAAGCGGCCGAACAACTACTTTTGAACAGCAAGGCCCGAAAGCCAAGGGCATCCAAGCCGCGCGTGAAGCGATCCGCAGCCGCCACCTCTTCTGCCGCGGGAGCAGTTGACAAGCAGAAGATCGACATCGATATTTGAAGCATAAGCGCGTGTCCAGATACCCACATCAAACATACAAGAGTCGTAAAAACATGGCATCCGCAAAGACTTCCTCCGTTTCCGCCGCCGGGCCCAGCAAGACCAGCCGGAGGGCGTCGAGTCTGGCGGCCCTCGCTGACAACGACGACGAGCCCATCAACGTCACCGTGGTCGCCGGTGGGGAGGCCGCACAGGGCGACGGGGTCATCGACGTGGACGCCGCCGCTCTCTGCGAGGAGTCCTCTTCCTCCCCCGCCGAAGACGAAGCCGGGGCCGGGGCAGGGGACGATACGCTGGAGTTGATCGCAAAGTTCACCAAGGAGGTCTCCGAGCACCACGCCACCATCACGTCCAGCTCCAAGGCCATCGTGGCTCTCTCGAAGTCCTTGGGCAAGCTGTTGGCCACCCGGTACAAGGCGGCCTCCAAGTCCGCCGCCAAGGCCGCCCAGAGGGGGGGAGGCGGCAAGGCCAAGGCGCAGAAGACCGGCTCTTCCGGAACCTCGGGATTCGCGCGCCAGTGCTACGTGTCCCCGGAGATGACGGCGTTCGTGGGCAAGGATGCCCTGTCTCGCACGGAGGTCACCAACGCGATCCACAACTACGTGAAGGTCAACAACCTGCAGTCGCCGAAGGACAAGCGCATCATCGTGCCCGACGCGACCCTGCGGGCCCTGATGAACATTTCGGAGGAAACCGTCGAAGTGCACTGCTTCTACGACCTGCAAAAGGTGATCAACCACCACTTCAAGCCCCCAGCCGCTGACGTCGTCCTGCCGTGAGCGGAACGAGATACTCGCCGCGCAACACCGCGGGGACCCCGTTCCTGCCGGGCAGCGTGACGTACCGCGCGCGGGTGGAGGGGTCCGTGTGGACGACCGTCTCGGCGGCGGAAGCCTTGTCGGCCGACGCTATCAGCACCTCGTCGGGGAAGGACGACGATCCGTCCCTGGAGAAGAGTCCTCGCGCGAAGGATGCCATGATCGCCGATTTTCGTTTATTTTGGCACGACATTATGGCGGATGGCTTTGGCGCTCAACAACTCGGGTTTGCGATCTGTGGCTGGTGTGTAAAATTTATACATGGCTCCTCGAGACCACCAACCGAATCCGTGTTTGCAATAGAAGCAGGTACGAACCTGCGTTGCAAGCATCTGTTACCGCGTTGAGTTCAAACAATGCATAAGAGAATCCACTACAAACATACATAGTATAAATGGGTGATTCTCGACCGGTTCGTCCTTTTTGTTCCCCGCACGACGATTGTGTGAACACGGACGACATGGAGGATGACATGGAACGACTCCGGATCATGTTGGAGAATGCGGAGAACCGTGCAGCAGAAGCGGAGAACCGTGTTGTTGCTGCGGAGAACCGTGTTGTTGCTGCAGAGAACCGTGCAGCAGAAGCAGAGAACCGTGCTGTTGCTGCAGAAGCGGATTTCGATCGCGAACGTGCCCGAGCGGATTCGCTCGAATTGGCTTTGATGTCCGCTCAAGAAAGGTGTGCGCAAATAGTTGCGTTGCATCCCATATCAATAGAAAGAACTGTGCTTATGCGCTCGTTCGTTACATGCTCTCAACAACATCGACGCACTTTCCTTCACAATTATTGACCATTATTCTTCTACCTCGACAGGATCCGTCATTTTGCAAGGATTGTGTCATCTGACTACGTTGGCAGAGGAATCACGCTGGTAGATCAAGCAGAGTTTGTGGAAGCAATCGAAGAAAGATTGGGATGGAACGGGCTCAGCAATCACCGGAACGAGATTGCTCTGGAACTGCACGAGATGGGATTCCAGAAGCGTGAAGGCCAGTACGTGATGATGTAGTTTTTTGGTGCACCATGGCCTTGTAATTTTTCAGCTGGTCGTTCAGGCGCGTGTCCTTTGAATGCCTGTTATGTGATTTGTGACTCGTCGATGTCACATGCATCACGCAACTATACATCATCCTGTCCTTTGCGACTCGTATAATAATAATAGCGGATCGATGCTGCGCCGAGACGTGGCCTTCGTCGTGCGCATGGCACATACGTACCCAAAGGTATTCAAAGTTCCCTCGTGGTACTGGATGCCGACCGGCATGGTCTCTCTGGACCAGTTCGAGCTCCACCGAAACAAATTGACGCAGAAGCGCGGTTATTACGAAGGGATGGGATTGACGGTCGACGGGTCCTCCTACCACTTCAAGGTGCCGCTGCACGAAGATGCCCGCGGACACAAAAACACCACGATCGTGTTCGAACACCGCCGCCACAACGGGACGACGGTCGTGCACGAGGTGACACTGCCAGCCCACGACGAGGACTCGCTGTTCGAGAAACTGGAGTCTTTCGTTTTGTCGTCATCGTTGTCTTAGATATTATGTATAGCTATAGCTATCAGTTTCCGTCCACTGCGACGGGGGTCCTCCTGGGCCTTCCGGGTCTGCGTGCGGCGGGCACCTCCACGACCACCTCGGGCACGGCGGAGGGGGCGGCGGCAATGGCGGCGGGCTCGTCGTGGCCAAAGTCCTGGTCGGATGCGTGGGCGTCCCCGCCGGAGGAAGACTCCTGCGTGTCCTTCCACATCTGGGCGATGATGGAGAAGCGCTTCTGGTTGCTGATCTTGGGATGCAGGGCCTTGATCTTGGGCATGTTCTCGGACACGAAATTGTTGTACTTGTTGGGGTTCTTGGAGGGCAAGATGCTGGCCATGCTCTGCTGCGTGCCCTCCAGGATGGCGCTCTTGGCCTCGCCCAGCAGGGTGACGACCTGCCCCATCTTGTGCACCACCTCGGCCATGTTGCACTTCTCGGAGATCAGACTGGCGGTGGACTGCTCGATCTTCTCGTGGATGCGCTCCAGGATGTCGGTCACGCCCGCGACCTTCAGCAGCTGGGTGGTGATCTCGCCGCGGATCTTGGCGGCCTTGGAGGGCGCGTGTGCGAAGTGGGGTCCGGAGACAGCGAAGGGGGAAGCCATTTGTTGCCTGGAGGATTCGGTGGGCATCTTGCTGTTGAATGGGTATTTGAAGGCTGATGAGGAGCCCCCTTTATGTACTTGCAGACCGTTGATTTGCGGATTTGAACGAACATGATAGTACCGGGCGACCGAGAGGTCGTGGAAGCGTTCGACATGGTGGTCGACAGCGTGGGCGACCTCGCGAGGAACCTGGACGTGGTGGACAAGATGACCCGGGACCTGCTGTCGGACCAGAAGGTGCGGACCTCCTCTTCCGTGAAGTGCGTTTCCGCGGCGCGCACCGCGGCGTGCACGGGGCGGAGGGGCCTGATCCTCAAGGACCTCTCGGGCTACGCGTTCGACGTGGAAAAGGAGTTCGACGGGGAGGCGGTCACCGCGTACATGGCCACCGTGTACGTCACCGAGCCGCGCGCGTGCAGCCTCCTCAAGGACTGCATCCGCGCGCTGCTGCTGTCCACGGGCGGGTTCGGTCCGCTGCACGCCGTGCTCTCGTGCTGCTTCCCCCCGAACGAGCTGTGCGTCATCGCGGCCGTTCTGGCCAGCGAAGCCCACGAGGGCGTGACCTGCCAGGCCATCGGCATCTCGCCCCCGTGCGGGTCTACGCGGCGGGGGACGCACGTCCTCCTGGAAGACGAGATCCTGCAGAGGTGCCTGGACGCGAACAGCCGACACGCCACGATGACCACCATGATCCGCCAGGACCGCTTGGCCTCGGTGCGCGGGTTCCGCCAGCAGTACGAGGACTCCTGGCGGAACGTGTGGTTCCTGCCGTGCCGCAAGTGGGTGGCGCGCGACATCTCCTGCTGCATGAGGGTGCTCGTGGCGTGCGACGGCCCGTGCACCACGGACGACATCGCGCGCTTCATGCGGATGGTCGTGCTGGACGTGATGATGGTCCCCGAGGCCTCGGTCTTCCGCGTGCGCGTCTCGAACGTGGGCACGCCCGTCAGCCTGTGCATGGACGTGGGCGAGCAGGAGACCGTGGAGGCGGAGAGGACCGCGTGCGTGCGGCTGTGCGGGGTGCTGGGCTCGGCGATCCGCGTGCAGGAGGGCGGGGTCCATCCGCGGCACTCCCCGAACGCCCTGCAGGAGATCAGGTGCTCGGCGGGGCCCTGGTACGCCATGCAGGTGGTGGATGCCGCCGACGTCAAGGGGGACGTGGACATGTTCTACGAGCAGTCCGTGGCGTCGCGCATGCGGGCGTTCGCGGGGTCCAAGGCCGTGTCGCTGGCGGAGAAGTTCCTCGCGAGCAAGTTCAACGAGATGTCGGCCGCCGGAGGCCTGCACATTCTGGGAGGAGGAGGGGGGGACTCCTCCACCTCTTCCGCGTCCGCGTCGTCCTCCGATTCCGGGACCGATTCCAGCGGAGAAGACTACAGCTACTCCTCCGATGGCGAGTAGCGGTGCGGGAGCGGGAGCGGGTCGGGACCGCGCGCGAAATCGTCGTCGCAAAAAGTACAACAACACGCGAGGGGGAGGATGCTGCTCAACCACCGCCACGTCGTCTCCGTGCTGGCGGCCGCCGTGGCCATGCTCGTGTTCGTGGCGTTCCGCAAGGACGACGATTCCGACGCCAAGAAGGCGATGGGCACGCTGCTCAAGGTCTTCGTGGTGAATTTCGCGGCCGTGAGCTGCTTGTTCCTGGCGTTTGGCGAGGAGCGCATGGAGGTGTACTCGGGCCCCATGATGTAAAAAAAACATCATTCAGATGATGTGGCGCATGTGTGCGTTGCGGAGGTTGATCTTGATGCGGTTGCGCTTGTCCCTGTCGATCCGCGGAGACGGCCGGCCGTAGACAGCAGCAGCGGCCGGTGAGGCGGCGGGCTCTTCCTCGCCCGCTGGTGGTTCTTCCTCCTGCTGCTGCTTCTTCTCCTCCTCCTCATCCTCCTCCTCCTCCTCTTGGTCCGAATCGTCGCGGGAGGAAGCAGAAGACGATGCGGACGAGAACGACGAGCGTCGGGAAGGCGGGGCCCCGCCTCCACCGGTGGTGGTCTGGTCGTCTGCCTTGGCGGGGAGAGCGAGCGTCGGTGCGGGGGCGGGGATGGGGACGTGGACGGGGA
>JACCDZ010283658.1_pt1 | contig 48463 bp, 60 predicted proteins | sample 7449551 | NCBI WGS metagenome assembly JACCDZ01 (sample SAMN15323452, study PRJNA562643) | freshwater metagenome | isolation source: river surface water | place: USA:Blue River Watershed | collected 2017-08-18
GGTAAGCAAGGCATTCGCACAGATGACGCAATACTAAATGAGCTAATAGAGATTAGCGATGGTAGCTCTACTCAAGGTGGTATGTCGTCAGTATCGACACAAGAGACTCCTCATGTCGATAAAATGGGAGAAAACGTACATGAACCTGTAGAAGATCAAACAGCATTTACACCTTTTGAGCAAAGACAGAAAGGGCATAAGAAAACTAGAGTCTCTGAAGAAGGTAAAATTACTTATGAGCATACAGGACACGATACAACTTTTCACTACGTAATGGACGGTAATGAGCTTATCGTTTACAGAGTGCAGATAGATAGTACAGGTAATGCACAAGTTTCGTTTGTTGACCCTGATACAGGTAGAATACTACACCACTTTGATGTTCAAAAAAACAAGTTAACTCCCGAACTAGCCTTAAACCAGCATCACGTAAAAACTGTACGTGGATATGCTCAAGACCCTAAACAACTGACTCAAGAGCAAAGAGATCAATTAAATACTGAGATATGGCAAGAGGGGATTCAAGCTGATATTCGAGGCGCACAAGAAGCTTTGAATATGGCTTTGGATATGGCAGACGGAGATAAGAATAACCCTCTTGTAGTGAAGAAACAGAAGGAGCTTGATGATCTCCTAATGGTAGCAGCACAAGGGGCTAGTACCTCTAATGAATCCAGTGAAGCAGTAAATTTAAACAATTTATCTACACAAGATCAAATGATCTCATTTGAATCAGGTGATGAAGTCAGACGTACTCATAACATACCTAATGGTTTAGTAAACCAAACCAAGTCACTTAAAGATGCTCAGCAAGAACTCTCTATAATGACTACTGAGGGTGTTGGAGATAATCGTTATGGTTTGGAATTGTTGGGTAGAATCACCCAAGCTAATCCAAGTATACAAGTTAAACTTGTTGATGATTTGAACCTTGAGGATAATAAAAAGATTCGTATTCAGTTGTCTGCTGGTGGGGTGTACACACCGCATAATGATACAATCAATATCTATCCCAATGGTGATATGTGGGAAGGAAGTGCTACTGATCTTGTAAACCACGAACTTGTACATGCAGTTACTTTTGATGCAATTGATAAAGGTTTGACTGATGAACAGATACAGGTTGTAAATGACGTAAGAGATGCGTTAGAAAAGCATGTACAAAGCAACTGGGAGACTACTGACCCACATGCTCTTGAACGTCTTGACTATGCACACAGAACAGATTACCCACATGAACTGTTTTCAGTATTGATTGCTGAAAGTGATGTGCGTGACGCTTTACAAGGGATTGTTGATCTATCTAAACTAGACATTGTTTTTAACGAGTTACTTGAAGCACAGTCACAAAAGGGGTCTAAAGATGATCGGAACAAAACAACAGATGGTGGACGGAGTAAAGGCAATGTTCAAGGGGATGTATCAAAGTCTAAGCCTACAGGAACAGCAAGCGTATCCGCTATTTCTGACGGAACTGGAGAAACAGGAAACAACAAGAGCAGTGATGGACTTAGCCAAGACAGTAACGCCACTGACACAACCTTACTTCAAACCGAAGAATCCAAACCAACAGGAGTAGTACCACCACTTCAAGGTATTACTAAAGCTGTACGTACTAAAGAACGCAGTAAACCGTTTAAAGAACGTAACCTGGTTACAGCCCACTTCAACCAGAATGCTAACACCAATAATCCTTTAGTTTTGGTTTCTAACTTTGTTGAAACATTAAAGGGTAATCTAAAAGAAACAGTACAGAAATTTGTTAAAAATCCTGTAACTGGGGTACAAGAAAAACAGTTACAGGATTATCTGGATTTTCATAGTGAACTATCTAACACTATTAAACAGATATTCAAATTAAAGCCTGAACCGTATCGCTATAGGGACTATGCAAGTTTTCTAGTAAACGTAGACAATCAATTAGATGAAAATACCTTAACTGCCTTAACGCTAGCTGCTTATTCAACATTTATTGAGACTGGTTTAAAAACATTAAATACCAATGCTGAAATAGCTGAATTGCTTCATTTGGACGAAGACACTTACATACCTAATGCTGTAGCAGATCAGTATCGTGATGTAGGTCAACAGAGGGCTGTATTCATACACTCATTAGGTAAGAAAGCAGCTCAGTTTCTTGGTTTGAAAGTAAGACGTGACAGTGATCCTAAATTCCAAAGTAGTTTAGAGGGATCTCTTGGGAGTCTTATCTACATGGCTCTACGTACTCAAGGATTAATACAGGAGACTATAGTATCACGTAACCAACACTCAGCTAATATGTCTTTAATCCATGAGGCAAATGGTAAGGAATACAAAGAATCTGAAGAACTTGGTTTTGAATATCCGTATGCACGTACTGCTTTGGAGAGTGGAGAAGTCATTCCACGTATTAAAAACGTAATAGAAAAGAACGAGAATACTAAAGGTTTTCTTTCTAAATTGTTTGGTAACGATGTTGGCTTACGTGAACCTAAGCTTGAGCAGCCTGAGACATTTGATCAAACAGATATTTCACGTACCTCGGCTACTGTGTCTTCTACCCAAGCTGGATACATTGAGCAATCTCAGAAGAATGGATTTAAAATCCGTACTGCTGTAGCTCAGGTCATGCAGGGGTTGTTTAACCAAAACAAAGATTATTTACTCAGTCTTTTAGGTATAGCAGTTACACCTGAAGTACTGGATTCAATCCATATTTCAGAACGTGACAATTTCAAGGCTAAGGCAGAAAATGAACAACGTGCGCTAACTAATGCCTTTACTTTTATTAGTGGATTGGGGTTTAAGGACGGTGAGTACCAGACTTTCTGGGATACCCAGTACACTTCAGCTAACAACCGTATGTACTACAACTCTAACCTATTCAATGTTCAGACACAGCAGATCCATAGAGCACTTGCAGGATTAGAGGGTTTTAAAACTACTTTCGATCCTAACCAGTCTTCAATGACAGAAAATGGTGATGTAACTGAATACGGTAAGTTTTTACGTGGTATTGCTGAAAATATGGAGGGTATTGAGAATAACAAACTGTTCCAAGAACAATTACCTACTTATACCTACCGAACAGTGGACAAAGTAGCCTCTAAGGATTTCCTACCTGCATTTGAAGCTTACCTAAACCAAGACTATGTACAAGCTGCAATTTCAGCTATGTCGGATCTTATTTATATAGAACAAGAGAATGTAGGTAGAGCACCTGCAAATATGCCTGAGTCTATACTTAATAATCGAGTACAGGTGAAAGATGTTAAACGTGATTTATTTAAAGTCAGTTCAGGTAAATTAAACCAAGCTGATCGTAAACACTTAAATGATTTACTCAATGTGTTTATGCAGTTGGACGATTCCATCTACATTGGTTTGTATGATGACCTAAGTAAAATTGAAAATACTCAGGTACGTAAGTCTGTTAAAGGCGGTGCTCTACAGGACAATGATAAACAAGGTGAGAAAACAATTTACATTGACCTGAACAATAAAGAACAGGCTGATGTATTTGAGATTCTTGTTCATGAATATCATCACGCTGTAGCACACACTACATTACTGAAAGAACTTAAAACCAATAGTGAATTGGTAAAGGTTTTTGAGGGTATACGAGCTGCTATTCGTGGTTTTGGTGAAGCTAATGAAAGTATTGATCCGTACGTGCAGAGCCGTTTACAGTACATGCATAACGCTGCATCTCTCTATAGCTATTCAGAAATCATAACAGTCGGTACTGTTGAACCAAGTGTTATTGAAGTACTGCAACAGATTCCATTCAAAGAGGGTAGTAAACACTCTCTATATGATACGGTGCTAAATATTTCCCATGGGATGATGCGTAAGCAGAATCCTAGTAAGTACACAAAACAAGTAAAGGATGCATTCAATGACTTGGAGCAAAACCGTAGAGCAGACGATCAAGGATCTATTGAGGAACGATCTCAACTTGCTAAATCAGGAGGAGTTAGCGGAACTACAGAACTGCAAGACTCAGGACGAGATCAGCAAGGTACTGGACAAGAACCTCAAAAGAAATCCACCAAAGGATCTAGACGATACTCTACCGTATTAAACGCTGAAGCACGTAAAGCAATCCAAGACTTTGTTAATGAATCAGGTATGGGTGTTCAATCACTCTATGCACTGATCTCATTAGCAGAGCATCGTAATGCTGTACAAAATGGTGATACTGAATTTACTACGTACATTGGTTTGGGAAGTGATGGTGTAAACAATGGTGTTGCTATTGCTAATGTACTCACAGGTTTAGCAAATCCTAATATGCGTATGCAGGTAGGTTTAATCCCTGTTAGTGAAGATCAGGACTTAAAAACTTATTTTGATACCAAGGAACAGGGTATTCCTGATTACTATGTAGAGTTTGCTGCTGTAATTAACAATCACTGGCAAAACCTTAAAAGCAATCTTGATTCTAAGAAAACCCAAGCTCTTGAAGCACTATTCAGTAGCTGGGGTAAGCGTAAGATGGCTAAGGTTTGGGCTGTACCACTTAACTACAATGCAGGGTTTACCCGCTTAAAGTCTGTAATGGCAGATCAGTTCATTACAGATACTTATGCTCAAATGACCAAAATTGCTAACTTGGCTAAACAAGCAGATAGACAGTCTATTGAGTATCAAAATGCAGTGAATTTACGTAATACCCTAGAAGCTAACCTGTCTGTAGTACTAGGACAGAAAATATATTTACCTAATCCAGAACAGTTAAATGACTGGGATTTTGGTATGGATAGTAAAGGTGAAATAAATGAAGCAGTTCATAGGAACATCTTAAGTAATTTATTTAACACAGCCTTTAATACATTTGGGGAGGCTGCTACAGCCGCTACAAAAGATTTTGCAGGTAACTACTTAAAGAGTCGTGATTTAAATGTGGCAACACATAAGGCAGCCTTTAAGATTTATAGCTTTATAAAAACCAAAGTACGTGAAAAGATTATCAGTGATATGGTTAAGCAGGGTTTAATTGAATCTGAGGGCTATGAGTCTTTATCTACTGATGAGCAGAATAAAGTAGATAAACAGCTTCTTGAGTATGCTCCAGTACTTGTCTCTACCTTAAGCAACATCTCAGACAATAAACTAGAGTCTGGGTTAATGCTCACATCTAATGAGACACGTTTAAACCAAGATGGTTTAAATCAATTAGAAATTAATCACCATAATCCTGCAACGGGTAAATCTCAGACAATGCGTGTAGGTGTGGCTGAACGTACTGAGACAGACATTGGTATTGGGGGTTTAGCCTTACAGGTACAGTCTGTTGATGCAGGTATATCTGCCACGACTATTGGTACTACAGAATCAATTAACGTACACGACCAGAATATTAGTAGTATTTCTGATATTGAGAATATGGGTAAAGTACAGAATGAAGCTTTCTTTAACTTAGTTGGTTTCTATAGATCTCAAGCTGAAAACGTAGATATGTTAATTCGTACTATAAATGGTGTACGAGATTTAGCAAAAGAGTACAACATTAACCAAGCAGAGTTTCGTGCTCTTTTAAATGATGTATTAGGGGTTGTACCTGTAGGTAATCAACGTATTAGTAAGAAACAGCAAGGGATACTAACAACACTTAGTTCTATTGGTTTTAATGTAAATAATAGTACCCCAATGGCTCAGGTTCTGGACATTCTTACAAACATTGCTTATGCGGCTGAACGGAATAAAGTAAGTATGTTGTTAGATACCTACGCTATTCATCAGTATGCAGGTGAGAGTGGGGAGTTTGTTCTTACAGATGTAGAACGGGATAAATTAACCAAAGAGGCTCAAGCACTAGAAGAAGCTAAACAAGCAACCCATGAAGCTATTGTTCAGCTTGGTGACGATTTAAATGCAGCTTTAAAAGGTGAGTACGATAAGTCTAAACAAGTAGAATTTACATCAACCAAACTTACTTCTTTACAGTCTTGGTTTGAGCAACGTATTGATAATCCAATTGAGTTAGATGATTTACTTACAGTTTTGGGGAATACTTTAGCGACAAAAGAAAAGATAATCCTGGATGCTATACGTAAACTACTTCCAAATAACTTAGTTATTAATTATTTTAATTCTGCAAATATTCCTGAGCATGTGCCTACAGAAGGTGTGAAGGTAGGTAAAGTACACGCTTGGTACAATCTTGATACCAATACTGTAAACATTAAGTCAGTGGCTTCAAAGGGTAGTAAAGTAGACAGTTCTACAGTATTGCATGAACTACTACATGCAGCATTAGCTCAACGTATTGAAGCTGTCCGTAGTAATCCTACTCAATATGCTGAAGCCAAGAAAGCACTGGATGATTTAGAAGCTTTACGTAAAGAGTTGCTTCAGCGTTATCAAAAAGATGAAACAGTTAAAGGTATGTTAGAAAATCTGGATGAGTTTATCTCCTACGGATTAACTGAACCAACACTACAAAACCTGATGCAATCTGTAATGGTAGATAGAGGTACTCGTACCAAATCAAATCTTAAATCCATGTTTAAAGCTTTTGTTGATAGCTTGGCTAATTTACTTGGTTTTAGAAGTAAGCAGATTCATGCTCTAGGGGCTTTTATATATGACACTGCCCTACTTATTCAGAATCTAGAACCAATCAAACCAGAACCTACAGTAGGTATGCTTTTCAGTCAGCATACTTTTAATGCTCAAAGTCATGTTCATGGAATGGATACATTAGATGTATTTGAACAGCTAGACTCTACAGGTATTACTACAGAGCATAACCAACACCTTGATAAGGTTATTCAAAGTACTCTAGGTACTTTCTATAACAGAGATGCTCAAGCCAAGGCACAAATGGATCAGGTACTTCAAATGAAGTCATCTGATGCTATTACAGCAGGTTTCTCTATGTCTGGTAAGGAAGCCTATACACAAGAAGCTGTAAAACAGGTACTCGATACTTTTATTGAGTTACATAGTAATGGCTTGATTGGGGGGCAGATACGAAAAACATTTGATGCTGCTGTTAAAAAGATAATACCTAAAGATTTTTATCAGGGTGACTGGGCTAATGCATCACAGCAAGAGCGTGACACAGCACAAGAAATGTATGACTATGTTTTTGGTATGCAAGATAAACAGTACCTTAGTCGCTTCATGTCTATGGCTATCTCTAGTGAGGATTTCCGTAAACTACTACAAGATAAAATGCCAAAAGAAGAATCTAAAAAAGATTCTTGGTTTAATCGTTTGGTTTCAATTTATCATTATGCCGTAAGCTGGTTGAGTGATAAGTATGCTCGACTTAATTCTACAAATAGCCTAAGCCAACGTATAGATAAGCTACTTAGTCAACTTACCTATTTAGATACTAAAGCTCGTCAGCATCGTGTTCAGTGGTATGAGTACAGTTGGAATCTGGTAGGCAAGGTAACTGACCCTTTAAATAAAGTGTCAGGTGGTGCAGCTAACTATCTATTTAATCGTAGCTTAGTTCGTAATAACCGTTTTAAAGTTATTCGTATACTAGGAAAAATTGCATCACTTAGTCCGTCTAAAATTAGTACAGATATTCCTCAAGAGATTAAGCGAATGAGGGATCAGTACAAACCTAATGAAAGACTGGGCGCAGTAGCAGAATTAATCGGTGAAATTAGCAGTCCATCCACTTTAAAAAATGTATTTGATAGGTTGATTAGACAGACTAATCAAAATGCACAGCATCGTCAGGCTATTACAGATGGTACAAAGAGAGCCATTCTTTCTGGATTTACTGATAATGGTAAGCATCTTACTAAAGCAGATCATAAAGCTATAACGTATAGTTTTCTACGTACAGATGTGCAGAGCCTTATTGATACCTATGGTGTAGATGAGGTGATTAACTTTATTATGGATTCTAAGCTACGTACCAATGAAGCCAATGAATTAGAGCAGCAAATACTAGCTAACCCTAATGGTAATGATATGTTGATTCGGGCTAAGCAATTAGCCTACTACATGGTTACAAATAAAGGGGGGCAAGGTTTAGTTAAAAATACTGTAGCTATAGCATCAGGTATTGATACCGCATATCAAGGGGCTATTGCAGATCGTAGTGACCCCCTGGCTCAGAAGTTAGATAGACTGGTTTCGCTGTATGCTATTGATTACGTAACCAAAGAAGATTTAACTCGGTCAGTTGAATTACTGAAAGAGGAGGCTGATGGGGTTAAACAACTAATCCAGCTACATAGCGAGTTAGTTAAAGATGCCTATACAGACTTTGACAAGAATCCACTTTCATATACTAAAGGTTACATGCCTGAACTTGTGAATCCCTATCGTAAAGTAGCTGTTGCAATTTCAGTAGTAGAAAAGTTTCGTATGGAAAAAGAGGGATGGAAGTTTATTAGTACTTTGAAACAAGATCCTAACGATGTAGCGACTGAACGTTATCTCATGGTTCATACAGATCGTGGCTATCAACGTATTGTATCAGGTGCGGTGGACTTACTAGATACTGCACGTAAAGGCACAGAAGCTATAAATAGGTCTAACCCTAACTTCTTAAAAGTAGCCCAGGCTCGTCAAATTTCTGCAATGCGTAGAGCAAAACAAAACTATCAGAATTATGACCCTAGTAAACAGGAATCAGGCTTAATTGCATCGTATGATGCCGATGGTTTGGTACTTGCTTATAGTTATGAAATGTCTGGGCATGTGCGTAATCAATACCTAGAACGTAACCATAACTTCGCTGATTTACTTGGTTCTTTTGCAGGTACAAACTACTACAAACCAGCGAATGAGGTACAACAAAATAAAGTAATTGATGTGCTCTATGATGACTATAAAAAGAACTACTCTAAAGACCCAAATGCCTATGTGTTTCTAAGCCCACAATCTACAGATCCGAAGATTGTAGAAATGTGGCGTATGCTGCCATTCAGTTTTAGGGAAGAAGCTATTAATACCTTTGGCAAAGGGAATCCTATTGTAGTACGTAATGACATACTCAATATTGCTTTTGGTTTTAAGAAGTACTCTGTAGCTCAGATATTTGATAAAGCATCTGGTGAACGAAATACTTTGGAAAAAATATTTGTTGGGTTTACTCAAGCCCTTTTAGGAGATTCTGCTCAAGGTAAAATTGCAAAATTTGAACATGCAGTTCAGGAGATAGTTCGCCTAGCTAAAGATATTATTGTTATTCGTAGTATCTTAGTTCTTTGGGGTAATGTAAAAGCTAACTTTTTGATGTTGGCAGTTAGTGGGATTAACCCTTTACATCTTCTTAAAGATTGGGCTTTTGGGTTATATAACGTTCGTAAGTATCAAAAAACTAAGGAACGTTTAATTGATCTGGAAACTAAATTAAAGATGGGAGGTAACAGCCTGCAACTAGAAAATGAGATTGCTAAGGCTCGTTATGAACTTCAAAGTAATCCTTTAGCTTCATATATTGATGCTGGTATGTTGTCCTCTATTGTTGAAGATGTGGCAATTCAACAAGGTGATTATACTTATACTTCTGAGTTTAAGAAGAAGGTGGCTGAGTATACTAAATGGATTCCTAGCCCTGTGAAGACTACAGCAGAATGGTTGATGGTATCTCCGAGTACAGCACCATATCAGTTCTTGGCTTCAACAACACAGCTATCTGATTTCGTATCCAAGTACAGTCTTGCAAAATATCATCAGAAAAATGGTATGTCGTTTGAGGAAGCAATAACAGAAGCATCACAGACGTTTATTAACTATGATGTTCCTACTTCGAGAGCTATGCAGTATATGAATGACATTGGTTTATTTATGTTTACCAAGTTCTTTCTACGTATACAGGCTGTATTACTCAGGAAGTTGGAGAAGAAGGCTGCAAGTGTTATTGGGCAACACATGGCTGTTGAGATGTTCACCGATGCTCAGGGTATCCTTGACCCATTAATGATTAACCATTTAGGTAATAATCCATTTGAGGGCAGTGTTACTTCTATCTTTGGGGCAGTGGGGGAAATACCAGTAATAAATATGTTAAATTAAATAATCAATTGAGTGATTCTTTTATAAGATTGGGAACTAAAGTTCCCAATCTTAATTATTACTTAGGGTTTGATTTATTATCTAGTTGAAATATTGGTTTAACTACAAGCCAACAAAGCCAAGTAATAAAACCAACTAAAGCTACAACTACCAGTAGTTTGAATATTGAAATTGCTATAAAAACAATTACAACAATACAAATCACTAGTAGTATTCCACTAGCGATTTTAAGCATTGGTTTATTCCATTTAATCAAAAATAGAAACAGGCTTATTTACAGGAGGTGCTTCTGTTACTTCAGGTTCTGGTTCAATGACTTGTACATCTTCAACAGGTTCTTCATCTACATCTTCAGAGTCAGGCTCATCAACCTCAACTGTACGTGTGGAATCAGTATCAGTATCTAACGCAATTGAAGCTTTAGCTGCTTCCTCTAATTCTTTAGCAGCTTTCTCTGCTGCAACTTCAGCAGCCGATCTACGTTTACGCTTAGGTGCTGTAGTTGTTAAACCTGTAGAATTTTCTACAGCGTCTAAAGGACTTAACTCAATTTCGATTTCAGGTAGATCAACTGAAATCTGTGAAGGCTCAACATCAATACCGAACTGGTTAATGTGGTTTACAAGTGCTTGTTGTAAATCTGCTTGTGTAATAATGATTTTCATTGGAAAAATATCCTTTTGGGCAATGGTTACAGTAACTCTAGGGTTTTGTGGGTCTATCCCACCAAATAGATACGTAACTTCATCTAAGTATTTGTAATTGTCGTCTGTAAGTTTTCCTGCTTCTACAAAAGTATCAGAGAAAAACTTATCAACAATGGAACAAACATTAGATACATCTACATCTCTTTTACTGGGAGCATAGTAGGTGTATTGAAGACTGCACTTAATAAGTGGTGGGATGTGTTGAAGTAAGGGCAATACATTCTTTGCAAAAAGAATTTTGGCTTTATTCAGGGTATGGTAGTGTGCATTACGGTATTGGTTTAAATTTAGGTAAAAATAGTTCTTTTCAGCTAATTTCACTTTAATTGGTAAATGCACTTGCCATTGCATGACTTAAGCCTCAGCAGTCGATTCTTGTAATGTGAATGGAAGTTGTAACATCATTGTCTTGGCTACAAGCAAGCCTTGAATAAACGCTTCACGTTCTTTACCTGTGAGGTTTACAACAGCACCTGTATCTTCATCAGTGACTTCAAGTTTTTCACTTTCAGGAACTTCAGCTAGATGTTGAATCTGATTTACAGTTGATGAGTGCCAATTCACTATTAGGTTCAAGAGCTGATCCATACTTGTAATAGCCTGAGTTGTGGTAGTTTCTTGTGATTCTGGTGTATTCATAGAATACTCTCCTGAAAAGTAAGCAAGGAAATTATTCCCTTGCTATATGAGTAAGTACTTAAGTGTTTATTACTTAAACAAGCTTGTTGTTGACTTTGCTGTTGCAGCAGCAGCATGGGGTACTCCTGGAGTACCTGTACCACTGCCATTAGGTGTTTTACCTTTGGTTTTGTCTTTTGCTACTCCAGCCCATTTAGCTTTCCATTCTTCAATGAACTCGGCTTTCTCTACTTGGGCACGACACTCAGCAACTGTTTTACCGTGATTGGCATGGAACACTTTATCAATAACATTGGATTCCTGAGTGTCAGTGGTTTCTTTATATGAATTATCGTCTTGTTTTTCACGTTTAAAGGTGATCTCTTTTAGGATAGCTAATTGAATCTGTTTACCTAACATATCTACTAAAACGTCTACTTCAGTAGGAAGTTCTTTCTTCTCTACGTAGTTGTAAACTTTTACAATCTTACGTTCAGTAGCTTGTTCAGAAATGGATTTCCCTGTAGAGAGTAGGGAAATACCATCTGCTTGTAGGAATCCTGCAAGATAACGTTTCTCACCTGAACGTGTATCAACGTAAAAGTTCTTGTTGCCTTTAGCGTCACCTGAAGTCACCCAAAGAGTCTCTTTGTATTCTTGACCATCAATATCAGCAGTCAAATTTACGCCTAATGCACCAGATGATGCTTTCTCTAAATAAGCAAGTTTAATGGTAGCTAGATAGACACCTGATTCAAATAAAGATCGTCCACCACCTAAACTATCTTTTTCTTCTTGGATACTATTGTCATAACTTAGATTGCTTAATGCGTTCATATAAATTTACCTTTTTGAGTAAGTAAGTAAGTACTTAATTGCCATGATTAACATGGAAACCAAGTTCTGTTAATTTTGCTCTACGAGCAGTGATTGCATCCTCAACATTCACAAATGATTGTTGAAAAACTTTTTTTCCTTTTACAGTAATTTCAGCAACGTACCTGTGTCTGCGTTTGTTGTACCAGATACCTGCTTCACCTACTTTTGTATTTTCTAATTTACGTTTGTTCTGTGCATTTTCCAATGCAGTTACTTCACGTAGATTTTGAATACGGTTATTGTTTCGGACATGATCAATATGGTCAATAAGTTTTTTAGACCAATACCCATAATACCAGCACCACACTACATGGTGTTCAGGGTAAGAACGTCCAAATAAATTAATAGACCTATATCCTGATTTAGGTACAAGTGATCCAGCTCGTTGTCCGATGTTGGCTCTTTTACTTGGTTTTTTAATCCAAGTAAGTTCACCTGTTGTTGGGTTATAGTTTAAGTACTCTTTTAAGAGTGCTTGAGTTATTTGATCTTTAGTCAGCATAATACTCACGCAAGCGTTGTAAGCTTAATGAAACATCATTATCAATGAAAGTTTCACTGTCCTCAAACAATCCCATAGGGGAACGCATACGTTCTTGTACTGTTGCTGCGGTAATGTTGGTTTGGAATACGTGCTTATAGCCTACTGCTTTATCACGTTCAGTAATATGCAGTAAGTCATTCTGGTAATTTTCAAGGTCTTTAAGTTTTACTTTTTTAGCTGAAACAATACAAGAAAAGTAAGATTCAATACCTTGGTTAGCTAAAGAACCTTTAATAGGTACTTTAGTTTCCATTGCCATAGCTGCCTCATTTAACACTGTCTTGATATGGGCAGTGAAGATCACATTCTTTGAAGACTTAGCAACATACTGCTGCATTAAATTTTTAAAGAACTGTGCATAGTCCCCCCACGATTTCATCGTATTTGTAGATGGTAAAACATAGAGAGACTCGTACATATCCATTAGATAGTTCAAACCATCAACTACAATAGTAGGATATTCAGGCATACTCTCTGCTTGCTCAAATGCCTGATAAACTTGTACAGGGTCAGTAACAACTAACTGTTTAAAGTTCTTTGGTTTAAATGGGAGTTTCTTCCTCTATGTTCAAATAAGTTCGTTAAACTCATTCCGCACCATTACGTGCAGCTTACACTTTCATGTAAGAGCAGACTATATCTTCATCCTTTCGGATGCCTACCACTTCGAGCTACTTAGCCCTACGCCTCACGGCTAGTCGTTGAGGTTTATACAATATCTCTGTACGTCTGACCTTTAACAATCTTGTTCATTGCAGCTACGCTAGTACCAAATTTGGCAGCTAAAGCTGTTGAACTAAAATCTTTTGATCTTGGTATATACACTGACCTTACGTAACGTACTTGCTCAGGGGTAAGTTTTGACTTGTCTTTCAGATTACTTAAAGCAATCTTCTTGGTTTCGTCTGACTTATACTTGAGCTTATACCCTTTAGACGCTTGGTGTAACCCAGTTTCACGTGCATGTTGGTTATTTTCTGCAATGGTACACCATTCAAGATTATCAACACGGTTGTTTAACTTGTTACCGTCTATGTGGTTTACATAATCCTTACCTTGCGGTTGGGGGATATATGCTTGAGCCACTAACCTATGAAGCATGTGAGTTCTTCTTCGTACTACTACGCTTAAGTAACCACGATTGTTCAAGGTATAAGACATCTCTCGTTCAGGTTCTAGGGTGTGCTTAAACTCCCCAAGGAATTGCATCCCTTTACCTACAATAGGTATCTTACGTTTGGTCTGTGTGAATACTCTACCATCTCTAGTGATTCGGTATATTCCAGTATCCGTGTCTTCAATAAAGTCCATCTACATTTACTCATATTAATACTGAGTTAAGTATAACATACCTTATTTAAACACTGAATACTGTTTAGTATTCGGTATTGCATCTTACCTGCTGATTACCCAATCCTCTAACTTTTTAAACCATCACGATTATCTTTGCAGATTGCGTTGTGGTGTAGAGGCTCTAAGGGTTTCCCAGCATTTCAATAGGTTATCCTGCTATCATTACTGATAGAGGGGGCTACTCAATAACCCGATTCGCAATTGATGTAGAGAACATTCTCTAAGTTACGTAAAGAGGCTGACTTACCTGTGGATGATTCCCCACAGATAAGTAGTAAATTGTCATTTACCTGTGCTGTTGTTGACATATTTAAGTCCTGTTGTGGTTTAAAGAATAAAACACCACAGCAGCGCACACGTGCGCTTACTGAGTTATGTTAGTTAAGGGTTACGTTTAGCTAAAGCTTTAGCAGTGGTTTTAAGAATGGTTGTAGTGATTTCTATTTCATCTAGTTTGTCAGCAAGTTTACTATTAAGACCTAGAACCTTATGACGTATCTGATCAAAGTCAAAACCAGCATCAACTAGAATCAATGCATAACGGATAAGCATATCGCTGCGATTGCCTGTACCAGTGTTGTTCATCACCCAGCGTTCAAGATTATCCATTGCCTGCTGGTCTTGGAGTAATCGAGCACGTTCTTCATTCTTACTGGTTTTAGGGATGAATGGTAATACATCAAACAACTCACCATCATTAACAAAGATTTGACCTTTGTTAGTTAGCCATTTTTTACAACGTTGACCTACTTTGTCATCTACTTCAAATGGCACTGCACTGACGATATTGGAATAAAATTCCTTATATTCCTTGGAATCCATCTTCAGGGTATAGTTCATAGGTAGGATGATACGGAAGCGGTTTTCTTCAGGGGTGTGTCGCTTGGTGGTGTAGTAGATCGCTTTATAGTTTCTTAACAGCAACTGAGCTGTAGAGAGGTTAATTGAGCCATCTACATCTAAAACTAGTAGATTAAAACCTTGAAGACAGTTTTCCTCATTTCTGTGCCCAGCACCTGTTTCCCCATTCTTCAATTGGTGGTTAATCCAATGGTATCCATCTAAGGTAAGCAGTTTAGGTAACTTACCAAAAGATACTTGCTCGCTAAGGTAGTTATAGGCTTCATGTGTGCCATAAGAAATAACCATTTGATCCAAGTTGGTTTCTTCAATGCTTTCACCATGTAAGAACATGATACCGTCATTAAATGCTTTCTTAATGATGATGTTGTTCTTATAGCCCCATGCTGTAGCCATAGTAATCATTTCATCTTTCTGGGTACGTGAACCCCTGAAAGTTGGTAGATCCTCATCTAGATCAGCAAGAGTTACTTCATTCTTAATCTGCGCTAGGTGACGTGCTAACTTAATGTAAGGACGTTCAGGGGTCATAAGCTGAACAAAGGCTTTACCTGATTCTTCAGCAAGCTTGATAGCATGTTCTAGATGTTCAACAGTAATATCAGGAGATCCATCAATAAATGCGTAAGCTCCTGCTAGTTTGAGAACCTTGAAATAGCGGTGTTCCATTTCAGACCGCTTGATTGTTTCATTCTCGTTGAACTGGCTACCTCGTTTCTCACACTCAATTTTGTATTCAATAAGGTAAAGAGCACTTGCTTCAGGAAGTTGAATAACTTTATTGACGTTCACCATATCTGCCAGTAAACCAAGTCTTTCAGCAATCTGCTCTAAGTAAGCATCGTTAGTGGTATCGTATAGCTGAGCCATAACTTGCTCTGGTGTTAGGTTTTGTACCTTACTTGGTTTACGTGCAAAGCCAAAGAAACAACGTCTGGCGTAGCCCATTTCGAGCATTTCCATGAGTTGATTCTCTGTGGTACTTCCATCTAGTAGTTTAGAGGGTGATCCAAATAAAAGCATATTAGCAGGGGTAGCTCCATCAATTTTTTCAAATCGAATGTTTTCAGCAGTAGACTTAACAAGTTTGTCTTTAACCTTACCTTTATCAAATAGCTCAAGATAAGTTGTTAGAGGTTCAATACTAGATGTGAAGTTTGCACCAATCTCATCTACTTGTAAGTTACATGCACCTGCATTTGCCATTAGCAACTTCTGGCGCATTTGCTTGATAGCTGGTGATGTTGCACTATCAAAGTTAAACATCAATGCACCTAGACTATTAAAGTCTTTGCGAATCTTTTCTAATTCATCATTTGCGTCTGTACCATGTCGTATAGCTCGTTTATTTGCTAAACGTTCTAGGTTCATTTCAGCCATGATAGGGAAAGTATGTTCAGTAAATACTTCTCTGAACTGTTGGAGTACTTCAGTCTCCATGACCGAGGTAGAATGTCCTTTACCTGTTCCTGATGGACTTAGGTTAAATGCGTAGACATTAATAGGAATAGTTCCTTTACCTGCCCATCCTGCAATTGATGCCCTCATCTGGGCTGCTACTAGCCCAAAGTAGTAGGCAACCAATACCTGAAAGAATAGGGGATTAGTATTTTGTGTTTTGGTTTGTAGAATCTTTACTAAGTTTTCGGAGATTGGATGATACTCCATCTCTGAATAAGGTTTTAAAGCCATTGTTGTACTCACTTAAGTACTTAAGTACTTATTATTAATTTAAAACTAATTCACCTGATGCTAGATACATGTCTTTTTGGGTACATAAATCAAAAGCAGGGCAGTACTTACATGCGGAGACTTGCCCTTTAATTTCTTTAACCACACCTACATGACCATCTTCGGCAAGACGCATGTAGGCATCGTTTTTATTGTCAAAGTTTTTGGTACTACGACCATCTGTTTTGGATGGGTCTTTCCAGTATTTATATACATCAGGTTTACGCCATAAGTCTTCATCAGTGCAGTGAGGTAATTCAAGTTCATCTGCTTCAAAGTACTGCGTGAGTTGATCCAGTTTACGTTTAATATATTGCTCAGTTTCTGCAATAGAAAGCAGTGTAAATTTCTGGGTGAGTACACGACTTTGTGGGTAGTCTTTATTACGTAAAGCTTCAGCCTTAGACCAGTCTGTAAAGATGTAGTGAATCATCATAACATCTTCAGTGATAATGTCCTGATTAAGCCAACGATAAATACTTCCTTGGAGTATGTAGGAAAAGGCAGTAGGGCATTCTTTCTTTAAAAGGGCTGATTTATATTTCATTATGGTTTTCTCGCATATACTTACCGTGCCATGATTTACATGTGTAGTAGTTAATATTTAGTAAAGTCGCTATTTCTTTAAAGGGTAATCCTTGTTTTCGTAGCTCTAGTAGTTTGGTTTTAGTAGCAGAAGTTAAAACTCCTGAATTACCCCTACCAAGCTGTTTACCTGCCCTACGTGCTAAAATGCAGCCTAACTGTTTTCTAGTAATGCTAAATTTTTCGCAAATAGCCTGACGGTGTGTAAAAGTATCCTCAGTACCACCAAACATTGCGGTGATTTCTTTGATGGTATCGTCTGAAAACTTTGTAGATGTAGAATTTAAAGTATTTAATCTAGGTGTAACTACTAAACACGTTTCAGGGGAATAAATAGGTGGGTATATCCCCAGCTCTTTAGATTTAATGTCTTTGTCAATATGGAATCCTTTTTCCCAACCCTTAGATAAAGCCCATTCAGCAAAAGCATCAAAAGACTCTAACCATTCATTACATACTTTTATACCTATTGCACCGTATCGAGAGTATGCGTTATTTTTAGGGCTAGTACATCTATGACACATAGATTTCCATACATTATACAAAGGGTTACGATGACGTTTATGCTTACCTAATTGCGGTCTACCCATTTTAAATCTCCGTACCATATTTACTTTCGTAGTAGTTACGACATTCATCTTCGGTCATAGCCATGATTTTATGTAGGTCAGGCATTTCTGCTACACACTTTAGGTATTTGAAAGTAGAAGTAGATTTAAAATCCTGAACCTTACCCTCTGCCACAAAATCAAACTTACCTGACACTTTGTATTTACCTACCTGTTTGTAGGAACGTTGCTCCATGTAAACAGGAATGGCTTTAGGATTTTTCTTGAGTACTTCAGGGGTAGGATTAATTAAAATATTGTCATATATTTTACTGAGGTAGCCTAATGCTTTTAAAGCATCTTTTGGATCAAGCCAAGCTTTCTCGATAGCAGCATGAATTGCTGATCCCATTCTGGATGAAACCAAGCTTGATACATCTATTGCAACATCTTTTGGGTTAAGACGTTTAGGTAGAATGATTTGACGTACTGGCTTCATTAATGAAGTAGCTGAGATAACTCCTGGTTCATGGTCATAGTCATCTGTAGCTAGAAATACTGCTAAAGCTAAAGGTATTTGTAGTTGATTGGTATATTGAGTCATAACTCTTACTCGGTATTTAAGTTCAAAATACCGCACGAATGCGGTATTAAATGGCTAAGGTATTTATTGTGGGTGTACGATCACACCAGTTTTATTATTGTAAAATTGTGCAAAATCACCCTGATTAATAGACTTACTAAATAAATTAGCGCTATGCTGAAACTCATAGTATGTACCATCGTTAAGCTCGCTCAAATCGTATTGCAGTGAACCGATGGCTTGACTGAGATTATAGTTTAATTGTGTTAAGTAAGTTTCCTGAGAACTCATGTCCATAGTCTGCCAGTAATTATAAAATGGGATTGAAAATACATGTGTAAGTTTCAATTCATCATTGACGTAGACTTCAACTGTACGACTGTCAATAAGTTTAAGAGACACAGTAACAATAGGCATAATATCTTGAATTATTAGTTGAGCTGGATTAGGGTCACTTATGTCATATGCTAGAAATAACCCTAACGTATTGTCTTGATAATTTAGCTGCAATAAATGAAATGGATTACCATATTGCATTATTTCTGGAGTTAGTACTTCAGATGGCTCATTTTGAACACTCACAAAAATAAAATGTGTTTCTTCTTCGAGTGTAAAATTTACAATTCCGCTTTGCGCTTCGAAATAGCAATTGATCGTGTTTGCAGCTACTGTATTGATTTGCCCAATTTGAGCAGTGCCAACAAGTTCTTGTTCGTTTTCAGTGCCGTGAATCAACTTCATCTCAGCTGGGGTAGTTATTGCATTAATGCTAAGATCAAGACCTTCAACTGTAAAACTAGAACCAGTACCAGTACCGCTACCATTTCCTGAATTGTTATTAACACTGATAATACTGCCTCGATTGACTGCTACAGTTGTATTTCCCAGTGAGCGTAGGTATTTATAACTGTGTTCCTTTACTGAAGAAGTACCTACAGCTATTTGAGTAATATCAGTCCAATGAACAGTATCATTCGATCCTTGGATTAAAGCTGATGAGTTACCTGTATTTTGGTACGTGTATAGAGAGTTGGCTCCCTGTACAATTAAGACTTCACCATCTCTCATGGTGAACTGGTCTAGTGCATAGTTCATACTATTACCTTTTTGTGAGTAAGTGCGTAAGTAAGTATAGCTGTACGTTTAATTTGCTTAATGTCACTAAGGGTAGGGGATACTAATAGTTATGCTTCACCACCCTTGAGCGCTTGCTTTAATTCATATGCGACAATTGATAACGCATGTTGAAATTTCTTATCTTCCGTTGGTGGGTCTCTATATTCTTCGATCAATGCCTTTACTGCATCCACACGCTTTTGCAGCTCATCCACTTCAGTCTGACGACTTTCCCAGCCACCATTGAATGCGATCTTGCAGCAGTTGGCATGAAGCAATACATTAAAACCCTGCATACCCAGCCATTCTGAATATTCTTTTTCTCTCATCACTTCACCTTTCTTCTTTCAGTTAAGTAATCAGGCTTTTGATTTTCAGCTAATGTTTTAAGTTCAGTCATAAGACGAACAACTTGACCAATTGCTTCTTCAGGCACATTGTTTTCTTCAAGAATCTCTACGACTTCGAGTTTAATAAAGCCAATTCTTTCAACTCTAAAACCATTAATTTGATTACTCATAATCAATCACCTTGCAATTTTTACTAACATGATTCTCAATGTGTGAGTCGTCTCCCATGTTGTTGTCTATGCGGTGACCTGCTACTTCTTTATTTGCCTTCATATTGTGCAACCCTCGTGCAGTTCTCTTTTGGCTGTCAAATAAGCCTGATGGGCTTCTTCAGGTGTCGAATAATTTCCTAGATACTTGTTTTTGCCATTTACTTTGATACATGCTTCGTATGGCTTGCTAATACGACTCTTGCGATAGCGCACACCCAGCACACCAATCCGATTACTACTCATAGCTATTTTTTTGTTTTGCCCATTAACAGAATTAGAAACATCCCTAAGATTTTCAAGCCTATTGTCATCACGAATTCCATTGATGTGATCAATCATTCCAACAGGCTCTTTCCTGTGACCAAATAGCCATGCAATTCTATGTTGGCAGTATATTTTCTTATCAATACAAATCCGCTTATACCCCGTACTCTTGAAGTATGAATTAGCCAATTGACCTCGTAATTTCTTGCTTACATGTTCAGTATCAAGCCACCAAATATTCCCAGTATTAGGACAGTATTGAATTAATGATTTTAAGTAATTCAAGTCTGGAAGCTCTTTTGTCTTAGCTCGTTTCCTGCCTAAATCCCCAACCTTAAACATGCTCACCTCTATCTATTAAATTTGCACAATACTCAATAAAGTTGTCCGCCCATTCTTTTGCTATTTCGTGCAATTCATCTTGTTTCTCTTTCTCACTGAAATCGTTCCAAGTTTCTTCATCGAAATACTCATGTAAGTAATGCTCATCTTCTTGATTTGCACCTGAATAACCAATACTCAAATTAAGTTTAATTTTTACGTTTTCAAAGTTACTCATTTATACCTCCATAAATACTTTCATAGTCTGCGATGGCTTGTTTTAATTCATTTGATAAATCGTCAATATCTTTATTCCCATATTGATATTGATTTAAAGCCTCTCTCATATTGTTGTAATGATTTTTGGCATGATCTATAGAGTGGTATTTTCCAATCAAATCCACGCTCTCAACTAGGCGCTTAAGTTCTGAAAGATGTACACAATCAGGACACGGCTCGTATGCAACATCGAGTTTTATTGAGTGGTATCCTGTTTCAGTGCAGTAGTGAGTGTTTTCTTGTGCATCCTCTACTGTAACTCTTGCTGAATTAAGCCCATATAGTTTTATGAATTGGATCGCATTCATTGGCTTTGCTCCTCAACTAATTCTTCTTGTAGTTTGTAAAGTTCGATGCCTTTGTCATCGCCTAGTGGTATTAACCATTCAGGCGGTGCAAGAAAATGTGTCGTTATTGAGTATTGGCTGTGACTACTATCTAAATTCCCTGCTATCTCCCACAACTCGCCATGAAACTTAATTAGAGTTACTGTTGCACCTAAGTTTTTTGGATTTACTGCTTTCAATAGCAAAGCTAATCCACCGACTTGTAATCTATTCATCACCCTTCTCCGCAATGTTTTTTAGTGATTAAAGCTAACTGCTCGTCATGTTCTACTTTTGTCATAGCAGGTTGAATTATCTTCTTAAAGTCATACTCGCTTAATAGTAGAGAGCCATATCTACGCTTCTGATACCAAGACAATGACATGGAAGATTTTTCTACCAGTGCTTTCATTCTGCCTTGTTTAGATTCACACCACTCTTTAAGCTTATTGTTGTAGAAACTTGAAGCATGTTTAGTGTCTCTAATAGGGCTATTGCAGCTAGATTTAGTTCTTGGTTTTATTCCTGTAAAACCTTTTAATACTTTGATTTTGATACCGTTCTCAAAGTATTCATTTATAACTTCGAGTTTATCTTTCACTTGTGTTTTTACCTGTAAGCCAGATGAAAAATACAACTGCACCTATAAAACCAGTACCTAAAAGATAGCCTCGAAGTACCCATTCGGTTACTGCATTCCAACTAACAGAAGTGAATAGCAATTGGTAAAGGGTAAATAGGGTTAGAGCTGCAATAATTAGTACAGCTATACTCTTGAGTGTACGCATTATGGTTATATCCGTTTTAAAGCCAGAACAGGGCAAAACGCCCACTTTTAAGTAAGTGAGTAAGTACTCACTTATTTGAACATCAATTTAGCGGATAGACAATCAAAAAAATTGAGGAGTCCTTAAGTGAAAATTTTAAGTGAACTTAGTCAAAAAATTAGTATGAGCTTAGAGGTGTCTTTATGTCTTTAACTTCGCAAATTGATAGAGTTTATATCTTAGTAGCTCAGAAGATTAATGACCTACGTAATCGTTTAGATATATTGGAAGATGGTGATGCTATTAAAGACCACCTAGTAAGCGTAGAGAGTGAGTTGGATAAGTTGGGTTGTTGTACCCCTCAATACTGTCTACCTGATCTATGCAGTGGAGAATTACCCAAATACCCTGTTTTACCTATTGAGGCTTTACCATTACCTGAGTTTCCACAGGTAGAAGAAGTTCCTTTACCCCCTAAAGCACCACCTCCTGTTTTTCCACCTGAAAATATTGTAGACATTATTGGTTCTGTTGTGGTGGAGGGGGTGTACATTGAAAGTTACGAGCTTGGTTTACTCCCGTTAAGCTATCAGAACATAGCTGTAGGTTCAGGTCATGCATGTAATAACGCCAAGTTTGCGGTATATGCCAATGATGTGTGTATCGGGGACATTAACCTCAACAATGATACTCTTGGGCAGCCTTCACCTTATGACAATCAGGGGAATACCCCAAGTGTGCTTACAGGAGGGACATGGACTGGTTCAGATAAGGCTCGTTATTCACGTATAGACGTTACTGCACAACAAGCTTCACAAATCGTAGCAAACAGTAACTCTACTATATTGCAATTTAAGCTTATAGGTCTTGCTGACGAGCCTCATGCTGATATTACCTGGTTGCGTATCTCACGTAATATAGGTAGTCAGTTACAGATTGTGCAGGATGTTTTAGCTCAATTGGATCAGGAATACCCAGTAGATGTAGCAGGTTAAATGTATGAATGAAGAAGATATTTTAAATGCACTAGAAGATATTAATAGTATCTTGGATGGGTATATACAACGTGTGGGTACTCTGGAGTTTAATAGCTCAGAAAAGCCTGAATACTATAAACAGTTCCTTAAATCAATTCAAAAATTAGATAGATGTATTGGGGGTGTCGTACTTCCTGCGGCTGAGGAGTGTGACTGCCCTACAGAACCTGAGACTCCCCTGATACTAGGTTAAATATATAGGTACTTGATATGTCTACTAATGAAAACACAATAACCCAGCTATACGAAGAATTAGCTACTCTTGAATCTAGAATTTCTTTACTTGAAGGTACTAGTGCCCAAAAAGGTGAATACTTTGAAAGCATAGTAGAACAGTTTGAAAAACCTAAGTGTTGTAGTCCGTGTGACAGTGGTAGTGGTGGTAGTGGTGGTGGTAATGGTGGTGGTGAAATACCATCAGATGAGATGCACTTCACTACATTAGCAGGTTCAGTCGATTACGTGGGTAATCAAGGAGATCAAATACTTTTAAGTGACAACAGTGTTGTAAACATTACCGATACAGACCAAACATTCACATTTAATGCACCAGCGGGTAAACATATAGTTAAATTAGTTGAATCGGTTGGTAGGAATAATTATGTTTCAGTAGGTGGTGAAGCTCTAGTAGAACTGCACAACTTCCCTACGTTAAGTACAGTTACTAGCTTTAATTTCGCAACTTACAACTACAACTTTTTACCTAACTTAACTAAAGTACCTAATTTCCTACCTAGTAACATTACTAATATGAGTAGTGTGTTCTACAACGCAACCTCATTTAATCAACCATTGAATAATTGGGATGTATCTAATGTTACTAATATGAATAATATGTTTGAAGGTGCAAGTGCATTCAACCAAGACTTGTCAAATTGGAATGTATCTAACGTTACTTATATGGGGTATATGTTCTTCCAAGCAAGCTCATTTAATCAAGATTTGAATAATTGGGATGTAAGTAATGTTACTTATATGAGTAATATGTTCTCCGACACAACCTCATTTAATCAACCATTGAATAACTGGGATGTAAGTAATGTTACTAATATGAGTTATATGTTCAATGGTGCAACCTCATTTAATCAACCATTGAATAATTGGAATGTATCTAATGTTACAGTTATGGAAGAGATGTTCTACAATGCACCATTGTTTAATCGACCATTGAATAACTGGGATGTATCTAATGTTACTAATATGAGTGGTATGTTCTACGAAGCAAGCTCATTTAATCAAGATTTGAATAATTGGGATGTAAGTAATGTCACTCGTATGCACAGTATGTTCAGGGATATAAGTGCATTTAATCAACCATTAAACAATTGGAATGTATCTAATGTTACATTTATGAATCAGATGTTCAGGGGTGCAAGTGCATTTAATCAAGATTTATCAATGTGGTGTGTGTCTAACTTCCCAACTATGCCTAGTGAATTTAACAATGGTGCTCCATTTTTAGTGGGTGCTAAATTACCTGTATGGGGAACCTGTCCAGCACCATAAATAAAGCCCCTCTAAAGGGGCTTGTTAATGTCAGGCTATAACTTCTCGATAAGCAATTTAGACCAGTTCTCGTATTGATCAACGGTGTCTTTAAGTTCAGCTACCGTTGTCCATACTGGATCAGAGATCTCATTAGGATCTACAGTAACTCCATCAGGGTGTGGCAGGTGTATATGTAAAGGTAACCCTACATGCACTGCTCCCACTGGATTGGTTTGATCAACGATAATAGAACTAAACTGTCGAGTACCTACGGTTGTAACTAAACCAAGTTCTTCGTGTAGTTCACGTTCACAGGCTTTAATCAATGCACCTAAGTAGCCTACGTACTCATCAGCTTGTTCGCTGTAGTCAGCAATATCGACATGACCACCAAAACCAATACTACGTGATCCGTGTAGACGAGATTCAGCACCTTTCTTGCGAGAGTAGGTAAGAATTTCATTACCACAACGAATCACTGAATACGCAAGAATTTGTGGCAGCAGTTGACCTATCTGGTATCGCTCTGCTTGATCACTATCCACAATATCTCGATTTATAAAGTGGAATTGATTAGCTTCAATCTTATTTAAGTCTATGTCATAGATTCCATGAGCATTAAATTGTGGTATATGGACTGGTAAAGCTTGACGAGTAATACATAAAACAGCAGGTTTCATAGATACCTCTAAGGTGTGTAAAAGTTTATTAATTTAAATTTCAGGTACTTACAAGTTTATTGAAAATACCTTATTGCTTACGTGCTTAAGTAAGTGCTTAAATGAGTCTACATTGTAGACCTATTAAGCTTATTACTATGAAAACGATAGTTATCGCTTCACGTAAGGGTGGTACTGGCAAGACCACAACTACAAGAAATCTAGCTATAGCCTTGACTACCCTAAAGTATAAAGTTCTGCTTATAGATACAGATTCGCAGGGTAGCTTAACGTTATGGTGGAAAGCCAGAAAACAAGAAGATATAAATCTAGCTGTTGTACCTTACGATCTATTAAATACAGGTTTAGTAAATGCTGAAAAAGCAGGTTATGACTTTGTTCTAATAGATACCCCTCCTGAATCTAATGAAACAATTATCTCTACAGTAAAGTTTGCAGATTTTATAATTGTGCCTCTCAAAGCAGGTGCAGATGACTTACGTGCAGTAGGTCAGACACTCCAGTTAATTAAGAAAGTAGATAAACCATTTGCTTTCTTGCTCAATGAAATCTCACCACCCGTACAAAGCGCAGCGACTACGGTGTGGTGGCGTAGAGAAGATAGAGTAACCTTTTTATAGTCTGGGGTATGTGGATAACTTGACTTATTTGAATTTAAGTTTTAAATTCATTTCAAGGTAGGTATGTACTGTTATTTTTAATCCAAGCTAATTAACTTGGATTTTTTATTGCTAAACCTATTTAACATAATGTGCGTTATGCGAAATGTAATTACATGGTATTACACTAAGATTTTGATTATTACTTTTATACTTTAATGATTTAATTTTAATAATGCTAATAAAAAAGCCTAGAACTATCTCTAGGCTTTTTATACTAATTAAGCTTCAGTTACTTTGGTTGCTGTGATTCCAGTTAGTACTGGTAAAACGTAACGATGTTGAGATGGACGATCTGTAAAGCCATACCACATAAATGCCTCAAATTCAGACAGATCATATAAAGCATAACAAACCATATCTGATTGATTTCCTCCAAGTCCTACAAGCTTACCATTGGAAGTTTTCCCTACAATAAATGTAACATGACCACCGCCTTTACGCTTTTTAACACCAACACAACCATAACAAGGTTTTTCAAGCTTTGCGCCATAGTTTAAATAGTCTAAGGCTTGATACCATTTCTTAGGATATGGAACTCCAGCAGTCTGTAGACAATGTGCGATAAACGTACCGCACCAAGGTGTTTCATCTTCACTCCACCAAGCCTTAAGTTTTTTAAGCCAAGCAAGGATAGTAAGATTGTGTTTCATGCCTTTAATTTCACGTAAACCAAGATGTTTACGAGCTTCTTTAATCCACGTTAATTCAGGGTACTGTGCCATTACTTTTTATCCCCTTTAAATTTATCAAGGTGTTCTTTAAAGTCATCTGCTACTTCGAATATGTCTGAATCTTCATGTTTATTGATGTAGTTGAATACCCAGCGAATAATTGCCCAAACAGGTAATCCACATACGAAAATCAACCCACATAAAGCTAAAGCACCATATATGGTTTCACCCCAACTATGTAGTTGATAGCTGTGAATAACATAAGCCCCTCCTGAGATACTCCCTATTAGCGTACTAATGAGTGATACAGCCCATTCTCTACGTGATCTAGGCATTCGAGTCATAACAACAAGAAGCCAAGATAGAAGTGCTGCAACCAGGAGTAATGTTGTAAATCCATAGAATTTAATGCCTATACCTGTTGCTGTGCTTGAAATCGGCTCTGCCATTACTTACGCCCCTGAATTAATTGATTGACCTTAAAGGCATACTGTAAAGCCTGATCTCGATCAAAGATCACACGATTACCATGAAGTACCCACCCTTGAGTTTTACCCTCCCCAACAACATAGATACGGGCTTCACCTACAACTATGTCCATTGCTATCCTCTCTAATGTTTTAAAGAGGATAGCAGTAAGTACTTAAGTAAGTACTTACTCAGTGCTGGTTAGATCTACAAATTTTATAGATTTCTTCTCTAGTTGCATGGTTTGGTAAAGTAATTGCCTGTGCCCATGATGGGTAGTGAACATCCAGTTCTGCTCCGAGTTTTACTTCAGGATGTTGAATCTCAGGAAGTTCCTGCCATGCCATTTCTTCGGTGAGGTTGTCACTAACCCATTTCAGCGTATCCAAGTCATTCTTAATAATGAGATAGATTGCGTCATGGATCATTGAAACCAAGAAGATTGAATACTTATATTGTGATGCCCAGACTTTGTTCATAAAGGCAATTGCAGCCCTATTGTTAAGTAATCCATAGCTTTGAAACATTGCATTGCCTACGGAACGTGCTTCAGCTTCAGCTTCTCGTAATGTCTTAGAGTTACCTAAAATAGTTTTTTCTAATAAGGGAGTACGAACACGTAGCCCAAAGGCTACGGTTGCATACCCATCCTTGCAACACAATTGTTGTCGAGCACACTTATAGTCTTCAGATACTTTATACAGCGTCTTGTAGTTATGTACGATTTCGTGCGCTTCATCCTTAGTGAAACCTGAATTACGTACTAAAGTGCCTTCGTTTCCGAAGTATTGAAGTGCGAAAGTTACAGGCTTACTCCTACTTCGATCTTTTGGGTAAGTATTTTTTACGTACTCAATTTGGGCTACGTTGTAGTTTACTGTAGGTATTTCAACAACCTTACTTGTTTTAGTTAATTTAAGCATATTCTAAGTAATATCCTTTAATGGGTTTTCCTAACTTAATAGCTACACATGCTTTTGATGGGCTTAAACCCAGTGCAGTACTAGCTGCCCTATTAGGTATTGTGAATACTCAGGGATTCTGATCATAGTATTCCTCTATAGGTAGTTGTAGCCCCGTACAAGTTTCAATGATTGTGCCTTCGATAACTGTATGGGTAACGCCATCTATGTCTATACTAAATGTACGTAGGGGTGAGTTTGGAGGTAACAACTGTACTTCAGGAAATTTAGGTTTCCAGTAGTGGTAGGCGTTGTAAGCGTGACTGTCGTAGCCGTCTACGTAGACGGCTAATTTAGCAGGGTCTTGAGTGAGTAATGCGTCTATTCGTGCCTCTAGAGCATTAAAGTCTGCTGAGCAGAATACCCACCCTTTAGGTGCTTGAAAGCATCCTTTAATAAGTTTGGCAAACTGACTACCACTAGGAATTTGCTGTAAATTAGGATTACTACAGGACATACGACCTGATACAGTACCATTGAGGTTGAAGTTGGCATGTAGATAACTCATACCATCTGCTTTAGGTGTGGCATTTTTGAATGCAGGAATAAAAGCAGATAAAATTTTACTCACCTTACTTAATTCAATAAGTGTTTCAAGTACGCTTATAAACTCTGGATTGGTAGTGTGGTTGATAAGTTTTCCAATGGTTGCCGCACCTGTAGCAGGTTCTTTGGTAGGGGTTGTATCTAACACAGGTAAATCCATAATATCAAATAACAATACTTTTAAATGATCTGAACTATTTGGGTTAAATAAATAGTCTTTCACTTTATCCATACCATGCTGTTTTGTTTTGAGTTTGCTATTGATTTTAGCTAACTCGTTTAACTGTAAGCGTTGTTGGCAATTGATAACTACTGATGATCTACGTAGTTTTGCTATGCAGTCATTTTCAATATTTTTTAACTGTTCCTCAGCATTTAAAACTTCAGCAGCATTAATAGGCATCCCTACCAGTTCCATTTGAATAATAATCTTTAAAGATGGAATCATAATATTTCTATAAATCCATTCCTGGTTATCTTGGATTACTACAGGGTAGTATTTTTTATATACGTACCACGTACCTAGACAGTCAGTAAGGTTATATTCAAGTAACTGAGGATGGTAGATTCTGCCAATATCTTTAATATCGTCTTGAGCATAGTTTCCTAAGTACTCATGGCTCAAGTCTTTCAAACCAAGAGATACATCTGCTGTAGTATTTAAAGCTAAGAAAGCAATAATCTTAGTGTCATCAATACTACGAGTAAGTACATCTAACCCGTGTAACATACCCTCATAATCCTGTGGGTGTTGCATAAACAGGTTTAAGATGAGTACTTTTACATCATACGTAGCATTGTGGTATTTGATGTTACCTTGATATTTTTCAAAGAATCGTTTTAAAAGATATTTTACTTTTGGATTCTCTACGTATTCACCGTAGGGGTCAGAATCATCAATTCTGTCTACTGGTTTGTAATCAACTAGAAAGCTTCCCCCACTGTGCTCATTCCAAGCAAATGAAATACTGCCTAAGTGTGCTTTATGCAGCTCTAATGAAAATGTTTCAATATCACAAACCAAAGATGGGTACTGATGTAAGCTATTTAAAAACCACTCTATTTGCTGTTCTGTCTCAGGGTAGTCTGCATGTTGAATTACATTCTGCCCTAGTTCCTTATAGTTACCGTGATAGACTGAAGCCAAGGTTTGAATAGATAAATCTAGTTTTGGGTATTGGTTTGGATTGTAGACAAGACCACTGTAGTTAAGACCATAGATAACTCTTATATAGTCTTCATATGCACAATCTAAAACATATCCTAAGTATGGATCTGCTTTAGTTTGTCTGGTTAAAGCTTTAAAGTAACTAGCATCTGCACAGTATATAAATTTTACACCTAAACTTTTTAAACTTGGGACAAGTTTAGTAAGGTACTCTTTTATAGTTTTAGCTGAAACTTTCTTACCCTCATACTGTAGATCAAAAGCAATAATTTTTTCTGCACTAATTCCTTTTTGAACCAGTGGAGCTATGTAGTGTTTATATAGCTCAGCTTTATTAAAATAAGAGTCCTTTATTAATATGGCAATATCGTAACTTGGCTGTTCTGGTGCAAAAATTAAATGACGCATTTTAATATCCTACAGTATTTAATAAGAGTCTTTTGAGGAGTAAGTCATAAACTTTCTGGTTATATTTTAAGATCAGTTCAGTATTTTCAGGGGGTGTCTCATTAAAAGTAATACCTCTATTTTTTAGTACTGAGTGTAATGATGATGGGATTAAGTGATGTACCTGATCCAGCTTTAAGGAGTTCAACACCATTACAAGATAAGACCTAACATAAGTTTCTTCTGTCTTGGTTTCGTTGTACTGCTTTAAGTACTCATTTATTTCTGGATATAGTGATTGATGTAAAGATTTAGTACGGTTTACTGCTTGTGATTTTGAGCAGAATTGCTCTGCTTTATACCAAAAACCATTTGTACTTTCAGGTACTAATGCAGCTTGCTTGCTGTTGATGTTTTCTAAAATTTCAACTTGTTTTTTAAAAACATCACTGTAAATTGCATTAAGTAAAAAAATGAGTAATTCATGCTTAGAAGTCATCCTAAGTCTCCTGTAAATATGACTTGATAACGTGCCCTAGATATGGCGACATACAAGAGACGTGCTAGTTGTAAGGCATCCCTACACTTAGCTAAGTCACCTAGATCAATGAATACTTTGTTATAGGTACTACCTTGAGACTTGTTTACAGTACAGGCATAGGATGGACGTAAATCTACCCATTCTTCCATGATTTCCTGTACTCTGGCTGAATCACCACCTTTAAGTGCTTTTTTCTTTGCCTTTTCATAGTCTTTAATATTTTTAGGTAAGAATAAATGCTGTGACTTACCTACAACCTGAACATTAAAACCCTTTGTATCGTTATAAGCGGTACATGCGTAACATTTTTCAATCATATATTCAGTATCTGCTTTTAAACCAGCTACAAAGTGATTATTTAGTACATAATCACCTTTCTTAAATTCACTGCGATTGTTGATATGTTTAAAGACTGCGGTGTTGTACTGTTGTACTGTTTTATTACGCCAAGCCAGGATTTTACTATCACCCTGTTTCCAGTCAGGTCTGCTAAATTCCTTGGTAACTTCTGCACCAAAGGCTTCTCTACCAAGATGTACTATTTCAGCAGATAGGCTGATTTTAGGAAAACCAACACTTTCCTGAATGGTCTTACGGAAGTTTGCACAGATTTCCTGAATTGGGTTTGTAGCGTCTTGTCTTACGACTTGGCTTAGAGTAGCTGATGGGTAGTTTTGGTTAAATACAGGAACTTCATTACTACGTACAGGGGTAAGTTGTGATGGATCACCCATAAAGATAACTTTACAGGTTGAAGATGTTGCGTGATTGATAATACTGAGTAGTTTAGTATCAATGTAGCTGCATTCATCAATTACAATGATTAAATTATTTTTAATCTCAGCATCCTTACGTCTGTAACTGTAAGTCTGTCCTGTTTCGTAATCATTCCGTACTTTAATATCCAGTAAGGAATGTACGGTAGTAGTATCCATACCTGTTGCAGTACTTAAAGCTTCTGCTGCTTTATTTGTAGTAGCTGTTAGTGCCCATTCTTTTTCTATGTACTTGGGATCAATGACTTTTAATAACTTTTCCTTTAATTTAAAGGAATTAATAAGATGTTTGATAAGTGTGGTTTTACCTGTACCTGCGTAGCCACTTAATGCAAAACATTTGTCATCTGAATTTAAGAAGCTTAGTAGTGCTTCCTCTGCATTTAGTTGATCAGTGGTTAATTTCATAACTGTATAAGTACTTACTTACATACTTAAGTAAGTAAGTACTAACTCCTTAGTAAAATGTAGAATGTTAAGTGTAGTAAGAGCTAAGTTAGACAGATTTAATTAATGCACTTAACTTAAACTTCTTAGTTCAAAATACACTACTGACCCAAATGGAGGTACAAAACGAGGATTGTCATAAACAACCCATATAACAGGACGTTTAGGATCAGTAAGTAGAGATTGCTGGAAGTGACCATCTGTTAAGATAATTAATCCAAGTGCCTTATTCTTCTTAAACTCATCAATGGCACACTGAGGTCTAGTACCACCACCACCAGAAAACGGAATAGTAAGAATATCAGTAACCTTTCTAACTACGTTAGAACCCTCAAGTTTGTGATCAAACTGGTATACACCTATTTCCTTTGGTTTAAGCATACGAAGCACAGCATGAACTTCTGATACAAACTGGGTAAATTGTTCTTTGGTGATACTCCCTGATGTGTCTATAGCAAAGTCTAGTCGTCCAAGTGTCTGTGAATGTAGCTTAGGTAGATATGTTGGAAGTAAACGTTTATTTGGACGTTGCCATGAGTAATTGTCATTGGTCAGTGTAGCTACAAAGCGTTGTAGTACAGCTTTCCAGTTTACCTTTGGTTTGGTTAAGTCACTAAAGTAGCGTTTAATACTTGGAGGTATTCCTCCAGCTTGTTGAGACATTTCAGCAACCATGATTGCTCTGGAAATCTTTGCTTGTACTTCAGCTCTAGCTGCTTCAACTGTTGCTTGATTGACTGAACCTTTACCAGATTCTTCCCCCTCTCCTTGTTCAGATCCAGTAGGGATAATGTCTTTCATGCTGAGCTGAGGTAGTGGATTCTGTTGGGCATCTTCTGACAACTTTTTATAAACTTCCTCTGTGCTCATTCCTGAGTATTGTCTATCTAGTAACCCACCTGGGAAATCTATCCCCCTACTACTAAGATCGCCAATAAAGGTAAAACCACGCTCAACAAGTTCTAGGTTAATTACATAATCAGCAGCTATATTCCATATTTCAGGGTTACGACCCTCACAACGGATTGTGTGTAGATAGGCTACGTGCAATGTCTCATGTGCTAAAAGGAATACACGTTCAGGCAGTGTTAGCTTGCTAAAGAACGTTGGATTTATTAATAACTTAGTACCATCTGTTGCAGCAGTTTCACAGTCTTCTGTGAATACAGTTTCTAAGCTGCTACATAAAGTACTAAAGAACAGGGTATCTGGCTTTTCCATAATACCAATCTTGGCACGGGAGAGCATTTTATCTAATTCAGCTTGGTTCATAATATCCAGTCCTGTCTAGGTATATTGGCTAATTGGTAAAGTTTGATTTTCGCATAACGTTCAGATTGAATTTTATACTTTGGTTTATAATGGTGTAATACACATTGGTAGTAATTACCCCTAGGATCTAGTACGTATGTTTTGCTTTCTCGATCATTAGTAATAGAACTAGGCATACGTTTGTAGGCATTAAGAAATATAGGGGTAACTAAATTAGAATGATCTTTGGTATCTTTAATATTATTTTTAAATACAGTTACGTATTTATATTTTCTTTTTGTGAATATTTTTTCTAATCTAATTAATTTTTCCTCTGCCCAAGCAGCTTCGGTATTAAGTACTATTAGTTTGAACATATCTTTATTCCTCTAAACCAATTAATTTATTTAGTTTGAATAAAGCTCTGTAATGCTCTTGTTCTTCCCAGTTAATCTTATACCCTAGAATTTCTAAATTTATTGAACGTAGCTCTAAGTTTTTATTATATAGCTGTAATGTACCAGGATAAGGAGTGTAATCTGTGAGTAGGAAAGGAATGTTTCTTAGTACTTTACTTATTTGACTAGGCATAGATATACCTGATGATATTTCTAGTGTGTGTGTATGCTTGTCTGATTTAACTATAGTATAGCTTGTAGATTCACTACTTTGGTTTATAGCGTCTACTAGTAAATCTAAATCTGTAGATAATATAGTAACTAATCTGCTAGTTTTACGTGCCATAACTACACTCCTATTAATACACTTAACTTTTGTTGAATTGATTAACCTAAAAATAAATTTTGTATATGTGTAATAAAAGCAGTAATTTTTAGGTATATGGGATTAAATTAAACCTATAATCTTGTTTAACTTACGTCTTGCAGTATTATTGAATACTTCTTCAGTAAACAATTCTTCCATGTACTTATATAGATCAGGTACATTAGTTACATCTGGACTACTGTGTTGAATAATCCCATCAGCATCGCAGTGAATCCATGTAATGTGCGTAATGCTTGGGTACTTACCTATAAAAGGTATTTCTAAACTCCGAAGATAAACAAAATAGTTGTAGGAGTTGGTATTACCTAACTCTATTAAATTACCTATAATAGTGTAAGGTTTACCTCCCCTATCTAAATCGTCTTTGTAGTTTATGTGAGTATAGTACGCCATAGTTTATTACCTATAGTAAGCAAGTACTCAATTGAGTACTTGCTTGAGGTGTTTAGAACAAACCAGTGAAAGGATCAGTATTGTTACGTTCTATTGCTTCAGCTTTTAGTGCTGCATAGGCAATACAGTCTTCAATACTGTCTTTATGTGTTTTATGTGGAATTTGCCACTGACGTACATCTTTCAAGATTTGAAGAAGTAAGAACACTTCTGCTTCAGTGATGTTCTTGCCTGTGACTGCATTAAACGCTGTAGCTGTTTTAAGTGCGCTACGTTCACCCTCTGGTGAATCGTATGTAGCCGCACGTTCTTTGATGTGATGCAGTGCTACATCAGCAATAGCTGCTGCATTACGTGGTTTTTCAGAATCTACTGTAGCTTCAGGTAATTCTGTGTACCCATTAAGAATTTGTACAGGTTCTTCAGATGTATGCCCTTCTATAGGTGATCTTAAATCACCTAAGATCTGCACAGTATATGGTGCATTAACTGCCTGAGCTTTAATAGCATCTAATGATTTCCATATAGTGTGCTTAACCTTATTTGGTTTAATCTGTAGGATTCCCCATTGAGATTCTGCAAAAAAGATGATTTTATCTTCTTTAAACCAGTACGTTGCTAAAGTTGCCCCTTTAGGAAAAGGGATCAAGGGTTCATTACTGTTCCGTGCTTCGTAGTCGGTACGGTATACAAGTTCTAAGTTTTGATGTGGTGCAAGATACGGATGTAATTCATTGTGTTCAGGACTAGGAGTTAACATAACAATCCTTTAAGTGAGTAAGTAAGTGCTTAAGTAAAGTAAGCTATTAAAGCTTACATGGGGTGAGAGGTACTTCTTTATAGAAATCAACCCAGACAGGTTCTGGATTACCATTCATAAGAAATGAGTAGCTACCATTGATGTGGTCTTGGAATTTCTGGTTTACAGAGGCACTGTAGACAGATTCTTCTGAAAACTCATTTATAAGGTAGAGTGTCTTTTTATCGCTATCTACGTGCCATTTATAGGGAATCGTATCAATATAAATTGAGTTGGCTTTGTCACATAAATTTAGGATAGTTGGAATCATGGGTATTCTACTTAGAGGTTTCTAGTTTTATACAGCTACAGGTGCTTTAATTGCAGGATGGTAGTTATATGCGAGTAAGCCAATATCGTTAGATTCAATTTCAAATACTGATTTATCTTCATAGAGCAAATCTAATTTAGGAAATGGGTAAGGTTTACGTGTGAGTTGCTCTTTGGCTTGATCAACATGGTTTGAGTAGAGGTGCACATCACCACCTGTCCAGATAAACTCACCTACTGCTAAACCACACTCTTGAGCAATTAAGTGAGTAAGTAGGGCATAGGATGCAATATTGAAAGGTAAACCAAGAAAGGTGTCACAACTACGTTGGTAGAGCTGACATGATAGCTCCCCATCCTGTACAAAGAACTGAAACAGTGTATGACATGGGGGTAGTGCTGCTTTACCGTTTACACAATGATCTTGCGGATTCCAAGCTGATACGAGTAAACGTCTGCTATCTGGATTAGTTTTGATTTCGTTGATAACCCAAGAGATTTGATCAAAACCAGGAATATCTTGTTCTAGGTATCGTTTGGTTTCACCATCGTAATGATCAGTTTCAATAATACCTCCACCGAAGTTACGCCACTGCTTTCCGTAGATTGCACCTAAACTCCCATCTTCTTTAGACCATTCATCCCAAATGGTACAACCCATAGCACGTAAATCATTATTGTTGGTACTTCCAGATAAGAACCATAACAATTCTGCAATTACTGATTTGAAGTGAACTTTCTTAGTTGTTAGTAACGGAAAACCTTGTGCTAAGTCAAAGCGCATTTGATGCCCAAATATTGAATGTGTACCTGTACCAGTACGATCACCCTTAAAGGGTGCATCAAGTAATTTGGTCAATAGATCTAGGTACTGTTGTTCCTGTGGATTCATCTTGGTTAATCCTTATGGTGTGTGTAGTTAGTACTACTGTCTAGGTTAGATTAGTTCAGTCGTGCTTTTTTAAGGATCTTTTCAAACAGATCCTTTGGTAGAGTTTTTTCTGCTTCTTTTACAAACCGATGAGCAAAATCAGGATCTTGCTTTTGTTTGGTTTTCTGCTCTTTGAGGGCTATCTGAAGCATAGAAATAGCTTGATTGGTTTTAGTGAGCTTTTCTTTCACCGTCTGAAGTTCGCTATTGATTTCTTTAAGACCTAAACCAGTAACTTTACCTTTGGCAGTTACAAGAGCAGCACGCTTAGCTTTAAAATGTTCTGCAAGCTGGTTTAAGTCATCCATCTTTAAGTTTGCTGCTAAATATAGCGTTGTCTCATTAATACAAAGATGTTCTAAATGCTCTAGAGTTTTCATTTGAGACCCCTTAATTAAATAGGTAAATCATAACGAGGATTGTTTTTACGTATTTTGCTAATACGTGCTCGTAAAGTTCCTTTATTTATACCTAGTATTGAAGCTGTCTTGGTTTGATTACCTCTAGTAGATATTAGAGCTGTGTTGATGACTTCTTTATTCAAAATATCTTGAATAATCTCCATAGCATTTCCAGGATTATTTGCAATAATCTCCTGTAATTGCTTATGAGTTAAAATCGGTGCGTCATTTACTGAGGCTGCTGCTTTAATTACAGCTTTATAGCACTTCTTAAATTCTTTAATTATTTCTTCGCGTGTTTCGCCCATTATTGGAAGTACCCCATTCTTTAGGTACTCTTGTAACACTTCCCGATTTGGCTCTTTTGGGATGAGAACTAGGTCATTCATTGTTTGAATCCATTACTTGCTTAAGTACGTAAGTACTTATGTTGTGTTTTTTCAGGTACTCCAGACTTTCTGTACACTTAGCTAACTGAGAGTAAAAAACTCGTTTAATTTTTTTACTTACAATAAGTTCAGCACAGTCCATACAAGGCTGGTAAGTGACATAGAGATCTGCATCTTTATAAATATCACAGGTTCCTTGTAATGCCATTTCTTCAGCATGGAGTACGTGAGGGTTTTTACTATCTAAGCTGCATATACAATGCTCGTTGTAGCCGTGATTAAAACCATAGGCAACAACCTCGTTATCTTTAATAACTACACAACCTACCTGTCTTTTCTTGCAGGTAGATTGTTGAGCATAGTAGTAGGCTTGCTGCATTGACATTATTTGAATACTTTACAAAGTTCAATTGCCCAAGCATTAAATGCTGTGTGAGTACGGAGTTCAGGGTGTCGTTGTGAAATCTCACGCATTGCTATAATTTGCAGATCATCACTGAAACGTTGGATGTACTCAATAATTGCAGCTAGTGTCTTTTCAGACACTTTATAACAAACCATACCCATTGTTGCCCATAAGATAGATAAGTCTCTACCTAATGGTGCTGTTTTAGGATTTGCTAGGATTGTTTCAAATGCTGGTAATTCGTCTTGAAGTTTTAAGTAACCTAAAAATTCAGATGCAACACCCTCACCTATTAATGAAGCCAAGATAGGCAATTCACTAGCTGTAAGCGAGATGTGCTGCATCACATTACTAAGCATTACCCAAGTACGGGGTGAAGCGTAAGGCTGCTCTGAGGTACTTGGTTTGAATGTATATAAGTGGTCTGGGCGGAAGTTCATGTAGGAGGTAATGCGGTAGTCGATACCTGCTCCTGCTGCCCATTCATTCCATTCTTTTTGGTTTACTTCAATCTCGAAGATTGAGAAACGTGAAACCAGTGCAGATGACATAGGTTGTGCTGCTGCGTTATCGTCTTCACGGTTTCCTGCTGCAATAATGGCGACATTCTTATGAAGTTTATGCTGCCCTACCTGTCGATCCAGTACCAGTTTATAAGCAGCAGCCTGCACTGCTAAAGGTGCATTGGAGAACTCATCCAAGAATACTAACCATCCGTTATAGCCTTGAGGTAGATCATCATTTTCTGTCGGAAACGTATTTAAAGGGTAGTAGCTGGCTTTCTTGGTTTCCTGATCAAAGTAAGGAAAGCCCTGTAAGTCTGTAGGGTCACATTCTGCAAGACGAATATCAATTACTTTTAAACCAAGTTGTTTAGCAACTTGATGCGCTACTGAGGATTTACCTATTGCGGGGCTACCTCTTAAATAAGGTACTAACTTTGACTTTAAAAGAATTGGTAAGTGTTGTGCGATTTGTTGAAGTGTAATCGGAGTCATTGGTTTATCCTGTATTTTAATTAAGTAAGTACTTACTTAAAAATATTAAATATGACAATCAACAATAGTGATGTAGTGATCTTTAGGCTGACTATGGAGTAAGTCTTGGTAGATTTGACTCCAGTTATCTTGCTGAGAACCTACGCCAAACCGTCCCATTTCACCACCATACCAGCCTAAGTGTTCAGTATGTGTTTCAGAGGCAATCAGCATGTTGTAGCATTGGAAAGCTGTAGTACTACGTTGTTTTACGTATTCTTCACGTGAGCGACGGAAGTTATCAATTTCATGCCCAATAAACGGTTTAAAGAAACCTTTGCTGTCATTTTGACGAATGGTTTTGATTGCAGTTTGCTCAGCGTATACGGTGCGCTTTTCTTCTAGAGTTTTAATAGAGCTATCATTGTATAGCTCAACCCATGTACGCCATGTGTGGGAGTTTACTGAGGTTTCGGGTAATAAGCTTGAAAAGTAATCATAATCTTCATTAGCTTTGGTTTTGAGTTCCGCAGTAACTGTATCAAAGTCCAATTCATCAATTCTACATGAATCAACTTTTTCGCCTGATTTAGTAAGCAAGAGATTTTTCCAACGACCTCCTACTACCCACCAGTCCCATGTTTTATTTTGGTTTGTGTAACGTAGAAACCTCCCATCTGAAGTTAGCTCGTTATACTCCCCACTTAGGGAATAACCACAGTAGTCTGATAAGTATTCCTCAAAGGAATAAACGTCTTTGGCGTTTACTTCTTTTAACTCATAACCTTTAGGTAATTTAAATACGTCATCGCTAGAACGTCCTAGAGGTGATGAACGTACCCAAAAAGATTCAAATATATTTAGGTATTTATTCCCTAAATACTTTCCATCTTTGAATACCCCTTCAAGAGTGTCATTTTCATAACCATTACGTTGCTCACCTGTTTCATCAATTGGAACAACATACTGATCTTTGATACCCGTGCATTCAAATTCATGGAATGGTTGAAGTGCCCTAGTAAGTACTTCGTCTGTTGGTACTTCTGCTGTAATAACAGCAACTGCAAAATGAGACATAGTATTTATCCTGTATTTTAAATCACTTACTTAAGTAAGTAAGTGCTTAATTATTTGGTGGGTATTGTATAGATTTATCTTGGGATTGCATCTCTTTTATGAGGCTATTTCTATAGGTATTTAATAAACCAATAAATTGATTTTTATGACCTATCGGTACTAAAGTCAAGATGTGTTGTTTAGCTTGCTCTGGTGTGGTTGATGGGTAATGAGGGTTTGTTTCTAGCATTGAAGCCCCCGTTGTAAAATTTTACTGAGTTTCTCAGGATCACTGATTTCAAAAGTCTTGATGATTTCAAGTAACTTGCGTTCTTTAGGAGTTGCATAGTCTTTATAGGTAGCTAGACCTGCACTGGCAAGTACTCTACGAACACTTGTACGTCCTATACCGTACTGTATGGCTAAGTCAGTCTGACTTACCTCTTTTGTACTGTAAGCAGCGATAATACTGTTTTTTTCAGCTTGGCTTAGGTTACGATTATTTGACATGTTTTTACCTCGTTAGGTTATCGTGGTGATATAGATAAAAATCGGTGTTTTTAAAATTTAGAGTACCGTGTGTAGTACTCAATAAACTTTTAAGAGTTGGGTAATAAGGCGGAACGCCTTTAATCTACTACTATGTATGACAGACACTCTTTGCAGTGTCCGTCTTTGGCTACTGGCATAACTTCTTTACAACAGAAGCACCACTCGTACCGTACAGGTTCACGCTTCTTTTTTGGTTTTTTCTTTTTGCTCATAGTTATTTACCTATTTTAATAACAGCCTGTTACACGTTCCTGATCTGCATCACTAAGTTTGAAGTCTTGTGCAAAGAACTCTGCTTCAGCGTCTGTAAGTTCTTTTTGAGTTTCGTGATTCATGTCGAAATTCCTTATTTATCCTTGAAGTACTTACTTGCTTAAGTAAGTATTTATTGGTTTGTTACTTAAAAAAAAAAAAAAATGCAGCCAAAACCCATAGGTAAGATTTGGCTGCATATAAAAGGGGTGCTTTTAGGGTTTAGTTAAGCAACACTTATAGAAACGATCTGAGCATAGACTATGTAGCTAGTAATTGGGTTAATACCCAACGCTATACGTCTGATGGACACGCTATACCCTGCAAAGGTTGCGAGCCTTTTCTCAACAGTTTTCAAATCGTTTCTATAGATATTGGTTAAATGGCGGGACTGACAGGATTCGAACCTGTGACCATCCGCTTAGAAGGCGGATGCTCTATCCGACTGAGCTACAGTCCCAGTTTGTACCAAATACATCTTGGTACAGACTAAAGGTAAAAGTCAGAATCTTTGCGTAAGCGTGGATTCTGGTCTTTTACCGAATAAATCCAGTCAATAAATGAGAGTCTGGCTAAACACCCGACTATCTGGATTAAGTTAATAATAAGCTTATTAACTTAGATGAAGTGAACTTTCTATCGTTAGCAATTAAGCTCTGCCTACTCATTCACTTCTCTAAATTAACTTGATGAAGTGAGTAGTAATTTTTGAAACATATAAATGTGGAATCGCAGTTTATATGAAACTACTCACTTCTCTAAGTTAATTTAGGTGCTAGTCTTTCCTAGCAGTCATTAATTCCCTACGGATTTAGAGTGGTTTAGGTAATTGAACAATTCCCCACTTATTGCGTTTGGTAGTCTATTTCCTACCAGTCAGACTTCACTGATACACTTTGCATTTTGTCTATGCGCTAATACCACACTGTATCTAGGGGCTAAGGTACGTCCTCTCATTGTTCCCTTTCGCATCTCGTAATCAACTATCACTTAGGGCACTAAGCTGTTCATTAGCATGAACCTAGAAGTCTTCTTCTATATAGTTGTTGGACTTTCGAGAGTATTCGGTGTCAGTCTATTCCTGACAGTCATACTGCTTTTTACGTGTCATTCAGTCATAGACAACAACTGTTTAAGTTTATTTAAAGTGGTAACTGATAACAGGTAAAACTGTCCACTAGAGTTTTAATTTTTTAAACTGGTTTTAAACTCCATGAATCCAGTACTTGTAGGAAAAGTGATAAACCTACAAATTCTTATAAGTGATATGTTCTAACTACGCCTTGGATCGGAAGTTGTAGACCTAAAACACATCCTTATAAAAACATCCCCCTCTCCAGTAACCACTCCAGATAGGGGGACGGAAAATACTGAACTACAGGAAATCCAATATTTTATTGAGTGAGTAAGTACCCACTTACTCATTTCGAGAAACCACAATAACGTGCGAAGCACGTGTTATCAAGTATTTTATTTTATCTTTATATCAATAATTGTGTGAAAAAAAAAAAAAAAGACACTATCGAAGTAGTGTCCTTGTATTAGGAGATACCGTAATTACTATTACGGATCTTATCTCCTAATGAGTTACTAAGCTTAGCTATAGTAGTATCTTCACCCAGTAACTCACTTAAGATTGAATCCAATACAGTTGACTCTACCAACTCAGCAAGTATCTCCTTGTACCAGTACCTCAGTTGATTACAGTGGTTTGCGTGACATCCAAAACTGTCATGTATAGTAATCACTTCAAAAGGTTCATGTGTAAGTACTTGAGTGAGTAATCGAGTAAGTTTCTTTAAGTAGTCTGTAGGAACTTGATATATATTTTCTGCTGTAAGGTAGTTGATAACTACCACATCTACCATATTGGTTTTATGGTACAGGCTGATAATTCTATCCAGCTCAAGATCAAGGTAATACTCTCTACCACAATCTAAATTACGCTCAAGTAACTCTATCTCGATAAGATCTAGAGTACTCTTTACGAGTTTAGGATTGTAGTTACAACGTCTTACAAGACTTCTAAGAACATACGCATCTACGGAATGAATCGAGTTGGCTACCAAGCTTATACCCCTTTCTTCTGGTTCATTCTCATAGTACTGAACTGACATGGTGTAGTTAAGCTCACTGACAGATACACGGTCTTCTTTTACTACCATTACTGGAACGTAAGCTTTATACCCATCGGGCAGTGTCCAGCTATGGGCTAACGTTGTTGGATTCCATGCTCTTTTTAACTCCTGAAGTAACCAATAAGCACCTGTAGCTTTCTCTTGTAGTACTTGGTAGAACGTGTAGTAAGCAGTGGTTTTATCACCAAAGATTTCTCTTGGTTTAGCCTCACTCCCATAAAGCGAAGTCATAATAGCCTCTTTACTTTGTTTACGTTCAATACTTACTGGAGTACGTAAGTGCTCATTCATGTATTGAGTGATCAGGGTATAAGCATCGGTACGTTTATCAGGGTCAATCAAACCAGTGAGATAACAACCTGATTCACAGCCTGTTAGTACTGACATGAGTTGTAGACCTGAACATACTGAATCCAAGGCTACTGTATGCCCAACAGGTAAACCTTTTAGGGCTTTACGGAAAGCATTAACTGCTTTCCAGTATAGGTGAGGTTCTTCAGCTTCTTCAGTGTACTTTTCAAGATTGGTTTGATTAGCTTTAACCCATTGGATTCGATCTTCAAACTCTAGTTTGTCTAAACCAAATTGATTGCTGATGTCGATGGCTAAATACTCAATAGAGGTGTAGTGTTTCATGTGGTTATTCCTGTAAGTGGTTAAGTAAGTACTTACTTGAGTAAGTACTTTTTAAAAGGGTAAGTCTATGTTTCTAGGGATTAATCCTATTGTTTTGAGTAAGAGGAATTTCTCTTTGGTTATGACTTCTGGTTTCATACGTGTAAGCATGAGTTGATTTATATTCCTACAGAAGTCATCTACAGGAGGTGTTAGATAGTAGTGGAATCCTTGGATTTTTCTAGCCCTTAAACCATACTCTGTCCAGTCTGTAATATCTTCAATATCACTGAAGTTCAGATCTTGTATAGGTACTGCGTATACAGTCATGAGGTTAAATCCTCTAGTGTTTATTAAGCGGTTTTCTCATAATGAATACCTGCTATACCGTAATCGTGTTTAAGAGATTCATCTGATTCACCTCTTTCTTTGAACCACTTAATACAGTCTTTACAGATAGAGTACCCAGTGCCTCTGTTATGCCATTGTTGCATTGCAGGGCAATCGCTACCGCAGCAACAACATACCATTTGTGCCATATTAAATTCTCACAGTACGTTTTTTAGGTTTAGATGGGTAGTTAATCGGGTAATACCAAGATTTAATTTGGCATTCACTACATACGGTGAACAAGTTTCTGTAGTATGTAGGGGTATTTCCAAACTTCTCAGCTCTTTCTTGGGCAGATGGGCTAAGAACTATAGGTTTATTACATTTCTTACAGTTCATTACCAATTCTCCAATCCTGTACATATCTCTTTTTTCTTCAAGTTAATCATTGATTTCTTGAAGCTATTACTCTGAGTTGAGATATGGTATCCAGAGGTGTATATACGACCTCGTTTATCTACTTTGTTTTGAAGATAGAAACTATTACCGTGATAGAGCATAAGAGTTTGGATCTTATAGCTTTGTTCATTGAATATTTCCCACTGTTCTTCACTCATTGAGTAGGTAAGCTTTTCCTCTTGGCTTAGCTCATTGAACTCCTGAGTAGTCAGTTCCTGTCTACTCCATTCGTCTTTACGATGTGAGATCACATCAACATCTAGCTCATACTCGTTAGCATTAAGGATATTTAGAACATCAAGACAAATATCATCATCATGGTGATTCTCATAGAATCCAAGGATGAGTGACTCACCTCGTTGTGTTATGTACCCACTGTCTCGGTTATGTCTTAGAGTTCTTGGCTTAATTATCATAGGTGGTAGGTACATAGCATCAAACTTGAACTTGATAACTGATGGGTCAAGCTCATATTTGGCATGTACCCAGCGAGTAGACTCTTTACCTATGGTTATGTCACATAGATCCATTTCACCTAATACAGCAATAACTTCAGCTACAGTCTGAATAGCTTGTACTTTGTTATCCATGTTTAAGTACTTAGCACACATTGAAGCTATGGATACTAGCTTCATTGATTTCTGGCACTCTAAACAGATGATTGCTGTTATGTCATAGACCAGTTCCTCAAGGTCTAAGTCCAGTAGGTGCTGTAGCCTTTCGTTCTTGGATTTCCAGTGGTCTGTTTGAATCCACTGTTCTAAGGTCTCGACAGTATTAAGTACTATTGTGGTTAAGAACTCTGTACTTTTTAAATCGTCTACAGCTTTTCTGTGGATACCTTTTTTACCAAAGGTTTCCTCGTAACGCTTTTGAATTGCGTAGGTGTGTTTACTTGTTTCCATATCACTTTCCTGTATAAGTAACTTGGTTTAAGTAAGTACTTGAGTACTTACTTATTGTTTGCTGCTATTTCCTGTAATTGCTTAAAGGCTTCTGGATCAATAAATACAACCTTGGAAGTGGTAGCTATATTAAATATTTGATCAAATGCCTCTTTACGTATCATGGCAAAGTTGCCTGTACGTCCTTTGTCATTTAACTGAGATGGGTTGTTTGACATAGTTTCAATCAAGGCTATATAGCCCTCATTGAATTGTTGTTCATGTACTGAACAAGGTTCCCAACCCATGAAGTTATCTTTCTCTAGACTGTTTTTTAAACGTTTATCTAGTAATACAACTTCATCTGTAGTTTCCAGACAAACAGGGCAGTAATAATGCCCTAAGCCAACGTGTGATTTCATGGGTTAAGCTCCTCATCAAATTTAAAACTTAGTGATTCAAAGAAGTTAATAATTTCTTCCAGATCTTTAATTTTCTGGGTAACTCTTGAAATATATGTTGAAAATAACTCGGGTGACTTATTCCAAATATCTAGAAGATTTTTTTCATGTTTTAACCAATTTGTTGTTGTTTCAGGACTGAGAACAGTTACCTTCTGTTCAATAGGTGCACCGTCTTTAATAACAAACTTAGTGTTTAATTCTTCAATAGACATAAAAGTGTATTGAGATTCATAACTTCGTTTGGTGTATGGGTTAGTATCGAAGCTAACGTAAACTGGGTATTTCATTGTTTGGTTTCCTGTATTGGTTTTAAGTACTTACCTAAGTAAGTACTCATTCACTTAGTAGTAGCGGCTAGTTATAAAATCGTATAAATCTTTATCTTCGATAATGTCATTGATACGCTCTATAACGTCTTGAGGTTTGATGTTAGCTATGTTGTAGCTATCCATAAGGAATAAGTATTCAGCTATTTCTCTTGGTATATCAAAGAAAGCTTCAACTGCACTCCAGCTAGAAGACTCCCCATAAGCAGGGCAGTCACATTTATCCCAATGTAACCCTTGTTCAATAAAAGGTGGGTGACTACAAGCCCACCCCACAGCACAACATACTGTTCCACATTCAATAAGGTTCTGCTGTTCTACACCTATTAAGTTTTCGCCTCCACTCCATGCATCTAAATCGAAGTTAGTCTCTGGGATAGTTGTAAGAAGGTTAGTTAATTCTCTTAAGCGTTCTACGTTCATGGTAAATGTCCTGTATTAGTAAGATGGTGAATGACGCAATACAGGTATATGTTGTATTGCGTAGGTAGGTTATTTCTGGTGTATATAGATCAGTTAGCATCCCAACAGTCATTGAGATACACATCCCTAATGTGATTACAAAGGTAATAGCTAGAATGATTAGTGATAGGTAGCTAAACCAATTAATGAAGTTGTTAGCGTTATTCATTAATTAATGTCCTGTGGTTAATTGACTGAGTACTTAAGTGAGTACTTCATATAACGCTTGTACTAAGTCATCTATAGGCACGTATGGGTATACAGTCTCTTGTGGTGACTCAGGATCTTCAGCGTATTTTTCAATAAACCAAGTAGGGAAATTGAACATAGGAAATCCTACTTCTACTTCTTCATAGGACTCAGCGTTATTAACGCTTGGGGTACAGTAGTGGTACTCTGAAGCCTGTACTGATAGCTTTAGGTTATTTAGTTCTAAAGCTTTACGTCTGTTGTTATTAATAGACGTAGGTTGAGCTAAATGGTTAGTAATAGTTTCTTTAATTGCTGCTAGTTTCATTGTTTTAGTCCTGTGGTTAATTGATTGAGTAATTAAGTGAGTACTCAAATTTGATTAGCTAAATCTACAAGGATGTCTCCATGACATGCTTTAGGTTTGCAGAAACAACCTAATGTTTTACCTTTAAGTTCATGCAAATCATTTAGTAAATGAACTCCTTGACCATGTGTAATCCAAGCATGGTAGGCTTCAATTACTTCTTGACGATTACCATGCTGTCCGATGATAAAAGGATTACCCCATTTAGAACCTCGACCTATATATACGTCATAAGATTCTTTATATTTATTTACTACTTTAGTGGTCATAACTAATTCCATAAGTAATTAAGTGAGTACTCATTGATGTTTTGATGATGTTAAGTACATAAACCCAACACACCGCCACAAGTGCGAAGCACCCATTTAGTACTACTGTCTTCAACCATAAACTAAAGTTTACTGTCTGATAGATATTTATAAATAAAAAATACCTTACACCCATAAGAGGACGTAAGGTATCGTGTAGGTATCGGGTTATGCACCAAGCTCGAAGTCATCAGTGTCTTCGTTGTTGTCTGTAACTACTAAGGTAATTAGACCTTTAGTTAGTAATTCTGCAACTACTGCTGTAATGTCTTCAGTACTTAATGTACTTAAAGTGTCAATTACTTTTGCATGTAGTGGGTTCTCTGTATCCAGTGGAATACCACCTAATGACTTCATTTTAACTTGACCAGTTGATTTAGATTTCACTGGTAAATTAAAGTTAAGCCAAGCATCAGCTTTCTTACGAGTAGCAGTTGTACCTGTAGTTCCAACAGTTTTTTGAGTAGCCATGATGTGTGTCCTGTATGAAAGATGGCATTATTGCCACCACAAGAGCGAAGCTCTTTTATTCAGGAATGATGTAGTGAATTTAGGGAGAATAGTTATAGGAAACAGGGAGAATAAACAAAGGGAAAGGATGAGGTAGTGAGCTACCAAAATTAGGGATTTTTCATAAAGTTTTTAGAACTTATGACGCACCTGTACTGTCTTGCTTGTGTGCCTTGTGTAAGCTCTTGCTTTTGCTTTTAATTGTGTAAGCTTTTAAAGTTTAAATAACCCAAACCAGCTTAATGCTGGAATGGGTTATTGGTTTGTTCTTGGTTTGGGCTGCACACACGTGCTTTGATAGCGTTAGGTATTGACGCTACCAAAAATAGGGAAACGCTACAAAATATTATCATGCAGCCTAGATTTATATAGTCCATGTCTTTCATGGTGGTTATCCTTATGTTGTGAAGTATTGGATTAGAGTAAGTACTGCGAAGAATGGGGTGCTGAATATTGCAATGCCTAGTATTGCTTCAATAGTTTCTTGATCCATGCTGTAGTTCCCTTAAGATGTAGATGATGGAAAGCACACTGACCTAAGCCAATGTGCTTGAATGATTAAAGGTTACGGATTGCCTTGTAGCTTAGCTAGAGCTTCAGCAGCAGCCGGTGAGAGCGTGCGTGTGCTATTGATCTCTACCTCACCAAGACCTTGAGCCTTACGAGCGTTGTTGATTTCTTCCATACGTGCCTGATAGTTGGCATCAGCCTCAAGCTTGGATGTATTGCGGAAATCTTCCGCTGATTCTTTCATTGTAGTGGAGATGTTCTTACCTGACTCAAGCAGATCATCGACCATATCCAACCCTTTGTTAGCTGACTGAACAAGACGTGGAATGAATAAGACAATAGAGACAATGGTAGACAGGATGATGCCGAACGCTTTACCTAAGCCAACTGTTTTAGGTTGTTGTTGGTTACTCATGAGTTGTTTCCTTCAATTGAATGGACACGATTGTCCACCACAACAGCGAAGCTGCAAACCAAGAGAGTAAGAATCCTTTTTTATGTAGACATAGGGGGAGGGGTATTCAGGTTTTGTAGTTAAGAAAGTGAGAACCCTATATCCGTACTAAATTATGCTACAACGGTA
>JACCDZ011775206.1_pt1 | contig 48299 bp, 46 predicted proteins | sample 7449551 | NCBI WGS metagenome assembly JACCDZ01 (sample SAMN15323452, study PRJNA562643) | freshwater metagenome | isolation source: river surface water | place: USA:Blue River Watershed | collected 2017-08-18
CGCCGGTACAGCACATCAAACGCGGCGGCATCGCCATCGCGATAGGCCAGCATCAGCGTTTCATCGTCAGCATCGTGCATGGTTATTCCTTTGGCTGTGCCGGTGTGTGTGCACCGTGATCCGGCTCGACCGGTGTGAGTGACTGTGCAATATCAACCAGCTTCACAAACGCCTGACGATAACCGCCCTTGTCGGCGCCGCGCCCGGCCAGTGCCAGCTCCTTCACGTCATCATAACCAAAACTGCCCAGATAGTTGCCCCCGCGCAGCAGCTGACCAAAACCGGCCACGGCGGCGGCAAACCGGAAATCGTTACCCGGGGTGGCACGCAGCTCGCGCAGCGATACCGCACGATCAAATTCCACGGCGCGCGTCTGCCCCGGCTGCTTGTAGCGCACGCGCAGGAATCCGATTTCGCCAGCCTTGCCGGGTGTTGCCGGTTTTGCCGCCTGATCGTAACGGCGTGGCTCCAGCAATCCTTTCTTGCCCACAGGCGTCAGCTCATACAAGGCCGTCACACTCTTGCCGGCGCCCACTTCTGCTGCATCCACCTTGTCATTGCGGAAATCCTCTTCACGCAGCACGCGATTTTCATAACCGATGAGGCGCCACTCGCTGATCACGTCCGGATTGAATTCCATCTGCAGTTTCACATCTGCCGCCACGGTATTGAACGTGGATGACAATTCCTCCACCAGTACCTTGCGGCCTTCTTCCAGCGAATCGATATAGCTGTAATTGCCGTTGCCCACATCGGCAATCTGTTCCATCAGGGCCTCCTGGTAATTGCCCTGACCAAAACCGAGTGTGGTCAGCGAGATGCCGCCCTCGCGTTCACGCGCCACCATGTCCTTTATCTGCTGCATGTCGGTGATGCCGACATTGAAGTCCCCGTCCGTGGCCAGCAGGATGCGGTTGATGCCGCCCTTGATGAAGCCGGCACGTGCCTGCTGGTAGGCCAGACGGATCGCGGACTCACCTGCGGTTGATCCACCCGCCTGCAAGCGTGCAATGGCCGCGCGTATTTTTTCCTTGTGATTGCCGGCGGTGGATTCCAGCTCAACCGCCGTGCGTCCTGCATACACCACCATGGCCACCCGGTCCTGCGGACGCAATTCATTGACCAGTTGCTGCAAGGTGGCCTGCACCAGCGGCAACTTGTCCGGACTGTCCATGGAGCCGGACACATCCACCAGAAACACCAGATTGGCAGCGGGCATGGCGGCGGCTTTTACTTCCACTGCCTTCACCCCCACGCGCAGTAACCAGCGTTCGGCATTCCACGGTGCGGCAGCCAGCTCGGTGGTCAGCGCAAACGGGTGGGCATCTTTTGGTGCCGGATAATCGTAGGGGAAATAATTCAGCAGCTCTTCCACACGCACCGCATCACGCGGCGGCAGCTGTCCCTGCGACAGGAAACGGCGCACATTGCTGTAGCTGCCGGTATCGACATCAAGGCTGAAGGTGGACACCGGTTCGGCACTGGCTCGCCTGACCGGGTTGTCGCTGATGCCGGCATATTTCTCGCGATTTTCCGGCACGGGTTGCCAGGCATCCTGCATGGCCATTCCGCCCGCCACTCCGCCTGTCATGGCGCTCGCCGCCGGTGTGGCCATGACGGCCATGCGTTCGTGATGCATGCGGGTTTTTGCCACTTGCTCACGGGCAAGGTCCTGGCGTGCATCGGCCTCTGCGGGAGCGGGCGGCAAGGACAGGCTGCTGACCGCTTCCTGATGCGTGCAAGCTGACATCAGAACGGCAATTGTGATCACAAATAGTGCGCGAGGCGGGGTCATGGCATATCTCCGGTGGCTTGATATACGGTGTAACGCCCGGATTGCCCGTATCGGGTTAGGCCCGCTGAAAATATTTCCGACACCCCGCCTGTCCCGGGGATGGTACTTGTCGCCAGTGCGGGTCTAGAATCGCCGGAGCTTGTGTTGGTTTTTTGTACGCATTCAGGGACTTGAATCATGCTGTATCACCGCTACACCCGCACTGCCTCCTTGGCGCTCTGCCTGCTGTCCTTTCTTTCCGCTCCCGCCACTGCCGATGACGTGCTCGTGCAGGCGGAGCAGTTGCTTAACCAGAAACGCGGACAGGAAGCGTTTGCCCTGCTCTCCCCGCTGGAGGATGAGCGCGCGGGTGATCCCGGTTTTGACTTTCTGCTCGGCCGTGCCGCCATGGCCAACGGCCGCAACACCGAGGCGGCTTTCGCCTTTGAACGCTGCCTGGCGATAGACCCGAAAAACGGCCCCTGCCGCATGCAGATGGCGCAGGCACACATGCTGCTGGGTGAAAACGACCAGGCCCGTCTGGAACTGAAAACCATTCAGGAATACTCGCCACCACCGGAAGTGGAGGCACTGGTCAGCCAGTACATGGGCATGCTGGACGAAAAGGATGGTCAGGCAAAACGTCAGGTCAGCGCCTATGCGCAGCTCGGGCTTGGCTATGACACCAACGTGAACAGCGCCACCGACCAGAGCCAGATTGCCATTCCCGCACTGGGCGGCCTCTACTTTGTGTATGACTCGGCCGCCCGCGAACAGGAAGACAGTTATGCGCAACTGGAAGCCGGTGGACGCCTGCGCCAAAGCTTGACACCGGCCTGGAGCCTGCTGGCCGATGCCGCTGTCAGCCAGCGCCTGCATCAGGAAATTGACAGCCTGAACTCGCTGTCCCTGGATGCCAGCGTCGGCGGCGCCTGGCGTACCGGCCCCAGCCAGATCGTGTTCCGGGCCAATGCCCAGAACTACCAGCTGGACGGTGACGACTACCGCAAGCTGGTGGGCGGCATGGGCCAGTACATCTACTCGCCGCGCGACAGCAGCCAGCTGAGTGCCTATCTGCAAATCACCGACATGAGCTACGACGGCCAGCCGTCGCGCGATGCCCGGCGTGACACGCTGGGTGCGGCCTGGTCACAGGCCCTGGACTGGTGGCGCAACCCGGTGGTCTATGCCGGCCTTTATGGCGGCCAGGAAACACCGGAAACCGGCGAAGTTAAATATGAGCACTTTGGCCAGCAGTTCTTCGGGGTTCGCGTGGGTGGCAGCCTTGCCCTGGGTGCCCGCACTCAGCTGAACGGGGCCATCAGCACCGAAAGCCGGGATTACGACGCCGAGCACCCGACCTTCCTGACGACCCGGTCGGACAGCCAGATCGACGTCAACCTGGGGCTTGGCTATCGCCTGGGCAAGTACCTGTCCGTGCGCCCCAACTACACTTTTACCAGCAATGACTCGAACATCGTCATCAACGAATTCTCGCGCCACACACTGAGTGTGGACATCCGCTATGAGCGGTAACAGGGAGGCTACCACCATGCGTCATTCCACCTTCATGCCCCATTCCCTCACCCTGCTGGCCGGCGCCATGGCAGCACTGGCCAGCGGTCAGGCGCTGGCCGAAACCGCCGGCAAGGTCAGCTTCGTTACCGGCAATGTCACCGCCACATCCCCTGATGGCCAGAGTCGTGCCCTTACGCGTGGCGCGGCCATCAACGGCGGCGACCGCATCGAAACCCGCGGCGGCCGCCTGCAGATCCGCTTCACGGACGGCGGCTTTGTGTCACTGCAACCCAACTCGGTGTTCGGTGTGGACCAGTACCTCTACGCCAACAAGGCCCCTGAAGAGACCTCGCTGTTCTTCAGCCTGTTGCGCGGCGGCATGCGTACCGTTACCGGCGCCATCGGCAAGGTCAACAAGCAGAGCTACAAGGTGCGCACCCCGGTGGCCACCATCGGTATCCGTGGCACCGGCTACCGCGCCACCACCGACAACAACCGGACACTGGTCTCGGTGGGCCACGGCCTGGTGAATGTCGAAAACGTCCTGGGCAACATCACCGGCGGTGCCGGCCAGAACATCCTTGTCACCAATGACATCCCCCCGACGCTTACGCGCGAATCTGCCGAAATCAAGGCCACCGGCCCTGAGGGTGATGTCGAGGAAGCCCTGGCAGACAACGGCGAAGACGACACCCCGGCCTTTGGCGAGCAGGTTGATGAGGATGGCAACACCCTCCTGCTGGCAAAAGACAGCAGTGGTAACTTCGTGTTCATCACCCCGGTAATTGCCGCCACCCTCCAGAACTCAGACCCGGTGACCCAATCGCCCGTGTTCTCTTTGGCTGCACCCATTTATAACGGCGGCGTCGCGAACTTCATCCACACCAAGCTTCTGGCCACCTTTGACCAGAGCACTGGCGTCAACCGTGGCGCCATGCTGAAACTGGATAGCGCCAACGGCCCAGTCTTTGACAGCGGCACACTGAAATTCAGCGGCGTAACCACCCTCAAGAACCTGAGCTGGGGTGAGTTCACCGATGGTGCCGCCGCCATCGACAACCTGGGCAGCGGTCTGGTGGCATCGGCCACCCAGTTCGAACCCTACATCGTCGGCTACTCGGCGCCCACCCTGCTGGGAAGCGGCAAGGCCACCTACAACCTGGTTGGCGGCAGCACGCCACGCCTGAACCAGACAATTGCCGCCACCCTGAACAATTTCACCATCACCATCGACTTTGACTATGCCCTGCTTGACCTGGCGCTGGGCGTGACTGCCAGTGGTCTGACGGCCAACGTGACCGGCAATGACATCGCCGTGCCGGACATCTTCGTGGATGGCGCGTTCAACCTGAGCACCAGTAATTTCAACCAGCTCACCGTGAGCGGCAGTGCCTGCACCTCCTTCTGTACGGCAGACATCAGTGGTTTCTTTGCCGGTGTCGGCGGCACCCAGATAGGCTCGGCCTACAGCATCCTGACCGATGTGGGCACCATCAAGGGCGTGGCAGCCCTGGACATTGGCACGCCCTCCTCCGGTGCCGGCGTGCTGCCGGATGCCCAGCTCTACACCATGACAACCACGTCCAGTTCGACGGTACTTGGCGGCTACAACTATGGCGATCCGATGACGATGAGTCTGCTCGCGGACTTCAATGCCAGCGGCGAGCTGGTCAGCGCCAGCGAAACCTATCCGTCCAGCAACATCCGCCTGCAAAACCAGACGGCCTCGGTGGCAGATGCCGGCATCCACAAGACCCTGTCCTGGGGCCGCTTTGTGAATGGCGACGTCCTTGTCGACGGCTCGCCCGTCACCCTCGCCGGCCCCGACAGCGTGCACTACGTGATCGGCCAGGAAACACCTTCCGCCATGATGTCCGCGCTCGTTGGCCAGGGCGGCACCGCCACCTACAGCCTGGGTGGACACACCACGCCTACCGGCATTAACGGTGTGGGCAGCAGTGTCAGCGGCAATCTCACCGTCGACTTCGGCGCGGCCACCGTTGGCGTCAACATGGATGTGGACATGGGTGCCAATCTTTATGGCGTCACCGGCTCCATGGACATTGCCGGTGCCCAGTTTGCCGGTAGCGGCCTGAGCACCACCATCAATGGCGGCAGCTGCCCCAGCGGCTGCAGCACCGACATCAACGGTTTCTTCTCGGGACAACAGGCACAGCAGATCGGCCTGACCTACAAGATCAATGATTTCGGTACCGACACCATCAAGGGCGCTGCCACCTTCGAGCGTGGCGACATCACGCTGCCACTGCCCTGACAGGCATGCACTCCGCCTGGCACGATGCCATCACCCTGCTGCAGCAGGGTGATGCGCAGGGCGCACGCGAGCGACTGGCCAGCGTAACTGGCATTCACGCCGAGCAGGACTTCCTGCAGGGCGTATGCGCCCATGCCCTGCAGGACATTCCGCAGGCCGTCTCGCATTTTGCGCAGGCCCTGCAGCATGACCCCGGCCACTCCCGTGCCGCCGCCGCACTGGGGGCGCTGCTGGCCGGCCTTGGTCGGCATGCCGAGGCCGAGCACGTGTTCCGGCAAAGCCTCGCGCGCAGCGACGACCCCCAGGTCCGCTTCAACCTGGCCGTCATCCTGGAGGACCTCGGCCAGCTGGATGCCGCACTGGCCGAATACACGCACCTGATCAGCCACCACCCGGACGACTACGCGCCCCGGCATAACCGTGCCGGCCTGCACGCGCGGCGCATGCAACTGGCCGATGCCGCCACCGATTACCGCGAGCTGGTCAAACGCCATCCCGGCCACACCCTGCCGTGGCAGAACCTGGCCGACATCGAGATCAGCCAGGGTCACTACGAGGCCGCGCTCGGGCATCTGGACGAAGTGCTGCGGCGCGAGCCCGGCAATGCCAAGGCCGTCATGAGTGCTGCCATCGCCGCTGCCGCCAATGGTGACTTTACGACCAGCGACAGGCACTTCGAACACCTGCGCCGGGTCGATGCCGGCCTGTGGCAATCCGCTCTCGAACGCATCAACGGCCGCGTTGGCCAGGCCAGCCGCCCCGAAGCACAACTGGTGTTTCTGGTGCGCGCACACGAGCACCTGGCAGCCTGCGACTGGTCACGCTGGCCGCTGTACGGCCCCGTGTTCCGTGAGCTGGTGGCCGGCGGCGAGCATGGCGAGCTGATCAGCCTGGCGTTCCGTTCCGTGGCCGCGCCACTGGATGCCGGCGAACAACGGCAACTGGGCACCGCGATTGCCCGGCAAGTCCGTCCGCTGGCATCGCTGTGCCCTGCCCCCTCGCCAAGCCCGGCGCGCCTGCGCGTGGGCTACCTCGGTGCGCGTTTTGGCCACCATGCCACCGGCGTGCTGCTGCAGGACTTTTTCGCAGCGCATGACCACGACAGCACCGACGTGTTCCTGCTGGATCTGGCCGGCAGCGACGGCAGCACAACGGCACAACGCATACGCCAGACACCCGGTGTGCAGACCGTCGGGCTGCAGGGGCTGGATGACAGCACCGCTGCCACACGCATTGCTGCACTGGGACTGGATATTCTGGTCGACCTGTCCTTGTATAACGACGATCCCCGCCCCGGCATCCTGGCTCAGCATCCCGCCGCCGTGCAGGTGGCCTGGCTGGCCGCCCCCTACACCAGCGGCGCCCCCTGGCTGGACTACGTGATCAGCGATGCCCGCGTGAGCCCCGGGCCGGGCTGGAGCAGCGAAGCAGAAGTGCAACTGCCCGAAAGCTACTTCGTGTTCAGCCATGCCAGCGCGCCACCGGCCGTGCCGTTGCGTGAACGTCTGGGCCTGCCGGACAACCGTTTTGTCTTTGCCTGCCTGAGTGCGCCCTGGAAAATTGATCCTGACACCTTCACCGTGTGGATGCGGATACTGCAAGCCTGTCCGGACAGCGTGCTGTGGCTGCTCGGCGACAGCGCCCCGGTGGTTCTCAACCTGAAACGGGAAGCCGAGTGGCGCGGCATCGACCCGCGGCGCCTGCTGTTTGCACCACGCACCACGCCCGAGGCCCATCTGGCCCGCCTCGGGGCCGCCGACCTGTTTCTGGATACGCGTTACTGCAACGGCCACACCACCGTGGCCGAGGCCTTGTGGGCAGGCCTGCCGGTACTCACCTGCCCCGGCCCCACCTTTGCCAGCCGGGTTGCCGGCAGCCTGCTGCACAGCTGCCACCTGCCCGAACTCGTGTGTGCGGACTGGGCCGCTTACGAGCAGGCGGCGGTCAGCCTGTATCGCGACCGCGCCCACCTCGTCGCCCTGCGCCAGCGCCTGCACGAATCACGTCATCATGCGGCGCCGTTTGACCTGCCGCGGCAGGCCCGCCATCTGGAAAAAGCCTTTCGCCACATGCGCGAGCGCTTTGCACAGGGACAGCCCGCCGCACCGTTTGCCGTCAGCGATCTTGCCTGAGGTTTGCGGGGCATAAAAAACCGGTCTGCATGACCGGTTTTTTATTGTGCATGGCGCATGACGCTCAGGCCACGGGCACCGTCGCTGCAAATGATGCGCGTTGCGCCAGCACATCCGCCAGCCGTACCAGCCCGGGAAACTCGTCGCGCCAGCCCAGCTCCGGAAAGCGGAAGTCGAGGTACCCCAGCGCACAACCCACCGCAATGTCCGCCAGTGAAAACGTGGCATTCACGCAATAGGCATTCAGCGCCAGATCATCATTCATGGCACGCAAGCCGAGACGAACCTTGCCCAGCTGGCGCTCAATCCATTCCGGACTCTGCTGCGCCTCCGGACGCTTGCGCTCGATAAACACGGCAGCGGCGGCATCACTGATGCCATCGGCCAGAGCCTCCCAGCGCTTCACGGCAATCATCTGCATGGCGTCGGCAGGCACCAGCATCGGCCATGGCTTGAGCTGTTCGAGATAATCCGCAATCACCCGCGAATCAAACAGCGTACTGCCGTCATCACGCTGCAGCACCGGCACCTTGCCCAGCGGATTGAACTGCGGCACGGTGGTATCCGGATTCCACGGAATATCCACCACCATTTCGCACGGAAGATTTTTTTCGGCCAGCACAATGCGCACCTTGCGCGCAAACGGACTGGTCAATGACGTTATCAGTCTCACGATTCAGCATCCTCTTCCGTATCGACAGATGACTCGACATCATCATCTGTCGTGTCACTGCCGGCATCCAGATCCAGCTTTTCCAGTGGCAGGGCCTTCTTGGCCTTGGCCCCGAGTTTTTTAAGTTTTTCCACGCGACCCACCAGCCCGCCATGCCCGCTCAGGCTGGACACCGTTTTGCGGAACTGCTCCTGGCTGCGATCCAGCGCCTTGCCAAGGCCATCAAGGTGATCGAGCAGCATGGCAAACTTGTCATGCAGCAGCCCCGCCTCCTTGGCAATCTGTTCGGCATTGCGGTTCTGTCGCTCATAACGCCAGATGCTCTCCACCGTGCGCAAGGTCGCCAGCAATGTCGTCGGGCTGACAATAATGATTTTCTTGTCGAAGGCTTCACGGAACAGGGCAGGGTCATGCTCGACCGCGAGCATGAAGGCCGACTCCACCGGCATGAACAGGAAGACAAAATCCAGCGTGCGCAGGCCCGGCAAATCCTCATAGCGCTTTTCACTGAGCAGGCGGATGTGGTTGCGCAGTGCACCGGTGTGCGCCTTCAGGGCACGCTCACGCTCGCTTTCATCCTCGCTGGAGCAGTAACGTTCGTAATCCACCAGCGACACTTTTGCATCAATGACGATGTCACGGTTTTCCGGCAAGCGCACAATCACGTCGGGCAGGCGCCGCTGGCCGTCCTCGTCGGTCACACTGAACTGCGTGACATATTCATGCCCTTCGCGCAGACCGGATTCTTCCAGCACGCGTGACAGGATGACTTCGCCCCAGTTGCCCTGCAATTTCTTGTCGCCCTTGAGTGCCTTGGTCAGGTTGCTGGCATCGTCACTGATCTGCCGGTTAAGGCCTTCCAGTCGCGTCAGCTGCTCCTTCAGGGCAAACCGTTCACGCGCTTCGTTTCCGTAGGTGGTTTCGACTTTTTCGCGAAAATCCTTCAGCTGTTCGCGCAGGGGCGAGAGCAGGGTGTCGAGGCCGGTACGATTCTGTTCGGTGAATTTCTGCGATTTTTCTTCAAAGATGCGCGTGGCGAGTTGCTCGAACTGCAGACGCAAGGCCTGTTCCTGCTCCTTCACAAACGCCATGCGTGATTCCAGCTGTTCGCGCTCGGCCTGCAGGCGGGTATCCAGTTCGGCCAGGCGGGCATCGCGCTCGCGCAGTGACAGCTCCAGACGACGACGTTCTTCATCGCCCTGCTGCAGGCGGACCAGCAACTGTTTTTCCTGCTCCTGCTGCGCCACCAGACGCGCCTCTGCCGCCGCCAGTGTGGCCGGCAGTGATTTCAATGCCGCCAGCCCGAGCAGTTCCTGCTCCAGCTGCTGCGCACGCATCTGCTCGCGCGCAGTGGTCACGGCATTGGCCTGTGCCGCATCCAGCAAGCGCTGCTGCTCCAGCTGCAAGGCAGCGATGCGCGCCTGGCGCCACAAGAAAACAGCCAGTGCGCCGGCAAGGGCACCCAGCACGGCGGCCAGCAACAGCCCGGAAATTGCGCTCATGAAACGTCCTGTGTCTCCGGCAGGGTCAGGCCGGGAGAGGGCAGGGTAAGCCCCTCGGGCGGGAGGTACAAGCCGGGAGGCAACTCCAGCTCCACCGCCAGCGGACGGTGGTCCGACAGGCGCTCTTCCAGCACCCGGATGGAGTGCACGGTGAGGCGGTCACTGACCAGAATGTGATCAATCTGGCGCTGCGGTTTCCAGCTCGGGTAGGTATGCAGTTCCTCTTCCAGCCACTGCCACTTGCGGTCGCCAATGGGAGAACGACGCAACTCTTCGTGCGTGCAGTTGAGATCGCCCATCAGTACCACATGCGGTGCATCCGCAATCACCTTGTGGATGTAGGCAAACTGGTGGAAGCGGGCCTTCATGCTGAGTGCCAGATGCACGTTCAGCACCAGCAGGCTGTTTTCTCCCTGACCGAAGCGGCTGACGATGATGCCGCGACCCTTGAGGCCGGGCAGGGCATGGGCCTCCACCGCCAGCGGTGACTGCCGGCTGAGCAGGCCGTTGCTGAACTGGCCGAGATGACCGAGATCACGGTTGACCTGCTGGAACCACCAGGGAAACCCGGCCTTTTCGGCCAGATGCGCCAGCTGGTGGGTGTAGCCGCTGCGCAGGCTGCCGCCATCCACTTCCTGCAGGGCAACCACATCATACTGGCCAATCAGGTGGGCAATGCGCTCCAGCTGCTCGTGCTGGCGGCGATGCGGCAGCAGGTTGCGCAGGCTGCGCGTGACGTAATGGTGCGAGGCATCAAAGCCCATGCCGGCCTGCATGTTGAAGCTGAGCAGGCGCAGGCGGGCCTTGCCCCAGAGCAGCGGCTCGGTCGCAATCGGCGGCGCACTTTGCAGCGGCCGCGCCGGCAACAAACGGGTGAGACGCGAAATCATGCAGACACTCCGGGGAAACACCCCACCATTCCTATCCTAGCCATGCGCCACGACAGCGTCAGCAATGCAGATCAATAAAAACGGCCGCAGAGCGGCCGTTTTTCAATGGTGCATTCAGCGCGTGCTTACTTCTTTTTTGCCATCGCCAGGCGTTCCTTGGCAATCAGTTCGTTCACGGTGGCCATCACCTTGGCATCCGATCCCTTGACCAGATACTTGCCGTTCACTACCACCGCCGGCACGCCATCCAGACCGTATTGCTGGGCCAGCGCCTTGCCCTGCGCCACCTTGCCGGAGACGGCAAAGGAGTCATACAGATTGCCGAAGTTGGCCGGGTTGGCACCAAAGCCGGCATAGAAACGGGTCAGGGATTCCTTGTCGAACAGGCGCTGACGGCCAACCTGGATGGCCTGGAACAGCGGGCCGTGTGTCTTTTCCAGGATGCCCAGGGTTTCCGCCGTGTAATAGCCACGGGCGTTCTGTTCCCAGACCGGGTTAAGGGCCGCCGGGGTGCGCACAAAGTTCACATTGGCCGGCTTGGTCTTCAGCCAGGTCGCCACGTGCGGCTCCAGGTGATAGCAGTGCGGGCAGCCATACCAGAAGAATTCACGCACCTCGATCATGCCGGGCTTGTCGACACGGCCGGGCTTGGACAGCACTTCATAATCAGCCGCCTGGGCGGTAAAGGCGACAAGGCCAAGGGTAAGGGCAGCCAGAAAACGCTTGAGCATGAAAAACTCCTGAAATCCGCAGACGGCACAGCGGTGCCGGAAACAGTACTGGCGCAGAGAATAAGCCAGGCGGCGCACTGACCGAAAGACGGACGTGTGGCGTTTTTGTTCCCGCATTGTGCAGGAGCGACACACGGACGCCGGCAGCGCCAGGCGGCGTCAACCCTGTTGAGGACGGGTCACGGGCAATAAAAAAGGCGACCGGAGTCGCCTTTTTTTACACGCCCTGTCTTTTAGTACAGGCCGGAGATGAAGCTGGACACTGCATCGATTTCGGCATCGGACATGCGCGCAGCGATCATCTGCATCGGGCCCTGCTCGCCAGCCTTGGCAGCGTCATTGACGCGCTTGGCAGCCGGATCGGCCACGGTGTCGTTACGGCCTGCTGCACGGAAGGCAACCAGCTGTGCCTTCACGTAATCCGCATGCTGGCCACCCAGACGCGGGTAACCGGCCAGGGCATTGCCCTTGCCAGCCGGGTTGTGGCAACCGGCACAGGCGGCCAGACCGGTCTTGCTGTTGCCGCCACGGAAGATCTTCTCGCCCAGCTTGACCAGCTCGGGCTTGGCCTTGCCAACCACGGCCTGCTGGGCCGAGAAATAGGCAGCCAGATCGGCCATGTCCTGATCAGCCAGCGGCATGGCCATGCCCATCATGATGGGGTTGCCGCGACGGCCGGACTTGAAGTCCTGCAGCTGCTTGTAGATGTACTTGGCACCCTGGCCGGCCAGCGTCGGGTTGACCGGCACCATGCTGACGCCACCAGCACCGTGGCAGGCAGCACAGGCAGCCGCCTTGGCTTCGCCGGCAGTGGCATCGCCCTTGGGCATGGGGGCCGCGTGGGTCAGCGACACCAGACCCATGGACATTACGGCAGCGGCAAGCAATTTCTTCATGGTGGATTCCGTCTCGGGTAGTGCGGGTTACTTGGACATGTACTGGATGAGTGCCTTGAAATCGGCGTCGGTGCAATCTGTGCACAGGCCCTTGGCCGGCATGGCACGGATACCGTTCTTGACGTTCTTGAGCAGTGTGGCTTCACCCTGCTTCAGGCGTGGTGCCCAGGCAGCCTTGTCGCCCTTCTTGGGAGCGCCGGCAGCACCGGTACCATGGCAGGCCACGCAGGCCTTGTTGTACTTGGCTTCGATCGGCGAGGGAGCAGCAGATGCCTGTGCGGAAGCGAAAAACAGGCCGGCGAGAGCGGCGGCAATGGTAAATGTCTTCATGGCTTACTCCTGTGCCGGGAAGGGCACGACTGGCTGGCTGAAACCGGATTACCGCACGACTTGCAGGGATTCCCTGCCAAGCCGCCGGATTATATACCACGACGCCCGCTACGCAATCCGCTGTGATGCCCGAATGCGCTAATAAAGAGATGTGCCACGACCCGTGACCCGGGCCGTCCCGCCCCGTAGAATGCCGCCATTCACTCTTCAGGCCTGTGTCCATGACCGCCCTCCTGCATCCGGTGCTGCAACTCACCGAACGCGCCCAGTTCCTGACCAGCGCGCCCACGCTGGCGCATTGCCCGGCCGACATCGGCATGGAGATCGCTTTTGCCGGCCGCTCCAATGCCGGCAAGTCGAGCTGCATCAACGCCCTGGCCCGCCAGAAACAGCTCGCCCGCGCCTCCAAGACGCCCGGACGCACACAGCTCATCAACTTTTTTGCACTGGATGAATCGCGGCGACTGGTCGACCTGCCCGGCTATGGCTACGCCAAGGTCGCCAAGGACATGAAGCGGGAATGGCAGAAACACCTGGGTTTTTACCTGCAGGGACGTCACAGCCTGCGCGGCCTTATCCTGCTCATGGATGCCCGGCATCCGCTTACCGACTTTGACGTGAGCATGCTGGAGTGGGCGCGCGGCCACGGCCTGGACGTGCACTGCGTGCTGACCAAGGCCGACAAGTTCAATCGCGGCCCGGCGCTCAATGTGCTGCAGGCCGTCAGTCGTGACCTCAAGACCAAGGGCTTTGTGGCTACCGTGCAGCTGTTCTCAGCACTGAAACTGACAGGACTGGAAGAGCTGGCCGACAAGCTGGGCGAGTGGCTGGATTACCCGCCGCCGCCCGAGCTGCTGGTGGAGGCGCACAGCCGGCTGGCGTAAGTGATGGGGTGCCACGCCTGAAGGCGCGCGAGCGGCTTGCAGGCAAGGCGGGAGGTGTGTGCAATACCGGAGTTTACATTCAGTAAATGAGGATTTTGCACACACCTCCCAACGCCGCATGCGAGTCGCGCAGCAGCCTTCAGTGCGCCTCGTCCCAGTTTTTGCCCACACCCACTTCGACCAGCAGCGGCACCGATAGCTGCGCCGCCGACTCCATCTGCTCGTGCAACAGTGCCGTCACGGCGTCCACCTGATCGGCCTTCACCTCCAGCACCAGCTCATCGTGCACCTGCATGATGAGACGGGCATCGGCATGCTGGCGCGCAAGCGCCGCTTCCACCGTGATCATGGCACGCTTGATGATGTCCGCCGCCGTACCCTGCATTGGTGCATTGATTGCTGCACGCTCGGCCGCCTGACGCAGTGCCGGATTCTTGGCATTGATGTCGCGCACCATCAGCCGGCGACCAAAAAAGGTTTCGACATAACCGCTCTGTGCGGCCTGTGCCCGGATGTTTTCCATGTACTGTCTGACGCCGGGGTAGCGCGCAAAATACATGTCGACATACCCCTGCGCCTCACCACGCCCGATGCCCAGCTGCTTTGCCAGACCGAATGCCGACATGCCGTAGATCAGGCCGAAGTTGATGGCCTTGGCATTGCGGCGCTGGTCATTGCTCACCTCGGCCAGCGGCACCCCGAACACTTCGGCAGCGGTGGCGCGATGCACGTCTTCACCAAGACGAAACGCATTGAGCAACCCTTCGTCGCCGGAGAGATGCGCCATGATGCGCAATTCGATTTGCGAATAATCCGCAGCCACCAGCAGATAGCCTGGCGGCGCAATAAACGCCTGCCGGATCTTGCGTCCCGCCTCGGTACGGATCGGAATGTTCTGCAGGTTGGGATCGGAAGAGGAGAGGCGCCCTGTCGCCGCGACCGCCTGATGGTAGGAGGTGTGCACGCGACCGGTTTTCCGGTCCAGCAGCTCCGGCAGCTTGTCGGTATAAGTGGACTTCAGTTTTGACAGCGAACGATGTTCGAGCAGCAACTTTGGCAGCGGATGATCCAGCTGCTCCAGCACATCTTCTGCAGTGGAGTATTGTCCCGTCGCGGTTTTCTTTGGCGCGGGGATGCCCAGTTTTTCGTAAAGGATATGGCCCAGCTGTTTGGGCGATCCCAGGTTGAATTCCTGTCCCGCCAGCGCATACACGTCTTTTTCCAGCGCAATCATGCGCTCACCCAGCTCACGGCTCTGGGTCGCGAGCATGGCTGTGTCGATCAGCACGCCACGGTGTTCCATGGCCTGCAGGATCGGTGCCAGCGGCAGTTCGATATCGCGGAACACTGATTCCAGTTTCGGCTCGGCCGCCAGCTGCGGTGCCAGCACATCATGCAGGCGCTGCGTGATGTCGGCATCTTCGGCCGCATAGTGCGTCGCCTTGTCCACTTCAATCTGGTTGAAGGTAAGCTGCTTGACGCCCTTGCCGGCAATTTCTTCAAATGTGGTGGTTTTCACGCCGAGATAATGCGCCGCCATGTCATCCATGTTGTGACGTGTCGCGGTGGCATCCAGTACATAGGAAGCAAGCATGGTGTCGAACACGACACCGCGCAGGACAATGCCGTAATTTTCCAGCACGTGCATGTCATACTTGAGGTGCTGGCCGATCTTGCCGATGGCGGGATTTTCCAGCAGCGGCTTGAGGCGCGCGAGCACGCTATCACGCTGCAGCTGGTCCGGTGCCCCCATGTAATCGTGGCCGACGGGAATGTACCAGGCTTCGCCTGCACGCAGGGCAAATGACAGGCCGACAATTTCGGCCTGCATGTAATCCAGACTGGTGGTTTCCGTATCGACACAGAACACCGTGGCATTGCCCAGTTTTTTCAGCAGCGCCTCGAAATCCTCTTCTGTCACGACAGCGTGATACTGCACATCAAGCGGTGCCGCCGGCACCTCTGCTTCAATACCGGCGCCTTCGTTAAGCAATTCGTTGTGCCAGGTACGAAACTCCAGTTCACGCGTCCAGTACAGCAGCACATCATGATCCGGTTTGCCGGGATGCAGGTCATCCAGTGTCAGCGGCAGCTCGCAATCGCACTTGATGGTGGCCAGCTCGCGCGCCATTGGCAGCACGGCCAGTCCGTTGCGCAGGTTTTCACCGGCCTTGCCCTTGATGTTGTCGGCATTGGCGATCAGTGCATCAAGCGAGCCGAATTCCTGCAACCACTTTGCTGCTGTCTTCGGACCCACACCATAAACGCCTGGAATGTTGTCGACGCTGTCGCCGACCAGCGAGAGGTAATCGACAATGCACTCGGGTGGCACGCCGAATTTTGCAATCACGCCGTCGCGATCCAGAATGCTGTCATTCATGGTGTTGATCAGCGTGATGTGCTCGTTGACGAGCTGGGCAATGTCCTTGTCGCCGGTGGAGATCAGCACCGGCATACCGGCCGCCGCGGCGCGTTTTGCCAGCGTGCCGATCACGTCATCGGCTTCCACGCCCGGCTCGCACAACAGCGGCAGGCCGAGCGCACGCACCATCGCATGCAGCGGCTCTACCTGCAGGCGCAGGTCGTCCGGCATGGGCGGGCGGTTGGCCTTGTATTCGGGGTAGATGGCATCGCGGAAGGTGCCGCCTGGCGCATCGAACACCACCGCAATATGCGTGGGTGAGTAGGTCTTGATGAGCTTCTGCAGCATGTTGATCACGCCCTTGACCGCGCCCGTGGGCTGACCGGACCGGGTCATCAGCGGTGGCAGTGCGTGAAAGGCGCGATACAGGTAGGAAGAACCGTCGACAAGAATCAGGGGTGTGGCTGACATGGCGCTCGTTCCCCCTCTCCGCGGAGAGGGTTGCTGAAGAGGATTGCTGGCAGGATAACCGTAAGCCGGGCAGGGTAACGCAGAACCGCAGGGCCTGTCGCCGGAGCGCTGCGGCCATTTTTTGCGGCGCACAACGCGCTACACTGCAGGCATGTCTGTTTATACCCATCTCGCGCTGGCCGATGTCCAGCCTTTCGTTGCTGCATGCGGCCTGCCGGCTGCGCAGACGCTCGTTCCCATCAAGGGCGGCATCGAAAACAGCAACTATTTCTTGACCCTCACTGACGGGCGCGAGCTGGTGCTCACCCTGTTCGAGGAACTCGGCCATGACGACGCGGCCTTTCTGGGGCCCTTGCTGTCACATCTGGCACAACATGGGGTGCCGGTGGCCGGCCCGCTGGCCAATGCGGCAGGTCAGCGCCTTGGCGCGCTCGCCGGCAAGCCGGCGCAACTGGCGCCACGGCTGCACGGCCAGCATCCCCTGCACCCGGATAACCGTCAGTGCGCTGCCATGGGCCAGACGCTGGCAAAGCTACATGCGGTATTGCGTGACTACCCGCTGGAGCGGCGCAATGCCCACGGGGCCGACTGGTGGCAGGACGTGGCAGCGCGGCGACGGCCACTGATGCCGGCAGCGGATCAGGTGCTGCTAGACCGTACGCTGGCCGCACTCGCGAACGTCGAGGCACGTTACCCCGACCTGCCCACCGGGCTGGTGCACGGTGACCTGTTTCGCGACAACACGCTGTTTGCCGGCGATGCCGTCTCGGGGGTGCTGGATTTTTCAGAATGCAGTCACGATCACTGGCTGCTGGATATAGCCATCACCGCCAATGATTTCTGCCGGGCCTGGCCCGGTGACACGCCGGACCCGGCGCGCCTGCAGTCCTTCCTGCAAGGGTATGAAGAAGTGCGCCCGCTGACACCCGGCGAGCAGGCGGCCCTGCCGGTGTTTCTGGCAGTGGCCGCCATGCGCTTCTGGTTGTCGCGGCTGGATATCGGGCAGCGCAACCGCGAGGAAGGGCGAGCAGGCGAACATGTCACCCAGAAAAATCCGGACGAAATGAAACGGCTACTGGCCCATTTGCTGGCCGCCGTGCCGGACTGACTACGGCTTGCCCGTCAGGCAACGCTGGATCTCGCCGGCCATGTTCTGCAGTCCCGCCGCATAGCCCTCCGGCCCGCGCGGCACGCCCACAAACAGCTCATCCACTGCTGCCACCCGGTAGGCCTGCCGACCAAAAATGCGGGCCGCCAGTGCCGTATCCGCGCCAGGCTCGGACAGCAGGCAGGCAATGCCCTCCTTTTGCACCCGTTGCGCCATTTCCAGCACATGCCGGGCACCCGGCTTCTGTTCCGGTTCCGGCGTGAGGCTGCCGCGATGCCGCAGACCGGCACTCTGCTCGAAATACTGATAGGCATCGTGATAGGCAATGAGAGGCGCGTTGCGCAGCGGGGCAAAGCGGGCATGCAGGCCATCCTGCAGTTGCTGCAGCTGCGTGGCAAAGGCGTCGGCATTGCGCCGGTACAGGCTGGCACCCCCGGCATCGCGCCGCGCCAGCTCCTGCGCCAGTGCCCGCGCGACCGTCGCCGCATTGGCGGGACTCAGCCAGAGGTGGGGATCGGTAGTGCCCGCCACCGGCATTGCATCGGCCAGCCGCCGCGCCGGCAACAGGTCAATCCCGGGCTGGGTCTGCGCGGTAATGACCGGCTTGCCGCGCAAGGCCGGCCCCAGAAACTGCTCGTGCGCCGGCCCCACCCACAGCACCAGATCCGCGCGCGCCAGCAGGGCACGGTCGGAAGGGCGCAAGGCATATTCATGCGAGGATGCCCCATCGGGCACCAGCTGGCGGGCCTGGCCACGCCCGGCCATCACGGCATCGGCAATGAGGGCAAGGGGGCGGATGCTGGCCACCACCTCAAGGGCATGGGCCTTTGTCGACATGGTCGGCGGAACGGCCAGCAGCAACAGCAGCAGATAACGGAACATTGGATCAACTCCGGCAAGCGGGCGCACGGCCCTGCGTTGCAATGGTCATGCACTGGTGTGCAGCAAGGTCGCATATGTTATATTGTTGCAAATCATTTGTCGCGAGGCCGCCATGAGCACGCCAGCATTTCACCCCCATGACCACAGCCACTGTGTTCACGGCGCCCTCAGTGAGGCCGACCGCCTGTGCAACGAGCGTGGCGTGCGGCTGACCGATATCCGTCGCCGCGTGCTGGAACTGGTCTGGTCCAGTCACCAGCCCCTGGGCGCCTACGACATCCTTGACCGCCTGACCGCCGAGGGCCACAAGCCGGCACCGCCCACGGTGTACCGCGCCCTTGAGTTCCTGCTGGAACAGAAACTCGTGCACCGCATTGCCTCGCGCAATGCCTTTGTCGGCTGCAGCCATCCCGGCGCCGCCCATGCCGGCTACTTCCTGCTGTGCTCCACCTGCGGCAATGCCGAGGAAATCGAGGACAGTGCGCCGCTGGCCAAGGCTGTCGCCACTGCTGCCGGCAAGGCCGACTTCACCGTGGAAAGCCAGACCCTGGAGCTGGCCGGCACCTGCCGGCACTGCCGTCATGACTGAGTCGCTGCTGCACCTGCACAACATTCGCCTGCGCCGCGATGACCGCACCATTCTGGACGGGGTTTCGCTGAAGGTGCATGCCGGCGAAATCCATACCGTGATCGGCCCTAATGGCGCCGGCAAGACCTCGCTGGTCCGGGTGGCGCTGGGCCTGATCACCGCCGACAGCGGCGAGCGCCGGGTACGGCCGGGGCTGCGCATCGGCTACATGCCGCAAAAGCTGGAGCTGAACGCCTCACTGCCGCTGAGCGTGAAGCGCTTCCTGCAACTGGCCCGGCCCGGCCTCTCTGCGGTCGACATGGACCAGATACTGTGCGACGTCGGGGCCCGCCATGTGGCAGCAACGGCCGTCACCCGGCTGTCGGGGGGCGAATTGCAGCGGGTTCTGCTGGCCCGCGCCCTGCTGCGCAATCCCGAACTGCTGGTGCTGGACGAACCGGCCCAGGGCGTGGACATCACCGGGCAGGAGGAGCTTTACACCCTGATCGGGCGCATGCGCGATGAGCGCGGGCTGGGCGTACTGATGGTGTCGCATGACCTGCATCTGGTCATGGCCGCCACCGATCATGTGCTTTGCCTCAACCAGCATGTTTGCTGCGAGGGCCATCCGGAGTCTGTAAGCGCTCACCCCGAGTACCTGCGCCTGTTTGGCGCCCAGGGCGTGAAAGGTCTTGCCGTGTACAGCCATCACCACGACCACCATCACGACACTCACGGTGGCGTCTGCACGCACGAGGGTCCGCATGAACACCATTGAACTGTTCTGGCCGGCTTTGGCGGGAGGCCTGCTGACGGCACTGGTCTGCGGCCCGCTGGGCTCGCTGCTGGTGTGGCGGCGCCTGGCCTATTTCGGCGACAGCCTCTCGCACGCAGCCCTGCTCGGCGTCGGCCTGTCGCTGCTGCTGAGCATTCCCGGCTGGATCGGCATCATCACCGTCTGCCTGACCATGGCGGCACTGCTCGGCCTGCTCATGAAACGGCCGGAACTGGCCTCGGATACCCTGCTCACCATTCTCGCCACCAGCTCGCTCAGCCTCGGCCTCATCGTCACCAGTTTTGTTGATGGCCTGCGCGTCGACCTGATGGCCTACCTGTTCGGCGACCTGCTGGCGCTGGCACCGGCCGACCTGCCGCCGTTGCTGATCGGGGCAGTGCTGATTCTGGGCATACTGTCCTGGCAATGGCGCGGGCTGGTGTCGTCCTCGATCAGCGAAGAGCTTGCTGCCGTTGACGGTGTACCGGTAGAGCGCCTGCGCCTGCTGCTGCTGATCCTGCTGGCACTGGTAGTGACGGCCGCGATGAAGGTGGTGGGGGTGCTGCTGATCACGGCGCTGCTGGTGATTCCGGCGGCCGTGGCGCGACGGCTGGCACGCACACCGGAGCAGATGGCACTCGGCGCCAGCATCGTCGGTGCCATTGCCGTGATGGCCGGACTGGGCGGCAGCCTGCAATGGAACCTGCCGCTGGGACCCGCCATCGTGGTGGCCGCAGCGATGATGTTTGCACTCGCCACACTGGTGACGGCAAGGCAGGGCGCCCGCTGAGCACGCACCGCCGTCGGCCGCCTATACTCGGTCTACGACGGCGGACCTGTGCAACATTCCGGGCAAACGCACCATGAGCATCGCCATTTCCTCCTTCCAGCGCCTGCGCTGGTGGCACCTTGCCGCCATGCTGGCCGTGCTGCCGATAGCGGCCATCATCCTGGCCTACAGCCTGAATGCGCAGGCCGGCACCGCGCCGGTCTGCAATCCCTTCCTGTCCGGCTGCGTGTCGATATCCCGCGCCGTCCGTGTCGAGCCCGGCCTGCCCTGGTTCCGGCTGATGATGATCCCATGTACGGCATTGCTGGCACTGTTCTGGATACGCCTTCCTGCCCTGGCAGCACCCCCGACCGCAACCCTGCTGGCCGGCCTCACGGGGCCTTCTTCCTGCTCCTCTACATCAGCTTCCTCGGCACTGCCGGCGAGATGTCGCAATGGCTGCGGCGCACCGGCATCATTTTTTTCTTCGCGGGTACCGGTCTCGCCCAACTGCTGTTCGCGCACGCACTACAAGGCGATGCCTCGGCGAGCGCAAGGCAATGCCGACAACACCTTCTGGTGCTGTGCACCGCCATGGTCGTGCTCGGCCTGATCAACACGATCACGCAATACGGCCTGGGGGCGCCCGACGCATGGGAAAACATCGGTGAATGGTGGCTTGGCCTGCTGCTGTGTGCCGGCTTCGTCACGATGGCCCATTGGCACTACCGGGAATCCGTCGAATGACTTAACTGTCGCCCGGGCCATCCGCCGCCGAATCGAAGGTCGCCGGATCGGGGATGACCAGCTTGCCGCGCAGATGCACAAGCTCTTCCCGATGGCCGTCGGCCACCACCTCCAGCAAGCGATGGCCCGCCTCGGTCATGCTGACCTCGACCTGGCGCCGGTCGGCCCGTCCGGGTCGCCGCTCCACCCACCCCAGCTTTTCGCAACGCGACACCAGCGCCACCACGCCGTGATGCTGTGCCTGCAGGCGCTCCGCCAGCTCCCCCACCGTGGCCCAGTCACGACCGGGATAGCCCTTGAGGTGCAGCAGCATCAGGTACTGCAGCGGCGTGAGCTCGTGCTGGTGGCAGATCTCCTCGCTATAGCGGAGAAAAATGCGCAACTGGTAGCGAAATTCGGACAATTGCTCATAGTCGTGTTTGGTCAGCTTTCTTGTCATGATCCCGTTTTCTTGAATTTATATCACGCCATGATATATTCATTTCGTATCCGATTGCCGTGAAATCCGTCCCTGCCGACCGCACACAACCCGGAGCCCCACCATGAAAACGCTCGACTATCCCCTGATGCTGGTGTCCTACCACGATGGCTGGGACACCCTCCGTCACCAGCACCCCAACGCCACCACCACCCTGCTCAAGCTGGTGCTGCCGGCCGTCATGCTGCCGGTCGCCATGATTCTGTACGCGGCCAGCCGTCACAACGACTATTACGGGCCAGGCATACCAACCAGTGCCTGGATCGTTGTGGCCGAACTGTTCTTCGTCGCGCAGCTGGCCTCGGTTCCCCTGATGGCCTGGGTCATCCAGTCAGCCGCCGCCGCACGCCAACGGCACTGCGGCTTCGACCGCTGCTTCCAGTTGGCGGCCACCAGTGCCATACCCCTCTGGCTGTCGTCCCTGACGCTGCTGGTGCCCAGCATCCTGTTCAACGCGGTATGCGTGACCGGAGGGCTCGCAGCAGCTTTCAGCCTGATGTATCACGGCCTGCCCGCCATGATTGGCGAAGAGGAGGGCGTTGATGCGATGGGTCTTGCCTATACCGTCATGGCAGCCGGCGCGACACTCTGGGTGCTGCTCTGCGCACTGGTGATCATGCCGATGCTGTGACCGGTTGACCTACCGCGGCTTCCATTTCACTGCGCCATCAGCCGCAGGCACCTCGGCCGACGGAGGGGTCTCCTCCGTCGGCCGCTCTTCTTCATAGCCACAGGCCACGCACTCCATCCATTCGCGCGCCTCGCTTTTGCAGGCGCGAATCTTATCGAGCGCGTTGCAGCGCGGGCATTTGGCGCCGGCGATGAACTGCTTCTTCACCATGATCACAATCCCGAGTGGCGCAGCAGGGCATCCACGGTCGGTGCACGGCCACGGAATTCGGCAAACAGTTCCTGCGCCGGGCGACTGCCGCCCTGTGCGAGAATCGTTTCACGGAAATTGTGGCCCGTGACAGGATTCATCACACCTTCTTCCTCGAAGCGCGAGAAGGCATCGGCGGAGAGCACCTCCGCCCACTTGTAACTGTAATAGCCGGCCGCATAACCACCGGCAAAAATGTGCGAGAAGCCGTGCTGGAAGCGGTTGAACGCGGGCGGAACAAGCACGGCCACGCGGGCACGCACGTCATCCAGCACTTCTTGCACTGTATTTGCATCAAACGTTGTGCGCTGGTGCAGCTCCATGTCGAAGAGGGCAAACTCCAGCTGGCGCAACATCATCAGGCCGGACTGGAAATTCTTTGCCGCCAGCATCTTGTCGAGCAGGTTTTCCGGCAGCGGTTCACCGGTCTCGACATGACCGGAAATAAGTTCCAGTGCGCGTGGCTCCCAGCACCAGTTTTCGTGAAACTGGCTGGGCAACTCCACTGCATCCCACGCCACACCGTTGATACCGGACACCGCTGCCACCTCGATCCGCGTCAGCATGTGGTGCAGGCCGTGACCAAACTCATGGAAGAGCGTGGTGACCTCATCATGCGTGAGCAGGGCCGGCTGACCATCAACCGGCGGATTGAAGTTGCAGGTGAGAAAGGCCACCGGCTTTTGCAACGAACCATCAGGGCGGCGACGACGCACGCGGCAATCGGCCATCCAGGCACCGCCGCGCTTGTTGGCACGGGCATAGGGATCAAGATAGAAGCTTGCGATCAGTTCGCCGTTTTCAAGAATCTCGTAATACGTGACATCGTCATGCCAGAGCTGCATGTCATGGCGTTCTCGGATCTGCAAACCGTAGAGTGTCTCGGCAATACGCAACATGCCGCTGATAACTTTGGGGGCCGGGAAATACGGGCGCAGCTGCTCCTGCGAAATCGAATATTTCTTTTCCTTCAGTTTTTCGCTGGCATGGGTGACATCCCAGGGCTGCAGGTCGGTGATGCCCAGTTCGTCGCGCGCAAATTCGCGCAGCTCGGCCAGTTCCTTTTCTGCGCCCGGACGCGTGCGCACGGCCAGGTCGCTGAGGAAGCTGATCACCTGCTGCGGGTGCTCCGCCATCTTTGGCACCAGCGAGACTTCCGCGTAATTGGCGTAGCCGAGCAACGCAGCGGTTTCCTGACGGTTCTGCAGTATCTCCACCATCAGCGCCGAGTTGTCGAACTGCCCGGCCTGCGGTCCCTGATCAGACGCGCGGGTGACAAACGCGGTGTACACCGCTTCACGCAGTGCACGGTCCTGCGCGTGCGTCATCACCGCCAGATAGGACGGAAAATCCAGCGTGATGCGGTAGCCGGATTTTTCCTTCTGTTGTGCCAGCGCAGCCAGCAGGCCCTTCGCCGAATCCGGCAAGCCGCCAAGGCGACTGTCATCCTCCAGACACAGTTCCCATGCCTGGGTGGCATCCAGCACATGATCGGCAAAGCCAGAGTTCAACTCGGCAAATTTTTCCTGGATGTCGGCAAAACGCTTTTTCCTGTCGGCCGGCAGGCCGATACCACTCAGGCGGAAATCGCGCAGGGCATGCCGGATGCTCTGCTGCTGCGCCTGCGAAAAGCCGGCAAAGTCCGGGCTCTGTTCCAGCGCCTCGTACACGGCGAAGAGGCTGTCGTTCTGGCCCAGTTCGGTGCCATAGGCGGCCAGCTTGGGCAGGGTGCTGTTGTAGGCCTCGCGCCAGGCCTCGGAGTTCATCACGGCATTCAGGTGCGACACCGGCGACCACGCCTGGTCCAGCCGGTCCTGCAACTGCTCCAGTACCGCCGGCACGCCTTCCCAGGTGGCCGGTGCGGCCGCCAGCACGGCGATGGCGGCACGGTTTTCCGCCAGGATGGTGTCGATGGCGGGGGCCACATGCTCGGGCAGGATACGGTCGAAGGGGGGCAGGTCGTGTGATTCCAGCAGGGGATTGCTCATGTTGATTCCGTGATGGGTCAAAGGTGGTTCATTGGGGCTGCCACCACCCCTCGCACAAATGCGGCCGGGGAGTGAGAATGCAGACCTTGTTCAGGGTCGGGAGAGTACAGAGATGGTGGCCAGCATACGTTCACACAAGGGCATCCGGCCACAATTGCATGACAGTGTTTTTGTCGACCCGGCCGCGGTGGTGATTGGCGATGTGGTCATGGGCGCCGACAGCTCGGTGTGGCCCTTTGCCGTCATCCGTGGCGACATGCACCGCATCCGTATTGGCGAGCGCGTCTCGGTACAGGATGGCAGCGTGCTGCACATCACCCATGCCAGCAGCTACTACCCCGACGGCTTTCCGCTCACCATCGGCAATGACGTGACCATCGGCCATCAGGCCACCCTGCACGGCTGCACGGTACACGACCGCGTGCTGATCGGCATGAAGGCCATGGTGATGGATGGCGCCGTCATCGAGTCCGAGGTCATTCTTGGCGCCGGTGCCGTGGTGCCCCCCGGCAAGGTGCTGGCCTCGGGCCATGTCTATATCGGCAACCCGGCAAAAGCGGTGCGCCCGATCACCGAGAAAGAGCGCAGCTACTTCGCCTATACCGCGACCAACTACGCCAGACTCAAGGATGAATACCTGCACGAAGCCGTCTGATCACCACGAAAATCACCGCATCAGAAACGGTAGCCAACCCCCACTGCCGTCAGTGTGTCATCCAGATCCGCCGGGCCGTCATCGCGCTTGGTCTCGTAGACCACCGACAGATTGAGCACTTCGGTCAGGTCAAAGGTCAGCGCCGTGCGTGTACGGATCACCGTACCCTCCTTGCCGGCTTCCACCGAGGCATCCTCGTTGAAACGGGCGCCGGGACGAAACTTCCACTCGTACTCCAGCTCGGCATTGCCCAGTGCATCGTTGACCGTTGCCCCCGTCAGCTCATGCTTGTTGTGACGTGCCCCGGCACCGAGCTCGGTGGACAGGAACATGGTATCGGTCCTGATGAAAATGTGGCCATAGCCCAGCGCAGCAAACGCCTGATAGTCCCAGCTGGTCTGCTGGTCCTTTTCTGCCTGCAACTTGACGAAGAGGTAATCGCGCTCCGTGTAGTTCCAGCTCGACTTCTCCTGGACCAGATAACGCTCGCTGGTGCGGTCGCCAGTACTGCCATCCAGCTCGTTGAGGCCCTCAAGCTTCAGCTCATGGTTCCAGTCCTCATGCACATACCGACTTTCCAGACGACCCTTGAAGGTTTCCTTCTCGCTGCTGCCGGTCGACTTGAGCCACGCCACATGGGCCTCGCCTGACACTGGTGATTCTTCAGCCGCGACTGCACTGGCACACGCCAGTACAGCCAGCAGCGGCAATACGCTGTATCGCACCTGACCTTCTCCTCTTTACCGCCTGTCTGACCCGGGCCTACTGTTCAGGGCTTACTGTTTTGAGCTCAGCGCGGCACGTAATTCCGCCAGCACGCCGGCCGTTGGTGGCCGCACATTGCGCCAGATGAAAAATGCTTCCGCTGCCTGCTCCACCAGCATGCCCAGACCATCGCGCGTATCTGCGCCATGCGCCGCCGCCCATTGCAGGAACACGGTGGGTTGCGCGCCATACATCATGTCGTAGGCGAAGGCCCCAGGCGCCAGCACATCGGCCGGCAGGGGCGGCAGATCGCCCTGCAGACTGGCGGAAGTGCCATTGATGACCACATCAAACTGCTGGCCGGCCAGGCCCGTAAAACCCGTTCCGCTGATGGAGCCTTCGTCAGCGAACAGGGCCGCCAGCGCCTCGGCCTTGCCGGCCGTGCGGTTGGCCACCACCAGACATGCCGGCTTTTCGGCCAGCAAGGGGCTTAACACCCCCCGCACGGCACCCCCGGCACCCAGCACCAGTAGCCGCTTGCCGGCCAGCGACACCCCTGCGTTCTGGACCAGATCCCGCACCAGGCCAACGCCATCGGTATTGTCGCCGTAGAGACGGCCGTCCTTGCCGGACAGCAGGGTATTCACCGCACCCGCCTTCTCGGCGCGCCGGGAGCGCACCGCGGCAAGCGCCCATGCCTGCTCCTTGAACGGCACCGTGATGTTGCAGCCCTTGCCACCCTCTGCCAGAAAAGCGCCCAGACTGCCGGCAAAGTCGTCTGCCGGTGCCAGCCGTGCCTCATAACGAAGCGCGTGACCAGTCAGTCTCGCAAAGGCGGCGTGAATGACAGGCGACTTGCTATGAGCCACCGGGTTTCCGAATACACAATACAGGTCAGTCATCATCTCCTCCGGGCGGCGAGCTTCGTTCACATCATCACGGCCGTCAACCGGATGATTGCGCAATCCCTGCTGCGCAAGGCAGACTCCCCAACCGGCAACATCTCTTCTGGAGTAGTGTGTAGTGAGCAGTAGAAAATCACTGGGAATATTCCTGTTGGCCCTCGTCACCCTTGTCCCTTCCCTTTCGTTCGCGGCATCGGCTGCGCAGTTGCAGGCCATTCGCGACAACTCGGTGCGCGCCGCCACACAGATGATGATGTTTGTTGCACTGGACAAGGCCGGCGAGCGCCGCCAGGCCGCACTGAAAGCGATTGCCAGCATTGACACCGCCGTGGCCGAACTGAACGACCCGGCACTGGCCACGCGCTGGCAAACCACCCGTGCCGCCCTGACCCAGGACCCGTACGAAAAGGGCGAGATAAACCAGCTGAGTCTTTATGCCTGGGAAAACGAAGTCATCCCGTTTGCCCTCGAGCTGGACCAGCGCATGCCGCGCGACACCAGCCGCACCAAAAAAGACCTGTATGACCTGGCCGCCCGCATGCAGCTGATGATGATGATCTACCTGCGCAACAGTGCAGACCCGCTGGGTGGCTCCAATTACACGGGCGTCAACTCGGACAAGGACCTGGCCAAGCTCGCCACCGATTTTACCTTGCGCCTGAATGAGCTGATCGCCAAAAACCCGACCCTGAAAGCGCCGCTGGCAAAAGTGACCGCCAAGTGGGCCTTCCTGTCCAGCCGCATCACGGACCTGCAGCAAACCAATGTGCCGTTCATCACCGACCTTTACGGTCGCCAGATCATCGACAGCCTGCTTGCGACGGCAAACGCCAAGTGAACTGTTACAGATAATAAAAAAGCCGGCAATTTGCCGGCTTTTTTATTATTCAGATTTGTTATTCAGGCCAGTGACACCCAGTCCCGGCCCGTCAGGTATTTCTCGTACAGTTCTGCTTCCGGTGTGCCCGGCTCGGGCGCCCAGTCATAACGCCATGCCACCAGATTGGGCAGCGACATCAGGATGGACTCGGTACGGCCGCCGGACTGCAGGCCAAACAGCGTGCCACGGTCAAATACCAGATTGAACTCGACATAACGACCCCGACGGTACAGCTGGAAATCACGCTCGCGCTCGCCATACGGTGTGTTCTTGCGCTGCGCCATGATTGGCTGATAAGCCTTGATGAAACCGTCACCCACCGCACGCATGAAGTCGAAACACTTCTCCGCGCCCCACTCATTCAGGTCATCGTAAAAAAGTCCGCCAATACCGCGCGGCTCGTTACGGTGCTTCAGAAAGAAATAGGCATCGCACCAGCGCTTGTAATCCTTGTAAACCTTGTCGCCAAATGGCGCACACAGGTCATGCGCCACCGTGTGCCAGTGCACACAATCCGCTTCATTACCGTAATACGGCGTGAGGTCAAACCCGCCACCAAACCACCAGATCGGCGGCTCGCCTTCACGCTCGGCCACGAACAGGCGCACATTGGCATGTGACGTGGGCACGTAGGGATTGCGCGGATGAATGACCAGTGACACCCCCAGTGCCTGGGCACTGCAACCGGCCAGCTCGGGGCGATGTGCAGTGGCCGATGCCGGCATGCGTGCAATGTGCACATGCGAAAACAGTACGCCGCCTTTTTCTATGACAGTGCCGTTTTCCATGACACGGGAACGGCCGCCACCACCCTCGGCACGCGTCCACTCGTCGGTGCGAAAGCGCGCATCGCCTTCTTCCGCTTCCAGCATGGCGCAAATGCGGTCCTGCAAATCCAGCAGGAAGGCCTTTACTGCTTCAATATCCGGCGCCGGGGTACGTTCGGATGCCGTCATAAAAACCTCAACGTTTTCTCAGGACAATGCCGGTACGGGCATCTCGAATTTCTGATGGCTTGCCATCACCTCCCAGCCGGCCCGGCAGGATGTAATCCAGGCCGCGACCAAACTGCTGGCGCAACGCCAGTGCATCGCGTGCCGGCGGCTTGCCACTGACATTGGCACTGGTCGATACCAGCGCTCCGCCAAATGCGTGACACAGGGCCTGTACGCCCGGATGCGCCGTCACGCGCACCGCCACACTGTCATGGTTGCCACGCAACCACTGCGGGGCGTTCGCAGCGGGCACCACCCAAGTATACGGTCCCGGCCACGTCGCCGAGCACGCGGCCCGCTGTGCCGGCGAAAGCCCTGTCAGCCAGCCTTCCACCTGCTGTATGCAACCGGCGATGATAATCAATCCCTTGGCCTCGGAGCGTTGCTTCAGGTCAAGCACACGGCGAACAGCGGCCTCATTCATGGGGTCGCACCCCAGGCCCCACACTCCTTCGGTGGGATAGGCAATGACTGCACCGCCATGCAGCAGGCGCGCAGCCACACGGAGATGGACGGGAGAGGGCAGGGCAAGTGTCATTGGCAAAAACTACGTTCAGGAAGTGCGGCCATTATCCACAGGCCGCTACCTGTGCGCACCGGTTGGCGATGCTGCTGCGACAGACTTTCTTCACACCAGCGCCGCACCCGCCGGCAGGCGCTCGTAGCCACCCGGGACACTGGCCACCAGACCACCCATCTCCAACTGCGACAAACTGCGCAGCACCTGGGCCGGCGGCATGCCCGACATGGCAATCAGCCAGTCCGCATGACGGCACTCCTGCCCCAGTAACGCCAGCAACGCCCGTGCTGCCGGATCACAGCTCTGCGTGGCAACCACCGCCTGCGCTTCTGCCGGCGCATCCACGGGCAGGGTGAGCTGCTCGCGCAGATACCCCATCAGCGCCGGCAGATCCTCAAGAATGTGCCGGGTTTCCGTCACCAGGGTGGCCCCTTCGCGAATGAGCTGCAGGCAGCCACGTGCCTGGGGATGATGGCGTGATCCGGGCAGCGCCCAGACCGGCCGTCCGTGCTCCGCCGCCAGTCGTGCCGTGATAAGCGAGCCGCTGTCGGGTGCCGCCTCCACCACCAGCACCCCGATGCCAAGCCCGCTGATGATGCGGTTACGGCGGGGGAAGTGCTGCGCCAGTGGCGGCGTGCCGGGCAGATACTCGCTGACGATGAGGCTGCCGCCGTCCAGAATTTCCTGGTACAGGCGATGATGCTCGCGGGGATAGGGCCGGTCTGCTCCGGTCCCGAGTACCGCCACCGTTTTTCCACCTGCCCGCATCGCCCCGGCATGCGCGGCCCCGTCAATGCCGCTGGCCAGCCCGCTGGTCACCACCAGGCCCGCCCGTGCCAGATCGGCGGCAAAGTCACGCGCATCGGCAAGGCCGGTATGGGAAGGATGGCGGCTGCCAACCATCGCCAGTTGTGGCAAGCCAAGCAGTGACGCGTTGCCACGCAGGAACAGCAGGGGTGGCGCGTCGGGAATTTCCCGCAACAGGGCAGGGTAGTCCGGGCAGGACAAGGTCAGCAGGCGCTGGCCAGTCTGTTCGCACCAGGCAAGGTCCGCCGCCACCGCCTCATCCATCTCGCGCATCAGGTCGGGATCGGTCCTGCCCTGCCAGTGCTGCAGGCGCGCCACGGCAGAGCCCCCTATCCCGGCAGCACGCCATGCCTGCGGACTGGCAGACAATGCCTGTCCCGGACCGGAAAAAGCCTCAAGCAGACGATGGAAGCGCAGGGAGGATTGCTGCAGCAGGCGCCACAGGCGCAGCCAGTCCATGGCCTGGGCCGGCAGGGGAGAGGGTTCGTACATGGCATCCTTGCCTCAAAAAAACGGGCCGTCATCATGACGGCCCGGTATCGCCTTGAAACAGTGTGAAAGGGGGATCAGTCGCCGCTGACGGGCGGCTTGATTTCGTCACCCACCTTGATGGTTGTCGTCGAACGCAGTATCAGCGCGTAACTCACACGGGAGAAGGTGCGGAACACCATCGCCAGACCGGCACGTTCGGGCGGCAGCTTCACGTATTCATTGCTGACACGGTCACGAATGGTCTCGCCCTTCTTGTAGAGGGCAAACGTATGACCGGACTTCACGCCATCCAGCTCACCACGGTTGATCACGATCACGCTGTGCTGTGCACCGGAACCGATACTGTCAAAGATGCGCAGGATGCTGCCCGGCTTCACGCTATCGGGATTGCTCGGATAGAAAATCGAGGAAATGCGCTGGGTTTCATTGGGCAGCAGCTTGTCCTCGATCCGCACTTCCTGGGTGGTACGCGTCACTTCCAGCGTGCCAACCTCGCGATCCAGTGCGACCAGCTTGCCGGCACCGATATCCTCAGCCTCATAGCCCAGCACGTCACGGGTCACCGGGTCGATATAGGCACGACCACCACGGTAAACACCATAGACGCCGCCGGATTCAAGCAGCTTGTTCTTGTTTCGGATATAGATGTTATCGCCCGCGCCACCCACAATGCGACCTTCCTTGCCGGACAGCACATACGGGGCATTGTCCAGCTCGGCCTTGGTCACCACGCGGGAACCGTTCAGGTAGCGCTGGACTTCCTGCAGGGGAATGGCAGGAATGGCAAGGCTGAGGGGTTGTACGCGTGCTTGCGGATGCAGCTTCTGGTCACGGCCCGAGCCGCTGATGATCTGGGTTGGCTGGCCCGTAGCCATGCGCTCTTCGAGACCGGCACAACCACCACCAAGATCCACTGCCACCACAGCCTGACCCTTGATCTGGCAGAGTACCAGCACATCCCCAGGGTAGATCAGATGGGGATTCTGGACCTGGGGATTGATTTCCCAGATTTCGGGCCAGCGCCAGGGGTCCGCCAGATAGCGGCTGGAAATATCCCAGAGCGTATCGCCACGCACGACGGTATAGCGCTCGGGAGCGGACTCCTTGACCTGAACAGGCGCTTCAGCCTGCACGACACCTGCCAGCAGGCAGGCTCCCACGATTCCCAGAAGACGTTTTTTCATTATGGTTCCCTTCAGGCTGGGCAGGCCGGACTGTCCGAGGCGGCCGGATGTCGGTCGCAATTTCGGTTTGCACTCGTATAATAGGGCAAAGCCAAGCCACACTCTGTGACGCGATTAGCAGACTTTTACAGTAACTTCATCACCTTAGCAAGCATTCTTGGGATGTTACTCCAAGTGTGCCGCCCCGGAAAACCGAACGGATACCATGGCCCTGCTCCCGATTCTCGAATACCCCGATCCCCGTCTGCGCACCAAGGCCCGGCCGGTAGCGCAGGTGGATGCTGCGGTTCGCCAGCTGATCCGCGACATGCTGGAAACCATGTACGAGGCCAAGGGCATCGGCCTTGCCGCCACCCAGGTGGACCGGCACATCCAGCTGATCGTGATGGACCTGTCGGATGAAAAGACGGCACCCCGCGTCTACATCAACCCGGTGATCACACCCCTGTGCGAGGAAAAGGCGCCTTACGACGAAGGCTGCCTGTCGGTACCGGGGTTTTACGAAACCGTTGAGCGTCCGGCACGCGTGCAGATCAGTGCGCTCGATGGCGAAGGCAAGGCCTTTGAGGAAACCGCCGATGGCCTGCTCGCCGTCTGCATCCAGCATGAAATGGATCACCTCAGCGGCAAGCTTTTTGTCGACTACCTGTCCTCGCTTAAACGTGAGCGCATCAAGAAAAAGCTGGAAAAACAGCACAAGCAGCAGGCCTGACACCAAGTGAGCAACAACCCTGAAAGTGGTCCTTTACGCATTGTCTTTGCCGGCACGCCGGAGTTTGCTGCCGAAAGCCTGAAAGCCCTCCTGCAGCAGGGCGAACATGATGTCATTGCCGTCTATACCCAGCCGGACCGCCCGGCGGGCCGTGGCCGCGAACTCAAGGCCAGCCCGGTCAAGGAGCTGGCACTGGAACGCCGCATTCCGGTGTACCAGCCGCTCAGCCTGAAAGACGCCGACGCCAGCAACGAACTGCGTGCACTCAGGCCCGACCTGATGATCGTGGCTGCCTACGGCCTGCTGCTGCCAAAAGACGTGCTTGAGATTCCGCGCCTTGGCTGCATCAACGTGCATGCGTCATTGCTGCCACGCTGGCGCGGTGCGGCGCCCATCCAGCGCGCCATCCTGGCCGGTGACCGCGAAACCGGCATTACCATCATGCAGATGGATGTGGGCCTGGACACCGGCGCCATGCGTTACATGGAACGCTGCCCGATTTCGCCAAACGATACCGGTGCCAGCCTGCATGACCGCCTTGCCCTGCTGGGAGGCGAGTCAATGGTGGCGGCACTGGAGCTGCTGGTGGACGGCGAGCTGCCCAGCGCACCGCAGAATGATGCCGACGCCACCTATGCGCGCAAGCTGACCAAGGACGAAGCGCGCCTTGACTGGAGCCAGCCGGCCGACCTGCTGGCCCGCGCCGTGCGCGCCTATAACCCGGTGCCGGTGGCGTTCACGACACTGGCGGATCAGGTGATACGGGTCTGGCAGGCGCGCGCGCTGGCAGAAACCTCGACCGCCCCTGCCGGCATGATCATCGCGGCCGACCGTGACGGCCTGCGCGTCGCCGCGGGCAACGGCTCGGTACTGCTGCTGGAAACACTGCAATTGCCGGGTGGCAAACCCCTTTCTGTCCTGCAGCTGCTGAATGCACGACGCGACCAGTTGGCCCCCGGCCAGGTATTTGGCATATGAACGGCCCCCGCACGAGTCCCCAGCGTTTGCCGGTACGCGCCCTTGCTGCACAGGCACTGGCCCCCGTCCTTGCCGGGCGTGGCTCCCTCAGCGACAGCCTGCCCCCGGCACTGGCCGCCTGCCGGCCGGAAGATCGCGGCCTGCTGCAGGCGCTGTGTTTCACCGCCGTACGGCACGCCCTGTATTACCGCGCCCTGCTCAAGCCCCTGCTGGCCAAGTCGCCCGAGCCGGTCATTGAGGCCCTGCTGCTGCTCGGCCTTGCCCAGCTGCGCGAACTGCGTGTGCCGGACCATGCCGCCATCGGCGAAACCGTGGAGGCTGCCCGCCAGCTCGGCCGCGCCAAACTCACCGGCCTGCTCAATGCCGTGCTGCGCCGTTACCAGCGCGAACAGGCAGCCCTGGAGGCCGGCGCACAGAGCCTGCGTCATGCCCACCCGGACTGGCTGGTGCAACAGTTGCGCCGGGATTGGGGCGATGCTGCCGTCGCCATTCTGGCAGCCAACAACAGTGAAGCGCCGCTGACACTGCGCGTGAACCGGCTGAAGATTTCGCGCGAGTCATATCAGGACCTGCTCGAGACCGACAAGGTCAGCTTTGCGGTCTGTGCCCATGCCCCCGCCGGTCTGCGCGTGGAAGGCGTAGGCGATGTGCGCAAGCTGCCGGGCTTCGAGGACGGCCTGTTCTCCGTGCAGGATGAAGCCGCGCAGCTGGCGGCCGAGTTGCTGGGTGCCAGGTCAGGACAGCGCGTGCTGGACGCCTGTGCCGCCCCGGGTGGAAAAACTGCTCACATACTGGAACGGACACCGGACTGTCACCTGCTGGCTATCGACAGTGACGACCGCCGCAATGCCCGCATCCATGAAAACCTTGCCCGTCTGCAACTGAAGGCGGATGTGCGCACGGCCGATGCCGGCGTTACCGCGTCATGGTGGGACGGTAAGCCGTTTGACCGCATCCTGCTAGACGCGCCCTGCACCGCCACCGGCGTGATTCGTCGTCACCCCGACATCAAGCTGCTGCGCCGCCCCGGTGATGTGGCCCAGACCGTTGCCCAGCAACAGCGCCTGCTGGAAGCCCTGTGGCCCTTGCTTGCCAAGGGTGGTCGCCTGCTCTATGCGACCTGCTCGGTGCTCAAGGCCGAAAACGAGGTGCAGGTGCGCGACTTCCTCGCAAAGCATGCGGATGCCCGTGAGGTTGCCCTGTCCGTGAAAGCAGGCGAAGCCCGCCCGCACGGTCGGCAGCTGCTGCCGCAACCCGGCGGCCATGACGGTTTCTTTTATGCCCTGCTGGAAAAAGCGTCGGGCTGACTCTTGTGCCCGGCCGGGTCCTTTTTTGCCTGTTGGCGTCGCAACATCCGGTTGTGCTGATGAATGCGCCGGGTTGGCTGCACAACAACAGAATGTACGACGAATAATGCTGCGCACATGAAAAGGGGAGCATCCTTGCAGACGCTCCCCCTTTTATTTGGCTGGTCGTATCGCCTACTCCGGAATGACCGGACGCGAGGGCGGAGCCGCTGGCGCCTTGTACCAATCCTCCTGCGGCACCACAACAGCCCCACCTTCCGGCTGCCCCCTGAAGTTTGGCGACATGATCTGCACGCCGTAGCGGTTGAATTCGTCCTGTACTTCGGCATGCAGCCGGGTCAGTACAAACGGCCGGGCCTTGGTATCCGCCAATGTCACCATCAGTTCGTACTCGACATAAAAATCGCTGAGTGCCCGCTGCAGCACACAAGGTGGGGGAGCATTACGCAACCCGGGCGTGTTCTTTGCTGCGTTGAGCAACATCGCCTCGACCTGACGCCACGGGGTGTCATAACCAATGGTGACCTTGCAGCCGACCATCACACCCTGTCCTTCCTCCTGTCGCGAGTAATTACGGATCTGGTTGCTCATCACTACAGAATTCGGAATCGTGATGACCTCGTTGTAAAGATTCACCACCCTGGTGGAAAGGGTGCCTATCTCTTCAACCACTCCCATGGTTTCCCCGATCTGCACCAGATCACCCTTGCGCAAGGCGCGCGAGTAGACGAGGGTCATGCCGCTCATGAGCTGGTTGACGACACCGGTAGACCCCAGGGTCAGCATGAAGCCGAACAATACCGACAATCCCTGGAACACATCACTCTGCGAACCGGGAATATAGGGGTAGGCAAACGTGATGCCCAAAGCCCATATGACGACATTGACCAGACGACGGCTGGCACCCACGGTTTCGCTGTAGAGACCGGGCAACTGGACCCGCCCTTCCTGCACCGCGTCAAACAGGGCTTTTACCGACTGCGTGAGTGCACGGGTAATGAGCAGGATGATCGCGAGCGTGATAAGGTCGGGCAGTGCCCTGACAACACCCATGCCGATGCTGCCGAGCAACCCGAGCAGGAAATTACCCAGCTGATCGCCAAAGGGACGCGTGAGTGGAAATTGTGCCAGCGCATAGGTCACCCACAGGTAACCCAGCGCGATGGAAACCAGAGCCACCAGAATCTGTACCAGACGCTCCAGCACCTGTGCCAGATAGCTCAGCCAGGGCATGTTTGCCTCCAGCCTGTGCAGCATCTGCCGCTGCAGCCTGAGGGCCAGCCAGTGGCGCAGGCGCATCAGCAGAAACACTGCCAGCACGGTGGGCAGCAGTGCCAGCAAGGTAAACAGCAAACCCTTGATGAGGTTGGCGGGATCCGTCTGGGCATGCCGCGCAGCCAGGGCATCCTTGAGTGCCACCACCACACCGTCTGCCAGTGCACTCAGCGGGCGGCCGTCTTCGGGATCCCTGTCCTCCGGGAGCAACGTGAACAGGAGGGTGTCGTTGAGGGTGATGCCAATGCCCTGCTGCGTACCGATGGCGATCGGGACCTGACCCACCACTTCGGTATCGCCGGTGCGTTCATGGTCGGCCAGGCGTCGCTCGGCACGCTGGACACGCTTCTCGGGCGTCACCCCCGCCAGCGAGGCCCGAAACACTACCACCTCGCGGTTCATGTAGGTAAGTGTCGCCTCGGATGCTGGCGCCGACGCTGTCGTTAATGCCGGTAACGTCAGCTCCGCCCTTGCCACCCCGTGCAGCCCCGCCATCAGCAGGCAGACCGCCAGCACCATTTCCCGCCACTGCCGCATAGTATTCTCCATCAAGCCTGCCTTGCGGGGGACCTGCACTGTGAGCAACCGCAATGCATCCCTGCTTGTACCTGTCATCACACGCCATCATTCTGGCATGGCCGGCAAATCCCTGTACACGATATAGCACGCGTGTGATGAAAGGTTGGCGCCGGCCCGCTATTTCGGCAAACTGCCGGCAGACTGTTCAGGGTCAATCCACGTTCGTGCACGCCATGGCACCATTTCATGGAGGAGGGTTCCCATGAAAATCATGATTCTTGGTGCCGGTCAGGTCGGCGCCACGCTCGCTGCCAGCCTGGTGAGTGAAAACAACGACATCACCGTAGTAGACACCGATGCGGAGGCCCTGAAAGATCTGTCCGAGCGCTATGACATCGCCACTGTCTGCGGCAAGGCCTCGCATCCGAGCATCCTGCTCAAGGCCGGTGCGCGTGAAGCCGACATGCTGATTGCCGTCACCGCCAGTGACGAGGTGAACATGGTGGCCTGCGAAATTGCGCGCCGCCTGTTCCAGACGCCCAACCGCATTGCCCGCATCCGTGCCACCGAATACCTGGATTTCCCCGGGCTCTTCACCACCGAGCACATGACCATCGACACCCTGATCAGCCCCGAGCAGGCGGTCACGGATCACATCATCCGCCTGCTGGAAACACCCGGCGCGCTGCAGGTACTCGACTTTGCCAATGGCCGCATCCGTCTGATCGGGGTGCGCGCCCGACCTGACGGATTACTGGTCGGGCACCAGCTTGCCGAACTTCGTCAGCACTTGCCGGATGTCGACATGCGGGTGGCCGCCATCTATCGCCGGGGCGAGGCCGTGAAACCGCTCGGTGATACCCGCATCGAGGCAGAGGACGAGGTGTTCTTCATTGCCGAAAGCGAGGATCTGGCACGGGTCTTCAGTGAATTCCGTCGCGTGGAAGGGCAGTACCGCAAGCTCGTGATTGCCGGTGGCGGCCACATTGGCGAGCGCCTTGCCACCGCGCTGGAAGACAATCACTCCATCACCCTGCTGGAGCTCGACAGCGAGCGCAGCATGGCGCTGGCCGGCAAGCTGGACCATACACTGGTGCTGAACGGGCCGGCCTCGGATCGCGAACTGCTGCTGGAAGCCGGCGTGGCAGATGCCGATGTTTTCTGTGCACTGACCAATGATGACGAAGCCAACATCATGTCATCGCTGCTGGCAAAGCGCATGGGCGCACGCAAGGTGCTGACGCTGATCAGCAACCAGGCCTATGCCGATCTGGTGCAGGGCACCGACATCGACATTGCCATCTCGCCGCAGCAGATCACCATCGGCAGCATTCTCACCGAACTGCGCCAGGGCGATGTCATCGCCGTACACAGCCTGCGTCGCGGGGCGGCCGAAGCCATCGAAGTCATCGCCCACAGTGACTGCCGCATTGCCGGCAAGGCAATCCGTGAACTGAAACTGCCGGCAGGTGCCACCATTGGGGCCATCGCCCGCCCCAACGAAGTGATCATGGGCCATGACGAGGTTCGCATCGAGCCGGGCGATCATGTCATCGTGTTTGTCACCGACAAGCGCGAAATTCCGGAAATCGAAAAACTGTTCAGCCGTCGTCGCACCATCATCGAGAAAATCACTTCATGAGTGTGCGCCAGATCCTCCGCATTCTGGGCGTGCTGATGCTGATGTACAGCCTGACGCTGCTGCCACCGTTTGCCCTCAGCATCTACATGGACGATGGCAGTGCCACGGCATTTTCTGCCGCCTGGCTGGAAATTGTGGTGCTGGGCCTGCTGGCATGGCTGCCCAACCGCAACCGCAAGGAAGAGCTGACCCCCCGTGACGGCTTTGTGGTGGTGCTGCTGTTCTGGCTGGTGTTCGGGATAATCGGCGCATTTCCGTTTCTGCTGGCACCGCATCACCAGCTGACGCTGGTGGACGCGCTGTTCGAGTCCTTCTCGGGGCTGACCGGCACCGGCTCCAGCGTGATTGCCGACGTCGACAATATTCCTGCGTCACTGAACTATTACCGTCACCAGTTATGCTGGCTGGGCGGCATGGGCATTGTCGTGCTGGCCGTGGCCGTGCTGCCGATGCTGGGCGTGGGTGGCATGCAGCTGTACAAGGCCGAATCGCCCGGCGTGGTGAAAGACAAGCTGACGCCGCGCATTACGCAAACGGCAAAGGCACTGTGGCTGATTTATGTCGGCATGACGCTGGCCTGCCTGCTCGCTTTCCGGCTGGCCGGCATGAGCTGGCTGGATGCGGTGTGCCACAGCTTTTCCACCATTGCGACCGCCGGCTTCTCCACGCACGGCAGCAGCATTGGCCACTTCAACAGCCCGCTGATCGAAATGATCACCGTGTTCTTCATGTTTGCCGGCGCCATCAATTTCGGCCTGCACTTCATGGCCCTGCGTCGTGGCCGCTTTATCGCCTACTGGCGCGATCCCGAACTGCGGTTTTTTGCCCTGTCGCTGGCCCTGCTGATGGCACTGGTCACGGCCATGCTGTGGCTGGACAGCCCGCTGGCGCCCTTGCAGGCATTGCGCCACGCCGTCTTCATGAGCACATCGCTGCTCACCACCACCGGCTTTGTCAGTACGGACTTCACGCTGTGGCCCGGCATCCTGCCGTTTCTCGTGGTCAGTGCCAGCATCATGGGCGGCATGGCCGGCTCCACCGCGTCCGGTGTGAAACCCTTGCGCATGTTGCTGGCACTCAAGCACAGCCTGCGCGAAATATCGCGACTGCTGCATCCCAACGGGGTGTTTGCCATTCGCCTGGGGCGCAAGACCGTCAGCCCGCGCGTGATTGATGCCGTATGGGGCTTCCTGACCCTGTACCTGCTGGTCTTTATCGTGCTGATGTGGAGCGTGATGGCCACCGGCGTGGATTTCATGACTGCCTATGGTTCGGTGATCTGCTCGCTGAACAACGCCGGTGCCGGCCTTGGTGCCACCAGCAGCAATTACGCCAGCATCAATGATCCGGCCAAACTGATGCTGATCAGCGCCATGATACTGGGACGACTGGAAATCTTTACCGTGCTTGTCCTGTTTACTCCGGCCTTCTGGCGTCGCTGATTTCGCCATGTACCCGCAATAAAAAACCCGTGTTGCCCTGAGGCAACACGGGTTTTTGCGGGAGCGAATCCCGGAACCATCATTATTCGGCCGGGGGCGGCGGGTACTGCTCGAATGCCTTGCCCAGCACTTTGGCCACCACTTCCTTGGACACCGGCAGTTGCACCACATCCTCGATCAGTGCACGCCAGACCACCTTGTTGCCATCCCGCTTGCGCAGGTCAATCTGCAAGGTACCCTGGCCATACTTCACTTCTTTCGGCTTGCCGGTCGGATCGGTTTCCTGCTCTTCCTGGGGAAGAATCTGCCACTGGCCGCCATCGAAATACGGCATGCCCTGGGTTTCGCGGGTATGCATGGAGGCATCCACACCGGCCGTCACGGTCACCATGACATCCGGCACCTCGTTGGACTCCTGCAGGCCCTCCTTGAGCAACTGCTCCTTCGCCACGGCGCGCAAACCATCAATATTGGCCTGCTTGACCTTGGCACCGCTGGTACGGGTGATGGTCACGCGGTCAATACGGAAGGTCTTGATGGCATCAAAATTTACCGAGCGATCCGCCAGTATCTTGTATTCCTCGGCCTGTAACGCGCCGCTGGCGAGCACCACCAGTGCCCCCGCCATGATCTGTCTGAACATCACTGTTCCCTCTGCTGATGATTGTTGTTCTTCTTCCCATGCAGGCTAGCTGCAATCCCGTCGCCAGTGCAAGCGGGGCATTGAATTGGGCGTGGGCGGTGGCCGCTGCGCCCCGGACGGGACGCAGGGCCGCCCGAACCTCAGCGCCCGACCAGCGAACGGGCGATCACTTCCTTCATGATCTCGTTGGCGCCGCCATAGATACGCTGGATACGCGCATCGACATAGGCACGGGCCACCGGGTATTCGACCATGTAGCCGTATCCGCCATGCATCTGCAGGCAGGCATCAGCCACGCGACCCTGCAGGTCGGTGGTGGACAGCTTGATCATGGCAGCGGTCGGCACATCCAGCTTGCCCTCCATGTACAGCGCAATGCCGTGATTCAGGAACGCCTTGTTGCACTCGATTTCCGTCTTGCACTGGGCCAGCGTGAAGCGCGTGTTCTGCAACTGCGACAGCGGCGCGCCAAAGGCCTTGCGCTCGGTGACGTAGCTGATGGTGGAGTCGAGTACACCCTCGGCGCCATACACACCCTGCACGGCGATGTTCAGACGTTCACGCGGCAGTTCCTGCATCATGTAGGAAAAGCCCTTGCCTTCTTCACCCAGCAGCGCCGATGCCGGCACGCGCAGGTTGTCAAAGAACAGCTCGGAGGTGTCCTGTGAATGCAGGCCGATCTTCTCCAGGTTCTTGCCACGGGCAAAGCCGGGCAGGGACGTATCCACCAGGAACAGCGACACGCCCTTGGCACCGGCAGTCGGGTCGGTCTTGGCGGCGAGGATCAGCAGGCCGGCATGCTGGCCGTTGGAGATGAAGGTCTTGGAGCCATTGATGACGTAATGATCGCCGTCACGAATGGCCGAGGTACGGATGTTGGCAAGATCGGAGCCGGCACCCGGCTCGGTCATGCCGATGGCACCCACGGCTTCGCCGGAGACCAGCTTGGGCAGCCAGAAATCCTTCTGGGCCTGATTGCCAAGGTGGGCCACATAGGGCGCCACAATGTCGGAGTGCACGGACAAGCCGGTGCACAGGGAGCCCATGCCGGCACGGGCGGTTTCTTCCAGCACCACGACGCAATACTGGTAGGGCACGCCGGAACCACCGTACTGCTCGTCCTGGTCCACGGCGAGCAGGCCGTTCTCACCGAGCTTGTTCCAGATTTCGCGGGGCATCCACGAATCCTTTTCCCACTGTGCGTAGTGGGGGGCGATTTCCTTGTCGAGGAAACGCTTGACGTTGTCACGGAAAAGTTCAAGTTCAGCGGGATCGATCTGGCTCATGGCGGGGTCCGGTTGTTCAGAAAACGGCGCGATTGTAGCGCGCTTGCGCCCGGCCGGTCACGGAAACACCTGCCGGACAGCAACGTTGTCGAAACGGGCCGCAGGGCGTAGGCTCCGCGCCATTCCCTACAGGCATGTCCGGGTCCGTCATGGCACTGAAATCCACCGTCTACAAGGCCGATCTGCAGATCACCGATCTTGACCGGCACTACTACGCCAACCATCAGCTGACGCTGGCCCTGCACCCCTCCGAAACCGAGGAGCGCCTGATGGTTCGGCTGCTGGCCTTTGCCGACTGTGCCAATGAGCAGCTGCAGTTCTCGCAGGGCCTCGACAATCCGGATGATCCCCCCCTGTGGGAAAAGGACCTGACCGGCGCCATCGTGCACTGGATAGATCTGGGCCAGCCGGACGAGACCCGCCTGCGCAAGGCCTCCGGGCGCGCCGAAAAAGTCACCGTCTACTGTTACGGCGGCGCCAGCACCACCATGTGGTGGTCGCAGATTGTTGGCAAGCTGTCACGCCAGCAGCACCTGCGCGTGGTGCGCCTGTCCGAGGAAAGCGTGGCCGCACTGGCCGCCCTGTGCGAACGCAGCATGCGCCTGCAGGTCACCCTGCAGGATGGCGAATGGTTTGTCAGCAGCGAGCGGGGCGACGTCACGGTTACGCCGGAGCAGTTGTTTCCGGCGCCATGATGAGTGGCGTAGTATCAGGCATCCCTGTTACGACAGCCTTGCACCATGAAAGAACCCGTCCGCGTCACCGAAGTCGGCCTCCGCGATGGCCTGCAGAACCAGCCCAATCCTGTCAGCACCGCCGGCAAGCTGGAGCTGGCCGGTGCCCTCATCCGTGCCGGTGTCCGCCATCTGGAGGCGGTGAGCTTTGTGCATCCCAAGGCCGTCCCGCAGATGGCCGATGCCGCCGAAGTCACTGCCGGCCTGCCGTTTTTCGGCGGGGGGGCGGGCAGGGGCATCGACTACATGGCGCTGGTGCCCAACCTCAAGGGCTATGAGAGGGCAAAAGCCGCCGGCTACCAGAAGGTCGCCGTGGTGCTGGCTACTACCGACACCTTCAACCTGCGCAACCTGCGCATGACCCGTGACCAGGCCGAAGCCACCTGCCGAGAGGTCATGGCCCAGGCCCGCGCCGACGGCATCTATGTCCGCGCCTACCTGTCCGGTGCCTGTGCCTGCCCCTACGACGGCCTCACCGATGTCAGTGTTGTTCATGAGCTGAGTGAACGCTTGCTTACTGCTGGCGCCAACGAGGTTGCGATATCCGACACCATTGGTGCCGGCAATCCGAAACAGATCCGCGACATTCTCGGCCCGCTGGTACGCGCCCACGGCGCCACGCCATTCAACCTCCACCTGCACGACACCCGCGGCATGGCCCTGGCCATGACCTGGGCCGGACTGGAGGCGGGGGTCCGGCATTTTGATGCCAGCATCGGCGGCCTCGGGGGTTGTCCGTTTGCCCCTGGCGCCAGCGGCAACGTCGCCACCGAGGATCTGGTGTACCTGCTGCACGGGGCCGGTTTTGATACCGGCATCGACCTCGATCACCTCTACGATGCCGTGGCCGTGGCAGAGTCCGTCACGCAACAGTCCCTCGGGGGAAACTACACCCGGTGGCGTCGCTCCCAGGAACGGCGCCACTGGGAACAGGCAAACACCTGCGCACCGGAAGACGGCCGCGCCGGGTAACCCGGCCATCCGCCCGTTCTCCCGTTGATGTGATGCGGCACCCGCTTTCCGGTCGCGGCCGATGCCGGCGCTGGCAGAGCGGCGGCGGCTGGTCTATACCAGAAACACCAGCCCCTCATCACAACAACGCAAGGGTGACCATCATGCAGCTTCCCCACACCGTGACCCTCAACAACCTCGACGCCAAAAACCTGCACCGGCAGATCATCCAGCTGGAAGCAATGTGTGCCGACCTGGATGCCGACGACAGCATGGAGGCCAGCACGCTGAAAGACACCGTCAGGTTATTGCACGAAATCGAGGAGTCCCTGCGCGAACAGGGCAGGGCGATGCACCATCACTGATGTCCGATCCGGATAACTGATGCCTGATGCTCAAGCGGGAAAAGACGCGCCTGTCATGGCGTGAAAGCCGTTGCGCAAGCTGGCAGAATGCGCGCTCTGCCACCGGAGCCCGCCATGATTTTCCAGACCCTGCTCGACCGCCTGAAAAAGGGTGACGCCGACTTTGAAGACGTGATCGCCCATGTCAACGATCACTACGAGTACACCCCCACCCGCTTTACCAATGGTCTGGGTGCCCATCCGGTGGTGAACGAGGCAGGCAAGAACGAGGGTTCCTGCCGCCTGTTTGCACTGGCCAAAGTGAAAGGCCTGGGTAGCGCAGATACCGTGCAGCTGTTTGGCCGCTTCTATCGTGACGACGTACTGAAGCATCCCGACGGTAGCGACCACGCCAACATACGCCGCTTCATGAAGGATGGCTGGGCCGGCATCGTGTTTGACGGCACCGCACTGGTCCCGAAAGAAGACTGAGGCCGCCGGAGCGGTCTGCCCGCAGCTTATGACCGCTTCTGCAACACCATCGCCAGCAGCACCCCCGTCAGCGCAATCACCGTGAACGTGGCAAAGCCCTTGAGCAACATCTCCGGATCGCTCACGCCCCAGATCATCAGCACGCCCAGAACGGCCAGCACAACCAGCAACAGCACCAGCGCAGCCCGTGCCAGGTTGCCGGCCGGGGTCGGTGGAAGATTCTCCGGAGGAAGGGGGGAGTCACTCATGGCATGGCCCTGCACAAGGATGGGGAGCCCGTAGCAAACCATACCGCCGCCATCCGGTCACGCGCATTCACGGCACCTGCAGCCGACCACCCTGACGACGGTCAAGGCGATAATCCTGTCGACGCCTAGAATCCGCCCTGATTTCCCCTTTCAGGATGCCGTCATGCCGCTGCCGCCAGGATTGCAGGCACTGTTGCCACCACTGCCCTCGCTTGCCTCCCTGCCACTGCCGCCACCACCGCCACCCGCCCTGCTGCGCCGGCTGCACCCCCTGCTGCTGATGCCGGTGCGCCTGATGCCGTTCCCCTTGCAGCGCCGGTTACTGGAGCGTCTGCTGCGTGAAACGTTTCAGGCCCATGCCGCACAGGGACACATGCGCTTCCTCTACGGCCGCTGGGTCCGCTTTACCGTTACCGACCTCCGCAGCCACTGGAATGTGAGTTATGGCGATCTCGGCCCCATCGTGGCTGACAGCCTGCTGCGCCCTGATGTGACCATCCGTGGGGATCTGGCAGCATTTGTCGCGCTCGCGCATCAGGAAGAAGATCCGGACACCCTGTTTTTCCAGCGCCGCCTGGTGATAGAAGGCGACACCGAACTGGGACTGCAGGTCAAAAACCTGATGTTTGCCTCCGAGCTGCCGCACATGGCGCGTGAAATTGCGCGGGTGGCGGCCGCGTATTTCCGGCAGCTGGCATGACAATTGTTGCCAGTGCCGCGTGGCTCAGGAATACAGGTCGGCATCCGTCAGTTGCAATTGCCCCGGCTGGCCAAACCAGTAGCCGTTGCAGCTGTCGCTATCGGTGACAGGCAAGCGCGCCGCCGTGCCGGCAACCTGTTCGTGCAACAGCGCCACACGCGCCAGGTCATCTTCATGACTGAGACTGAGACGCATGATGTCCACGCCACGTGCCGCCATGTCTTCACGCTGGTTCAGCAGGTTGCAGTGATGCCGTGACTGCGTCTGGATGCCATTGATCTGGAACAGGCCCTGATGTTCCTGCGTGTACAACGGCAAGCCTTCCGGATAATCGATACAGGCAAATTCACACTGGTCCTTGGGCAGGTTGCGCGCACGCGCGGTATAGCAGCGGGCCGAGTGCGCCAGCGGCAGACGACCGTAGGCAAACACCTCCGTTTCGGGACGCGGCACATCCGCAGGCCAGCTTTTCAGGATGGCATCCAGCCCCTCACGCGACAGCTCCAGTGGCGGCAACCAGCGTGTCATGCCGAGTGATGCCCAGGACGCCAGCGTGCGCGTGTTATAGATGTTGAGTGTGTGCCCGCCAACAAAAGGGATGCCAAGCTCGGATGCCATGTAGCCCACACCAACATCATTGGCCTCCACGGCAAAGCGACCGTTCTCGCACAGTGACCGCATGGCACCGAGTTCCGATTCGGCCTCCAGCAATACCAGTGAAGACAGCACCACTTCCTTGCCCGACTGCACCAGCATGTCTGCTGTTTCCAGCCAGTCTTCGCGGCGGAATTCACGCCGCTTGCTGCACACCGACTCGCCCAGATAAATGATGTCCACCGGCGCATCGGCCAGCGTCCTGTACAGCGCGCGCATGCGTGCTGCCGGCCAGAAATAGAGCAGGGGGCCTATCGATATTTTCATGACGTGATCCGTCTGCACGACAAAGTTATTGCCAGGAGCGGTGCAGGGCACCGAGTGTGGTTTGCGAGCCTTCGGACACACTGGCCAGCGCCTCATGCCAGGCCGGCTCTGCCACAAAGGCATCACCCTGACGCTGCCAGCGATCAATCGCCGCACGCCAGACCCTGGTGACCTTCGCCACATACGCAGGACTGCGTTGCCGTCCTTCGATCTTGATGGCTTTCACACCGGCCTTCGCCAGTTGCGGCAACAGGTCTAGCGCATTCAGGCTGGTTGGTTCTTCCAGCGCATGAAAGGTCTGCCCTTCCACCTCGAAGCGTCCCTTGCACAACGTCGGATACGCTGCATTTTCATCCGGGCGATAGCGGTCAATCAGCACGTTGTTGAGACGGCTTTCAAGCCCGCCCGCCGTATCCTGCCAGCGCACCGCATGGGCCGGCGAACAGGCACCGCAATTATTCGGCGAGTCGCCGGTGATGTACGACGACAGATAACAGCGGCCCTCAGCCATGATGCACAGCGAGCCAAAACCGAAGGTCTCGATTTCCACCGGGGATTTTGCCGTGAGTCGCTCCACCTGACGCAGCGACAACACGCGCGGCAATACAGCGCGGCGAATACCAAAATGCTGGTGATAGAAATTGAGCGATTCCAGATGCGTGGCCGAACTCTGCACGGACAGATGGCGCGGAAGGGCAGGATGTTTTTCAGCGGCATAGCCCAGCAGGCCGATGTCCGCCAGGATGACGGCATCCATCTGTAATGCTGCTGCCGCATCGATGGCCTGTGCCCACAACGGCCAGCGTGACTGCTGCGGGTAGGTATTTATCGCCATGAACACACGACGGCCACGCTGGTGCGCATACCGGACGCCATCCGCCAGGGTTTTCTCGTCAAAATTCAGGCCGGCAAAATATCGTGCATTGGTGTTGTTGGCGAGGCCGACATAAATCGCATCGGCGCCACTGTCCACCGCCATTTTCAGACTCTGATAATTGCCCGCCGGGCACACCAGCTCCATCACTTTTCACCTTACGCCATGGTTCGCGCAGGGTAGGGAGATTTCGTGCCAGCGCCCTTGACCATGATCAAGGGTGGCACGCACGATCACAGCGGAATGCCGAGCAGGGGCCACAGCCGGTCAATGGTTTCTTTCACCCTTGCATCGGGACGGATGACCCGCCCCCATTCGCGGTCGGTTTCACCCGGCCATTTCTCGGTGGCATCAATACCCATCTTGGCACCCAGCCCGCTGACCGGCGACGCAAAATCCAGATAATCAATCGGCGAGTTATCCACCAGCATCGCATCACGGCGCGGATCCGTGCGCGTACTCAGCGCCCACATCACGTCGCCCCAGTCACGCACATCCACATCGGCATCCGTCACGATGATGTATTTCGTGTAGAGAAACTGCCGCAGCGTCGACCAGATGCCCATCATGATGCGCCGCGCATGGCCCGGATATTCCTTGCGGATGCTCACCACCGCCATGCGGTAGGAGCAGGCTTCCGGCGGCAGGTGAAAATCGACAATTTCCGGAAACTGTTTTTTCAGGATGGGCACAAACACGTCATTGAGTGCCGAGCCGAGAATGGCCGGTTCATCCGGCGGTCGCCCGGTATAGGTGCTGAGATACACCGGATCGCGCCGGTGCGTGATGCGCGTCAGCGTGACCACCGGAAAATTGTCGACTTCGTTGTAATACCCGGTGTGATCACCAAAGGGACCTTCCGGGGCCGTGTCGTTGGGCTGGATGAATCCTTCCAGAATGAATTCCGCCTGCGCCGGCACCATCAGGTCCACTGTCTGCGCGGCCACCATTTCGGTCTTGGCACCGCGCAGCAAGCCGGCAAAGGCAAACTCGGAGAGATGATCGGGAATCGGCATGACGGCCGCAAGAATGGTGGCCGGATCGGCACCGATGGCAATCGCCACCGGAAACGGCTGCTGCGGAAACTGCGCACACCAGTCGCGATAATCCTGGGCACCGCCACGGTGTGCCAGCCAGCGCATGATGAGGCGGTTGCGCCCGATCACCTGCAGGCGATACACGCCGGCATTCTGGCGTTCCTGACGCGGCCCGCGCGTGATCACCAGCGGCCAGGTAATCAGGGGGCCGGCATCACCCGGCCAGCAGGTCTGGATGGGCAGGCGCCCCAGATCAAGGTCGTCACCCTGCCACACACACTCCTGCACCGGCGCCTGCCGCACTTCCTTCACGTTCATGTGCAGGGCTTGCCGCACCATGGGCAACGCTGCCCACAAGTCCTTCGCGCCTTTCGGTGGTGCCGGCTCGCGCAGGGCCGCCAGTTTTTCACCGAAGGCC
>JACCDZ010202369.1_pt1 | contig 48273 bp, 66 predicted proteins | sample 7449551 | NCBI WGS metagenome assembly JACCDZ01 (sample SAMN15323452, study PRJNA562643) | freshwater metagenome | isolation source: river surface water | place: USA:Blue River Watershed | collected 2017-08-18
AAAATACTACTTAGCTGATCTATCTTCATTTTAGGCATTATCTATCTTTTCTTGGTCGAAAATTCGATAAATTAACCTATTTTTGAAGATATGGTCAGCTTTTTTTATTTTCTGTCATGTAGCAAGCTAATCTCTCTAAATTGTCTGCTGTATCTTTTAGATGCTCTTGTTTTTCAATATGTAAAGCGATATTTTAACCATGATGTATTGATAAAATCATCAGTAAATATTACTGTTGATTTTATTACAGGATTAAATATTAGTTAGCAGTATAGATGATTTTTAATCAAAATTTAAAGTAGTTCAACTGTGTTCTAGCTTCTCCGCAAATTCATTCGCGGTAAAGTAAATCACTTGCTTGATAATACAAGGTTCTTTGATATATAACAATAGAAGGTGAGTTGAGATAACAGTTCTGGTACAAACTTTGGTACGGATTTTGTAATTATGCTTTTTTATATAAAAGTTTTACGTTAATAAAAGTCTATATATTTCAACGATATGATTTGAGTTTTGATTTTTCGGTGGTATATTTGATGGTGCGGAAGAAGAGACTCGAATAGTTCAGAATCCATGTGCTATCCGTATATAACATATTGTAACTATTATATTTGTGCGTTTTCCGCACCATCCTGTAAGTAACGCATAAGTTACTGATTGTTTCTCAAAGTTACTGCAAATGTCGCCATTTTCGTCGCCATTAATAGCTGCCTTTAAGTTTGTAATTAATTCTTTTTGTAGTACCTCCATAAATTCTGATTACCATTTCCATATCTCGATGACCTAGCTGATCAGCTACAAATTGTAAACTCTCTCCGTTGTTAATTAACATCCAAGCAAAAGTATGTCGCATTAGATATGGGATGCGATATTTAACTTTTGCTTTAGCTAGAATTTTAACCCATTGTTTCTGTAATGCATCTGAGCTTTGCCAAGGTTGTTTAGTGTACTTACTGACAAAAACATGATCATATTCTCCAGTTAATTTATGCATTTCAATTAATGCCTGTTTAGCTCTTGGTAGCATGATGACTTCACGTATTCCTGAGTCTGTTTTCGGTGTCGTGGTTTCTCCTTTAACTTGATTATGAGTGACTGTTATATAGTCGTTGTGTATATTTTCCCAACGGAGCGCGATTAATTCACCTATTCGCAACCCCGTAAAAAATCCCACGGTAATCATATGTTTAACCATTGGTTCATTACAAGAGTCAATAATGGTGTCTCGTTCACATTCAGTAAACCTTTCTCTAATAAATGATGATTTTCTGAAGTTTTCACGTATTAATTTTGCCAATGCTAGTTGATTAAGCGGGTTTATATTTAACACTCCATCGTTTACAGCTTCATCCAGTGCAGCTCTTAGTGGAATCATTACTTGTGTAGCATATTTAGCTGAGCAGTCCAGGCTATTTATAAACCGCTTAATATCTTGCCCATCCATTTTACCAATTAACATATTTGCAAAGAAGGGTAGTAATTTATGATTAATAATTCGACGATAGGTTTTAAGAGTTATTAATTCAAGTTCACTGACTTCGGTCATTCTTTGATAATTTGAAAGTTGTCGAATTAGATAGTCTCCACAAGTGAATTTATAACTATCATAGAATTTTTTGACATTATTTGATTCTGGAAACTCTAAGCGATAGTCAAATTCACCATCTTCAATTTTACGCAATATTTCAGCTCTACGTCTAACCGCGTAGTTTATATTAGCTTTACTTGCACCAGTTGCTACAGTTTCATAACAGCGTACACTATTGTAGTAAAATAAAATCCGGATGCTATTGCCCCGGATGTATATACCTACTTGCGCGTTTGCTGTTTGCTCTTTTGTTTTTCCAGCCATAATTTAAAATCTCCTACTCTAGCAACCCATTGTTTACCTAATTTGAACAGAAATGGATAGTTTTCACCTCTACATATATCAACTCTTATCGCTCCAGGTGTTTTTGTTGTCCAATACGTTTTGCATAAATCTTCTAAAGATACTACCACATCATTTATGTAATTATCCATCATACCCTCCAAAAACTCAACATTAATTCAATCGCAGCATCTAGCTGCGCTCTGTAATACTCAATTAGTATGTTAGACATAACTAATTACTCCTGTGTTTAAGCGGCACTGGCTTAGTTATAGTAGCTTCAAGTTCAGCTATCTCAGCAAGCGTTGCTGGATTGGTTGATACTATCTCATGCTCCGAATCTGTTAAATGCCGTATACGACGATTAACTGCCGCAGCTTGGCAATAGGTGTAATTAGTAATACCGTTTTTGATGGTTGATATTTTAATCACTTTATTTTCTCCAGATTAAAATCATTATTGTTACCCACATGCATGTAACTCCAGCGTAATATCCTTTGTTATATGATGATAAATTTAAAAACTCTCCAATAACGCAAACTAGTATCTGCAATACTGGAGCTACTATCATGATGATGCAGATTGTGATTATGTCTCGCATTTGGGTTGCTCCAATGGAGTATGCCGATTGCACGCAAAGCCGCGGGGTAAATCAATATCTGCAAATGCTTTTATTGATTTACATCTGAAAGATTTGTACTGCCTAGTTGGACTATAATATCTTGTAACACATTTAGAGTATTTACATGTTGCACAACTTATCTTTTTGTCAAGGTTACTCATAATCTTCCTCTTTTTTCCACTGAATATATCCCATACCTCTTTGCTGATTCATACGTGATAGATCTGACATCCCAATATCTTTACAAGAGCAGCAATTTAATGCTCCAATGTTTTCCCGCAGTTCATTAATTAAATGGTATATCCGCTCCATGTCATCACGGTTGATAAAAACATCGCCATCCTCACTTTGATATTGCTCAAGTGTGTTTTCTTCAATTTCTTCTTTTAATCTAGCGTAGCTGCACATTATGTTTGTACGCAAGCCATCTAAACTTACCGTTATTTGTCGTGTTGTCATTATTTAACTCCATAATCTGAATGTTGATTACAACCAAAATTCTTAATATCTTTAATTCTGATGTTATATCCACCAGATGTAGAGGCTACCTTACCATCAGCATTAAGTGCATTTAAGTTCTTGCATAAAAATCCGCCATAAGTATTAGAATCACATTCAAGATTAATATAATTACATGTGCTGCAAGTTGGGCGTGGTGGTTGTAGTTGCTTTAATTGTTGTGTAATCTGCTGTTGGTAGCTTCGCAATGAATCGTCAAGTTCCTGCAAGCTTGCAAAAGGTTGCATTGGCATTACTATTATTTCAGAAATTTCAATTTGAATCTCTTTCTTTTGCTGCTCAAACGCTTCAATTGTCATGCTGTTTTACCCTCTAAATAAACTTGTTCTGTAGCATTAACTGCGCGACTAATTGATACCTTGCTGCCTTGCTCAATGCCAAGTCGTATTGCGTCGACATGATGCGGACTAGTTGATGGTTCTTTTGTTTTTGCAATTCCAATTTCACCAGTTAAACTTTTTTTGTAAGCTTCAACTTTAGCATATGCGGCTTTAAACTCTAAATCATCATTGTGCCGTCGCAGCGTTTTAAGCTCTTCTTGCACAGCAAAAACCCAACCTTTTGCAAATGCATCACCGTATTTTGTTTTGCTAGATTTTCGGTAACAACCCAATGATGAAATATATTCAGAGCGTGCTTTAGTTAATTTTCTTGCTAAAAACATATAAGCATATTCTGCAATCATCACATCGCTTTGGTTACCATAAAATATTACAGCGGTATTATTGTCATAGCTCGTTCTAAATATTACACTAACAGTGAAGCAGCGCATAATAACATTAAGCAAGCCATCAATGTAGCTTGGCACTTGCGCAGTATTATGCGATTTAACCTCACCCCCTTTGACGAAGTTATCGCAATCTAATGCCACGCCTTCGTTTATGTTGTGTTTTTTCATAAGCGCATAAGCTTGCTTCAATGCCAGTGCAGCCTCATGCGAATTAGTGCTCTTAGCTAACCGCAGACATTTTTGAATTTTGGAAAGCGCTTTTTCTTTTTCGTTCATGATAACCTCAATAAATTAGTTAGATACTCTATTTCAATCGTTAATTAGCTCCAAATGAGCTAAACATACATATCCAGAAAACCCCTCTAAGAAAACACCTGCGCCCATCCCACCATCAGTTAAAAATGCTTCTGATTTAACAGTATATTCGCGAAACTCGGCTTCACCAAGCAGTGGATAGTATTTAACTCTATCTCCTACTTTTACTGTTTTTTGCCATTTGTTTAAAAGCTTTTGTGCTTGTTTTTTAATTGTGAATTTGTCATATAACTTCCTGTTTTAGTCGTTACAAAAAGAATAACCCACAACTTATGTGGGCTACCTGTGGATAAATGGGCTTAAAACTACTGACTATCTCCGAATCAGCACCTCTAAGCCCACTGCAAGCCATTCAAGACAACGCACTTCGCAATGCGCTGCAGTCAATGTCCTGTGTTAGATGCTCACTCAAATACACGAGTGAGCTAAATATTTAATTGCTTATAGAAAAAAATTCATTCAAATGTTCTGGCTTTTGCCAGTTTGTTATAAATCCATCTTTAATAAACAAATGAACGTAATCACCAAATTCACCTGGCACACAATCTGGAACATAGCATTCATGCCTTGCAAGCTCATTACCTTCTTTATCATAGAGAACATAAACACCCTCATCACATACTTTCATTGTGTCAATGTTGTATGAAAAGTCCTTTGGAAACTCAGGAGTTAAAATTTCTCCAGTTGCAAGATTCACTAACAATTTCAACCGATCCCACTCGCTTTTATCCTCGGATTTTATACGGCATGGAAAATCAAACGGAATATCCTCATCATCATATCTGATTGGTAAATCAAGCAATATACTGTGTACTTCAATTTCAACATCGCGTTTTACTATAAATTTCATAATAACCTCTCAAAAACCCCGATAACTCGGGGATATTAAATTTAGCCGATATAAGTTTTTACTTCAGTTAAGTTTGCTACGGCATTCTTGATTTTTTCAAGGGTCTTATTCAATACATTTTCAACATTTAAAATTTGTATTTTAAAACCCAAAACACCGCGCTCACCTTCGGTTTGAACCATCCAACTTAGTTTAACTTTAAGTTCATAAGCTGGTAACTGTAATCCTTCAGGTAAGCGATCATTAATCACATGAATATCTTCATATGGCGGTAACGCAATCATCACATATTCAGGTAATACAAGTTTCTCTGTTTTAGAAGAGCCACCCTGAATAATTTTCTTGAATCCAATAGTTTCACTACCTTCATCAATGCTTGAATCATATTCATATGTTTGAGTCGTCCGGAAGTTTTTAACGATGCTCAAAACTTCCGCTTGTGATGGAGTAGATTTATCATTAATGATTGATACAATAATTTCATTTAAACCACTATCAAGAAAATCCGCGAATCGCTTCTGAGGCATCCATTCGTTATGAGCACCAGTCCAAATCTTCCAGCGATTAGAGATTGAGAGCTTAAATGTAGCAACATGATTGCACCACCGAGGATCATCCTTTTTATGATAATCAAAAATTGCAGTAATCTGCTCACTTCCGGCAAAGATCACAGTATGTTCACCCTTGAAGTCATTCACATAGTCAATGAATCCACGAATATCGCGAAACTCTTTAGTTGTTCGTAACTTCAAAGGTTGATTCAAATACTTTTCTAAATCAACAGCTTGTTTATTTCCATTGTGCAAAATTAGCAATGGTGTATCTGTTCCAGGTACATTTAGAATAGTATCAACATCGTTTTGATGTTCAACAAAAGTTTCTAAGATGTTTTTTTCAGCGCTCATGATTTTTCCTTTCCGCTAAAATTAAAATTAAATTGCTTCACGGCGTTGTTGTTGCTCTTCTTGAGTAGAAACAATCCGCATTCCAGTTAATAACGGCTGATTTGGGTCTTTAGGCACCAGATTATTATCATCATCAACAAACATCAAACCGCTGACAGTGTTGTCAATTGGCGGTTTAGCTGCATATGTGATTGACAAATCCATTTTGCCATTGCCGGCTGGTTTCAAAGTAATGTTTAAATTCATGGTACCTTTCTTACCTTGTTTACTCACTGCCTCAGTTAGTTTGGCAAGCTCTTTACCTAGCGTATCATCCAAAATACCACCTTGGTATTCTCCGAGAAATTTACTAAACTCTTGCATAATAAGACTCCTAAAAATTAAAAAAATAGTTACCGTAATAAAAAAGGCACTAGACTAATCAACAAGATAGCTAGTGCCACAATAAGGATTAATTCAAAAATCATCCTCAAATTTGCCTACTCCCTTCGTAAATAAATCAAGCGGTCCTTTAATCCGCAAACCTCATACCAACCAAGATGATTAAGCTGCTCCATAGTTACCGGATTGGCTGCCATTTGATTGTATTGCTCCAAATCCTGAGCAGAAAAAACAAACCAGCGCTTACCTTTGCTGCGTGAATTAATGTAGTAGCTTAGGTTATCGCAATCACTCATCACTAAACTCCTCGTCAATAGTAACTGTGGCTGCAGGCTTATTTTTTGTAACCTGAATCACATTCATTGATAGTTTATCCTTTGCTGGCACTGATAATTGAGTTCTATCGACTAATCCAAAAATCTCACAAATCTCTGGATTTTTAGCGGCTGATTTAATTGCATACTCAATGAATAAACGTTTTTGGTTACCTCGACTAATGCTGTTTAAAATATCGTTAGCTTCATCATCTATCGTTATTTGTAATCGTGGCATGGCTAATCACCAAGTAAAGTAAAATAACCATTAACGTTAGAGTTTTCAGGCTCAGGTACAAAATAGAACTGTTTACTTTCTGGTAGATAATCTGGAGCATAGTTAGCGCCACCACCGGCAAAGATAATCACATCCGCACGTTTGAATAAATCAGCATTTTTACTTCGGATCTGATTTAAAATCATTTCAAAATAAATCCGCTTTTCCTCTTCAATCCACACCGATAAATTACGTGTTTCACCAGCAATGCTAATTTGATTGGTTCTAATGATCTTAGTAACTTCGGCTTCACTGGCCGAAATACCAAACTCACGATTAACTAGCTTCTGTACTTCCTGGATAACTTGATTCATTCCGTCACACGTCGCATATGCTTCGGCAGCTAAAGCCTTGCCAGACTCAAAGGGAATCACATCAAGCGTATTAGTTCCAATATCAACAATCAAACATAGTTGATTAGCCAAGCCCGCAACTCTTGCCAAACAATCCAAGTAGACGCCTTTACCTTGCGGTACCAGAGTAATTTTGATTTGATTTACACGGATTTTATCGACAACAAAATCGCTCAGACGCTCGGCAAACTCATTGCGCTTGGACCAGTTCAATAAACTAAGCCCCGTTACTAGTTGAATCTCATCAGCTGGATTGAACGCTGCTTGATTAATTGCTTCAAAGAGTAGCAGCGGTGCATATTTTGCCAGCCAGCTATAATCGCGTGTAGTCAGTGCATTTCTAACTGCAGTATCTCCAAGTAAATAACGTCCACCCTCAAATTCGTGAGCCAAGTTCAACGCTATATCCGCTTGATGCTTACGCGCGTGAGCAATTGCCGAGGGGAAACTTGCTACCATTTTGTCGGTTTTATATTTGGTAAAACCGTAACCAATATCACATGCTATTTTCTGCATTATTAATCCTCAAAGTTAAGTCTTTTGTTAATTTTTGGCTAATTCGTGAATGAATTGCGAATAAACGTTGGTAGTTCGGAATATTCGGAAGTAAGTTTAATGTTTGCTGGATATGCCCAAAGTAAAGCTCTTCGCTGAATTTATTCTCATTCGCTTCAATATAATTGCAATATTCATCGGTTGAGATTAAAGCCCGAGCCCATAAATTATGTTGCGTGCTAAATCCATCAAGGATTTGCTGGTTAATCGAGGATAGGGGATTGCTTGCTGTATTTGTGTTCATAGTTACCTCCAAAATTAACCAACATAGTTGGCATAGTATTGAACTGCAGCGCCATACTGTTCTGCGCTTTGATTCCATAGTCTGATTAAGCATTGAGCAATTCTACCGCTCATTACTTGCTTGATTAGATGCTCACGGTTGTTGCCAGTGAGATCATATTGAATAATTTGAAACATGATATTGTCCTGTGGGTAAAAAATAAAAAAATCAGGTAGCTAATCTGATCAGGTATAAAAAAACCCCGACTTTCGTCAGGGTTGGGGTGGCTGAGAGGCTTTGCTTTCGAGCCATTTTTCAATAAATGGTAAAATGGTTCGGCGGTACCAGATATAAGGCTTACGTTTATCATCTGGTAGTGGAATCTCGCCAGATTTTTTATATTCGTAAAATGTTTTTTCGCTAAAGTCACATGCTTCGCAAATATCGCTAACGGTGAACTCTTGCTTTAACTCATCATCTTGCACTGTGGTGCTCCTTTCTTTTTACAAATTGACATAGTTTATCGTAGTTAGTAGTTTGACCCTTGATAATGTTGCGCTCAGCAATTGCCGAACGTTTTTCGCTTGCGTGTTCAGCTTTTTGGATAGCATGAACTGCAGCGCGGAGATTATCTCTTGCTTTACTCATTGTATTTACTCCAGTTAGTTAAATCCATGATGTTCCCTTACTCATTGTTATAATAGAGGTCTCAATCTTCATTTTATAACGCCCAAGAAAGGAACATCATGGATTGCTCTCAATGTCAAGAGCAGATGAGTATTTATAAATACTTAAGCTTCAACCTCACTGTTATGGATTTTAGAATAATCATGGCTATTATCACAATATTAATACTAATTGCAGGTTTTTTAACCTATAAATATTTCATAAAACATTTAAAATTAAAAGAATTAATCGAAAATCGCAAAAAACCTTATTGGTGCTCGTCATGTGATGTCAATATGATATTTGCAGAAACGTTTAGTAAGGGTAAATATGCAGTTATAGCTGACTCTGACATTCGAGCTATTTATCACTGTCCTAAGTGTGGTAAATCAACTTTTGAGCATAAATTAGTTGATGGCAAATGGATAAATGATAACCCAGAGCAATTACAGGCAGAATATTTAAAATCTTAGATTTAGTTAAATTACATCACGATAGCGACTATCAAATTTTATGACGATAATCGCTATTAGTTGCAATCTATATGTCACAAGTTATATTGCACTCACTTGTGGCAGAGTGGATTTCCATCTCATAGATTTTAGTTTGTTAAAGAACTGAGTAAGTAAGGTCTTACTTACCTATAGCGTTATTATCACTTATAAGTTAATTAACAGTCAAGATAAAAATCATTGAAAAGTGATATATTTATCATGCGGCGCAAAAAATAGAATCAAAATAGCATATTGTGGTGTGTGACTTTTTTATGGTAAATAGTGTTATAAGTAAATTAAATTGTTACATACACTAAAAAGGTGTATAATTCTGGTAATTAAACAAAGGTTATTTTAATGAAGTTGATTTATTCACAAGATATTGTTCAGTTTGATAAAAAAGCAGAGAAAGACTTAGCTAAAATTCCACATCAGATTTTAAAAAAATTAAAAATGTGGGTTAAATTAGTGAATCATCAGGGAATTATCATGGCTAGAAAAATACCGGGTTATCATGACGAGCCATTAGCTGGTGATAGAAAAGGTCAGCGCTCGATTCGCTTAAATAAAGCCTACAGAGCAATTTATATTGAAGAACAAAACTCGGTTAAAATTATTGTTATAGAGGTAAATAAACATGACTACTAGAAGCTTGGCTAGATATTTAGATGAGTTACTTGGTGAAGATGAATCTTTGGGCGATAATCTCAAAACTATTCGCCTGTGCGATGAGCTTACCTTAAAGGAATTTGCAGAAAAGCTTGGGATTTCAGCTTCCTACCTTAGTGATATTGAGCATGGGCGTAAATTTGTTAGCCCTAAAAAAGCCTATGAGTATGCCGAAAAACTTGGTTATTCAACCACTGAATTTGTGCGTTTGGCTTTGCAAGATGAAGCGAATAGCTTTATGCATGAAAAGGGTATGCAAGCTAATGTTAGTGTTAATTTTGATACAATTAAATTTGCCTGAAAAGGTCTATTCATGAAATTTAAAGTTGATATTGATGACGATTTATATCTTGAGTTACAAAAACGCGCGCAAGAGCTTGATTTAGTCGTTAATGATTATGTTATCTATTTATTAAAGAGAGAGCTTGTAACAGAGTAGTAAATAAGTAACCCGGTAAATTTACCGGGTTTTGTTTAGGGAATCCTATTCTAGCGGGATAAGTTTAGTAGACTTTAAATAATTTATCATCTTGTCCTAGTTCTATTATTTGATATTTGTTTATATCTAAATCTTTAGGTAATTTATCTTTAATAACAGGGATAATATATTGAATATTTATACTATTAGATATATCTATTAGGTCGTTAATTTGCTGATTGTAAACATTTTCAATTTGATCTTGAGCAGTAAAGTGTAAACATTTAATATTGTTAGCATCACAAAATTGAACATACGCAAATTCAAATGCTGCAATTTGTGTTTTCTTGCGTCCTGGACCAGCATTATTAAATATGCCATTTACTTCCAACATGTTAGCTGTTTTTGTAGAGATTTTTTTATTAACGACTAATTTATTTTCTACAAAAAATCTCTCGTTATATAATTTTTGTGAAATATCAGAAAAATAACTATTGAATTCAATAAGTGCATTTTTGTATACTTTAATATAGCTATTTTCAATGTTTGAATTTATTTCTTTAATTTCAGACTCAATATCTTTTATTTGTTTATTTACTTTTCCTAACTGTGCTAATTGATGTTCAAGGTTTGATTTTTCATGAGATAATTTTCTAATGGAATTAATTATTTTCTGTATATCAACCATTAAAGATGAGTCAGTTAATTTGCTAGATAATTCACGTTCTAGCCGCGTATGCATTTCAAGTGCCTCATTCAAGCTGTCGATTTGTATTAGTGTCTTGTTAAGGTCGTTTTGCATAAATTGAATGCGATTATCAACCATTGCGTTATTGTATTGCACTAGTTGATCAAATGTTTTGGTTATTTTAGTAATGTTATATTTACAAACTGAGTTATATAATTCTTCAATTACGGTTACATCAATTATTTCTTTATCATTTCTTAATTTTTCTAACCCCTCTGAAATTATTTTTTTGCGTAGTGATAATGTTGAAAGATTAAGTAAGAGTTGATCAATTTGCCTTCTTGTTTGCTCGAGATGTTCAATATTCAGAAGATTATAATCATTAGTAAATAATTGGTTTTTTAAGTTAATTTGTTTTTCTAAATCACTTGTTATATAATCAATTTTAGTTTTAATTGTATCTTCTGGATCATGGATATTCAATTTACTTTTAAAGCGAATTTCTGCTTGCAATTCATCTAAAAGCCTCTGTTTTAACTTTGCATTATCTACTTCGATTCCGAAAAGAAAAAAATACAAAGTTTCATATTCCTCATTTTTTGTATAAGCATCTAAATAACGCAATATATTTTCTAATTGGTTACCATTATAACGAATATTTTTAAGAACTATCTGACGGATACTTGGTGCTTCAGATTCTGAATTAAAGATTAGTTTTTTTAATTGTGATGGATAGCTTTTTTGGGTAATCTTATTGCCGTTAATTTTTAAAACTTTATTTGAATGATGACAAAAATTTCTTTCAATTTTAATTTCTTTAGATTCTTCAATTTCTAACGACTCTTTAAGTATTAGTTCTATGGTGATATTGTTAGTTGTTAGATATGTATAAATATCACTATTAACCTTATTCTTAAACTCTGGGTCTACCCATATGATTTTAGGCTCGGCATCAAAGCAAAAGTCTATCAGTCTGAGAATAGTAGTTTTTCCAACGTTATTTCCAGAATCAACTAATGCGTCATTGCTAGGGGTTTTATCTACAATTAAATTTAAACCTTTATGAAATTTTATATTTCTAATTTCCTTGCTGCCATCTAATATTCTTAATGATTTTAAAAACATTTGACTATATCTCCTTCGTCGTTTTTATCAACCAGGTTAATTAGATATAGAAAATCAAGCGCTAAAATAAATTTAGAAATAGGTATGGCTATTTCAGAATTAATTTTCTCATAGCAATCTGAAAAAAATATGACTTTAGATTGCTCATTTTTTAAAGTTTCTAATGTTTTTGTAGCAATATAAAATATATTTTGACTAGGCTTGGTATGTTTACTTAATAACATAATCGTTGGGAGGCTTTTCTAAAATTTCACAAACAATAAATGCATGAACAATTATTTTAGGTATTGCAGATTTAATACCTTCTACAGTTAATCTAGTACTTTTGCTCATGGATTTTATATCATTTAATAATAAACACTCTACTTTTTGCAATATATAATCAGCATTTTGTTTTATTAGCTCCATATTAGAAAGTTTATCGGGGTTCTGAATTTTTGAGATTACATCAATATACTGATCATTTATGTAGCCCAGAATCGTATCTTTTGAATCTAATAAATCTTGATTTAAACTATTTAAGATTTCATCAATTACAACAAAATAATACTGGTAAGCGTCGATTTTATGTTTATATGTGATGACATTATTATAAGGTATTTTATCTTCAGTTCTATATATTTTTGGGATTTCAAATTCATTGTTTTTTTTAATTCTAGGCTTTTTAGACAATAGATATATAACCTCAGTTAAGTAAGAGTCATATTTATTTTCAGGAGATTCTTGGGTGATATTATTAATTGTCTCAGCAATTTGTACAGTTTGTTCTTCACCGCTGTTTTCTATATTGGTATTTTTGTTGAGCATTATTTTTTAGCTTTATAGAAATTATTTTGATTTCCTTCGATGTGGGTGATTTTTTGTTTTTTGCCGGTGTTACTTATGTTGACGGTTTTTTTCATAGGCTCTTTTTTCTTGAATATCATCCATATAAGAAAAATTACAACGGAAATTGCCACGAGAATTAAAAGCAAAACTATTGCAGGGTGTTCTTTCACAATGTCGATAATTTGCTCGTTAGTCATGTATTACTCCTAAAAAATTAAATTTAATCCCATTTTTGCCCTTTATTTTTTATTATTATCTTATATGTTTTATGATTTAGTTATAATGTTAGTATTAATTAATCTTTCTACCCAGTGAAAATAGTACTAATCCTACAATTCGAACGGGTGTGCCATCATTTAAAGGTTTATCAAATTCTCTGTATTCTTCATTATCTGATTGCCATTTGCCACCTGCAGGGGTTATTCTGTAACGTTTAACCCATGTTTGATTTTGGGTTGTTATTGCATATACGTGATTGTCAAGCGGGTCTTTTTGAGAGAAATCAATAACAACCAGTTCATTGCTTAAAAGTGTAGGATGCATACTATCTCCTACTACTTGGACAATTGCTAAATTATTTTTTTTCACTCTAAAATCAGTTAAAAATTCTTCATTAAAGGTATGATAGCGTTTGATATTTTCAGGGTGTATAACTTCCTCACCAAGTCCAGCTGAGAGTTTTACATTATATTCTGCTATGCGAAATGTGTCAGGCTCTAATTCGTCATTGTCACTATGGTTTTTATCTAAATATCCTCTTGGTAAGTCTAACTTTTCTTCAATGTCCCGAGCGATTTTTTCGGTAAATGGGCGTTTTTCATTTCTTAATTCACTAATGTAGCTTTGATGTTTTCCAATAGCTTCAGCTAACTGTGTCCAGCTATTAAATCTATCAGAGACTATATTTTGTAAATTGATAATTCTAATATTATTCATTTTTCCGTTAAATTAAATTTCACTATAAAGTGATGTTGTTGTATAATCCCGTTATCGGTAGTTTTAAGCTTCTCGCTACCACCGATAACACCAACCGCATAAAACCAGCATTTTGCTAGGTCGCGGCAATGTTGTTTAATCGAGTTTAACCCGAAAGTAAAATATGTTACTAATAAAATTCTTAATCGCAAAATTCCGTCAGTCAATACGTTATATGCAACAAGAAGTTTTGCGTCTTAGTATTGCAAAAGATGATTACAATACTAGTGAACATGCTAGCTCTCTTGATTATCCAAAGCATAAACAGGTAATGATATTTTCTGATAATCCTAAGGCTGGTGCTGGATTTTTTGTAACTGGAGAACCACCTAAATTACCGACATATTTGAGATGACATTAGTTAAATTTTACAGGTTTTTGCAGTAAATTAAATAACTCTTGAATTTTATTCATGTTTAATTATTACTTTACCTTAAAAAGCGGTTTGGTGCAAGCCCAAACACAAAAAGCGCACACTGGTGAAAGCCCAGTTTGTTCTTCCCTCACGGGGCGCGTGCTATCAGTCCAAAGTTTTCGCAGACCAAAACTGATAGCACTCCAACCAAGCTGAGATAAACTCATTATGGTATCGTGAATCCTGTTATTAACAGGATAATTCCATTATATCATAAAATTTTCTGAATTATGCAAAATATTATCTTTTGATAATTTATTTTGTACCCGTCTTTAGCTTGTTTGGTGTTGGATTACTCACAATTGTTCATTATTGCTCACATTTGAGCAGAATTGAACAAAGATGAGTAAAAGTGAGTAAATAATGTTCAGTAGTGAGCAATTCACACTCAATAGTGAGCAAACAAGAACAAAAAGCAGTAAACAATGCACAGTAAATAATTCTTATTTCAGCTTAGTCTGAAATAACAAACAGTTTTAACCAGCTATCTGGCATATCGGCAGGGCAATATCTGTAGGTGCTCGATAGTCTTGTGGTTAAAAACGTGTCCGGTGGGTCAAGGGCGGAGTAGCTACCGCCTGAGATTCATTTTTTACGGACTTACTAGTGCTGCTTATTGGTTTTAAAGGACAAAAAATATCATGTTAGAATCAGAACTCAGTGTGCTCAATGTACTTGTACATGATGCCAACATTATTCCTTACCGTAAAGAATTCAATCGAATCACCGGAAGCGTGACTGCGTCTATTCTTCTACAGCAGATAATTTATCGCTGCGGTCATCAAAATACACCATTTTACAAATTCAAAGAACCATGTGAGCATGAGCTTTATCAGGCAGATCAGTCCTGGACCGAGGAGCTTGGATTTTCGCGTCGTGAGTTTGATACAGCTATTACCGCAATCAGTACCAAAATCAAAAAAGGGCAGGATTTAGCTGAGATAACTACTCCAGTCGTGCACTGGACAACTATAGACCGAATCACTTATTACCAGCTAAATTTATGCGCTTTACGTAAAGTACTAAACCGCCTTTACGTAACGGCGGAAAGCGCCGCTTTAATAAAGGCGGAAAGCGCCTGTACGGATAGTGCGAAAGCGCCTTTAGTTATAAATAACAGAGAAGTATCAGAGAATACAGATAATAAAAAAATAAACAAAAAAGGTTCAGATAAGTTGGACGAGATTAATGAAGTCTTTTTATTCTGGCAAGAAACAATGAAAACGCACAAAGCCAAACTCGATGCAAAACGTAGCAAGATGATTAAACTATGCTTACAAGATTTTTCTGTTCAAGACCTAAAAAATGCAATTCTAGGTTGCAGCAAGTCAAGGTGGCACATGGGGGCAAATCCGAACCAAACAGCATACAACCAAATTAGCCACATCTTTGGCTCAACTGAAAAGGTTGAGAAGTTCATGGATATGCAAAGCAGGAAGCGAGTAGCGGTCAATGATCACGATCTATCGACGCAGTCGTACGATAATGCACAGGAGTATTTTGATGTTCCTGTTAACGAAGCTCGCTTTTGAGGGGTAGCATCATGTCCAAAGATTTTGTAAGTACCAATGAAATAGTAGGTGAGAGTAAACATTTTTACAACTACCAGAAATTAGTTTGCACCGAGCACGGAGAATTTATATCAGCGACTTACACTTTAAAAGGTGAAAGCCGAGCTACTAGTTGTCCAGTCTGCTCGTCAATCAAAAAAGATGACGATACTAAAAAACAGCTTAAGAGCTTAGAGCAGCAGAACCAATTAGCAACGATTAAAGCCGTTATCAATCGTGCAGCAATTCCGCCATCGTTTGAGCATTGTACATTTGACAACTACGTGATTTATGCTGGTGAAACTCAAGCTAAGGTTGTTAATAATTTGCGCTACTTTGCAGAGAATTTTGCCCAGGTAAAAACAAAAAACATTCACGGAATATTGACTGGCTCGACTGGAACTGGAAAAACTCACTTAGCTGCAGCAATAATCAATGTGTTGATAGATCGAGGCTATACCGCAGTATTCGCAACAATGAGCGATATTGTTAATACCATTCAGAGTACTTTTGCAAATAAAACACAAAGCAAGCAATCAGTCATCAAACGATTTATTGATATTGATTTGCTGATTATTGATGAGGCTGCAGTTACTAACCGTGATTTTGACCGCAATGAAATATTTGATATTATCAACACGAGATATCACTTAAAACATCCAACTTTATTGATTACCAATATTATTGACGACTTGAAACTCAAGCTTGGACATCGAGTAATTTCGCGGATGCAGCAGGGGAAGTTTGTGCAGGTTTTTAACTGGGATGATTATCGTTTAAAAAGTTCTAACCATTCAGGAGTGTAAAATGAGTAAACAAGAAAATCCGACATTTAAGTCGTTTTATGAATTTGGCAAATGGTGGTTTGCTAAGTTTTCGATTCAGATTGATGTAGAGAAAGAAGCTAAGGCGGCTAAGGTACGTATTGAATTGGGATTTAGTACGCGTGAGCTTGAAAAACAAATGCGCCAAAACCGCTGTGTTGGTTATCAATACGGAGCATAACATGATAAATCTACGCGATGAACTTTACAATCTTTGCCAGTGTGCTGATGGTAGTTTACCGGCAGTAGATTATTTGCAGATGCTGGACATTCATTCAACACTTCCGCGTGAGAATAGAGTAGCACTGATTGGTGAATTAAAGGCAATTATTGCTGCAATTAAAGAGTTGTGTACTGATGATGAAGTTGCAATGTTTGAGTTTTATTTTCAGCGGCTGGATCTGGCAGGGCAACCAAGTTGTCTACTACGCCTGGCTAAGTTGGTATATCCAAAGAATACTTATGTCGGTACGCTTATTGCTAAAAAATGGCGTGGAGATAAATTTAGAGCTGATTCAATGATAGCTCAAGCTTTGGGAAGTAAAGAAAGGAATGCGCGTGACATTGCTTTTAGGCATAAATCTTCGTTAGGTACGTTGTTAGATAATTTTGTTGATCTTAATTTTTTATTGGCAAGTGATATCGAGAGATTACTAAATCAACATATGTATTGACATATAGTTTGTCCCCAAAAATGGACAAATTAATTTTATTAACAATAGTATAATTTACCATATTTAAAAGAAAGGATCTTTATGAAAAAATCATTTTTAGCGCTTTTAGTTGGTTCTTTATTCTTGGTAGGCTGTGAAGAATCACACCAAGTAACAAATGCAATAATTGATACTCAGATGGATCCAATTTATCAAAAAGTAGTTGATGATTCAATACATGAATATGAAATAGTTAAAAAAAATGGTGAAAAAATGGAGACATGCGTACACGCAGGAATGGTTAAAGCTGCATATCTTCAAGCAAAAGATGAAGCTAACTACAAAAAATGGAACGATGTAGAAAAATCTGACTGTAAAGTAGCTGGTATGCCAATGTAATTTGTAAAACATGGCTTTTTTATATCTACGCATTATATAAATGAACTTTGAAAGTTCATTTAAAGCAATGGTAAGATGGGCTAATACAATACCCGAAAAGGAAATAAGTCCAGCCGTCTATGAGCAGTGTTTTCAACTCACACTTTAGCCATCTCTTTAACTTTTCAACTGAAGTTCGGTGTTATACAGTTAATTTCTCTATTAAATCAGCCCAATCTTGTAGTAACTTGGCACGAGGTTCGCTAAGATGTGTCTTGAGGTATGATTTATTAACACCTTTTTGAACGTGCCCCAATGCCATATCAATGACTTTATAGTTATGGCTATTGTCTGCCAACAAAGTCATCGCAGTGCGCCGCGCATCATGTGGCGTGAATTCACCAATTCCATATTTCTCACCAAGTTGTTTACAGTAGCGGCATAGCGTATCTCCGCTATAACGTTCTCCACGACAGTTAAATACATATTTAACACAGGGGTATTTCTGCCGTAGTTCCTTTAATTTAGATACTAGCTGTTGTGGGATGCGGATAATAAAATTGTCTATGCGCTTGGCATTCCTTATAGTAATTTTGTGATTATCCAGATCAACATCCGACCATTCTAGGCTGAGTAATTCATCACGCCGTAACATGGTAATAAATAGCGTATAAATTGCTGTTTTAATTATTATTGGTGTGTTATTGTCTACCCATAAGTTTTTAAACAGGCTGCCAAGTTTCTTTTCATTCAAATATCGCGTGCGGACATTGATTTTATATCTCGCTTGTATATTTATCTCAAGCTTTTGCATGATGTATCTCTCATCATAGGCAAATCTAAATATTGCTTTTATCTCGCGGAGCAGAGTAGCCGCAGTTGATGGTGATTTATGTTTAATTCTGTCGATAACACAGGCAATATCCGTTTCGGTAATTTTGGAGATAATCGTACTGTTTAATATGGCAGCTTTATTTAGTACAGCAATCAACTTTATTTTTGATTGTGGTTTAAGTGAGCGCTTGCATGAGTCAATATAGATGTCAACTACAGCACCAAATGTCTTGCCAAGCTTACTTTGTTCTTTCACGTGAGTGTGGACGTTGATGCCTTTGCGTATTAGATCGCGCATTTCATCAGCCAGAACTCTTGCTTTACTTAAGGTAATATCGCGAGCGTCACCAATTCGCTTCCAGCTGAACTTGGTGTTATTACCTATTTTGCTTTGGGTTCGCAGTTTCCATACGCATGAATGCTGGTTTTTGAATAAGTACAAGTTATGACCATCATGCAGAGATGAACCAAACAATGATCCTTGCATAAAATCATTAATATTTTGTTTAGTGAGTAGTTTTGATTTTATCTTTGGCATTTCGATTACTTTAAAAAAAGTATAAAAATAAGTATAAAAGAATATTCTTTTATAACGTATTGAAATGCAATTGTAATTGTTGTATTCGATGTGTGTTGTTGTATTTATCAAGGGGATGTGTCAACCTAATAAACACAGGGATTATATCATATGTACGGTAAATTGGTAATTTACCGACATTTTTAAATAAATTTGACAAACTGCCACAATTTAACTATAATTGTCATACTTGAAACAGTTGTAAGTATATAAAAGCTCCGAAAATATCGGGGCTTTTTTCGTTGTTATGTTATTGATGTGTATTAGTATATAGAAGCCTCATGCAGTTATTGCGTGGGGTTTTTTTATTGGATTGCTTTCACCGCAAAAATTGGTAGGTTCTTCTGGAGCTTTGGCAATCTTTACGGGTGGAACACTCGCGAGATTTCGCTAGTTTTTAAAGTTTGAAATTTTGGAGTAAAATTGGAGTAATTTAACTGTAGTATTTTGCTACATTATTTATGTATTTGTATGTTTATCAATATGATATAAGTATTTGTAGGTTTTATTTGAGGGTGTAAAATGATATTAATGACTCAAACTGAATTTGCTGCTTTGGTTGGTGAGAAGCCAAATGAGATAGCTAAACTCATATCTAGAGGAAAAATAACCGCAGTTGAGGGCAAGCCAAAAAAGTTAATAATGCCGCAAGCTAAAAAACAGTATCACTTAGCTAAAGGCGGTGGCGGTGGTCATGAATATTCATCTCAACAACCTGAAGAGCAAACTACGATTATTCTGAATGATGACATTGTCGCAGATCCTGTAACTGAATTGGCGGTAGCTAGAGTTCTAAAAGAACGATATTTGGGTAAATTACATAAGCAGCGCTTTAGTAAAGAGAGCAAAGAGCTTTTACCTTTAGATGAAGTAAATCGTCAAACGATGGAAGTGTGTTCTATTATTCGCAATGGATTAATTAATTTACCAAATAAAATTAGCAATCAACTAGCGGGGTTAAGTAGTGGTGATATTCAAATCAGATTAACCACTGAAATTAATGAAATACTTGCTAATTTACATTCGTTAGGTGAACAATATGAAGATGAATAAGGTAATAGCTGCAGCTTTAAGCGTATTAAAACCAAAACCAATTTTAACTATTAGTGATTGGGCTGATAAATATCGCTATATTGCGCGTGGTACTGGACCAGAGCCTGGATTATGGAAAACATCTCGCGCACCATATACTAAAGAAATCATGGATGCATTTAGCACTTCCGCAAATATAGTTGTTGTTATGGCAAGTTCACAAGTTGGCAAGACCGAGATTGCATTGAATATGATGGGATATTACATGGCTGAAGACCCATCGCCAATAATGTACTTAATGCCGACCGAAGGAATGGCTAGTGATTTTAGTAAAACTAGAGTTGATCCAACGATTACTGCTTGCAAAGTACTAAATACTTTATTTCAACAAAATGCTAAAAAAACTGACAATACTATTGAATTAAAGACTTTTCCGTCGGGTTATTTAGCGCTATATGGTGCAAGCACTCCAACTAAGTTAGCAAGTAAACCAATTCGAGTATTAATTGCCGATGAAGTAGACCGTTATCCGCGAGAACTAAAAGGTGAGGGGGATCCATTAAAATTAGCTTTACAACGCACAACTAATTTTTGGAATCGTAAAGTGCTGATTATTTCCACTCCAACCGTAAAAGAAACATCCAGCATTGTTGAGTGGTTTGATAAAAGTGATAAACGCTACTATAACGTACCTTGTCCTCATTGTAATACATACATTGTATTAAATTGGGATAGCATGAAATGGGAGACAGATTCAGATGGGAATTACATTAAAGACTCTGCACATCTTGAATGCCCATCTTGTGAAGGTAAAATTTATGATGGGCACAAAGAAGCATTATTACAAGACGGGGTCTGGATTAAAACTGATTTAAATAAAAATATTCCTGGCTTTCATATTTCAAGCTTATACTCATCGTGGGTTACTTTTGAGGAATTAGTGAATGAATATATTGAAATTGCTGATTCGGAAGATAACGCTAAAATGCGCGAATTTTTAAATCTGAAACTCGGTGAGCCATTTGAGGCAATTGTTGAAGATTTAGATATTGAATTATTAGAAAGCCACAAATTTGAATATGATGCAGAATTGCCTGAAGGGGTTTTGTATTTAACTTGTGGGGTCGATGTTCAGGATAATCGCCTTGAGTACCAAATTCTAGGTTGGGGAGAAAACAATCAATGCTGGGTGATAACTAACCAAATGATAATTGGCAGTCCTGAGCAAGACGATGTATGGGACAGTTTAGATGGGGTAATTTGTCGTGGATATTCTTTTGCCGATGGGCGTAAATTACCCATTAGTGCAAGTTGTGTTGATTCTGGATATTTGGCAGATCGAGTTTATAAATTCACTACACCGCGTGAGCATCTACGGGTGGCTGCTGTAAAAGGTTTTGGTGGTGAGGGTATTCCAATTATTAATAACTTATCATCCAAGAATCGAACATATACTAAAGTTATGAAAGTTGGGGTGGATGCCGCAAAAGCTGTGATTTATGCACGCTTACGAAATCATACCAAAGGTAAAAATTATATATACTTTCCATTAAATATTACGCATGGCTGTGGTGATGAGTATTACAAGCAGCTAAATTCAGAGCGGCGGGTTTTAGACTTGAAGCACGGAGTTAAGCGCTTTATCTGGAAAAAAATTCGTGACCGAAATGAGGCCTTGGATACTTTTGTCTATGCTTTGGCTGCATATGAGATGGCAGCACCTAATTTGGAGTACATTAAGGAGCAGTTAGCCAATCAGCAATTTGAAACTGAGGACGATGACGATTATGCAGATGGTGAAGAAAATTTAATATCTTCTGGAATTAAACTATATTAAGGTAGCTAGTGATGAGCAAAAGAAATATACAGGATGAGCTTGACGAGCGACGCGAGGATTTAGCACAGTGGCGCGCAGCTAGACGGGCATTAAGTCAGGCAAAATCATATGTAATTGGTAATCGGACATTAACCAGAGCTAATTATACAGAAGTACGGCAGGCAATTATTGATATTGAGGTTGAAATATCACAGCTAGAAAATAATATGGGTTCGTACATGAGGATTGTAACAGCAGTACCACGAGGTTAATATGAATCACATTTTTGATGCAAATAGCGGATTATATGTTCCAAATAGTATATCTGCGAATACTTTGCGTGCTTTTTCTGGAACTGGTTATGGTGGTGGAAATGCAGGCTATGATAACTCAATGCTTGACTGGAGTCCGTTAAGTACAAATGCTGATTCTGATATTGTAATGAACCATGAAATATTGCGACAGCGTAGTCGTGATTTAAGTATGAATGAATCACTTGCTAATGGTGCATTAAAGAAAATCGTTAGCAATGTGGTTGGTGGGGGACTAAGATTAAATTCTCAGATTAATCATAAGTATTTAGGTATAAAACGCAAGCAAGCTGAAAAAATTGAGACTCAAATTGAGTTTGAATTTAATTTATGGGCTGATAAGGCTTATAACTGTGACAGCGCGGGAACATTGAATTTTAATGATATGCAGCGTCTGGTTTTGTTATCAGTCTTAATGAGTGGTGATGTATTTGTATTTTTGCCAAGTTTAAAGCGCAACAATTCAATTTATGACTTAAAACTTAAAATAGTTGAATCTGACCGCATTCAAGACCCACCAGCTAAGGATATGAGTAAGAATATTTTAGGTGGTGTGGAGATTGATAAAAAGACCGGATTACCAACGCATTATCATGTAGTTAATCAATTACCAAATGCGGTTAACTTTGCAGCACTTCAACCAACTGAGTGGCAGAGAATACCAATTCGGGGTGAGAGTTCGGGTCGTTTAAACGTAATTCACTTATTTACCGTTGAACGTCCTGAACAGCGGCGTGGTATTCCGTTATTATCGCCAGTGATTAAACTGTTTAAGCAGCTAAGTCGCTATTCAGAAGCGGAGATCATGGCTGCAGTTGTATCAGGAATGCTAAGTGTTTTTATTGAGAGTGAAAATCCTACGCAAGTACCATTTCAAGACTGGCCGAAAGATCCCCGTGAAAAAACCAGATATGACAATGTAAGCATGACACCCGGCATGATATTAGCTTTGAAGCGTGGTGATAAGGTTAATGTGGCAAATCCAGGGCGACCAAATCCCAACTATGAGGGATTTATCAATACCATACTGCGCCAAATCGGGGTTAGTCTTGAAATTCCTTTTGAGGTATTGCTTGGACACTTTCAATCAAGCTATTCTGCATCAAGGGCAGCAATTTTAGCTGCATGGCAAGTGTTTGATGCTAGACGTAAATGGTTGGTTGAGCATTTTTGCCAACCGGTGTATGAGGAGTGGTTAACTGAGGCGGTACTTAAAGGTCGGGTAAATTTACCCGGCTTTTTAAATGATCCTGCAATCAAAGCTGCATGGTGTCGTGCTGATTTTTATGGTCCAGCGATGCCACAAATTGATCCAGGTAAAGAAGTTGCTGCTGCAAAAGCTCGCTTTGATGGTGGATTTACCACGATGGCTTATGAAACGGCTCAGTTAACCGGTAAAAACTTTGATGAGACCCATAAAATTAATCGACGGGAAGTTAAACAGCTTGATAAAGCTAGACGTAGCACGAAGCCAATATATCCGGGAACAGTAAAAGATAAAGGAGTAGATAGTGGAACTAAAGATTAATGCACTTGCTGATGGAAATGCTGAAATACTGCTCTATGGCGATATTGGCAATAGTTGGTTTGATGATGTGAACCCTCTTGATTTTGCCAATCAGTTAAAGGAGTGTAAAGCCGACTTATTGACGATTAGAATTAATTCAAATGGTGGTAGTTTGCTGGCGGGAAATACGATATACAACCAGATTAAAAGTTATAGCGGGAAGATTAAGGCGGTAGTTGATGGTATTGCTGCAAGTGCAGCAAGTGTTGTTGCAATGTCATGTGATTTGTGGATGCATAAAAACAGCATGTTAATGATACATAATGCTAGAACAGTGATATCTGGAGACAGCAATCAATTTCAGAAAATAACCGAAGTTTTAATTAAAGCCAATCAGCAAATGGTTGATGTTTATCACGCTAAAACGGGATTGGATAAAACACAAATTCAGTCCATGATGGATAAAGAAACTTATTTGACTGCCGAGGAAGCGGTTCAGATGGGATTTGCCAACGGCGTTATTGATGATGTTGAACTAAATGCCAAGCTTGATGGTGATGGGCTTTTACTTAATGGTGTTAAATTTGATGCAAAGATAGCCCAAGTATTCCAAACTCACCAGCCTAATTTGGAGCTGCAGGCAATGGCCGCACCAAATGTTAATCCAGCTACCACTCCGGTAGCTAATTTTTTACCTAAAGGAGCAACTATGCAAACAATTGAAGCGCTACAAAAGGACAATCCTGATCTTTATGCCAAGATTTTTGAAGCCGGTAAGCTAGCTGGCGTTGAAGCTGGCAAACAAATTGGTATCAGTGCCGAACGGCAACGCATCAAAGATATTGAAGATATGGAAGGTAGCGGGCATGATGATCTCGTTGCCAAAGCTAAATTTGAAACTGGCGACAGTGCAGCTAATTTGGCGATGGCGATTCTAAAAGCAGAAAAAGATCTGCGCAATAAGCTCGTAACTGCCAATCAAAATGATGCTAATGAGGTAAACAAAGTGGTTGCAGCTCAGGTTGATCCTACGCAAGGAAGTGACCCTATGGCAAAAGCCGAGGAAGCTTTCTATGCCGGTGTTAAAGATTTTGCGGGAGTTAAATGATGACACAAAAATTAAATACACGCAGCGAATCACAGTTTGAAAATTTATTGGCGGGCTCTATTGAAATGCCTACTAGCACGGTAACGTTTAAAAAAGGTTTTGCATACAAACGAGGGCATGTCTTGGGTTATATCAAGACTGAAAATAAATGTACTCCAGTTAATAAAACAAAAGGTGACAATTCACAGTATGTCTATGCTATTGCAGCAGAAGATGCTGATGCCACAGAGGGTGATGTAGTAGCTGCGATATACATGGCTGGTGAATTCAATACACCACATCTGATTTTTGAAAGTGGCGACACTGCTGCAGATCATCAACTAAGTGCCCGTCAAGTTGGCATTTTTTTTAAATAGGAAATATGATGTTTAGTGATACTTTAGTAAGTCTATATCAACCGCGCCAAATGTTGCGTGCTTTGCAGCTGTTACCAAAACCGTTAACTTTTATTCAGGATACGTTTTTTAAAGAGCGTATCGGTGCAACTGCCGAGGCAGTAGATGTTGATTTTTATAAAGGCAAACGCAAACTTGCGCCGTTTGTCAATATGAAAGTAAATGGTGAAGTAGTAGAACGTGATAGTTTTGTTACTGACACCTACAAACCACCACTGGTTGCGCCGGAAATGATTATTACTGTCGAAGATTTGCAGAAACGTATGGCTGGTGAAACTATTTATGATGGTTCTGGTGCTAGCGGTGCAGACCGTGTTAACCGTCGTCTTGGTGCCTGCCAAGCCAAGGATCTAGTCGAAATGCGTAACTCAGTAACCCGACGGATTGAGTGGATGTGTTCAACTTTGCTGTGTACAGGTAAGATTCCAATCAAGGGTAAAGGTGTTGATCAGGAATTGGATTTATCCAAATACTGGAACTCTCAGGATTTAACCCTAGATCCAAAAACTAACTGGGATAATCTTGAGGTGGATATTTTTGCGCAAATCAGAAAATGGAAGCGTAAATTTGTTTCACAGTCTGGTTTGACCTGTGACATTATGATTTTTGGATCGAATGCGCTTGACCGCCTCTATGCTAATAAAGAGTGGCAAAAACAACAGCAGTATATTCAAACCAAACTTGGTGATTATCAACCCAAAATTCAAAGTGAAGGTTTGATGCTGGTTGCTGTTGTTCTTGGGGTTGAAATTTACACCTATGAGGAAGAGTATCTTGATGATCAGGACTTGGATTCATTTGGACAGCCAAAAGCCAAACAGATGATTGATGTTAACAAAGTGATTATTTCATCCACTCAAGTTAACAATAAAATTATTTTTGGTTTACTTTATATGGTAGATGGTCTTGGTACTACGAATATACCTCTGGTACCAGAAACCTTTATTGATAAAAAAGCCAAAAATCTGTTGCAGCGACTGTCATCCAGACCCCTGCCTGTTCCGACTAACATTGATGGATTCATTACTGCAACGGTTTGTACTGGTGCAGATCCTGTATCTGTTAAAACAGCGGAAAGTGAAAATGCTGAAAACGAAGGAAGTTCGACTAATTCAGTAAAAAAAGCTACTAAATAGCTAAATTAATTAGAGGTGCAATTGCACCTCTTTTTTATAGGTATTTCATGATTTCATTTAAAGATCAATTAGCTAAAGATATTGAGCAAGTTTTTATCAATACTCAGGAATTTGCCGATATACATACTCTGGAAGGTGTCGAGCTGCCTTGCGTGGTTAATTCCAATAGTGTCGGTAATCGCAAATATAACCGAGCATCTTCGTTTGACGATGGCTTATACGAATATAATATTGAAGTCATCTATAAATACGATGATTATCCTCGTATGTTGATTTATAAAACTAATATCAGCTTTGATAGTGGTCAGTATGAAGTATCTAATTTTGCACTTGATGACGGTATGGTAACACTCAAGCTTGTATTGGTGAGCTAATAATGCAAAGACAATTTATTACTATTGATGTGAAACAGATGGAGTTTGCTGAAATTGCGCTGAGCTCCGTAAAAAATGGCTTTCGGCGAGCGATTCAAGGGGCGATTAATACTTCTTTGACTATGGCACGTCGGGAAATTTATGCTGAGGTTAAACAAACATATGCAATTCGTAAAGCTGTAAGCCGTGATGAAAATTTTGTCAGAATGCGTCGTGCTGCACCTGATAGCTTAGTTGGCTGGCTTCACTTTAGCGGTAGAAGTATTCCATTGATTAATTTTGAAGTGAATCCACCAAAACCGCGTAAGGTAAAGCGAGTTACTACAATCTCGAATAGCAAACGTGGTAAGCGTACTTGGAATCATGCATTTGTGCAAAAGATACCAGGTAGTGGACATATTGGTGTTTTTGAGCAGAATATGCTCTCTGAAAAACAAAAATATACCAAGAATATTTGGTATAAGACCAAGGGCGGAATCAAACATCGGCAATATGAAGTTGAGCAACATAGCATTAGAGAGTTCTATGGTATCAGTGTCCCTAAAATGGTTGAGAATGTAACGCAGTATAACTCGGGGTTTCAGGCTAAGTTACAGGCAAAAGCGAATGACAAATTTAATGAGCAAATTGCCAAGTTATTAAAAAGTGTAAGAAGATGATGAAGATTATTGATCACGATATGCCTGATTCAAAAGAGCGTGAAGTTAAGCGCGTAATTACGGTTGAAATGAACGAGCTACACCTAGTTGAGCAGTTGCAAATATTCTTGACTGATGCGGTTAAGGATATGCGTTTTACTAAAGCACGTAATACCGCAGATGAGCCTAGCGAAGAAGATAAATCTGCGCTACCGGTAGTTTATAAATATTATTTGCCAAAGCCATTACCTTCAAAAAATCCGCAACCGCTTATTAACGGTCGGGTAATTACTCCGGATGCTGGTGTTTATCCTGCGATAGTAGTCAGACCAAGTACTGGCTCTAGTGCTGATGATGAGAATAGTACTAGTTATTCCGAGTCCAAGATTGATATTGTGCTTTGGGTGAGTGAGCATAACGATGAGGACAGATACTCATTTTTGATTTTAGCTAAAAACATAATTTTTCAGAAGTTACGTGGTTTACCCGGTCGAATTTTAACGATGGCTTATCGGCTACAACCAGGATTAGATTGGCAGCTTTTTGATGATGAGCAATATCCGGTGAGTGGCATCGTGATAACAACTAACTGGCGCTGGTTTATAGCAAATAGTGGCAGCAGTAATTTTGAAAATCTTTTTTAATATGTAAGGAATAAATTATGGAATATGATCACGGGAGTCGAGCCTCCGAACGCTCAACGGCAATATTAACTGTTGTAAGCGCTGGTGCCAATATTACTTTTGCCGTTGGTACTGCGCCAATTAATTTGGTTGATGAAACCAATGTCAATAAACTATGCCGTTTGGCAAACTATGAAGATGCAGTCCAGCAATTTGGTTTTGATAAAGATTTTAATGCATACTCTCTGTCAGAAGTTATACAGGTATTTTTTAAGTTATACAAAACTGGTCCGGTATTTTTTGTAAATGTGCTTGATCCGGTTAAGCACAAAAAATCAGCGGAGCAGGAAACACAAACGCAGGTCAATAGTCGAGTAGTTTTATCCCAGCTTGGTGCAATTAAATCAAGTGTCAAGGTGAAGGTTGCTGCAGCAGACAAAGTACTGGATGCTGATTATAGCTTAAGTTTCAATGAAGATAACCAACTGGTAATTAGCGTTTTAAGTGGTGGCAGTATTAAACCAGCAGATAAGCTGATAATTGACTACGATGTGCTCGATTATTCAAAGGTAACAGCTAAAGATATTATTGGTGGGATTGATAGCAATGGTGACTATAGCGGTATTGAATTGGTACAGCAATGTTATCCTAAATATAATGAAGTTGTTGGTAGTTTAATTGCACCGGGTTGGTCACATGATTTAACTGTGGCTGCAGCATTGCTGGCTAATTCAAAATCGATGAATGAGGTATTTATTGCCAACGCTTTGGTTGATTTGGATACCAGTAAGATGAAGGTGTATAGTGACGCTGTAGATATCAAAGCAAAAGCCAATTTAACAGACCCCCTATATAATGTATGTATGGGTGATGTCATTGCTGGCGGTGTTAAATATCATCAATCAACTTTCTTGGCAGCAGTAAAACAGTATATAACACATAAGAATGATGATTTTCCAAATCAAAACCCATCAAACAAGCCTTGTTATTGCGATGGTTATCAGATCAATGGCAAGGATATTTTTTTAGATCGCGCCCAGTCCAATTTTCTAAATAAGAATGGAATTATCGTTGTTCGTAAGTTTTCTAGTGGCTGGCGGATTTGGGGTAATCGCACTGCGTGTTTCCCTGCAAATACTGATGTTAAAGATTATGATATTGCGGTTCGTGATTGCGGTAATTATCTACGTAATACCGTTATTGTTACTACTGAACAGCAGGTTGATGAAACTATCGACCGAGCATATATTCTGCGGATTGAAAATACGCTGCAAAGCTGGTTAGATAGCTTGATTGGTGCTAGAAAGCTAATCAATGCTAGCATTAAGTTTCCGAAAGAGAAAAACTCTTTAAGCGATTTACTGGCTGGTAATATTTATTTTGAGCTGGATTATACAACTGGTACTACGGCAAGCTCAATTACAATTTCAATCGGGTTTAATGTAGGCGATTTAAACCTTATCTTCACGGAGTAATGGCATGACACAAAAAATTGGCGGGCAAACAGGTGACTTTGCGATTTATGTTGATGGTGATAATTTATTAGGTATTGCAGAAGTTAAATTGCCAGAAGTTAAGTTTAAAACTCAGACAATTAATGGCGGTGGCATTGTTGGCGATATTGAATTTACTAATCACTATGCTGTGGAGTCTCTTGAAGCTGAAGTTAAGTTTAACACGGTATCTGCTCCGGCATTTAAGTTAATGGATTTATCTGGCAAACTACTTGAGATGAAAGCCGCAATTATTGAAGCTGATGGTACTACACATATATTGTCACAAACAGGTTTTCGGGTGGCAATGAAAGGGCAGAGCAAAAGCGTTGATTTAGGCACAGTCAAGCTTAACGAACTACTTGGCACATCTTTTAAATTTGAAGCTACTTATTTAGAATGTTGGTTAAACGGTCAATCATTGTATAAAGTAGATAAATTTAACGGAATTGTTGAGCAAATGGGAATTAGTTTAATCAAAAGGTTGGCAGATTTATTTTAGACTAACTATTTTGCAACGTTGCTCCTATTTTAGGAGCTTTTTTTATAAATTTATGAAAGAAATTAAATGTTACGTAAACTCTCCAAAGTATATACCTATGAAGGTAAAGAATATCTGGAACTTAACTTAGATTTGGAAGATATGACAACCGAGCAATATGAACAGGCTGAGCGTGAATTTAAAGCACTTAACCCAGCATTTAATGGCGCTTTAGAATCTGAAACTGGTTTTATTAAGCTTGTTTTAACTAAAGCCGGTAAATTGCCGCATGGGTTCTTTGATAAATTACCAGCTTATGAGTTTGTGAAGTTAAAGTACGCGGTGCAAACTTTTTTGTTGACTGGCTCGGCGGATCTATTGACCAGCTTAGAACCGCATGTGTAGGGCTTGCACAAGCTAACTATACGTCAATTGGCTACTGGGAGCAGCAGCCAATTTGGAAATTGAATAAGTATATTGAGATAACTAATGAATTACAGAGAAAGCCTTAATGATAGATGCTGTCATAAATAGCGGCAGTAGCTGAGAAAGGTTCTTTTTGATTTATATGGTTTCGCATTTCATTATTTGCGATAAGTTTGATTTCTCGTTCCATTAGTACTCTTTTTTTATATGCTTTAAAATGTACGAGATCATAAACTGCATAGTAGATATGTGCAATTATTAATGAAGCAATTGCAATAACGATTAAAATCGCAACAATTTTGATAATCATCTACTATCTCCTTGTTAATATTATATATATTATAACATAAATGGGCTTAAAATGTCAAAACCATATAAAATGATGTTCCAAATTGGAGCCGTGCTGCAAAACACAATTCCAAAGGCATTTGGAGCTGTAAGTAGTCTTGTTGGTCAGACTCAAACAAAACTGAGTAATTTAGCCAAAAATACTCAAAATCCATTTGCAGCAACGACTAAGAATATTGCAGAGCTAGAAATAGCAATGGAGCAGGCTAAAAGTAAAGAGCAGCAACTTCAAAGTGCATTTGATAAATTAAGCAGTAGATCAACTAACCTCAGAAAAGAGTTGATGCGTCAGGAGGCTGCTACTCAAAATCTGGCACTAAAAGTTAAGTCAACCGACAACCCTACGCGCCAGCAAATTAAAAACTTAGCTGATAGCGAAATCAAAGCGCATAAGTTAAGTTTTAGATTGGGTGAGCTGCAACAGCAATTACTTAAAACCAATTCTGAGATTAAAACTCAAGCTCGGGAAGTAAGTAATTTAGGTGATAAGTACAACAACTCTTCGAAGAAAATCCAGTTTAACAAGGTAGTACTTGAGCAACGTGATAAAGTAAATGCGGCACTCCAAAATGCTGCCAATGCTACGATGCTTGCCAGAACCACCGTTGGTATGGCTAGCTTTATGCTGGATCCGATTAAACAGGCAATGAAGTTTGAAACAGTAATGTCGGAAGTACGCAAGTTAGTCCATTTCGATACACCAATGCAGTTTCAGGAGATGAGTAACCAACTGAAAGAAATGTCGACCAGAGTTCCGGTTGCAGTTGATGGTCTGGCACATATTACTGCAGCTGCAGCACAAGCAGGTATTCATCGGGAAGATTTGCTGGCATTCACTGAGGATGCTGCGCATATGGCTACGGCATGGAGTATCTCGGCAGAACAATCCGGAGATATGCTGGCTAAATGGCGCTCAGCGTTTAAATTAACCCAGCCAGAAGTGGTTAAGCTCGCAGATCAGATTCATTTACTCAGTGATAATACAGCTGCAACAGGTTCGGAGATTGGGGATGTGGTTACCAGAATTGGTTCACTAGGTAAAGTTGCTGGGGTTTCGACTCAATCGGTTGCAGCGCTGGCCGCTACTTCAATCGGTGCTGGGGTTAAATCAGAAATAGCAGCAACTGGAATTAAAAAAATGTTGCTAACGCTTAGCTCAGGTACTTCGGCTACTAAAAATCAGGCAAAAGCGTTTAATGCGCTTGGCATTGATGTAGTTAAGCTTGGTAAAAACATGCAGAAGAACGGTGTTGAATCAATGCTGGATGTTTTGGCAAAGATTAAGCAACTATCTCCAGAAAAACAAGCTCCAATACTTAAACAGATCTTTGGCGAAGAAAGTATTGCACCAATTGCCGGGATAATGGATAACCTAGATCAGGTTAAACATAATCTTTCGCTGGTGGGTGATGAGGCTAAGTATTCAGGGCTAATGGTTAAAGAGTTTGGTATTCGTAGCGCTACCACTGAAAACGCAGTTCAACTCTTTCATAATAATCTGGCGGCAATCGCAATTACTATCGGAAATACCTTTTTACCGGCAATAAATCAGAGTATCAGCGAGATTAATCAGCTGCTAAATGGCTCGATTGCACCTTTTATTAGTGCACATCTGGAGGCAATTAAAACCCTTGGTGAGTTTGCTCTTGGTGTTGGTGCGGTAGTGGTTGCAGTTGCTGGTGCAAAAGCTGCATTTTCTGCATTGAATGCTATTTGGGGTATTGGAACTGGTGCTTTAAAAATACTAGGTAAAACGCTATTATGGTTTATTCCGCAGCAAACGAGAGCAGCGCTGGCAACCAAGCTGATGGCATTTTGGCAGGGTATTGTTAATACGGTAATGAAAGCAAATCCTATTATTAGAATAGTGACTGGTATCATAGCCTTAGGCGGTGCTATTTATTGGGTGTGTACTCATTGTGAGGAATTTACCGGTTGGCTGGGTAAAGCATGGGAAATGATAAAGAAAGTGTTTGGCTGGGTTATGAAGCTGAAAGATGCTATTGGCTCGTTATTTGATGGCAATGATGGCACAAAGAAGCTTGATGTTGAGTATGAAGTTAAAAATAATTCACGCTTTGCCAGCAATGTCGAAGCCTTAGCAACTGGACAGAAAGAGAAAAACTGGTCTAAACCAAACATGACGGTAAACTCTAATCCGACAGTCATTATTCAGGGTAATGCAGATGATGCTAGCATTAAAAGAGGAATGTCTCAAGCGCATGATAAGGCAATCGGTGACATGCAAACACAGCTATATCCAGCTCGGGCAACCTATTAATCACTTTGTATTTGGATAAGATGATGACTAAGAAATATATAACTGCAGCTGGCGATATGTGGGACAGCATCGCCAAAACCCAGCTGGGTAGTGAGTTTTATGCTAATCAACTGATTGAAGTAAATCAAAAGTATGCTAATTGTATTACTTTTGACTATGGCATAGAGCTTACGTTACCGGATATTGTTAATGTGCAAGCTGCAGTTGATTTATTACCATGGGTAACATGATGGCACAACCGACGAATAAAGCGCGTAAGGCGATAGCTGAAATCAGTATCCGCGGTAAAAATATCACTGCCAATTTACAGCCTTATTTACTGAGTGCAACCTTCAATGATAGAACCAGCACCGAGGTTGATGAGATAACCATTGAACTAGATGATAGAGATGAGTTATTTGTTGATAAAGGTATGCCAATTACGGGTGATAAACTTGAAGTAGTTTTTGTGGCAAAAAACTGGAATATGGATGGTGCTGATCAAAGACTGAAATGTGGTAGCTTTGAAATTGATTTAGTTACTGAATCAGGACCACCAAATAAAATTGAAATTAAGGCAGTCAGTACTTTTAATTCACCAATCCGCCGACAGTTAAACAGTAAGAAATGGGAAAAAACAACCTTTAGAACTATCTGTGAGTATTATGCCAATAAACATGGGTTAAAGCTGAACTTTATTCCTGCTCCGATAAAGCAGAATGGTCAGGTGGTAGCCGACGATAGCGAGGATATTGAGATTGAATCTATCGACCAGCGAGATGAAACTGATTTGGTATTTCTTTCTAAAATCGTTGAAGATAACGATTATATGCTTAAAATTGATGCTACAACCCTAACGGTTTGTAGTCAAGAGTATTTGGAGTCAAAAGTTCCTGTACTGGTAATCAGCAAAGATGAGATTAGCAATCGACAATCATCAAGACAGGCATTCGACCTATACAAGGAAGCAGTAGCAACTTATTATGATCCTAATAAGAAAAAACATATTAAGTCTAAAGTTAAAGCAGATGATGCTCTGTATGAGTTTAATGCACCGTGGATGGCAGCTAATAGCCAACCGAAAAATTCTAAGCGTTCGAAAGCCAAGCCTAAGATTCCGACCAGTACAGTTCGCTATACTGAGCAGGCGAATATTTACGGTGGCGGTAAAGTACTCGTTATCCGTCAAAAGTTTAACAGTATTGCTGCCGCTGAAACATGTGCTAAAGCCAGATTGGCTAAAAAGAACCGTGGTGAGTGGGTTGTTCGTGGCGAAGTAATGGGCAATCCATTACTAAGAGCTGGAGTGAATATTGAGATCGTCGATTATGGCAAGTTTGATGGATGGTACCAGGTAGAAACTACAACCCATAAAATTGGTGGTGGTTATCGTACTTCATTTGTCGCACATCGTGCACATTTAAAAGAAGATTAATATGCTAGAAAATAACTTGATATTATTTGGTGAAGTTTGCCAAATTAACCCTAAAAAACATACCTGCCGAGTTTATTTTGAGGATCTGAATGTTACAACCTCTGAGTTACCAATTTCAACAGGTGGCGGCACACGTAACCGCAAACGTGATTTACCTAATCTTGGTGATCAAGCTGTCGTAGCATTAATTGCACCATCGTTATCTGATGGTGTAGTACTGGGCTTTACCTACAACGATAAAGACGAAGCACCAGAGGGTGATGAGAATATCGACTCAACTACCTATCCGGATGGCACGATAATCAGCTACGACAGTAAAGCGCATAAGCTAATCATAGACTGCAAAGGTGAAACAACCATCAATGCCAAAGTGATTAATCTGAATGGTGAGGTTATCATCAACGGTAAGCCATGGCTTGAGCATCAGCATAAAGCTGGAGAGTATAAAGATGGTGATAGTAAGCCAGTTTCTGGTAAATCAGGTGATGGTGTGGTGTAAGAATTAGATTAGTGCAAAAGCAAAACCCCGACGAGTTGGAAGCTCATATGTCGGGGTTTTTCATATATATACAGGAGTTATTATATAGATGCTTGGATTTTTTGTCAATAAAGGAGCTAATGAAATGGCTGATAAATTTGAAACAAATAAACATTTTAGACGTTGGATGTAGGCAATTGTTGACGTGATGTTTTGTTTTGTTATCCTAAAATACTTGCCTGCATTAATTTTAGTATTGAAATAGACGTGTAAAAATTATTTTATTGCATTGCATGATGATAAACTAATGAACAATGATATAGAATACTATATTATGTTTCTTAAGTTAGGGTAGTTATATGAGTAGAAAATCAATACCAAACATTCAAAAAAAGAGATTATTTGATATGAATGGTAACTCTTGCTGCGTGTGTAAAGCAGTAGATATTGGATTGCATTTACATCATATTGATGGAAACCATAGTAACAATGAAGACAGTAATATAGCTGTACTTTGTGTGAAAGAACATGACCAACATCACAGACCATTAAAATATTCTGATTCAAACCATAAAGAATTAACTTCACAAGTTATAAGACAATATAAAGACAGTTGGGAGAGTTTTATTAATGAAACAAAACAAGATTATCCCAGAATATTGGCTGTAATTAATGCTTTTGGAACAAAAGATAATGTTAGCACAGTTAGAATAGTATTTCAAAGATCAGATATTAATAAAATTGAATATCAAAAAGATTTTCATAATGTTGATATTCCCTTTAATGAAATCCCAGATTTAATTCTGTTTGAAGTAAATAGGTTTGGAAAAAACATTAAAATTGCATTAATTGAGGAAATAGAACCGATTGAGCATTGTAAGAACAGGCATGGAGCACTTAGTAAGGTTGTAAATTCAAATTATGCAAATAAAATAGTCTCCCCAGATTGGAAAAATATTGCATTATGTAGTGTTTATATAAATCCTAAAGAAACTTCCATGGCTATTTCAATATTTTATAACGAAAAAACCCCTATATACTCAGCATCTATTCATAAGTGCGGTCATGATTTTCATATTCACGATGATAGTGGAGATATTAAAATTCCATTTTTTAAAAAAAATATAAGAACACAATTAACTAAAATAGTTAAAGATCTTATTTATCAGCGTTGGGAGATTGACTCATCTAGGGTTTTATTTGGTACAGGAAACCCTGATAAACCTGAAGTAATTGACTGTTTACATTTGCCAAAAATATGGGAAAGTTAAAATTATCAGTATAATAAAAGCTACCCAGAGGGTAGCTTTTATTATTGGTGGATGAAAAGTAATCCAGTGCGTTATATTACCGATGATAGTGGGCTGGATTATGTTTGTGTGTAGGATTTGCGTGATGCCTGCGATTTAACGATGATTGAATACACGGGTAATAATACGATTAACTGATAAATTGAAAAACTGAAATACGGAATTATATCGTAAAGCCGCCTAGCTTATTGTTAGGCGGTTTTTTATTGCGGAGCATAAAATGTCAGATACATGGATTGATAAACTAAAGAATATCGGTAATTTAGGTGGTTTTGGCGATATTGTATTCACAGTATTGCCTTGGAAAACTATGACGTTTAAAGATGCGGAGCATTCATCTGGCGTTGAATATCATGAGCACAAGGTAATAAACGAGAAACCCAAACTGGAATTCTTATACAAAAATGCAGACGAAGTAACGGTTAACATTTTATTGAAATCAATGCTCGGTGTCAATCCCAAGGCTGAACTCAAACAATTTGAAGAATACATGAATAACGGTGATATCTACGATTTAATTATTGGTAATGGTTTGGAACAATCCAATGTTCTTGGTGAATTTGTCATTAATGGATTATCGCGTAGTTATAAAGAGGTAAGCTTCTGGGGCGAGGTTACCGAGATAGATTTAAAGGTAACTTTCAAGGAGTTCAACTAAATGGAATACACAGTTAATCTTAATGAAAAGGCTGCAGCGATTAATTTTGCACCGAGTAGCGTTATTGAAGAAGTTATACAGAATGTCCGTAATATCTGCTTGAATGTCAAAGGTAGCATTCCATATCAACGTGATATGGGTTTTGATGAAAATATTGTGGATTTGCCAAATGATAAAGCAGTCATGATCTTTCAGATAGATATCATAAAGCAACTAAAAAAGTATGAGCCACGAGCTAAGATTAAACAGTTTGATTATAGTGGAAGCAATGTATTGGAGGGGATTTTAACTCCAACATTAATTATTGAGATCAATGAGAAGTACCTATGAATCTAAACAATCTTAAACCAATAACCTTTGCGGACAAAGACCCGCAAAAAATCCTTGATGGATTTGTCAGCCGTTATGAAAAAGAATCTAACCGTACGCTGGCTAAAGCTGATCCGCTGATGACGTTATTCAATGTGCTTACTGCCCAGTTTGTCGGCTTGCGGGCAACTATTGATTTTACTGGTAAACAGAATTTGCTGCCTTATGCCCAAGATGAATACCTTGATGCTTTTGCAGCTGATTTTGATCTGGAGCGTAAAAAAGCAGTTAAGGCACGGGTAACGATGATATTCACCCTTAGTCAGGTACTGGGCTATGATTTGGCAATTGAAGCTGGTACACGGGTAACTGCAGATAGCAAGGTGTTCTTTGAAGTACCGGAAACGGTAAGTGTCAAAGCTGGTCAGGAATCAGCTACGATTATCTGTATTGCCACGGTTGGTGGTGATGCGGGCAATAATTATGCGGCTGGGCAGATTGTTAATCTGGTTGATCCGATTGCTTACATTGGCGGGGTAGTCAATATTGATGCTTCTACCGGCGGTGATGATAAAGAATCAAATGAGCTGTTTCAAGCTAGACGTTTGGCAGCACCCGATAAACTGTCGACAGCTGGACCAGATAATGCCTACAAGTATTGGGCACGTGAAGCATCAACTGCAGTGATTGATATTGAGCCTTATTCTCCCAGTCCTGGTGTTGTGCAGTTAGTTCCATTGATGACTGATGGCCGCTTACCAACTCCTGCCGAGCTGGCATTGATTCTTGAAACCTGCAATCCCGAAGATCGCAGACCATTAACTGACAAGCTGGAAGTTATTGCACCCAAGCAAATTGATTACCGGATTGAGTTAACTTACTGGATCAGCTCCAAAACTGATGTTGAGGTCAGCCAGATTCAGACTGCAGTAACCCAAGCAGTAGCAAATTTCATTTACTTGACTAAAACCAAACTTGGACGGGCGATTAATCCCTCGCGGCTTGAAGCTATGATTATGGCAGCTGGAGCAAGACGGGTAGTGATTACCGCACCAACACAAACCGAGCTGACTTGCCTGCAGGTTGGGAATAATACCGAATTGGTGATTAACTACGGCGGAATTGAGAAAGATTACTAATGGCAAACATTCTTGATACCAAATTGATTGACTTGATGCCAGATGCGCTACGTAGGCAGGACGAAATACGCTGGATTTGTGCTGCGGTACAGCCCGAGATTGATGAGATTGTCGAGATTATCACAACCAAGATTCTGTTTACCAATCTAGACAAACTCGATGATTTGACTCTGGATTATTTACTCGTGGAGTGCGGGATTGCGAATTCGATTGAAACAGTGTTTATCAAAACTCGGCAGGATAAAATCAATTTTATTAAAAACTATATCCAGCTTAAAAAGCTCAAAGGTACCAAGAAAGGTATCAAGTACGCACTGGGTGTCCTTGGTTTAAGTGCAGAGATTGCCGAATGGTTTGAATATGGCGGAGACCCTTATTGGTTCAAAATTAGTATTAATGATATCGGTGATCTCTCGGAAGAGCGCTTGCGCCTGATTCGTGCGTTCATTAACGCCTATAAAAACACTAGGAGCTGGTACCTGACGCAAATCCGCAATACCTATGAATCTGAGATTTACGCCAGTGCACTAACTAAAATCAGAGTCAAGATTAGCGGACAAGCAGATTTTATTACTGCGATTCATTCAAGTATATATGCAGCAATCAGCTGTAAACGTAAATTAATTATCAAGCCACAAGGAGCAAACTATGGCAGCATCTAAAACAATTGTTACCGATATTGGCAAAGCAAAAATAGCTCAAGCCGCAGCAACTGGTACGACAGTCAAACTCAAATATTTTGCAGTTGGAGCTGGAGCTGGTAGCGAATATACACCCACAGGCAAAGAAGATAGATTACTTGGTGAAAATTGGCGGTCGAATATTGATAGTATTGTTGTAAATAAAACAGATCCAAAAGAATTATTTATTGATACGGTTGTCCCTGAAAATGTTGGTGGCTGGTGGATTCGTGAATATGGTGTCTTTGATGAAGATAATTCATTGATCCTAATAGGTACCATTAACGAAGTCTATAAAGCAACGCTTGAAGAGGGTGATATTGTTGCCTTTGATTTTAATTTATCGCTGACTTTGCAAAATGTCAGCAATGTTGAATACGTTATTGATTTAGCCAGTTATGTAAGCTTTGATTTTTTACTTAATGCAAATTATGAAGTTACTGGGCAGGTTGATCATGGCAAACGCATCAGAATAACCAGCGAAAGCGGTGATAATCGGGTAGCAATTATTCAGGATATTCTAAACCTCTATAAAATCAATGTATCCGTACAACCAGCAACTGAGATTTTAGGTACTTCATTACGCGCAAATGGCTCGCTTGATGCATTGGGAATCTCGACAAATATTGTACAGGCGGGCTTTGAATATCGTTTAACTGGCAGCCAGACATGGCAGCGCAGCAGCTTGAGTGATATGACAGCTACTGGCAACTTTACTGCAGTTATTTCCGGATTAATTAAAAATACAACTTATGATCTCCGTGCGATTGGCATTAATAAACAACATAGTGGCAATATTGGTTATTCTGAAATTATCAACGTAACTACGGCTAATTTAAATCCGCAAGTTGATAGCGTAATTAACATTACCGGGACAACTGATAGCGGTAGCAATAGTGCATTAACGACAGTAACAGTCCCTGAGATAAGTAATGGCCATGTAGTAGCAGGAGCTGCTATTGCCGATGCTGATAATTGCATCAGTCAAACATTAGAAATATCACAAGCTGCAGACAAATCTGATTTGATTGCTATTCAGACTACTTTTGCGCTTAACCCACGCAAGCTAAATGTATTACCTGAAACAACCAAGGACCGTGTTGTGCTGAGCAGTCCAATAGCGGGATTACTCACCAATGGCAGCAGTCTGTGGGCTGATGATGGTGGTACGATGAAAGATGTTACTGTTGCAAATGTAGTTGAAACAAAAACGCGCGGTACACCCAGTGCAGCGTTAACTGATGGTTTATCTATATCTACGATATTATATTGTTCATTTACAGACGGAGATAATACCTATGCAGTCTCAAGTACTCGCACATGGAGTCAGCAGGGTGCATTTTATTACACTTATCTTTATATAACTAAAGTTGGGGTAGCTGGCACTTATCAAACTATAACTTATGCGAGTTCCCAAGTACATATATTTACCGATGCTGTGATTTATGAAGCTAATGGTATTAAATATCTAGCTGCATTATCTACAGACGGTGGGGGTATTTTAGTTTATAAGTGGGATGCTGTAGCGCAGATTTTTGTCAGAGCAGAAGCTAACGACGCACCTTCACCTATCGGTGGCGCAGCATGCATTTGTAGCGTGCGCATTGGTAATGTAAATTATTTATTTAGTTCTTCGTGGTATACTTTTAATAATGTAACTAGTTATTCTATTACCAAATATATAATTGCTGCTAATGGTAAGTTAACCCAGGGAACATCAATTGGATTTTACGGCATAAATAATTATGATCAAAGTTTGAAATCATTTAACTATCAAAATGATACATATTTAGCACAGGGTATACAAGATACAACATATATTTATAAATACAACAATACCAGTACAATATGGGAACTCGTACAAACTATTGCAAATAGAAAATACCCTGTTGTAACCACAGATAACGATGGCACAAATTACTTAGCTACACTTGTTACTAATTCTGCAGTTTTTGAAATTCGTAAATGGGACGGTACACAATTCTCTGCATCATCTGCAGTATTAACCAATACAATAACAGCGGCTCAAGCTTCAGGTTCTTGTAATATTATATATCAGGGTAATAAATCTTTTGGATTCGGTAATTATTTAGTCATAGGATTTGTAGATATAAATAAATATACATGCACTGGAATATCGCCAGCATTAACCGGTGCACTAAATTGGATAGCTAAAGCTGGACAAAAGTTTGCTACCAGTGTCAGCAAAACTACAGGAACAAGCAATTATGTTGCAACTACCGTTGATAATATTGTCCGAGTTGATGATACTCTGATTATGAGCATGAAACAGCTGAATGTAACTGGTCGTTATACAAGGCTGCAGGCAACCATTAATAGCGGTGACCAAGTAGTTCGTTATGCGGCAGATTTATACATCAACCAAACCATACCACGTAGTGATGGGCATTATTTACCATGTGGCAGCGAAGTGCTTAAACCAAATGAGCATTTGGGATATAGCGATGATGATATTGCTGCTTTTGAGAATCGCCATAAACAGGAACAACAAGCCAGTTTGGCAGACATTGCCCGTGAATTACTGAATGAAAGCCAGCTCTATGCTCATGATCATGGCTTAACTCAAGCTCAGAAAGAGGAGTTATCTGTATATAACGGTGACTTAATCTTGGTGATTCGCGGTGAACTAGATGTTTTACCGAGTGAACCAACTTGGTTTTATTTATAGGATTAACTTTATTATGAAGAAACTAATGTTGTTTATTATTGCCGCGCTGTTTTCCAGCGCGGTTTTTTGTGCTCCAGCAAAACAGGTTGAATCATCACCTCAAACTAAAATGCTGCTGCCTGTAAATCAGACTATTGATATGCATACCCTCAAAGATAGCGGCACTTATGGTATATCTGGTGATAATCAATTAATCAATGCACCACCAGTGACTGGCTCGCTGACGATGGTTATCGCCTATGCTTGGACTGATGACAATATCAAGCTGGTTATCCAGAATCTGTTTGGTACTGACGGGCAAATCTATACCGAAACCTACAATAGCAAGACTAACCAGTGGAGTGAGTGGACTAAATCTGGTGGTGGTGGTCAAAAAGGCGACAAAGGAGATAAGGGCGATACTGGACCACAAGGTTTACCTGGTGCGAAAGGTGATACTGGAGCACAAGGTATCCAAGGAATTCAAGGCGAGCAGGGGATTCAAGGAATCCAGGGGCTAAAAGGTGACAAGGGGGACAAAGGCGATACTGGAGGCATTCAAAACCCAATGACTAAGTCAGACCAGATTATCGTCGGCGGAACAAGCGGAACACCGAAAGCTTTAGACCCATCTGGTCGTAATACGGTACTAACTCTCAATGATGGCGGTAGTTTGAAATGGCAATATCCGCTGCTTGAGACGACTAGTAAAGATAGGTTCTATGCTGTAAAAGCTGGCGACGGTATTAGTCTGAAAGTTAATACTCTTGACAGCACATTAACAGTATCTCACGACGGAACAACTGAATATGCTACGCGAAGTTATTATTTTACTGCGCCACAATTGCTTGGATATACTGGAAATTTAATTAATGTGGCTTATCACGCGTCTAGTGCGCTTGGAAATATCTGGTATACGCAAGGCATTAACGGTGCGCAGCCAGCAATTAATATACCGATATTTCAACATTTTCCGAGCGGCTCTTATGTGCGCGTTACTGTTACTGCAACAGTATATAATACGAAAGATGAAACTTTGATAGCACCGCTTTCTGGTATTACGTTTGTCGGGTTGGGTTATGTTGATAACACTCAACAAGAACAAAATAGCGCCGCTATGCCAATTATATTAACGCCGTACGCAACTACAACGTTAACTTACAGAACTGCCGAATTTACAGCAAGAGCAGCTGCTGGGAATGCTGTGCTAATCCAATTTGGCAAAGAGGCGAACTCAAACAACTGGGACAAGCTAGCAATCATGTCACTCAAAGTAGATGTTGAAGTAAAATCAAATTAAACAAAATTAGGAATCAATTATGAAATTAGTATTTAAAAAATTTGGACTGGCGCTATTGGGAATGCCAGACTTTAGACACTTCTTGTCGGCAGCAATCATCTTTGCGTTTTTAGGTCAGGGTATTTATGGTGTTTTTATGCTTTATCATAACCCATTTAATTGGGCCGTCAACGTAATCATGATCACACTTGCGGTTTTAGAGCTACTGATTTTTTTGGACAAAGTTAAGAATCAAACATTTAGCTTATATACGAGATCATGCCAAATCATCGTCCTGATTCTCAATTTTGCGTTGTCGGTGCTCGGTGTCAATATCCGTGGCGACTCAATAATCTTTAGCTTGTTTTTTATCATCATCGGCGTAGTCGCAGTCACTTATGACATGAAAGAGAATATAAATGAATCTAACAGCACTACTAAGTAACTTAGAATCAAGCCAGTTGTTTATTCTTTATCTAGTCGGACTGGGATTTATCTTTATTTTACTTGCTGGGGTTGTTTTTGGAGTTGTGGTTATGTCGCTTAAGGGCGTAAGCGTGAACTTGTTTAACGTTCTTAAAACTAATGAAAGTAAGAAAGATGGCTAAAATTGTATTGCTCAGTCTAATGCTAATCAGTTGTGCATCAACTGGTTACTATAACAATGCGGCAGTCAGTGCTAGCTACTGCCGCGGTACATATCAATTAACTTGTGAATGGAGTCATAAATGAAAATCAGTGAAAATGGTAGAAAATTACTCATTGAACTTGAGGGATTTAAAAATAAAGCTTACCCAGACAGTAAAGGTTTACCAACAATCGGAATCGGGCATTTAATTAAAGCGAATGAACAGCAGCTATTAACCAAAACTTTAACTGATCAAGAAGTTAATGATTTATTTGCCCAGGACATTGCACATGCCGAGAGCTGGATAAATACTAACTGTAAATGGCAACCAAATCAAAATCAGTTTGATGCGATGTGTTCGTTCCTGCATCAGTACCATATTGATTCGCCGAAGTATCCAAATACGCGAAAAGCTTTTGTAGCCGGTAATATTCCTGAGATGTGTAGGATTCTAAACAGTGACTTCAATCACGTTGACCCTAAAAAGAAGGATGGCAAGTTGGTTAAGCGACGGCAGCGAGAACTAGCATTGTTTAAAGCTTAGATGCCAGAAAACACAAAACCCCGCAGAGTTGACGCTCTTATGCGGGGTTTTTTAATTTTACATTACAAAAGGAATTCTCATAATGAATTACAAGGTGTATTATATATGAATTTTTATTTAGATGTCAATAGGTGGTGGTATATGATTTTACAATTAATCAGAGACTCTGGCTCTCTACAGGCAATTATCTGGGGTATAATAGGATATTTACTAATCAAGCAGGTATTAAGAAATGCACCAGCATTATTAAATGCTATCAAGAACTTCATTAAGTCAGATGCAGATAAGTAGCCCCTTAAGGGGCTATTTTAATGCTTTGTTGGCTCAGTTAAGAGTAGGGCTAAATCATCTGCATCAACATACAGCCGATCTTCATGTTCCAAAAAGCGCACCATTCTACCATTAAAATAATCACTAAATTTCTCTGCCATGTTATACCACCTTATTTAAAACTGCATTAATATCAATCTGATACACCTCTTTCCATGCTTGCGCAGGATAGGAATGTACCACGCCAAATCTGTCATCTGGAATATCTTTCATTACCAGACCATTACGATTACAATAATAAGTTAATTTTAAGCCATTGACTTTTATATGCTTCAGTCGGCTTTGCACTGCGAGTACCGTTGCATATTTGTATTCTGTCTTAGGTGAGCTTAATTTAGCCTCAAGTTGGCTAATCTGTTCATCCTGCCATTTGATTTTATCATTGGCGCGGGCAAGTTTCCCCATTACCGAAGCTTCACGGCTGCTACCGATATGCGACTTTTCTCTAATTGCTTGGCTAAGTTCAGTGCCTAATAGATCATAATTGCGTTGCAACAGCTCTTTTTCTTCCTCGGATTTCAATGCCATCAACAATAAATCCTTGCGCGATAGCTCAACTGCTTGAGGAGCTACTGGAGCAGCAACCTGTCCATAGCTGCCAGTTTTACGAATTGATGGTAAAACTTCACTAACTACAAATTCCTCAAACTTTTCTGCGGTTGGTAATTTAGAACGCATCACCAAGCGGTAAACATCGCGCTCAGGAATGATATTCATTGATTGAATACCGCTAAAAGAGGGGATGTCGCGTTTCACGACACCCCTACAATGTCTTGATAATGCGTCTCTTGGATTACCATATCCGAGTTTTTCGCAAACCTCATTACCAATAAACCATAAACTACCATCATCATGGGTTAACACAGTTAAATCACCAAATAAATCACTATGGAATTTATGGCTTTGGTTTTCAGTTGTTAATTGTTTAGTCACGATGTCCTTCTCCTTTGAATCATCATGTTTAGTGGTTTTAATAATGGTAATAGGGTAAAAGAATTGATGTAATTCTGTTGGTAATTGTTCATTTTTGATTTTAAACATTTGCTGGACAAGCTCAAACGTATACATTGCACAAGCGGAGCCGTCGTCTATATGGTATATTCGAAAATTTTGAACATTTCTAAGCGTTGTCCAATTATTCACTAGGTTTAGGATATTACAAGAAATTAGTTTTTGAGTTGGAATAACCCGGATACGATTTTGATTGATGTGAATATTAATGACATCAGCAGCATTGATTTGTGTTGACATGATGATTTCTCTGTAAAATTGTTTGAAATTTTCCCACGTTTGAAATGGGAAGTTCGGGGATTCAAACACCGTACAGAGTCGGCTGAGCTTATTTACCTTACGGCTATTTTATTCGCTCGCCCCCGAACATTGTTGTAACTTTGAACTTTGAAAGTTCAAGGTTAGTAATGCTGGGTATAGATATAAAAAAAGCCATGTTTTGCGGAATAGGCTGCACCGCTCTGTAAGGATGTTTGAAGTCCTTGCGGTATTATATAATAAATGATATAATTTTTCATTGTTAAATGTGAACGATGATAAATTTTATTGAGTTCAGGAGAATTAATGGAAAATGGCAAATTAGAAGATAATATCAATGAAAATTTGGAATTAGCCAAATTAAATGAGTATAAGAAAAGATCAAAACAATTAGAGAAAGCAAGAAAAAGACAGTTTATCAATGCAATTATTCTTTATATCTCCGTTGCATTAATGATGTTTGGGTTTTTTTCCATAAATAACCCTGATATTTTAAATATCTTACTTAATAAAGTGAATACACTTTTACCAATGATTATTGGCCTTGCACTTCTTGTATATGTTTTATTTTCTAACATGATTTTAAATAAAGAAAATAACTTAGAAGAGGTTGACATAAAAATTGAATCATCAAATGAAGTAGCCTCTAAAAATCTAAAAGATTCTGACTTCATCAGTTCTAACGTTAATAAGGTAATCAATACTCAAGTAGACCAATATAATTCACAAATAGAAGGAGCGGAAAGGAAGGCATCCATTTTACTTAATGGTGGCAAATTCTTTGTTTGGTTTGGAATTGTGTTTTATATTTTTTCAATTATCATTTGGCAATTATATTTACGGAACAGCCAAACGACAACAGGTAATCTTATAGGGATGTTTGAATGTACAGGAGTTTTTATTTTTCTTGAAGTAATGGCCGCATGGTATTTAAAACAATATCGCTATTATGTTGATAAATCAATATATTTGATAAAAGTAAAAGCGATATTTGAAAAATACCTTATTAATTATTTGCTAGCTGAAGAAGATAAATTTGAAAATATTAAATACAAAGATTTATTTGAGTATTTTTCTAAAGAAATTAATTGGCCAAAAGATAATCACTTGAACAAAAATAAATCTGATGATATTCATGAGTCACTATTGGGTATTATTAAAGAGTTTGCGACTAGCAAAAAAGAGCAATAACATTAAACACTAATTTCAATAAAAAGTCCAGTCGTAAACTGACTGGATTGGTTACAATACCGCCTTGGCAAATTTCTCCATTTAGCGTGTCTACAACCCCGGCGAAAGTCGGGGGATTTTCATTTTAAGAGAATATTATTTTACCAATGACTTAATATCTACATAAATTGATGCTCAATTTATGTACGTTTATTTAAATTCAAAATATCATTGTTTCTTCGCCTTAATTCTTCTTTAGTCTTGGTTATTATGTCAGATGCAACATCCACATAATGATCAAAAAGGTCTCTATATTCAAAACATTCTTTATTATTATTGTTAAAAAGGTCTTCAAAGCACGCATCTGTTTTTATAATCCGTATACCTCCTTCTAGTATTTCTTTTTTAATAACATAAGGCAAAATATATTCTATAACATCTTTTTCTGATTCTATATTGCGTAATATGGTATCAGAGTTGTTTTTATACATAATATGATATAGATAAGATGACATTTTATTTCCTTTTTAATTGTTTTTTATCTCTAATTTACTATTTAATGATGAACTTATATTATGCTACACTATATAACAAAAAGTTTTTTCCCCAGATACACAATGACTCTGGCTCTAAAATATTGAACACATTATCCTAAAAGTACAATATCAAACGGCTGTGATTTATCGGTTATAAACTCATGAAAATACGGATCACAAAACTTGAGCGATAATTTACCGTCTTTAGATATAGTATAGTCTATAAGCCTAATTAAGTTATTTTTTGCTTCAATTTTACCTTCGCCATCAATTACCTTAATTTTTAGTTTTGGCAATTCTGATATACGCGTAGAATAGTGTCTTTTACAGATTTCTTCATAATGAGCCTCAAGCTCAGATTGTTTTCTTTGATTAATTTTCATATCCACCTCCAAAAACAAAATTGTACCAGTTCAATATCTACCCGTCATCTAGCAGCGCACCATTAAGCCACGCTTAATAAGTTCAACTGCACTGATTTAAGTTTATAAAAAAGCCCGGACTAAATCCGAGCATTAATAAACGGTTCTCTTTTTCCAAGAGCACAATCGCTCTGGCTCTAAATCGTAAACACCAAAGTCATCAGATATGACATTATAATTAATTCCGTTGTAATTGACTTGCTCACCAACGATTAATCCGTGATGGGCTAGGGGATGATTAGATGTGATTTTCATAATGATACTCCAATAGAAAAGCACCCAATAAAGTAGGGTGCTTAATGAAGTATGATTAATGATTAACTATGATAAAATAGCCAATGATTAATAATACTTGGTTAATTAAATTTTAGTGTTTTTGTTTAAAAGTCGCCAAAATGTTGCCATTTGGTTTTTTGATGTAATTATAACAGTATGTTAATGGTGCGGAAGAAGAGACTCGAA
>JACCDZ011492529.1_pt1 | contig 48211 bp, 46 predicted proteins | sample 7449551 | NCBI WGS metagenome assembly JACCDZ01 (sample SAMN15323452, study PRJNA562643) | freshwater metagenome | isolation source: river surface water | place: USA:Blue River Watershed | collected 2017-08-18
CATCCATAAATAATGAGCTACGTTGCATAGCGTCCGTTACATAATCTTGAAACTCTTTGGCTTTTGCCGTTAATGGAACTTTGCCCACCAATAGGTTTGTTCCAAACATTGGGTTTTTACTCATATTTCCTCTTTTGTTATCATATTTATTTCGTAACTTATGAAGGTATTCGTGATATTGCTTAGCAAAGTAGTCTTAGTACAAGAAATAACACATCGCAAATCCCCACGAAATAATGATTATCAATTCAAACCATAGCTCTAAGAAATTAGGCTTCATTTCATTCATCCCCCAAAGGTCAGCTAATACTAAATTTTACAACAGTATTGTTGTTGTGGATACTACGTTTTTACTGAGTAGAACGAGCTTAATTTAATTTTTACCAGTATCTTTTAATCGGCTTACTCATCTTAATATTGAGTTGGAAAGTTTTAACGATACGCACTGCAGTTTTTTGTGTAGAGGCATACAGGAGGTGCTGAATAAATATCCAGCTCCTGAGAACCGTCCATAATCTTTTTAATATCAAACTAATAAATGCTAGTAAATTGATGCAGCTCATTTCTTTTTACAACCTCAACTGTTGTTCCTCATATTTCATTTACTGTGGTGGCAAATTTTCTCCCCTATACCCACCATTTACCAGAACATTTTGTACTTCTTAGCCTACTTCGATTAATCTTGAACTGGTTCTAAGAGTTAAGAAGCCAGTTCAATCCCAATACCAGATGTACCTTCGTCCGAATAGTATATATAATTTCTCTCTAAAAACTACTCTCGTTCAACGGCTAACGCGACGCCCATTCCACCGCCAATACATAGCGTAGCAAGACCTTTTTTTGCATCACGTCGTTTCATTTCATGTATAAGAGTAACTAGGATTCTGCAGCCAGAAGCTCCAATCGGATGACCAATTGCAATTGCACCACCGTTAACATTTACTTTTGAAATATCTAACCCTAATTCTCGACTGACGGCAATAGCTTGTACCGCATAGGCTTCATTTGATTCAATTAAATCCAAGTCTTCAATATTCCATTGTGCTATTGCTAAAGTTTTTTTCGTTGCATACACTGGTCCCATTCCCATAAGCTCTGGCTCCAAGCCAACCGAGGCATACGCTTTTATAGAAACCAATGGTTTTAAGCCTAATTTATCCGCCATATCACGGCTCATTAGCATAACTGCGGCTGCACCATCATTAATTCCTGATGAACTTCCAGCGCTTACAGTGCCATTTTCTTTTTTAAATATTGGTTTTAATTTAGCAAGAGACTCTAGTGTTACACCACTATGAATAAATTCTTCATATTCATGAGAAATTTTGTTTTCTTTATTGTCAATCTCGTTTACCATTTCAACTTCACGAAAAATTTTAGGTTTAGGCACAACTTTTCGGTCCGTTGTTATCACTTTCTCTATAACTAAATAATTTAAGTTTTAGACTATCGGAGCACTATTTTAGAGGTTAAATGTCTCTTACTGGCTAAAATAGATCATACAAAGTCAGCATTGTCGCATAAAATTTGTTTGGCTGATATCTGCAATTGTGCAGGCTAGTTATCAATCATGTTGTTACAATTAAAGAAATTAACGATTACTCTGCTAAATTTAATATTAGAAACCTCTGTAAATTAGCTAAAAGTAAGTTGATAGAGTTTCCATGTCAGATTTTGATTTTTTAAGGATTGTATTTTTTCTATTTTGGCTTCTTTTTCATGGGTAGAGCTACCCATTTATCTTCATTTTGCCTAAAATATCCAACTAATTTGTCTATATCGTAAAATTTGGACACTTTTATTCTGTAGTAGGCTAATCTTATTCGCCGCTTTTAGCAAATTATGCGTAATAGCGACTAGTAGTGCTTGGGTTTTAACTTTAGCGATGCCAATATATTTACTTCTGCTAAAACCAAAGATGTTTTTAGTTATGGCATTTGTTCGTTCAACAATGTATCAAGTTTTTGATATATGCTTATTGCGCTTAGTTTGTTTTAGTGTGAGTTTGGTATTACGTTTAGCTTTGTCCATAATACCGTTACCAATCTTGTTTTCTTTAAGAAATTGACGATTCGACCCTGATGCGCAGCCTTTATCCGTTTGTAGAAATTTCGGTACTTCATTCTCTATTATTGGTTGCCAATTAACTATAGCTTCTAATTTTATAAGAAGACTATCTTTATCCATCATATAGCGTAGTGATTCAAACAGAAAGCTCATTGAAAACCTCAAAATACGAATAATACACAATCATAACAGTAATATAATTGATTAGAATGAATGTGCAGAGGTTTCATCATATGTATACTGGTATTTTTTACACTCTGAGCATCAACGATACAACAGCTCGTCATTTCATTTTTACCATTTGATATACGCTGATAAGTTACTAGATTTTTTTACTGTTCAAATTGTTCTCGTGTAATATTACTTGGATAGTCTAACATTTTATGACTCCAATTTATTTGGAGTTATTTTATCCTACATCGATTAATCTTGAACAGGTTCTAAGATATTTAATATAGATCAAGGGTCAAGCTTTACTGCACAAAATTTTATGGTTGCTTGCTGCTTCTAAGTATAATAAAAAAAACTCAGATCATTAAAAATCTGAGTTTTTACTTAATACGATAAATTTACTCTGCCGTTGTGTGGAGTTCCTCTTTAAATTTACGCGCACTACGAATGTTTTTGCTATGTTCTTTATCTTTATAATGCGCAATATTATGCGCCAAATCATCTTTTAGCATGTCTAATGCCGAGTAAATGTCATCAGATTCAACCAATGCTCCAAAGTTCTTCTCCGGTGATTTAATACTTACTTCTGCGTAATATATTTTGCCGCTATGCTGGCTTTGCGTAACTTTACCTAAGCGTAAGTTAAAACTTGCTTCTGCTCCACTATTTGGAAAGTACTTATTTAGTGCTGATAATTTTTCTGTAGCATAAAGTTTGATTGCGTCAGTTAAGTCAAAATCTTTGCATAAAATTGATAAATTTTTCATGGACGTTCCTTTCGTCTTTGATACACAAAACAGATAAAAAAACGATTAAGTCAACATTGCCGTTAACTTATAGGGCTATTATAGCTCTAAATAATAAGCTTTGCGCAAATTTTTTAAAGATATTTGTCAAAAAAATAGGCTTACTGTGTTACAATTCGCCTAATTATTTGTTTTAAATTGGATATATAGTGTTAGCATGTTTTGTAACTACAGTGCGTGGATTAGAGCAATTACTGGCAGACGAGATTACTGCTTTAGGTGCAATTGATATTGTTGCAGTCAATGCAGGTTTGGAGTTTAAAGCTGATTTAGAGAGCGTGATGCGAATTAACCTTCACTCGCGTTTGGCAAGTCGAGTCATGATACGCTTGGCATTTAGTGGCTATCGCTTCGAAGAAGATATTTATGCATTAGCGATGAAAGTAAAATGGGATAAATGGTTTCATACCGGTAATAGCATCAAAGTTGCTACCAATGCGATTGCCTGCCCCTTAAAAAGCTTAGATTTTGTTACCTTAAAGGTTAAGGACGCGATTTGTGATTATTTTGTTGAAAAGGTTGATGCTCGGCCAAATGTTGACAAAGCCGAACCAGATATGCGAATCTATACTTTTTTAACCAGAGATACGGCAACTATCTATTTAGACACTTCTGGTGATACTTTATTTAAGCGTGGTTATCGTAAATTAAAACTAGAAGCTCCGATTCGTGAAAATCTGGCTTTTGGTCTGATTAAACTAAGTGGCTGGACGCCAGATAGGCCATTTTACGACCCAATGTGTGGTAGTGGAACTTTAGTGGTTGAAGCTATTAGCTATGGTTTAAATATTGCGCCTGGTCTTAATCGTAATTTTGCTTTTGAGAAATTTATAGATTTTGACAGAGCTAAATTCGATGAAATGAAGACACAAGCGAAAGCAGCAATTAACTATGAGCAAAAATTACAAATCTTTGCCAGTGATATTAATCGTACTGCGGTAGAAATTGCACAGCAGAACTTTCAGCAAATTAAATTAGATCATTATGTTCAGTTTAGTCATGGCGATTTTGTTAAAAAAACTGCGCCAGCCGAGGGTGGGGTATTGGTAACTAATCCACCATATGGTGTGCGCCTGGATGAGTTAGATCATTTGGCTGAATTTTATCCATTGCTAGGTAGCACGCTTAAAAAAGAATTTGCTGGATGGGATTGCTACTTCCTTACTGCAGATTTACGTTTGCCAAAATTAATGCGTTTAAAACCAAGTCGTAAAACACTATTATTTAATGGTGCATTAGAATGTCGTTTGTTTAAATTTGAAATGGTAAGCGGTTCAAACCGTAAAGCATAAATGCAAATAAATTAATAAAAAAAAGCTACCAAATAATTAAGGTAGCTTTTTTGTTATTTATACCATAAAGTGTGACAATTTATTAATTATTGCAAAAATTATTTTGTAGTTTCTGCGCTTTCTTTTGTTATCACTCCACAGACCATGCGTGCTCCGCCACCACCAAGCTGAGGGGTATCCGAATAATTATCGCCGCCATTATGTATCATTAAACTATGTCCTGCAATGTCGCTTACTTTTAGTTTTGGCGCAAGCACTGGTGTAGTTACACTTCCATCAGCATTGATATAAAGTGCGGGTAAGTCACCCAAATGCCCTTTATCATTATATGGACCTAAATGATGTTCTGTTTTTTGTGGATCAAGGTGTCCACCAGCAGCCATGCCATTTTTAGCGCAACTAGGATTGGTATGTACATGAAATCCATGAATCCCGGCTGTTAAATCAGGAACTAACTTATTTAAGTTGGGTGTTAGTAATAGACCATATGGAGTATCGCTGGCAGTTATTGTCCCAACTAATGTTTGTGACTCATTAGTTAAATGCATTGGAATTGTGACTTGATCGGCATATGCCAGATTGATACATGTCGTGCTGATAGCAAAAATTGAGAGCTTTAGAAATTTTTTATTCATATTAATCATTCCCAAATAGTTATTAAATAAGAGAACAAATAATATCATAATTAGGTCAGGTATTGTAAGGGAATTGAGTGATGAAATCAAGAATTGGTGGAGCGGGCGAGATTCGAACTCGCGACCAACGGATTAAAAGTCCGCTGCTCTACCGGCTGAGCTACCGCTCCACTGAAGAATAATAAGTTTGGCGTCCCTAAGGGGATTCGAACCCCTGTTACCGCCGTGAAAGGGCGATGTCCTAGGCCTCTAGACGATAGGGACAGTAGTTTTAATTATTTGGCGTAGTATTAGGATTTAAACTAGTCCAAATTTGATTTAATTTAGCATTTGCAACACCAAAATCGCGATTAGTTTGAACTAAGTTTGATTCGGCATCTGAAAATCTGGTTTGCGCCTGATTAAAATTTTGCTGTGCTTGTTGTAAATCTTTTTGTGCTTGCTCTAATTTTTTCTTAGATTTAGCTAATGCTTCAGAAGCATCTTGTTTTTCTGTTTTAGCTTGCGTTACATTATTGGAACTATCTTGATACGCATATTGTGCGCTTAGAAGATCACTTTGTGTATACGCACAAGCAGCTGTTACACAGCAACTTAACGCTAATATGTGCTTAAATTTCATAATTCTGGAAACTTAAGAATGGTGGAGCGGGCGAGATTCGAACTCGCGACCAACGGATTAAAAGTCCGCTGCTCTACCGGCTGAGCTACCGCTCCACTGATTATAGTGGCGTCCCTAAGGGGATTCGAACCCCTGTTACCGCCGTGAAAGGGCGATGTCCTAGGCCTCTAGACGATAGGGACACTATATTGTGCAACATTAACATATTGGTGCATCCGAAGAGATTCGAACTCCTGACCCCTTGGTTCGTAGCCAAGTACTCTATCCAGCTGAGCTACGGATGCATTGTATGTTTTATGTCTCTAAACGGAATGGCGGAGAAAGAGGGATTCGAACCCTCGATACGCTTTTGGGCGTATGCTCCCTTAGCAGGGGAGTGCCTTCGACCTCTCGGCCATCTCTCCACGCCGCAAAGCTTTTCGCTTAGAGAACCGTATTATAGCCAAGTGTCATAGCTGTGTCAAATAAATTTTGAAATAATTATCAGTTGTAGAGTGGTTGCTAATATTAACTTCTTGCTTTGTTTGAGATAATAAAATCAAGATAAATATGCATTTTTAGAATAAATTATTGTTAATTTATAAAATACCCGCTATAATATGCACCTTTAAGAAAAAGAAGTTTGGTATTCCCAATTAATTTACGAGTTGTTGGTGAACATACATTTTTAATAGGTTAGCTGTCACGGAGATGGCGGTCTAATGTTTTACATGGGGTGTCTATGCCTAAATTATTGAATCCTGAGTTAATGACTGATGCTGATATTTTAAATATGCCTGAAGAAGATTATATGAATGAAGTTCAATTGGCATTTTTTAAAAACAGATTATTATCATTAGAATCTGAAATGGTTGATAATGCTAAAAAGACAACGCAGGCATTTCAAGAACAGGATACTAATTATATTGCAGATCCTTCTGATCGTGCAACGATTGAAGAGGAATACGCATTAGAGTTACGCACGCGTGACCGTGAACGCAAACTATTACAAAAAATTCGTTCTGCATTAGAATCAATTGAAAATGGTGATTATGGCTTTTGTGAAGATACAGGTGAACCAATCGGAATTAAGCGTTTAATTGCCCGTCCTACTGCTAGTTTGAGTATTGAGGCACAAGAGCGTCGAGAGAAAATGCAAAAACACTTTGCTGAAGAATAATAAAAAATGCCCATATCGGGCATTTTTTATTTGTTGAGAGGAAAGCCTAGTTCTTTCCATTCGCGAATTCCGCCGTCCATTGATGCAACATTGCTATAACCCATTTGTTGCAAATTATATGCGGATAGTGCAGAACGAAATCCACCACCACAATAAAGAATTATCTCACTGTTTTTATCACTAATATTAGCGGCAATATCTCGCTCTAAAATTCCCCTGCCAATGTGGATTGCCTTTGGAATATGCGATACAACCCATTCATGATCTTCGCGTACATCAATAAAAACAAATTTTTCGCCATTGTCAAATTTTTGTTTTACTTGTAATACGGTTAGTTCTTTGATAAGTGGGCGTACCTCATCTACCAATCCCTGAAATGACATGTCATGTTGCATCTAAATACTCCTTTTTGAATTAAATAATTTTTGCGTTAATTAGTTTACTAGATAGCTCATTTAGGGCTTTACCACGATGGCTAATTTTATTTTTTATATTGGGTTCTAATTCGGCAGCAGTTGCGTTATATTCTGTGACATAAAATATTGGATCGTAACCGTGTCCATTGTGACCTTTTGGATGCTCCGTAATACTTCCTGAAAAAATTCCTTCGGCAATAATTGGCTGTGGATCTTCACTACTTCTGACAAATACTAATGAGCAATAAAAATAAGCCTCTCGATTTTGGGTGTCACGCAGCTCGTGAAGTAGTTTATCAATATTAGCTTGATCTGATTTTGGTTCTCCAGCATAGCGTGCAGAATATATTCCAGGAGCACCACCAAGTACTGTGACACATAAACCAGAATCATCAGCAAGCGCTGGAAGTCCGGTAACGCGAGCGCAATGACGCGCTTTGTGGAGTGAGTTTTCAACAAATGTGGTAAATGGTTCTTCAATCTCCGGAACATTAAGACTAGCTTGCGGAATAACTTCGACGTTATATTGAGCAAATATCTGTTGAAATTCTTTAATTTTACCTGAGTTGGCAGAAGCTATAACTATTTTTTGCATAATTGTCCTTCCATGGTGGGATTCATTCTTTTGTAATAGCGCAAAGGGGAATTTACCCAGAGATAATATGGTTATTGCTAAAAGCAAGCTAATGGGGTAAAATATAGGCTATTCAAAGTTCATTTTATCTATTAGTGGCGTCATTTTAACATGTCGTAATCCAATGTGTTTTTAGTTTATTTAAAATAAAGGTGAGAGAATATGGAATTTAAAAAAATAACTGATCTGCAATTAAACGGAAAAACTGTGTTTATTCGTACAGATATGAACGTCCCACTTAAAGATGGCAAAGTTAGTGATGATACACGAATTCGAGCAGGGTTGACGACGATTAAATATGCGCTGGATAATGGAGCAAATGTTATTGTTGCAACTCATTTAGGTCGCCCAACTGAAGGGGAAGTTGCTCAAGCGGATATGGTGAAACCTGTTGCTGATGATTTAGCTAAATTGCTTGGGGTTAATGTACCCGTAGTTGCTGATTGGCAAAATAACGGAGTTGATTTTTCGGCGAGCCGGGTTGTGATGCTTGAAAATGTACGCTGTAATAAAGGCGAAAAGAAAAATGTTGATGAATTAGGTAAGCAGTATGCTGCTTTGTGTGATATTTTTTGTTATGATGCTTTTGCCACGGCTCACCGCGCAGAAGCTTCAACTAATGCAATAGGCAATAATGCCAAACAAGTCTGTGCTGGGTTGTTGATGTCTAAAGAGCTAGATTCATTGGCGAAAGCTGTTGCCACTCCTGCTAAACCTGTGGTGGCGGTAGTTGCTGGCTCTAAGGTTTCGACTAAATTAACCATTTTGGACAATCTTGCCGATAAAGTAGATGTGTTGATTGTTGGCGGCGGTATATTAAATACGTTCTTGTTGGCAAAAGGTGCCAAAATTGGAGCATCTTTGATAGAGGCTGATTTAGTTACCGAAGCTAAGAAAGTAATGGATAAAATGGAAGCACGTGGTGCCAAGGTTCCATTACCACAAGATGTAGTTGTTGCCACAGCATTCAGTGCTGATGCTAAAGCCATAGAAAAAGCCGTAGCTGACGTTTCTGAAAATGAAATGATTTTAGATATAGGTTCAAAATTTGCAAACGAATTAGCGGATATTCTGAAAAATGCCGGAACGATTATCTGGAATGGTCCGGTTGGAGTTTTTGAGTTTGACCAATTTGCGAATGGAACTAAAGTTGTTGCAGAGGCAATTGCCGAGTCAAAAGGATTTAGTTTAGCAGGTGGTGGCGATACGATTGCTGCAATTAATAAATTTGATATTTTTGATAAAATCAGCTATGTATCTACAGCTGGTGGTGCGTTATTGGAGTTCTTGGAGGGTAAAGAATTACCTGCAGTAACCTTATTAACTAGTCGTTCTGATAAATAGGTAATTAGTAACAGCTCAGATTTAGTGCTCTGCAGTAATTATTAATGCAGAGCATTTCTATTTTTGCTTTGGGAAATATACTCAAGCAGATTGGAAATATTGGTAGGCGATTTACGACGAAGCTTACTAGTTAGTTGTGAGAGATGGGCAAATTAACGACCCAGAATGATGGATCTGATTGAGCGTATCTGGCCTGGTTTAAATTATCATGCCTATATGCCTACATTCTAAGGTATAATAAACGGATTATTATACTCTAAATAAACAGTTTACGTTATTTAGTATTTGATAAAGTGAATTAAAACAATTCGTTGAACTATGCGTATTGGCTTGTTGTTATGGCAAAGATCAATTAAATACCATGCTATTTATAAAAACATTTGGCAGATTTGGCGTCGAGTGTAGCATGTGCATTAAAGATTTATGAATTTTAAAATATAATTAATTAAGAGGCAAAAATGACAGTTTATTCAGTTAAACAATTGATGAGTGAAGAGGTTCAAGTTGGTAGCGAAGTTTGTGTCCGAGGATGGGTAAGATCTCGCCGCGATTCAAAAGCTGGATTATCATTTGTTACTTTATCTGATGGTTCTTGTTTTGAGACGGTGCAGTTGGTGGTTGAGTCAAAACTAGCTAATTACGAATCAGAAATTTTGAATTTAACTAAAGACTGTGCGGTCATTGCTTATGGGACACTTGTTGCATCCCAAGGTGGCGGACAGAAGTTTGAGATTCAGGCAAATAAAGTTGAAATAACAGGTTTTGTTGAAAATCCAGATACTTATCCAGTATCACCAAAACGTCATACTGTTGAATATTTGCGGGAACATGCGCATCTGAGAATCCGAACTAACTTGATATCTTCTGTAATGCGTATTAGAAATACTGTATCAATGGCGATACATGATTATTTACAGAGTAATGGTTTTTATTGGGTACATACTCCGCTGATAACTGCTTCCGACTGTGAAGGCGCGGGAGAATTATTTAAAGTAACAACATTGGATTTGGCGAATCCGCCGCGGGATGACAAAGGACGAGTTGATTTTAAACAGGATTTCTTTGGTCGTGAATCATATTTGACCGTATCAGGGCAGTTAAATGTTGAAACTTATTGCATGGGATTATCTAAAGTTTATACTTTTGGACCAACTTTTCGTGCTGAAAATTCTAATACTACCCGTCATTTGGCAGAGTTCTGGATGGTTGAACCGGAAATCGCTTTTGCCAATTTGATGGATAATGCCGAGCTGGCACAGGGAATGTTAAAACACGTTTTTAAAACGGTGTTAAACAAGAATAGTGATGATATGGGATTCTTTGCGCAGTTTATTGATCAAAGCGTGGTCACTAGGTTGGAACAAATGGTAAATGATGATTTTGAGATGATTACCTATACCGATGCAATTAAACGCTTGGAAAATTCTGGTAAGCAATTTGAAAATCCTTTGTACTGGGGTGTTGATATGGCATCTGAGCACGAGCGCTATTTGTGTGAAGAGCTTGTTGGTAAACCAACCATTGTAACTAATTATCCAAAAGACATTAAAGCCTTTTATATGCGACAAAATGAGGATGGTAAAACCGTTGCCGCTATGGATATTTTAGCGCCAGGTGTTGGCGAAATCATTGGTGGCGCACAGCGTGAAGAGCGTTACGATATATTAGTTGCACGGATGAAGGAAATGGGCATTGATCCTGAAGCCTTGGCTTGGTATTTAGATTTACGTCGTTTTGGCAGTGCGCCGCATGCAGGTTTTGGCTTAGGGTTGGAGCGAGCTGTAAGCTATATTACTGGTGTACAAAATGTACGGGATATTATTCCATTTCCACGTACGCCTAAAAGTGCAGCATTTTAATTATTTATTGCAGGATTTTTTTAATGATAAAGATTATCAAATTAACGACCTATTTAGGATTATTTAGTGCTTTGCTCATAGGCTGTGCTCAGACGCCCAACAATGTTAGCTTAACTGTTGCACAGGGGCAGTGTGTTACCGGTGCCTACCCTGGCTATGAAAGTCAGGCAACTCTCTATTCCGCTGCGTTTCCAATGAATGGTTCATTACCTGGAACGTCTCCCTATTGTGCAGCAGTAACTATTACCAATAATAATAGTGGTCAGAATGCAAATAACATTCAAATCTATCAAAGTGGTCTTTATGTCTCTTTTCCGAGCTTAGCAAATGGTGCTGGAGTAACGAGCGCTACAAGTATGGTCGATTTTAATGCGGCAGGCATACCTCAATCTAGCTTTGCTTATACTCAACAGCAACTGTTTAATCTGAGCTTATTTGATCCTAAAAATTGTGTTACTACCCAAGGTGCGAACGTGCAAACGCTCAATGCGAATGGCGGAAGCTGTACTTTCTATCTACAGTTAAGTGGCGAATCAATGCCTATTGGGGTTTATCCAATCTCATTAACACTTAACTATACTAATGGCAATACTAATTACTCGGTAGCGACAAATATTAATCAGCGCGCAAATTTATATCTTGGTGGAATATTTAGTTCAAATATAGCAATTACTAATGCTGGTACAACTTCTCCAACCGCCAATTCAATTATATCAGCAAGCTCTCCAGAGCAATATGGCGTAACTTCGTTAACCCGAGATCCGTATGGTATGGTATACAGTGGCGATATCCTAGGAAATGTTTATAAGTATAACGGTGCAACGGCTAGCTCTTGGACTGCAATTAGTGGTTTGCCATCTGTTGGTCAATCACCGGTTGCGGCTCTGGCTACTGATAGTAGTGCTAATTTATATGTAGTAAACAATGCTGGACAGGTTTCTCAGGTTACACCTAGCTTGGTGGTTAATTCAATGGGTAGTATTCCTATAACTGTGGATCACCCACCAACTTCAATGCAAGTTTTCTCAGGTAGTAGTTTGTTAATTTCTGCTGGAAATGATATTTATGCATGTAATTTAGCTTCGATTTCAGCTAACTCTTGTAATAGCACTCCATATGCGCAAGCCCCAGAGTCAATTAATCAAATGATCGCAACAAATACCTTAACCATAGCAACGGTTCGAAATGTTTATCAATATACTGGCGCTGGTACATTACCTTGGACTCCCATTTCTTCTGGTCTAGCAGGTAATGATATCCAATCAATCGCTCAATTTGTAAATGGCTCGACGGGAATAACTACTTGGTATGCTGGGATTACTCAGATTGAGAGTATCAATAGTTCAATTTATTCTGAAAGTAATGGTTCTACGTTTACTCCATTGGCGAGTTCTTCCGGAGCGATTGTTTCTGGGGGTGTTAGCCAGATTGTCACCGACGCAGCACAGGGACTTTTTGTTTCAGGTCTTGCATTATCCAGTAGTGATTTTAGTGGACAAACCTATTTGGCATACGCCGCATCAAACTATTTGGGGGTGTTATCTGCTACACCATGGGTTGCTATTAGTGGAATTGGTGGCGGTGCAGTTTTGACATTGCAAACTGCTTCACAGTTAACTTCATATTAGTATAATGGAGTAGAATATGAAAAATAAAATTTTAATGATTGTTCCTCTGGTTTTAGTTGCCTGCGGTGTACAGAATAATATTACTTTCAGCACTATAACAGGTACTTGTGCAGATGGCACAACCAGTGCTCCATATTGTATGGGTGTAACGATACAAAATAATAGTGGTGGTCAAAATTGGATTACTAATACTAACTTCCCAATTAATAATCTAACTCTTAGTGTAACTGGCCCCTCAAATGTTGGATATCCAAGCTCGCAAGGTTCTAATTTTGATCCTAATAATTGTTTAGGTAGTACGGTTGCGCCAGGTGAAAGTTGTACTTTTTATTTATGGCTGCAGGGGGAATCCGCTGCTATTGGGCAAAAACCAGTTGTAGGTCTAACGGCAAACTACACTATTAACGATACCTTGTTTGGTGGAGGTTCTTCTACGGCAAGTTCTTCACTCAACTTATTTGAACTTCCAACATTATTAATTTCTACCAGCAATGGCTGGGTTGAGTCTTATAATGTTAATAATGGTTTCTCATCGTTTGCAAATTACCGTGGTGAATCTGAAAATATTGCGAATGCGTACACCAATGATAATTATTATGGATTTTTGTACTTAGCTGGAAATAATGGTATCTATCTATCTGGTAATGGTAATTATGTACTTAATGCTACTAACCAATCAACCTCAATTAAAGGGGCAAGTAATTTGCTTATGAATGGTCAGACCATTTACGCGGTACCAACTGGATCATTATCGACATCTGTTTATAATGCTGGAATACAAAAGGAATCATTTAGCTGGCAGACTTATGCCAGTGGTCTTACTAATGCGGCAACAAACGTAAGTACAATTAATGGTAATCGTATATTTGTTGGTCAAAGTAATACTCCTTCAGTCTTTGTCTGCTTAAATCCTACTGGTAGTACCACCACGAGCTGTATTGCCGAAGGTACCTCTATACCAGGCGCCAGTTCACTTAATGTCCTAGCGTATAGTAATTTAGGAACAGCAAATGGAGGGCAGACTGTACTAACTGGGTTAGTGGCAGGTACAAACAATGGTCTGTGGGTGGAATCAGGCACAGTAGGTACAGCAACTAATGGATGGTTACAAGTTCAGGTGGGTGGTAACGGTAGTCTAATTTCTAACTCAATCAACAAAATTGTAGCAGATAATTCCTTAAACTTATACATAGTTGATTCAAATAATAACTTCTATATAATGACGGTAAATGGCGGTAATTCTGCAACTCAGAAAACAAACTGGACATTACCGAGCGGAACTTCAGTTGCCGCTATGGTTTATGATAATACGGGGCAAACTCTATATCTCACAACTCCTAGTGGTATGATTTATGGTTGTAGTAATCTAGCTGGCGGTGGGGCATGTACTGCTGTTGGTCAAGCTGCTCTGACTTCTGGTGTTCAAGGGTTAAGCATTGTAACTTCCTTGAGTTCGTGGTGATTATGACATATAATTATAAACAAGCAAAATTTTATACCACGGTAAATGATTTAAAAAGTTTACCGCAAGTAAATCATGAGGTTGCGATTGTGGGGCGTTCTAATGCAGGTAAGTCGAGCTTGCTTAATACGCTCACCAATCAGAATCGCTTGGCATATACCTCAAAAACGCCGGGAAGAACGCAACATATCAATTATTTTGAAATTAGTAATGGAGTGTATTTAGTTGATTTGCCGGGATATGGCTATGCTAAAGTGCCGGAAAAAATTCGTGATCATTGGGTGCACCTCTTAGGGGATTATTTACAGTTTCGCGCTGAGATTGTTGGTCTTGTCCTGATTATGGACGCGCGTCACCCACTAAAAGATCTAGATCTACAAATGATTGAATTTTTTTCTCATAGTGGCAAACCTTTGCATGTAGTACTTTCTAAAGCAGATAAATTAAGCAATCAAGAGCGCACCAATACCTTGCGCTCAGTACAAAAAGCGATTGCTGAATATGGATTTATTAATCTAAGTGTTCAGCTTTTTTCTTCGTTAAAGAAAACTGGCGTGCCAGAATTGGAAGATAAGCTGAACGAATGGCTTACATGATATTTTGAACCTGCTCTCGTATTTGTTCGATGAGAACCTTGAGGTCAACTGCTTTTTGCGTGGTTTCAATAGCAACAGACTTGGAACCAAAGGTATTGGCTTCACGGTGCATTTCTTGGCAGATAAAATCTAAGCGTTTACCTATTTGCCCGCCTTTATTTAATAATGCATTAAATTCATTCACATGAGCTTGCAGGCGCTCAACCTCTTCACTCACATCCATTTTTTGACAGAAAAAAGCAAATTCTTGCTGTAGTCTAGCATCATTGATTTCACTCTCTTGCATAAACTCAGTCAGTCGTTGTCTAAGCTTTGCCTGATATTCAGAAGTTACTTTAGCAAGCATTGGCTTAATTTGTACCACTATTTCACTAATTTGCGCTAGTCTCGAACTAAGTAACTGTTGTAATTTATCACCCTCAATTGACTGTGTTTGAACGAATCTAGTTAAGAGTACCGCAAACTCGGCTAACAAAGGTTCCTGTATTTCATCAGTTTCAAATTGTGCTTGAGTTAAAATTCCCGGTAAGGCTAATATTTGCGAGGTAGTGAGCGAAGCTTGACTTACTCCGTATGCTTCAATTTGTGTAACTACATTCAAATATTTTTGCAATAAAGCATGATTTAACTCTAGTTCACTGTTTTGATTTTGATTATCTTTCAAGAATAATTTGATGTCAATTTTACCACGATTTATGTATTGTGCGATCAAAGTTCTTAATTGATTTTCTAGTGGCTTAAACTCTTCGGCTGATTTGATAGTAATATCCAAAAATCGGTGGTTAACAGATTTTATTTCCAACTGTACGGTAGCTGAGTTTATTTGAATCTGGTTTGCTGCATAACCAGTCATGCTGTAAATCATAATTTTGCTTTCAATAATTTATGTTAAAATAACGCACATTATTATATACCATTCGATTTTATTGGAAAATTTAGTTTATATAAAGCTCAAATGAGTATTCAGGGAATAAATTGTTGCTTCTTTAAATTTGGCAGTTTCTTTTAAATGGAATTATTAGATGCGTAAATTCTTAATCCTTATGGGATGCAGTGTCGGTTGTGCATATGCACTTGGCGATGGCTTTTATGTCGGAGTTGATGGTGGGGTTGCTTTTCAAAATTTCATCTATAATAATTCTACTCTCAGCAGCCAACTTGGTGCAACAGGATTGGTAGTATCAGGAACTGCGCCTGGTGCACAACTTGGTGCTTTTGGTGGGTATATGTTTGATCAGCACTGGGGCATTGAAGGAGGGTATCAATATATGTTTAACTCCTCTAATATTACAGGTGCTGGAATTGGCAATTTGGGTGGTTCAAGCAATTATAACTTAAATGCTCAGTTAGTTGATTTATTGGCCGTTGGTCGTCTACCAATAGAGGATAGTAATTTTGCCGTATTTGGTAAATTAGGTATGGCATATGCCAGCGCAGAGTTTGGGCAGTATTGCACCAGTGCCGCTTGTGCTACTGGAGGTCTTCCATCAGGTAGTGGCTTTACGGTTGCGGGTGGGATAGGGCTTCAATATATGTTTACACGCCATTGGGATATGCATGTTGAAATGATGAATTATGGTGGAATTATGCCAATCAATATTACCAGTGGTGGTACAACTATTGGTGGTTGGTCTGATACTAGCTTAACATTAGCTGGGGCATGGCATTTCTAATAAAACTGTACTCATCGTCTTTTTTTATCAATTCTTCACGTTCAGGAATCAAATAAAATACTATGAGTTTATATATTGAATAGGATTATATAATGGCACGTGTAGTTGTTTACTCTAAAGAGACTTGTCCGTATTGTGTTATGGCAAAAAATTTATTGAATCAAAAAGGCGTAAATGAAATCGAAGAAATTCGAATTGATTTATTGCCTGAAGAGCGTGACAAAATGATTGAAATTACTGGGCGGATGACTGTTCCACAAATTTTTATCGGTGCAACTCATGTTGGCGGCTTTGATGATTTGGCAAAATTAAATCGTAGTGGTGAGTTGGATAAGTTATTAAATAGTTAAATAATTATTGTTTATGTAAAATATTTTTGTTAATTTTTATTTTTGAAAGTGAATGTTATTATGACCGAACAAGCTAATCAACCAGTATTTAGTTTAGATAAAATTTATGTAAAAGACGTATCTTTGGAAGTTCCTAATGCTCCACAAATTTTTCTTAATCGTGAACAGCCTAATATTGAATTAAACATTAGTTTTAATACTGAAAAAATTGAAGATGGCGTTTACCAAACTGTATTGCACGGTGTGGTTAATGCTAAAATTGGTGAGCAACAAATGTTTTTAATCGAAGTTGATCAAACTGGTATTTTCCAACTGCGCAATATTCCTGAAGATCAAATCGATTTGCTCCAAAATATTGAGTGTCCAAATATGTTGTTTCCGTATTTACGCGAAACAGTGACAGACCTAACTAATAAAGCAGGCTTTCTGCCAGTTATTTTGGCACCTATTAATTTTGCTTACTTATATCAACAAAAGCAAGCACAATTAAGTACGCCAAGCACAACTTCAGTTAATTAATTCTAGTTGTTAATTGAATGCAGATTGCTGTTTTAGGAGCTGGGTCATGGGGCTCAGCTCTTGCTATTGCGGTGAGCCATGTAGCTGATAGTGTATTACTGTGGTCACATAACCCACAGCAAGTTGATTATTTGCAGTCGCATCGTAATAACCCATCTTATCTTCCAGCAGAAATAATTTTTCCTGCTAATGTTTATTTCCCTGTTAGTTTTAATGAATGCTGCAGTGCAGATTTATTAATAATTGCCACTCCCCTAAATGCGGTACGAGAGATATTACAACAACTAAAACAATCCTCAGGATGCATACCGAATATTTTTTTGGTGAGTAAAGGTTTTGAAGCCAGTACTGGTTTACTGCCCCATCAAATAGTAGTACAAGAATTAGCTGGCTTTGAACGTTACGGCTTGTTGATTGGTCCATCTTTTGCTAAAGAGGTTGCACTTGGATTGCCAACAGCAATTACTCTAGCTGCCCCAGCACTTGAGTTTGCAGTATCGTGGATGAATAAACTACAAAATATTCCTAATTTTCGTATTTATGCTCATGATGATGTTATTGGTAGCGAGGTTGGTTCTGCGGTTAAAAATGTGTTGGCAATCGCAGTAGGAATAGCCGATGGTCTATCATTAGGCTATAACGCACGAGCTGCATTGATTACCCGTAGTTTAAATGAATTAGCATCCCTGGTGTTGGCATTAGGTGGCAGACGTGAAACAATTTATGGCTTAACCGGGATAGGTGATTTGATTTTAACCTGTACTGGAGATTTATCACGTAATCGTAAAGTTGGTCAAGAGCTGGCGCTCGGTAAGTCGATTGATGAGATTGTTACTAGCCTAGGGCATGTAGCAGAAGGCGTCTCCACTGCACGTGAAATCTATCTCAAAGCCCAAGCACTAGAGATTGACATGCCGATAGTTGCATGTGTCTATCGAATTATTTATCAAGAAGCTAATATTTTACAGGAAGTTAGCCAATTATTGAGTCGTCAACCAAAAAGTGAATTTATAGGTGATAATGCATGAAGAAAGTATTGTATTTAGTATTGGGGTTTACTAGCATGGCAGTGTTTGCTGATGCTAATAGTATTTTGGATGGTTTTTTAACTCAGGCTAAAACCATGAAAGCAGATTTCAGCCAGACTGTAATTAGTGGTAAAAAATCGCGAACTACTACAGGGACGATGGAAATTGCTAGACCAAATAAGTTTCGCTGGGAATATACTCAAGATCAGCAACTAATAGTGAGTGATGCACAAAAAATATATATTTATGATAAGCCGCTGCAACAAGTTACCGTAAAGGCATTGGGTCAATCAATTGACAAATCACCTGCGGCAGTTTTGGCGGGCGCAAATAATATTCGCTCATTATATAAAGTCAGTGAGGTAGCAAGTCAAGGTGATAATTTGAGTTGGATTCAAATTGAACCTAAGGCGGCAAATGATAATAATGGCTTTCAGATTGTTATGATGGGATTTAGTTCGCAAAATCAATTAAAATCAATGAAGTTTACTGATAATTTTGGGAATAAAACTAATTTGAAATTTTCAAATCTACAAACCGGAGTTAAGATCCCGGATAGTGATTTCCAGTTTAAGATTCCAGCTGGGGTAGATGTTGCTGAACAATAGTTTAGCGCTATAATTTTCAATTTAGGTATAGATATATTGTAATTGTTAAAAATATACAAAAAAAATATGAGCATGGATAAAAATGAAACATAAAGTAAAGCGAATCCATTTTATTGGTATTGGTGGCGTTGGAATGTCTGGCATTGCAGAAGTCTTATTTAATCTAGGTTATGAAGTTTCGGGCTCTGATGCTGGACAAAGTTATAATACCGACCGACTTGAGCAAGTAGGAATTAAAGTATTTATTGGGCATGCAGCAAGTAATGTCGGTAATGCAGATGTGATTGTTACCTCTACTGCGATTGATAAATCTAACCCTGAAATTAGTTATGGACTGGAACATCGAATTCCAATAGTACCGCGTGCACGAATGTTGGCTGAGCTAATGCGTTTTAAATACGGTATTGCTATTGCTGGGACACATGGTAAAACTACTACCACTAGTATGGCTGCGGAAGTTTTAAAAGAGTGTGCGCTAGATCCAACTTTCATTATCGGTGGTAAATTAGCTACTACTGGTTCTAATGCCAAACTTGGCTCAGGTGATTATTTGGTTGCTGAAGCTGACGAGTCAGATGCTTCGTTTTTATTTTTAAATCCAATGATTTCAGTTGTGACCAATATTGATTTAGATCATATGGATACTTATGACCATGATGAAAACAAATTAAAGCAAGCTTTTATTGACTTTTTACGGTTGCTACCATTTTATGGACGGGCTATTGTCTGTGGTGAAGATCGCCGGATTCAAGAGATCATCTCTTCAGTAAATCGTCCACTGACAACCTACGGTTTAAGTGATAAATTTGATATTTATGCTAGTGATATTAAAGCTTCTGGTAGTGCAATGGAATATACGCTTTATGTAAAATGGTTGCAACTAAGTTATCCAATACGAGTTAATATGCCTGGTATACATAATGTTTTAAATTCTTTGGCGGTAATTGCGCTGGCATTGGAGTGTGACGGCCAAATTGAAGATATTGCCAGAGGGCTGGCTAATTTTCATGGTGTTGGACGCCGTTGTCAACATTATCCAAATATTGTTAAAGATGGTAAAACTGCATTGTTGGTTGATGATTATGGGCATCACCCTGTTGAAGTTAAAGCGACTATTAGCGCTCTACGCGGTGCATATCCAGATAAACGCTTGGTAGTTATTTTTCAGCCACATCGTTATACTCGAACTCGCGATTTATTTGATGATTTTGTTTCAGTATTAACTGGTGTTGATCAACTGATTATAACTGAAGTTTATCCAGCAGGTGAAAAACCAATTGCGCTGGCGGATGGTAGATCATTAGTGCGTGCGATTCGATTACAAGGTAATGAGAATGCTATTTTTGCTGAAGATATTGAGGATGCTAAAGCTAAATTAAATATTGTGCTACAAGATGATGATTTAGTTGTGACGATGGGTGCAGGAAGCATTGGTAAATTACCAGCAATGTTAACTGCTCACCCTATGCAGTAATAACGTCGTCACAAGGCTCCTCATGTACTTTTTATGTACACTACGTCGCCTTGTTCCTAACTCTTACAGCATATTATGGCAGTTATGGGTGGGTTACCTTTATAAAAATCATTTGGAGATTAAGCATGTCAAATAAAAATAAATATGGAAAAGTTGCCGTTTTAATGGGTGGCAATACCACTGAGCGTGAAGTATCTTTTATGAGCGGCAAAGCTATTTTGGCATCACTTATTAAAAGTGGGGTTGATGCTTTTGCTTTTGATCCTGCGGAAGAGCCATTGGAAAATTTGAAAAAACATGGTTGTGATCGTGCATTAATCATAATTCATGGTAAAAATGGCGAAGACGGTAAATTGCAGGGAGCTTTGGAGTATTTGCAAATTCCTTATACTGGTTCTGGTGTAATGGCCAGCGCTATTGGAATGGATAAATATCGCACTAAAATGATCTGGAGTTCTTTGGGTATCCCCGTTGCCAAATCACAATTTGTGGAAAAAATAAACTATAATCCAGATGCTTTTAAATTAGATTTACCGTTACCAGTTATTGTAAAACCTGCTGATGATGGTTCAACGCTTGGGTTTAGTAAAGTTTACAAGCCGGAGGAACTGATTCCCGCGATTAATTATGCTTTTGAAAAATCAAATAAGATTTTGATTGAAGAAATGATAATTGGTGATGAATTTACAATCACTATTGTTGATGGTAAGATTTATCCAATTATAAAAATCGAAGCACCACAAGGTGAATATGATTTTGAACATAAATACTATAGCGATGAAACTAAATATCTGTGTAATTATGATTTGGGTGCAATTCAGCCTCAAATTGAAGCGTTAGCATTGCGTGGTTATCATGGTGTTGGTGCTAGTGGGGTTGCGCGCTCAGACTTTATGATTAATCGTGATGGACAAGTTTATTTCTTAGAAATTAATACGCTTCCAGGAATGACAGGACATAGTTTAGTGCCTCAATCAGTTGCTGCTGTGGGTATTGATTTTGATAAGCTTTGTTTGATGATCCTTGATGGAGCTGGGCTTGGTAAGTAAACTATCTAATTTAAGCTTTGGGAATACCCAGTTTAATAATCGTATTGCCTATCTAATCAACTTTTTGAGCGTAGTAATTTTTATCTACTGTGGTGCTCACTTTGTGGTTAGGAATTGGTTTACGGTTAACAAGATAGTTATTGAAGGTAGTGTTAATCATATTACTCCAGTGCAATTATCATATATTGCGCATAATAAACTACATGGTACTTTTTTCACTTTGGATATTCAGGAATTAAAGTCTGAGTTTGAAGAGTTGCCATGGGTTTCTGAAGTAAGCGTTAAGCGTCATTTTCCACATACGGTAATTGTTAAGCTCAAAGAGTATCAGGCGATTGCGCGTATTGGTGATGATAACCTACTTGCTGAGAATGGTGTAGTTTTCGATGGTGCAGATGATAGTCTTGATTTACCCATCTTTTATGTGCAGGCTAAGTCATCAGATGATGCGTTAAAGCGCTATTTGCAAATTGAAAGTGTATTAAAGAAGCATGGGGATAAGCTAGCTAAACTTTGGTTAACTACTCCGCGAGTTACTAAATTTACAACAGCTAAAAATTTGAATGTTACGATTTGCGGTGAAAATATCACTAGTAAACTTGTTTTGCTTGATACTTACTGGGATAAACTTCATACACTTAGCCCCAGTTTAAACAGTGTGAATTTTTGTTATAAGAGTGCATTAGCAATAAACTAATAAACCTGCCGCACTATTTATACTGTGGTAGTTCTAAGTAGATAGTTACAAGTTAATTAGTATAGCGATATAAAAAAAGGTTAGATGGATGAGTGGTAAATTAATTTTTGGCTTAGATATTGGTAGTTCCAAAATTATTTCCTTGGTAGGGACTCTTGGGGATAAAGTTAATATTATCGGGCTTAGTAGTTATCATTTTGTAAATAATCCGCGCAATAATGATTTAACTATGATCAGTAATGGCCTAATTTGTGAAGTGGAGCGTGCTGGTACCAGGATTGCACAGACTTTACATGAAGCCCAAATTAGTGCTGATTGTTCGGCTGGTTCGATAATTGTCAATCTAGCCGGAAATCATATTCGCAATATATATTCTCATAGCCATCAGGAAATGGGCAGTCATCCAGTTACCGAAGAAATTATTCGCTACATGGTTAATGAAGCAAAGCAAGTCATGATTCCATCCAATTATGAAATTCTTGATTATGAGATTCAGGAGTACTTGGTTGACGATGATCGCTATACCATCAATCCGCTTGATTTGAGTTGTAATACGATTAATGCTAATTTAAATTTATTTATTGCTGGTAAAACACCATTATCTAATTTACGCAAAGCAATTAGTCATAGCAGTTATGATATTGCTAAAATCGTACCATCGGGCATTCTATCTGGTATGGCAGTTTTAAATCGAGAAGAAAAAGAATTAGGGTGTTGTCTAATTGACATTGGTGCGGGCACTACAGATATTGTTGTGTATGAAAATGGGTTTATTCGTTATTTAAACTCAATCCCTCTTGGTGGTGAAGATATCACTCGTGACATTGCTAGTGTGATGAGAGTTTCTAGAAATCTTGCTGAGGATCTAAAATTTACCCATGGCTCATGTAGTAATCTTGTACATAAAAATAATAATGAGATGATAAATATTATTGATCATCGTGGTGAAAATGTTAATTTATCCCGAAAATTATTGAATGATGTTATTCAGGAACGAGTAAAAGATATTCTTGGTGTTGTTAAAACGCAATTGAATAACAGTAATTTATATGATATAATTAACTCTGGTATCGTCATAACTGGAGGGTCTGCGCTAATTTCTGGAATGAGGGAGTTTAGCAGCAGTTTTTTTGACGTACCTGTTCATATTGGAATTCCAAATTATGAGGGTGATTTTGCTGATATAGTTTGTAGCCCTAAATACAGTAGCGCAGTTGGAGCATTGTACTTTGCCAATGATTTATTAAGTGATAGGCATTTTCAATCAGAACCAGCTTCTGGGATTGAGTTTGGCTCAATGATTAAAAGAATAAAAAATATTTTCAAAAGTATGTAAAGGGTAAAGGGTAAAGGGTTGATAATGAATCAATTTTTTGAAGTGGCAGATAACGAAAGTAATTACAATATTGAAGCGGTGGTTACTCATATTGGTGAAGTAATTAAAGTAATCGGCGTTGGTGGTGGTGGCTGCAATGCTGTTGATAACATGGTTAAAAGCGGTGTTAAACATGTTGAGTTCATATGTGCTAATACTGATGCAAAAGCTTTAAGTCGCAATAGAGCGCATCATCTTATGCAATTGGGTCATAGCCTTACCCGTGGGCTAGGTGCTGGCTCTCAGCCAGAAATTGGTAAAAAAGCGGCAATGGAAGATCGTGAGAAAATGGCGGCTTTACTTAAAGGCACCGATATGTTATTTATTGCCTCAGGCATGGGTGGTGGAACTGGTACTGGTGCTGCTCCGGTGATCGCTGATATTGCAAGAAGCCTGAATATCCTAACTGTAGGGGTTGTGACTCGTCCATTTGAGTACGAGGGTGAAAAACGTCGTAAAACCGCAGATCTTGGGATTGAAGAAATGCGTAAATACGTTGATTCATTGATTGTTATTCCTAATGAAAAGCTGATGACAGAATTAGATGAGGATGTTTCAATGCGTGAAGCGTTTGCTGCTGCTGATGATGTGTTGTGTGGTGCGGTATCAGGGATTACAGAAGTAATTAAAACTCCTGGTTTAATTAGTTTAGATTTTGCGGATGTGAAAACAGTAATGTCTGGTCGCGGATTGGCTATGATGGGATCTGGTGCAGCCAAAGGACAGAGTCGTGCACAGGAAGCAACCGAAAAAGCAATTTATAGCCCATTATTAGATGACCTTTCTTTAGATGGTGCACGCGGTGTATTGGTTAATATTTCATCTGCACCTGGCTCATTAAAAATGCGTGAATATCACGAAATCATTGGAATTATTCAACGTCATATTCATCCTGATTCTGATTTTAAAGCTGGTATGGCTGAGATTGAGGATATGGATGAAGAGGAGATTCGTGTAACTGTTATTGCAACAGGTTTAAATGATTTGCACGTAGCAGATGCGTCGCCATTATTAATGCGTGAAGATGGTGTATCATCAAATGAGGCTGCCACAGCTCAGGTTGATGCTGAGGTTTCAGCTGCAGCTTTGCAACAACAAGATCCATTTGCAAATTTTAATAAAAGTGTATTTTCTACACCTGCCTTTTTCCGGAAAAATCGTTCATGATTTTTCAGCGGACGATCAAAGCGCCAATTAGTGCAATTGGCGTTGGTCTTCATTCTGGGTGTCGAGTTTCTTTGACTTTAAAACCAGCCAAGGCTGATCAAGGAATTACTTTCATCCGTACGGATTTACCCAGTCACCCCACAGTTCACTGTGATCCGTTATTAATAAATGACACACGACTTTCGTCAACGCTAGTAGATGAAAATAAAGTTCGAGTTGGAACTATTGAGCATCTGATGTCTGCGTTTGCATGTTTTGGTATTGATAATATCGTTGTAGAGCTTTCTGCTCAAGAAACCCCGATTATGGATGGCTCTTCTAATTCATTCTTGTACTTGCTCGAACAAGCAGGAATAGCCGAACAAAGTGCAAAAAAACGCTATATCAAAATTAAGCAAGAAATAGAAGTTAAAGATGAAGCTGCTAATAAATGGGTTAAATTTGTGCCATTTGCTGGTTACAAAGTTAAAATTATCACTGATTTTGGCGGACATCCAGTTTTTAAAGAAGAATACAGTACTTTTGAGGCTGATTTTTCCAAACATTCTTATATTGATGAGATAAGTCGTGCACGAACCTTTGGTTTTATGTACGAAGTTGAGTATATGCGCAAAAATGGTCTGGGTTTAGGTGGTAATTTAAATAATGCTATTGTTTTAGACGAAGAATCTGTTTTAAATGAAGGAGGGCTGCGCTTTCCGGATGAAATGGTTCGTCATAAAATTTTGGATGCGATTGGGGACTTATATATAATGGGTCATCAGTTTATCGGTGCTTTCGAAGGGTATCGCTCTGGGCACGCGATCAATAATCAGCTTTTACGTAAACTATTAGCTAGTCCTGATTCTTGGGAATATGTCACTTTTGATGATCCAGATGATGTGCCCCCAAGTTTTCACTTTATCCGCTAAATATATCTTTTTGTAGCCATCCATCTAGGCTACAATTTTTTTTACCGTGGTGATTTTATGAATACTCGCCCAGATCCTGAAGAACTATTACGTAAATACGATAACAAACCTAAAGCTGGTAAGTTAACGATATTTTTAGGTGCTGCAGCTGGGGTAGGTAAAACTTATGCCATGCTCAAGACTCTTCCTGAGTTAATCAATGATGGTATAGATGTAGTTATTGGCTATGTCGAGACTCATAAACGTGCAGAAACCGAAGCCTTATTACCTGATAATGTCGAACATGTTCCACTTAAGGAGTTTACACACCACAACCATAAACTCTATGAAGTAGATATTGATGCAATCTTAAATCGTAATCCGCAGTTAGTCATTTTAGATGAATTAGCCCATAGTAATGTGGTTGGTTCGCGTAATCTAAAGCGTTACCAGGATGTCTTAGAGTTATTAGCTGCAGGTATTGATGTTTATACCGCCTTAAATATTCAACATATCGAATCGCTAAATGATATTGTTAGTCAAATTACTGGGGTTAAAGTTAATGAAACTGTTCCAGACTCAATAATTGAAAATGCTAATGAAATAAAACTTATTGACATAACGCCGGATGAATTAATTGAACGTTTGCGTGATGGCAAAGTTTATTCTGCAGATCGAGCGGCTAAAGCATTGGAGAATTTTTTTCGTAAAGGTAATTTAACTGCTTTACGGGAGATGTCTTTACTTAAAACAGCGCAGAAAGTTGAGCAGCAGGTTCAAGAATACCGTACGGATAATGCTATTGATAATGTTTGGGCGAGCCATGAAAATTTGCTGGTAGTTATTGAACCTGGTTATTCGAGTGAGAAGATAATTCGCAGTGGTAAAACTATGTTTGATAAAGGTTTCAGTAAGTGGTTTGTAGTCTATATCGATAATGATGGGCTACTTAAGCGCCCGTTACGCGATAGAGAAAAGTTATTGGAGCTTTTAGAGCTAGCCAGGCAGCTTGGCGCTGAAACTAAGCCACTTACAGGAACAAATCCGACTGAGATGGTAGTTAATTTTGCGCGAGAGCATAATATAAATACGATGATTCTATCTCAGTATCGCTTAAATCTATATTACCGCTTATTTGGTGCCTCGTGGGTCGATAAGATAACTGAGTTAGCACCTGAAATTAATTTGCATTTGGTTGGTGATGAGTTTGTACAAAATAAAAGTACTCTACTGGTGAAACAAGAGCCGCAACAAAAATTAAATTACCGAACCATTGCTGGCAAGATTATTCGCAATATTCTGGTCTTTAGTTTATTGGGTTTACTCTTGCTGCCTGTGAGTGGTTGGCTTGCCAATGAAAATATTATTATGTTGTACTTGTTAGTAATTATTATTGTCAATCATGGACGTGGAAAGTTTTCTGCTATTATCGCTGCACTAATTGCTACGGTCTCTTTTGATTTTTTCTTTATTCCACCGCGTTTTTCCTTTGCGATTGGTGACTTACAGTATATCATTACTTTTATTGTAATGGCTGTAGTAGGAAGCTCATTTAGCGTAGTAACTGGTAATTTACGCTTTCAAGTTAGTGCATTGCGCAAAGCACAGAATAAATCCAAGCTACTCTATGAGTCAAGCAAAAGACTTGCAGAGGCTATGATTGAAGATCAAGTGTTTGGGGTGGTTAAAGAGTTCCTGCCAAAGCTGTTTGCTGCGAAGTATGCTCTACTGATACCCAACTCTGATGAGGAACTGCATATTCAGGAGAGTACTTTGGAGCAAAGCGTTGATATGAGTATTGCGCATTGGGTTTTTGATCGTGGGCAAAATGCCGGGCTTAATACCAATACATTTGCAGCTAGCCCAATTTACTATATTCCGATTAATTCGCAAATTAGAACCCGTGGTGTTATGGCTTTTATACCAGATGGTATCTTTAATTTTTTCTTACCAGAGCAACAAGATCTTTTGGCAAATTTTGCATCTAGCCTGGCTACTACACTGGAGCGAATCCACTTTACGCAGATTGCAATTGAAACTGAAGTTTTGTTAGCGCAACAAAAAATCAACACAGTCAACCATTTAGAATAATAGTAGTTCAGGGTGGAAAATCTTTGTCGGGTTGATCGTCCAATTAATGTCAAGATCGTAGCATTTACTCTGATTTAAGTTACTCATGAATTTATGGGTCTGATGATTTTAATGCCTTTATTTGAGGCGAGGGCGAAGATTATTTTCGCCCGTAATCTTGCGCCGTAAAAGTGTTATAATTGGTGATTATTGAGATAAATGGAAACACTATCTACAAAATCCTCTGAAGTGAATTTAACCTTATTTATTATACCTTACTTTTTTAAATAATCAAATGCAACTTCTCCACCAATCAGGTTAACATCTGCAATGAAATAAGATGCGCCGATAATTTTACGTACTGGTAGCTGATTTAGTGTTGCTAGAGCGTGATTAAATAGCTGAAGATCACAAGGACCGCTCCACGCACCGTGAACTTTGACATCTGCAATAAAACATTTGGTTAGTTGACAGATGGCAGCTTCTTTAAGATTGACATGCGGTATGATTTTAAGCATAAAAATCGGAGTTTCTTCTAAGTTTTTTCTAATCGCTTCACTATCCAACGTTTGATATTTATAGCCCATTGAACCTGCTGCAACAATAGTACTGTTATATTTGAGCGTTCCCAAGAGCGTATCAACATCAACTTTTAATTCTGGGCTTGCATATTTTTTAGGATAACCCCAGATTTCACGTCCAGCAGAAATTGATGCTACATCATTTACATACATTGCATGTGCATAAGCACCTTTTTTACCTTCAAACTCAATTTCAATTTGCTGTCCGGCTTCCTGAAAACTACCAAATCCATTGGCATCTGGCATTTTCATAAACTCCATTTTAACTACGTTACTAACCACTTTCAGCGGTTCTGGTACGACTGCCTGTAGCGCATCATAATCAGTTTCGTACGAAATAATGAAATACTCACGATTAGTCATTTTATACTCGATTTTGGATGCACTGGGAGAACAAAAAGGCATTCCAAATGCATTTTTCTGAATTTCTTCGATTTTCATGTGTACATTCCTTCTACGAAAACGTAAAATTAGTTGTTATTTAACCAAGTAGATTAACTAAGTTAGGCAAATTTTACCATAAAGTAGTAAGAGGAAATTATTGGTTTTTTAAAATATCTCATAAAATGTTCTGATTTCAAGTTTGGTGGGGCAATGATATATGCACATAGCGGATACAATATAAAGTTGGTTTAATTCTTAAATTATCCGCTTAGTATTGATTTTTGAGATTATTCTTAGGTGGAATAGAGCTTTCTATAAATTACTGACGCTATGTTTAAGCTAACCTTTGCGTAGTTATGGTAAAATCGGATAAATTAATATTTACCACTTTAATAAGGCTAAATTTATGACTATTCAAAAGCGTTTATCAGCACTACGCAATGAAATGCAACGGCATAAAATTGATATTTACCTTGTGCCATCAATTGATGCACATAATAGCGAATACGTTCCTGAGTGTTGGCAACGTCGCCCATGGATTAGTAATTTTGATGGTTCTGCGGGTGAAGTAATTGTGACATTAGACCACGCTTATTTATGGACTGATGGACGTTATTTTTTACAGGCTGAACAACAGCTAGATTCAAAGTATTACACGATGATGAAACAAAGTGGATTTGCGCCAGAGACTGAGCAATGGATTCAAGAAAATGCGCGTGGCAAGCGCCTTGGAATTGATCCTCGTTTAGTCGGGATTGGTCGGGCTAAAGTATTGCAGAATATAATGTCTTTAGTTGGTGGTGAATTAGTGGTGTTGGAAGATAATTTAGTGGATAATGCCAAGGTAGAATTAGGTGAAGAGATACGTTTACCTTGTGCTAAAGCTTTTGCCGTGCATGAGGCAACTACAGGTGAGAGTCTAGCTGCACGTTTGACTTGGTTGCGTGGTGAATTGCAGAATAATGCCGCAGACTATATCGCTCTTAATGTACTGGATGAGATAGCTTGGTTATACAATATTCGTGGTAGCGATGTTGAATATAATCCATTTGTGATTAGTTATGCGTTAATTGGTTTGAATCAGGCAATCTGGTTTGTTGATTCCAGCAAATTAAGCGCAGAGCTGATTGCTGAGCTTGCTACTGCGGGTGTAACGATTCAACCTTATGAGAGTTTCGCCACTTATGTACAGCAGCTGCACGCTAAAGTCTGGCTTGACGAGCGCAGCGCTAGCTTCTGGATGTTGCAAAGCATTAGTTTATCCAATGAAGTATTGTTACAGCGTTCGCCAATTGTTTATCGTAAAGCACTTAAAAATAAAATTGAAGCAGAAGGTGCACGAATTGCACATATCAAAGATGCAGTGGCAATGATCAGTTTTATTTATTGGTTAGAGCTGAACTGGCAAAGCGGTGTTGATGAGATTAGCGCCGCAGATAAATTGGAAGAGTTTAGGAATGCACAGGCTAATTTACATGGGCTAAGTTTCTCGACTATCAGTGGTTATGCCAGTAACGGTGCGATTATTCATTATCGTGCGACGCCTGATAGTAATAAGGTTATTCGTAATGATAATCTTTATCTACTGGATTCTGGGGGGCAGTATCTAGAGGGAACTACGGATATTACCCGCACATTCCATCTTGGAGTGCCAAGCGCGCAACAACGTCATCATTATACACTGGTTTTAAAAGGGCATCTAGCATTATCACGGGCAGTGTTTAGCCATGGTACATGTGGTGAACATTTGGATGTGCTGGCACGTGCTCCGCTGTGGAATGAGTATCTTAATTATCGTCATGGTACTGGACATGGGGTTGGTAGCTTCTTGGGTGTGCATGAAGGTCCGCAAAAAATCTCTCAAGCTAGTTCTCTTGTACCTTTGGTTTCTGGTATGATCGTAAGTAATGAGCCTGGTCTTTATATTGATGGTGAATACGGAATTCGGATTGAGAATTTATGCTTAGTAACGGAAGTTGATGATGCTGAGGCTAAACAGTCGCCATATGGACCATTTTATACTTTTGAAGATTTAACACTTGTACCATATTGTAAGAAGCTAATCGACATTTCGATGTTAAGCTCTGAGGACAAGATGCAAATTAATTCGTACTATACGAAAATTAAGACAAAAATTGCACCGAATCTTAAACCTGAATTGCAAGCATGGTTAGCGGATCAACTTGATTTATTTTAAAATCAACATGAATGCACTTTGTATATACTCTTTGTTTTTGAGCCTTGGGCATTGTCAGATTTTAAAAATCAAAGACTGTGAGTGTCGGGTATTATGCTAAGTACTAATTTTTTATTGCTCAAGTCTGCGCCATTAAATAAAGCTGAGAAAAGATCGCTGCTTATGATCTTTTCCAGTACATATCTTGATATGTACGATATGGCGCTATTTGTAGGGTATTCGATTTATCTAAGTGCGATAGTCTTACCTCCTGTAAAGTTATTTCAGGCGCTACTAGTTTTTTCTATCGTGTTATTTACGGTTCAATTATCTAAAATATTTGGTATTGTATTATTTAACCGCCTAATTAGTAGGTATCAGCGTAATATAATTCGCGCACCACAAGTAATTGGCGTTTGTTATCTATTCTTAGCGCTAATACCTGATTATTCGCAAATCGGGCTGTGGTCTTTTGCTATCTTCTGGGTGCTGCGCTTAATACAGGGGATCGCATTTGGATTTGAGATTGGCTTTACGATAAATTATTCTAATATGAATTTTAATCGTAGTAATAAACGCTTCATGTATTATTTCATTTTATTCTCAGGTGAAATAGGGGCTTTAGTTAGTATCCTGTTTAATCGGCTACTAGTCGATCATGGAATGAGCGTTTACATGTTTGATTTATTCTGGCGTCTACAGTTTTTTATGGGCTGCTTATTTATATTAGTTAATCTAAAATTTAGAGTAAAGCATCGCCGTACCATGAATGCGTACGTAGAATTCTCACGGCGAAGCTTCTTTTATACGTTAAAACATAATTGGCGGTATATTCTACTGCGCTCATTAATTGTTTCATTGCATGTTTGTTTAATTGTTATGGTCATTTTTAGGGTGCCAAATTTTTTACATCTAGCAATGGGGTTTTCATATGCCAGAATTAACGTTATTCTTTTGACCGTGACGGTTATGGGGTTTGTAGGTGCGAATTTTGCGCGAATTTTGGCGTTAATATACTCGCCTGTTAAGTTGATGAAGGTTTTCTATATTTTGGTTGCCATCTTTAGTTTATTTTGGATAATCTTTGATGGGAATGATCATTATTATGTTTTATGGGTTGAGATTGCGGGATTTGTTTATGGTGTCTTTGTACGCTTGACGCCGATGGTATTATATCGGGTAGTTGATTTTGATGTCCATAATCGTCTAACTGGTCGTTATTTAGGGAATATTTTGGCTTACTCGGTTTTTGGTAGCTTTGCAGTATTATGTCTAGATCTTTCCCGTGTCTATTCGCATAATTTTCATAATTATGCTCCATCGCTTATTATTCTGGTCGTCTCATTGATAGGTTTTATGGCGCTTAGGGTTTATACTAAACATTTTACTCAAATTTAGGTGGTAATCTGCGGTAAAATACTGCTTTCAGTCAAAAATTTAATGAGTAAGAGAGACAGTATGTTAGTAATGAAATTTGGTGGTACATCAGTTACCAACCCACAAAGCGTAGAAGCAATCAACACTTTAGTACAAAGAGAAATTCAGCGTAAGCCTATTTTGGTAGTATCCGCACTAAGTGGAATTACCGATTTATTGGTTAAATTAAGTCACAGTATATTGACTCCTGAGCAAGATTCACTAATTGAACAAATTAAAGCCAAGCATACGCTTTGGATTGATACTATCTTCAGTGCTAATAAGAGCGAACAACTAGCGGCACATAATGCTATTGCTGGCTATTTAGCACAATTAAAAAATCTATTACACAGTCATAATTTTACTAATCAATTACAATTGCATGACAGTATTGTTTCTTTTGGAGAAATGATGTCATCTCATCTGATTAGTAAATTTTTATCATTCAAAGGTTCGCCAGCACAACAAGTTAGTGCAACTGAGTGTATTATCACAACTAAACATTTTGGTGGAGCTGATTTTATTGATGCAGCAACTAAAAAACATTGTAAGAAAACAGTTTTACCGGTAGTTGAAAAAAATATTGTGCCAGTAATTACTGGATTCATTGGTGCTACGCAAAGTGGTGAGACAACGATTTTGGGGCGTGGCGGTTCTGATTATTCTGCAGCAATCATTGGTTATGCGTTAAATGCAGAAGAGATTCAAATTTGGACTGATGTAAATGGAGTTTATTCAGCTGACCCACGTGTAATCAGCGATGCTAAGCTTATATCTCAGTTATCTTACCAAGAAGCAGCCGAGTTAGCTATGTTTGGTGCTAAAGTATTGCATCCGCGGACAATTCAACCGGCCGTGAAATCTGGTATTCCAGTTCGTGTATTAAATACATTTAATATTGATAACTGCGGAACTTTAATTGAGCATAATGCTGATAATAATGATGGCTTGGTTAAATCTGTAACCTGGAAAAAATCGGCACCATTGATTAATATTTATTCTGCAAATATGTTTTTATCCAAAGGATTTTTACAAAAAATCTTTGCGGTATTAGCACATAAAAATATTTCGGTAAATATGCTCTCTGCATCAGAGGTAAGTGTATCAGTAACTTTGGATAATATTGGCAAGTTAGATGAGGCATTGCTTGAACTAAATAAATTTGCCAAAACTGATTATATCGAAGGTTTTGGAACAGTGTCATTGGTTGGCGAGAAGATTATGTCAACGCCACGAATTATGCAGGACTTATTTGATATTTTTGACTCATCTAATATAGGTGTACAAATGCTGTCGTATAGCGCAAGTAATATTAATATCAGTATGATCGTGCCGAGTGATAAAATCAGCGAGGTTGTTCCTATATTACATCGTAAATTCATAAATTAAACTTGGAGATTCATCATGGCGATTATTAAACCTAAAATTAATCCACAGTTCGCTGATATTGTAATAGATAAGCCGAGTAAAGTTAAATTAGCCAAACATCCCGCAGATTATAAAGCAAAAGAGGTTAAAAAATCTGGTAAGAAAAAAGCACATGATTTTGCTAGTGAGGTTTTGGAACAAAGCCGAGAGGCACTAATTAGTGCTCATGAAAAATTATGGGCTTGTAAAAAGTACGGAGTTTTGATCGTATTACAAGGAATGGATACTGCTGGTAAGGATGGTACAATTCGCCATATTTTAAGTGGAATTAACCCTCAGGGATGCCGTGTACAAGGATTTAAAGTGCCGACTGCCGAAGAGCACGCACATAATTTTTTGTGGCGTTATCAAAAGGTAGTTCCATCCCGTGGTGAAGTGGTAGTATTTAATCGTTCACATTATGAAGATGTCCTAGCGGTTAAAGTTCATCCGGAATATATGGAGCAATTGCCTGCTGAGTTATCGGTTGCCAAAAATAAGAAATTTTGGCAGGAACGCTATGAAGATATTAATGCTTTTGAACGTCATTTGGCACGTAGTGGAATTGTGGTTTTAAAATTCTTTTTGCATATCTCCAAAGATGAACAAAAAAACCGCCTGCTGGAACGTTTGACGATTGAAGATAAATACTGGAAGGTTTCACCTGCGGATCTTAAAGAGCGTCAATTCTGGGGTGACTACACTGGTGCTTACGAAGATTTACTTTCCGAAACTGGACACGAGCATGCACCGTGGATTGTTGTACCTGCTAACGATAAGAAAATTGCACGAGCAATTGTGGCACACGTGATTGCTGATGCTATTAATGGTTTGGATATTGATTTTCCAAAACTTAGCAGTGAAGAAATAGCTGAGCTTAAACAGTCTAAATTAAAGTTGGAAAAAGAGAAAAGTTGAAATACACGATAGTTGCGCTGCGTGCGCTAAAAGATAACTATGTTTGGTTGATTCATGATGATAAAGGCGCTATAGTTGTAGATCCAACCGAAGCTCATGTAGTTGAACAATATCTGCAACAACATAACTTATCTCTTAAGATTATCTTGCTGACCCATAATCATGCCGATCATACTGGTGGCGTTAAAATTTTATGTGAGCGATATCATCCTGAATGCATTGATAATTTTAATCAAAAGCTTGCAGATGGGCAAATACTCAAGCTTGCAGATTTGGATTTGTCAGTCAAAGTATTGTTAACTCCCGGGCATACATTGGAGCATGTTTGTTATTTAGTTGATGATAAGCATTTGTTTTGCGGTGACACCTTATTTGGCATGGGTTGCGGACGAGTATTTACCAATGATTTTGTTGCGATGTATGATTCATTGAGTAAAATCAAAGCATTGCCAGAATCAACCTTATGTTATCCAGCGCACGAATACACAGCGAATAATTTGCGGTTTATTACGTCAGTTGATAATAATCATGCCTATTATCAGGATTATGCCAAATATTTAGTGATGAAGCTTACTAGTGTGCAAAATTCATTGCCTACGATACTTGCAGACGAACTGCGCTACAATTTGTTTTTACGTTGTGATGATCCAAATGTTTGGGATATGGTTGGTGTAAAAAGTGGTGAATTAATCAATGATGAAGAGAATTGTTTTGTGGCATTACGCCAATTAAGAAATAATTTTTAGTAACTATTCGGACTATATTGCAATAGCGTCGTGGCTAAGCTCCTCATGTACGTTTTTCATGTACACTCCGTCGCCTTGCGCCTAACGTTTGCTTCATATTTCGATAGTTATTTTGTAGTGTTAATTTTATGAAAGTAGACTATTTATGCGAATTTTACATACAATGTTACGGGTGGTTGATTTAGATAAAAGTATTCAGTTTTATACCAAAGCGTTTGGAATGCAATTATTACGCCGTAATGATTATCCAGAGGGTAAATTCACGCTGGCATTTATTGGTTATGGAGCCGAAAGCGCGCAAAGTGTGATTGAGCTAACCCATAACTGGGGCACTGAAAGCTATGATTTAGGTAATGCCTATGGGCATATTGCATTAGGTTGCGATGATATTTATGCTGCATGTGAGATTGCTAAAGTTAATGGTGGTAAAGTAGTTCGCGAGCCAGGACCAATGAAGCATGGTTCAACAATTATTGCTTTTGTCGAAGATCCTGATGGCTATAAAGTAGAATTGATTCAGGAGTAACTTATGCAGCCGCTGGCCGAATTATTACGTCCTAAAAATTTAGACGATGTTATCGGACAGCGTCATTTAATTGCAAATGGTGCACCGCTTGCCAATCTCATCAAAAATGGTAAACTACAGTCAATGATACTTTGGGGTCCTCCCGGAGTCGGTAAAACTACACTGGCTAATATTATTATGAGTAGCTTTGATTGCTACTCAATTAAGCTCTCAGCTGTATTTAGCGGCGTCAAAGATATTAAAGATGCACTGGAAAAAGCCGAACAAAATGCTTTGGGACTGTTTGATAAACCGACGGTGCTTTTTGTTGATGAAATTCACCGCTTTAATAAAGCACAACAAGATGCCTTCTTACATCATTTGGAAGAGGGTAAAATTATTCTGATCGGTGCGACTACCGAAAATCCTTCATTTGAAATTAATAATGCTTTACTCTCACGGATGCAGGTCTATGTCCTGGAAAATTTATCTAGTTCTGATCTTCAGCTGCTATTAGCGAAAGCACTCAATTCTATTGGTAAGTTAAAATTAACGTCTGAAGCAGGGCAATTATTAATTGATCTTAGTGATGGTGATGCGAGACGCTTATTAAATCTGCTGGAGTTAGTTCTTAATTCTTCTACTGACTTATTAGAAATAGATGCAGCTACTATTGCTCAAATTGTGCCAAAAAATATTCAGCGCTTTGATAAAGGTGGCGAAGAATTTTATAATCAAATATCTGCCTTACATAAATCAGTGCGTGGATCTAATCCCGATGCGGCGTTGTATTGGTTTGGGCGGATGTTAAATTCCGGTGCTGAACCATTATATCTTGGGCGTCGTTTATTGCGTATGGCATGGGAAGATATTGGTTTTGCTGATACCAATGCGGTGACGGTAGTAAATAATGCCTTACAAACCTATGAACGTCTCGGCTCTCCAGAAGGCGAAATAGCTTTGGCTGGGGCTGTGGTTTATTTGGCAGTAACCAATAAAAGTAATGCGTTGGAGTTAGCTTATGGGCGGCTCAAAGAATTTATGCAAACTGCCAGTTCGGCGCCTGTACCAATTCATTTACGTAATGCGCCCACTAAGCTCATGACTGAACTTGGCTATGGACGTGAATACAAATACGCGCATGATTTCCCACATCGTTATGTTCCAAATGAGCAATATTTTCCTGATGATATGTCGCCCGTGTCATTTTATCAACCAGGTGAGCAGGGCTTTGAACAGCGGATTCGCGAACGTCTCGATTTTTTAGCTAGTCTGGATAAAGCTTCACGGTAGATTTAAATAACTCTAATGGTTTATAAAATAAGATACGAAGTTTACTGGCACATAATTATAATTTTTATGATTGGGTTTCCCGATGAAAAAACAGAGTCAATGGTTTAAAATATTTAATGTGACGAGTGGTAATTTCTTCGAGATGTTTGACTTTATGGTTTTTGGCATGTTTGCGCATATGATAGCCAAAAGCTTTTTTCCAACTTCAAGCCCTTATCTGTCTCTTATGCTCTCCTTTGTAACGTTCGGCACTGGTTTCTTAATGCGTCCAATCGGTGCGTTGGTATTAGGTGGCTTTATTGATAAATATGGTCGTAAACGAGGTTTGTTGGTAACGCTAGGGTTAATGGCATTTGGAACATTTACAATTGCGTTTACGCCTGATTATTCACAGATTGGAGTTGCTGCGCCGCTACTGATTTTATTCGGGCGATTAATTCAGGGCTTTTCTGCTGGTGCAGAATTGGGTGGAGTTTCGGTTTATTTATCTGAGATAGCACCAGCTGGACGTAAAGGATTTTATGTTAGTTGGCAATCTGCCTCGCAACAACTTGCGGTAGTTTGCGGTGCGTTGTTTGGTTTTGTACTCAGCAAAATATTAAGTATTGAACAAATGGCAAGTTTCGGCTGGCGGATTCCATTTATCTTTGGTTGTTTGGTAATTCCCGTGGTGTTTTTTCTGCGGAGTTATTTGCAAGAAACAGAGAGCTTTAAGCAAGCTAAGCATCACCCGAGTATTAATGAAATTATTAGAAGTACCTTGGCTAATTTCCCATTAATCGCAGGCTGTTCAACGATGGTAATGCTAACCACCGTTTCATTCTACATGATTACCGCCTATACTCCAACTTATGCCAAAGATGTTATTCATTTATCTGCTGCGAAAGCGTTTTTTATTACCATGTGCATTGGCTTAGCTAATTTTATTTTTCTTCCGCTAATGGGTGCTTTGTCAGATAAAATAGGACGGAAGAAACCTTTGATTCTATTTAGTAGTTTGTTTGTTCTAACTGCGTATCCGATGCTAAATTGGTTAGTACATAATTCTACGTTTAATCATATGCTAGTCGTAGAATTATGGTTTTCTTTGCTCTACGCGGGCTATAATGGTGCAATGGTCGTTGCATTGACCGAAATTGTACCGGCAAATATCCGCTCGATTAGTTTTTCTTTTGCCTATAGCATTGCAACTGCAATTTATGGTGGGTTTACTCCAGCTATCGCGACGAACTTAATTCATTTTACTACTAATCCGGCAAGTCCAGCACTATGGCTAACAATTGCCGGAGCATGTAGTTTAATTACAGTATTAATTTTAAGTAACAAGAAACTACTATAATTTAGAAATTAAAGTTTATTATAGTAAAATACAGTATATTAATAGTTTAAATGAAAGAAATATAATGAGTAAAAAACCGGCACAAAACTTAGCTGCGCTTAATCAAGAACTTAAAGAATATCTTTATACTGGCTATGACTTACATTTTGTGCATGGTTGGTTCAGTGCCTACCTCTCTGCGCCAAGTGATAGCGAAGAAGATCTTTTGATTCCAACTTATTTGATATTAGATGAAAATAAGATTAAAGATGAGCAAAAATTTGCGTCTTTAGTTGATCGTTTGGTTGCGGTTTATAGTGAATTAGCCGATGCGATTTTTGAGAATAATAAACTAATTCGTCCACTGATTGATTTTGCGCGCCCAAATGCTTTTGATCCTTTAACTTTTACAGATGAACAACGTCGTAATCTGGCGATGTGGCTTTATGGCTACTTAACTGGTTATCTGGCAATTGGTGGCGACATTACCGAATACGCAACTAATGAGCAACTCTTGGAAGAGAAGTTTTTCCCGGCACTATTTACCTTGTGCGTGGCATTTTTTAGCCTTGCTCGCGAATCAGATCTAGGTGAAATTTCGGCGAATGTTGCCGAAGATTTTGCTGAATTGCAAATTGATTTGAAATCAATGTGGGAGAGCGAAGAAGATGAAGATGACGTGGATGAGCTAATTCGTGAGTCGATTGAAGAACTGGATTTAGCCGATATAATCGGTGCGCTTAACGATGTGTTTTATGTTATTCGTGTGAGTGATGAGAGTCGTTTTACTGCCAGTGGGCAAAATAAATTATTAAATAAATTAGCCACCCGACACTGATTTTTCACAATAGAAATGGCAAATAATGAGTCGTAGTGATGGATTTAAAGAGTATATTTTGAATGATGTGCTAGTTCACTTGGGTAATATTCGTGCACGAGCTATGTTTGGTGGTTACGGAATTTACTGGCATGAGGCTTTTGTGGCATTAATTGCAGAAGGTGAGCTTTTTACTAAAGCGAACGCTGATTTGAAAGCTAAATATTCTGCTCAAGGTTGCCATCCATTTAGTTATGCCAAAGGTGATGGAAAAATAATCGAGATGAGTTACATGAGCGTTGATGAATCAAGCTTAGAAGATCCACAGACGATCAAAATCCGTTTTGAAGAAGCTTTAGACTTGGCATTGCAAGCACCAGTAAAACCAGCACGTAAAACTAATAAAAAAACCAAAGTAAAAATAAATAATGCAAAATAAAGCCAATAAAACCTGCCTTATGTTTGGAATTTTAGGTTTAAACATACTTCCTAATTCTGGGTCGCGCCCGGGTATAGAGTCGCGGGTTGAAAATATTACAGCCACGCATCCTGCCGCGACTACCGCCGCGTGTGCTACGGTTGCTAAAGGTGGTTGTGCTGCAGTTAAAATAGTTAAAGCAGGCTCTACAGCGTTAACTACTCATGAGTCAGAAGATACTATACTCAAATAGATTCATCATACTGGGTCGTTACCAAGTTTCTCACCTACTAACTGTAGTCTTCGTTACTTGTGTAGCCTACCAGTATTTCCAATCTATTCGAGTGTGGTAAAGAGAGTTCAAATAAAGAATAAAGAGGTTTCCTTATGCGCCAAGTCGCAATAATCGGCGGTGGTATATCAGCATTAGCAACTGCATATTTACTACAAGAAAAAGCTAAGAGCCAAAATATAGCAATTGGCGTTAAGATTTTTGAAAAAGAAAATCGTTTGGGTGGCAAAATATGGAGTCGGCAAGAAGATGGCTATCTCTGTGAATGGGGTCCAAATGGATTTCTAACCAATAAGCCGCAAACGTTGGAATTATGTAAAAGCTTGGGGCTAAATGAGCAACTCCTTGCCAGTAATGATAATGCCCGTAAACGCTTTGTCTATGCTAATGGAGTTTTGCACAAATTACCGCATAATCAGATTGAGTTTTTAACCAATAGCTTGATTTCGTGGCGCGGCAAATTACGCATTGCCCATGAGTTCTTTGTTGCTAAGCGCGATTCAAAACAAGATGAATCCTTGGCGGATTTTGCCAGACGTCGACTTGGCGATGAAGCATTGGCTAAGTTAATTGCGCCAATGGCAGGTGGGATTTTTGCGGGAGATCCAGAGCAGATGTCCTTACAGGGTTGCTTTCCGCGTATCTACCAACTTGAGCAAGAGTATGGTGGTTTACTCAAAGCAATGCTAAAATTAACTAAGCAACACCGAGTAGAAAAATCCGCTGGAAAAGTTAGTGCGTCTCCTGCTGGACCGGGTGGTGTCTTAACTTCTTTTGCCAATGGGATTCAAGTTTTAACGGATAAACTGTGCTCCGCCATCGGTGCAGAAAATATAATTTGTGGTAGTGCGGTGAGTAGTCTTAAACGTACACCCGTTGGTGGCTGGCAAATTTTGCTCAAAGAACAAGCTTATTTTGCTGATGAAGTAATCTTGTCTACACCAGCATACGCCAGCGCTGATCTGGTTAATAGCTTTGCACCCAAATTAGCTAATTTATTGCAACAGATAAATTATTCTCCGTTATCGGTAGTTTGTCTGGGCTATGATGCGCGTGAAATAGATTGTGATGTCCAAGGTTTTGGTTATTTATTGGCACGCGGTGAAGAAATCCCTGTTTTGGGAACATTGTGGGATTCAAGCATTTTTGCTAAACGTGCGCCAAATGGCAAAATTTTATTTCGTACGATGCTCGGTGGTGCGGTTCGCCCTGAGCTCTTAAAGCTTAACGATAGTGAGATTCAACAGCTAGTGCAAGATAGTTTAGCAAAGATTATGAAAATAACCGCACAGCCAGAATTAGTCCGCATTTATCGTCATGAGCAAGCTATTCCGCAATATCGCGTGGGACATACTCAGCTAATAGCACAGATTATTGAAAATGCAGCTCAGTTTAATGGACTGCATTTGAATAATAATGCGTATTCTGGTGTTGGAATCAATGATTGTGTCGCTGCAGCTTACCGTACCGCGGATGAAATCATTGCGTGAATTTAACCGTAACAGCATTTTTGATGTTTCTTTTTTATGATGCATTAGAGAGGCAATCTTTCTTCCAAGTTGGTTTGGATAGTGGCACACTAAAATCTTCTGATTCACGCCAATGATCTATTCTGTATATTGTGGTAATGAGTATACTTAATTTTATATCAATTTTTAAATACGTTTACTAGGAAAATAAACTATGTCTGATTTAATTATTGTTAGATCTGTAGAAAAAACAGAATACTCACAATGGCAGTTATTATGTAAGAAATATAACTCTTTTTATGGTCGTGATTCTTTTCCATCTGAAATTACTCAATTAACTTGGTCACGTTTTTTTGATACTAATGAGCCTGTTTATGCTGTTGTTGCTGAAAATAGGGGAAAGATATTGGGTGTAGCACATTATTTATTTCATCGTAGTACTATACAAGTAGAGTCGAATTGTTATTTACAAGATTTATATGTTAGTGAAAACATGCGTGGACAAGGCATCGCTCGTAAACTGATAGAGGCGGTATATAAAAACGCAAAGGCAGCTGGGTCTAAGCGAGTTTATTGGCAGACCAAGGGAGATAATCTTGTAGCGAGAAAGCTTTATGATAAAGTGGCAGAATTATCTGAATTTATTGTTTATCGTAGGGATTTATATAAATCTATGTAAGAGGGTTAATTTGCGAAGCTATTAAATGTAAATGATAGCTAATATTTAATGACCATAAATTTTAACGATGATAATTCCACATAAAATTAATATGTAACCTAACATGGAGATTAGATTTAGTTGCAGTTCACCAAAAAGAACAAATGCAAAAATAACAGTAAATATAGGGTAACACGATTCAATTATGGCGGCAAGGGCAGCATTACTAGCGCTAATACTTTTTAGAATTAATAAGCTTGCAATGATATAAACAAAGCTACTCAGAATAATCAAAGCAAGCTGTTTTGGATTGGCAAGTTTATGCATAAAAACATGAAAATCACCTCGCCAGATAAAATAAATTGCAGCTACACTGAAAATTACAAAAGATTCAAACAATAATAACTCAACCGCACTAAAATGTTTTAAGGTTACTTGATTAATCGTGTAACCAAAACCCCATAAAGCTGCAGCACCTAATGCTAACCAGAACCACGCCATAAATCTTACCTCCCTGAGAGAGGTATTTTACCACTGATGAGCTGGTTATTTGAATCCATGAATCTAAGTGAGTGGTTATAATGTGTTAAAATTCGGACTAATTTATTTATAAATACCAAACAAAATGAGCAAACTAAAACTGAATTATCTTGAACAAGTCTTACAACAATTGAATGATGGCGAACGTGCACAATTTACTTTTTTTTATCGCCAACATCGCAAAAACATCTTAGTGGCATACTTATGGCTGATTTTTCTCGGCATATTTGGTGCACATAAATTTTATCTCAATAAACGAAATGGGTGGTTATATCTGTTATTTTGTTGGAGTGGTATTCCGGCATTACTGGTATTGCTGGATTTGTTTTTGCTGCCTGCGCAAGTCAATCGCTATAACCGCCAATTAGCATTAGAATTATACGAGTTAACTAAACAGCTAAATCAACAAAGCTCTAATCTACTTCTGATTGATAATAAACTTCGTAAACGGCGTATAAAACTGCTGGAATGGGTAGTAGCTCTGCTCATTATTTTCACAGTAATCTTACCGGGTATTGCTTATCTGAATATGCGGCTGACTGCTCACCATTTAGAAGTTCACTATAAAACCAATCAGTTGGATGGCAGCCAGCATGATAGCTATTTTGTATTGTAAGGCATATGCTAAAACTTCAACTTCCTAATAAAATTCATCCGCAAAAAAATCATCTGGCTAAATTTCCCCTCGGTGGTGATGCGCTGTTTATTGCTAATTTAGCTCGTGCACAACAAAAGCCATTTATGTATATTGTTAATGATGGTTATCAGTTACAGCGCTTAGTCGGTGAATTAAATTTATTTGCGCCCGAGCTAAGGCTCGCGGTATTTCCAGATTATGAAGTTTTACCGTATGAGCGTCAATCACCATACAATGAACTAATTGCCGAGCGTCTTAGAACATTGTGGCAAGTGCAGCATAAACAGATTGATATCTTATTGGTGCAGGCAACTACATTGCAAATGCTTTTGCCTCCACAAGATTATTTTGCCCAGCGCGTTCTCTTGGTAAAAATTGGTGATCGTCTTGATAGTGAACAATTGCGTAGTCAACTGATAGCTTCGGGTTATCAATGTGTGCATCAGGTTTATGAAGCAGGTGAATTTGCGATTCGTGGATCGATTATTGATATTTTGCCAATGGGCTCAAAACAGGCAATTCGGATTGATTTATTTGATGATGAAGTTGATAGTATTCAGTATTTTGCGACTAAAACGCAATTGGTTATTGAATCAGTTAATGAAGTGGAAATTTTACCCTCGCGCGAGTATCCTCATGACCTTCAGAATGTCCGCCAGATGGCAGCGCGGTTTGCGGAGTATTTTCCTAAACAAGCAGATTCAAACTTAGCCAAAGACTTAAAAAATAATATTTTGCCCGCCGGAGTTGAGTTTTATTTGCCGCTATTTCATACTACTTGTGCGGATTTGTTTAGTTACCTCGATGATAAATGGCAGATAGTTTATTCCCAAGATTTATTGGCACAATTAAACCTTAATTGGCAGGAAATTACCAAGCGTTATGAGTATTATAGTTATCAATATCCATGTCTTAAACCGAATGATCTATTTTTAAGCGCCGATAAGGTTTTTGCTGGATTGAAATCGCATACCGTTTGGGAGATTGCGATTGATGGTGACTATTACCAAGGATTTAAAGAGTTACCGGAGCTTGCTGCAAATTCTTCAAGTGACACTCCTTTTGCTCGCTTAAAAGAGCTTAGTAAAAACAAGCAATTAGTAATTTGTAGCGAAAGTTTCGGACGCTTAGAAATATTACGTCAAAATTTAGCCACCCATCAACTAGTGAGCAAGATAACACAGCGCTTTGATGAAATCAGTAATGAGCCAATAGTTTTACTGCAGGCTGAACTTTACCAAGGCTTTAGCTGCGGAAATTATATTCTGCTCAATGAAGCTGATTTATATCCCAAGAGCCGTGCTATTCGCCGCAAGACCCGTACTCAACGTGGTAATCTACAGCAGGATAATGATTTAATCGTTCGTGATTTAGCTGAAATAAATGTTGGTGATTTTGTAGTGCACATCAATCATGGAGTTGGGCGTTATGTTGGATTATCGGTGCAAAATATTGCCGATACCGACTATGAAATGCTCGAGATTGAATATCAAAATAATTCCAAGCTCTATATTCCAGTCCAAAATTTGCATTTAATCAGTCGTTATACTCACCTCGAGGGCAGTCCGGTAGAATTAACCAAACTAGGCTCAAAAAGCTGGGACAAGATTAAAACCAAGACTGAGCAGAAGATTAACGATGTTGCAGCCGAATTACTCGAACTTTATGCCAAGCGCGAAATGCAGCAGGGTAACCGTTTGCCAACTCCAGCAGATTATAATGAATTTGCGCATAGTTTTGGTTATGAACCAACCATTGACCAACAAAATAGTTTTGATGAAATTATCAAGGATTTAGCCAACCAAAAACCAATGGATAGATTAGTCTGTGGTGATGTCGGTTTTGGGAAAACCGAAGTGGCAATGCGTGCAGCATTTATTGCGGCGCTCAATGGCTATCAGGTAGCAATTTTAGCACCCACGACCTTATTAACCGAGCAGCTTTATCAAAACTTTGTTAATCGTTTTGCGGGCTTTGCGTTAAATATTGCTGAAGTTTCGCGTTTTCGTTCGCGCAAAGAAATTAGCCAGACTATGGCGTTACTTGCTGAAGGTAAAGTTGATATTATTGTTGGTACCCATCGCTTGATTCAGGATGATGTTAAATTTGCCAATCTTGGCTTGGTAATTATTGATGAAGAGCATCGTTTTGGGGTTAAGCAAAAAGAAAAATTCAAACAGTTACGCAGTAATGTTGATGTTTTGACGATGACGGCTACTCCAATTCCACGGACATTGTCAATGGCATTGGATGGCTTGCGTGATTTCTCGATTATTGCGACACCACCTTCACGTCGATTAGCAGTAAATACGCAAATTGTTCAGGATGATAATAGCATTATTCAGGAGGCGATTTTGCGTGAAATTCGCCGTGGTGGACAGGTGTTTTTCTTGTATAACGATGTTGCGACTATTGAACAGATGTATAACCGTTTGAGTGAGATGATTCCTGAGCTCAGAATTGCTATTGCTCATGGACAGATGCCAGAACAAGAGCTCGAGCAAACAATTAAAGATTTTATTCACCAACGCTATAATTTGCTATTATGTTCAACTATTATTGAAACTGGGATTGATATTCCCAATGCCAATACTATTCTGATTTATCGCGCGGATAAATTTGGTTTAGCACAATTGCATCAGCTGCGTGGACGGGTAGGACGCTCACATCATCAGGCTTATTGTTATTTATTGGTGCCAGAAAGAATTACTAAAGATGCCGAAAAACGTTTGGATGCAATTCTACTGACTACCGAATTAGGTGCAGGGTTTAATCTCGCGATGCATGATTTGGAGATTCGTGGTGCGGGCGAGATTTTAGGTGATAATCAGGCGGGTAATATCAAAGAAGTTGGTTTATCGCTTTATTCCGAAATGCTTAAAAAAGCTATTCGTAAACTCAAGCATGGTGAAAAAATTGATACGGATAATCCGCAAGAATTACATTGCGAAGTAAACCTTAACGTTAGTGCGATTTTACCAGTTGATTATTGTCAAAACATTCATGAACGTCTGGTATATTATAAACGTTTGGCAAAAGCCGAATCTAATCAGCAGATTGAATTGGTTTATCAGGATATTATCGATAATTATGGTTTGCCACCTGAGCCAGTCAAAAATCTCATCACTCTGCATCAATTACGAGTCGCTGCAGCTAAACTCGGGATTCAAAAACTGGATGCAGCTAATGCGTCGATTAATCTGGTCTTTATTGATAAACCACCGATTGAACCGTTACAAATAGTTCTGCTTTTACAGAAATTAAAAACCTGTAAATACGATGGTAAAAACAAATTAATCTGGAGTGTGAAGTCGGATAATTTAACTAGCAAGATTAATAATATTGAATATATTTTGGCTGAACTTGGCGCTAAATAAGGGGGAGGTGAATATGTCTAAAGAGTTAGAATATAAATTAGTTAAGACTAAACACGGGCAAGCTGGGTACGTTAGTATCGGTAGTGGTCAGCCTTTAATTATGTTGGTGGGATACTCAGGTAATTTACTTCATTGGAATAGCGAACTAGTTTATCGCCTTGCAGAAAAATTTACGGTTTATTTGCCAGATAATCGTCGGGTTGGGCTAAGCGAGTCAAGCAATGATCTTTCAATGGAGGGATTAGCTCAGGATGTAGTAGATTTTATTGAGGCTTTGGAATTAAATAAATCATTACTATGTGGCTGGTCGATGGGTGGTATTATTGCGCAAGCACTCGCTTATGAACGAGCAGACTTAATTAGTGGAATGGTGCTGATTGTCAGCCAACCTGATTATAGCTACACCATGGGTGGATTACATACCTTGGTGCGTAATCTGCGTGAAAACCCTGGACGGGAAAATCGTGAGAAATTAACCGAATTATTTTTTTCTGAGTTACCCAGTATTGAGTTTCGTAAATACCTAGCTAAATCAATTTTGCATATTGCGGGTTATGTTTATCCATATAATGAGCACGCACAAAAGTTACAAGATCAATCCGTCAAAAATTGGTTACAACAAGCAGAAAGACTGGATACGCTTGACTTGCCAGTTTTAATTACGACAGCGCGAAATGATATGGTTACCAAACCTGAAGCTAGTTGGTACTTGCATACGAAGTTAAAGAACTCCAAGTTAATCAGTTACCCAACTGGTGGACATTTCTTTATGCATCGCTACGCACTAGAGTTAGCTGATGAAATCATTGACTATACTCTTCGTCTTTAAATCTTGTACTTTGTCGGATTTAAAAAAACTCCTTATGTAGTTCTGTCTACACTGCGTCGTCTTTTTTATCAATCTCTCGCGGTCAAGAATCAAATACTATGAGTATAATATCCAAATTATCTTAGTGATCAGGGAAACCCAAGACCACCAAAATACAATTGCCATCAGCGATTACATTAATGCCATAGTCATGACATTTTTTGATGGCAAGCTCGCTTTGCGCCCCTGGTTGCATCCAGATGTTTGTGATGCCTTTGGTGTGAGCTTGGTCAACTATTTTTTCTGTTAAACTAGGTGGCGTGATAATTGAAATACTCTTAACTTCATCGGGTAATTCACTAACACTTTGGTAGCAGTTTATACCTTCAATGATTGCTTCCAATGGATGAACTGGATAGACGGTTTTATTATTTTGCTGATAACAGCGTAAAACTTTATTGCCAAATTTGTCACGATTGCTTGAAGCACCAACTACCGCATAGGCGTTGGATTTGAAAAATTCCTCAATTGATGTTTGCATTTTTATTAATCCTGAAATATAACTAGTTTTATAATAATCAGTCATTTTGTGCTTAAATTCAATATATTGTACTATATGTTTAAAGATTAAGTTATCAAAAATAGATAATTGCTGCAAATATAATGCTAAACACTAGCTTCATCATATTATGCTTTATCATTTAATTTTCTTTTATTAATTTATTCGGTAATATTTTTCTTGCTACATGACAGAAATTAATTTTTTGCATTTTACCTCCATCGGTAAGTAACTAATGCACAGCGAAATAAGCTTAATTGCATCGTATAAATTATTGTTCAGTTTTTGAATCAATAAATCA